>DGYFR06201__coassemble_13028_pt1 | contig 2511 bp, 2 predicted proteins | sample DGYFR06201__metabat2_high_PE_047 | metagenome-assembled genome bin DGYFR06201 | reverse complement strand
GCTTCGGCCCTTGATCTTCACGGTGTCCAGGGTGGGCACGCCGGCGGCGAAGGCCTCGAGGGCGGTCTTGCCCATCACGCCGGGGCCGACGACCGCGGCGACGGTGGCACCGGGCTTCGCAAGGTGTCGGGCGCCGACGCCGGAGACCGCGCCGGTGCGGTAGGACGACAGGAGGTTGCCATTCATGATGGCCAGCGGGGCACCGGTGTCGGCGTCGTTGAGGACGAAGGTGTGGATGGATCGGGGCAGGCCGTTGGCGCGGTTCTCGACGTTGGAGCCGTACCACTTCACGCCGGAGGTGTGGAAGCCTCCGCCGAGGTAGGCGGGCATGGCCATGAAGCGACGGTCGGGGCCATTCTTCGGCATGCGCGGGTGCGAGGACTCGTCGGGAAACATGACCATGGCGCCGTGGGAGTTGTTGTTGCCTCCGGCCATTCGGTAGTCACCCTTGCCGAGCAGGGAGAACATCTCCTCCATGGTGTCGACGCAGGCGGGCATGTCCTTGACACCGGCGGTGATCATGTCGGGTTCGCTGAAGTAGCGGGTCTCGAGGCGGGTTGCGGGGGGAGCTGTGATTGTCATGGTCCCATGGAACAATCCCCGTGTTTCACGGCCGTTGCATCGCAGATTCGTTTTTGTACACATGGAGAAAAACGTGTGTCATGCAGGTTTACGGATGCGGGCGTGTGGGATCAGTTGGCGCGCAGTCGCTGGATCAATCGGTCGAGCTGTCCCCTCAGGCGTTCCGGGGATGATTCCTCCTGGTGGAGCGCCGCCCAGACCTGCGCCCCCATCAGCAGGGTCATGAGCTCGTCGACGATGTCCTCCGGGACCGTAGCGCGCCCCCAGTCACCAAGCTCACCGTCCGCCTGCGCTTCGGCAAGCCGGTCGAGGAAATGATTCCGCCACCCCGCCGTGCGCTCGGCGTGGATCGCCGCCTCGTCCTCGTGGGTGATGGCACGTTGCCAGAAGGCAGTGACCACACGAGCTTCGGCGCGGCGGGTGTCGTCGAGCGGGAGAATCTCTAGCGCCAGACGCTCAAGCCCTGCGAGACCACGGCGATCGTCCTGGCCGACCTGTCCGTCCCCATCCCCCTCCTCGCCAAGGAGCGCGCGGTCGTTCGTCGCGGCGTAGACGAACTCGAAGGCGGCGGTGACGACGGCATCCTTGCCCGGGAAGTAGTAGCGCAGCAGGCCGTTGGAGTAGCCGGTGGCTTCTGCGATGCGCCTGGTGGTGACGGCGTCGAGGCCCTCGTCAGCGATGAGACGCCACACCGAGCTGATGATCTCGCGGCGTCGGGCATCGTGGTCAACTGTCGGGGGCACGCGCATGATTCTAGTCGGACGCGGTGGCACTGCAGCCGGTGCCACCGCAGGTTCTGACGGCGGGCACCAGGTCTGATCCACCGATTCTTTGGAGTAGGCAGCCTTGCCTTTGCTAGGCTGCCCTTCTATGCACACTCTCTCCGATCACGAGCGCCAGCAGCAGATCACCGCTGCCGTCGAGGCGCTGAAGGCACGCATGACCCGTCGTTTCATCGACGTGGACGAGGCATTCGCCCAGCTAGCTTCTGAATTCCACTGGCAGACTGAGCAGGCCGCCTGGGGGCTGCGCCGTGCCCGTCGCCAGCTCCGCGCTGCTGCCTGACGGGGTCTTCGAAGACTTACGCAGCATCACGTCGCCGGGACGTCAGCCGGTATTCGCCTGGGCGTCATTTACGGTACGTAGTTTGACCTGCCGTGACCTCCTAGCCTCTTTCTCTCCCGCCGCTCCCGTCCCTCTCCTCCACCCTGATGTCCCGACGCCGTGCGCTCCAGGCCTTCGCCGTCGGCGGTGTCGGGACGGCAGGACTCGTCCTCGCTTCCTCGCCCGCCGCCGCACAATCCAGCGCCCCGGTCACGTTCATCGCCGGTGACCTCCAGGTCGTCACCATCACCGAGAGCGAATTGACGGTCACCTGGTGCACCTGGTCGACCGAGAGCCTGGCCGGTGGCCGCCCCACCGGTGTCGACACCGAAGGAACGCTCAAGGTGTGGCCCGTGGCCAACCCCTCCGATGTCCGGGAGGTGGCCTCGGAGAAGAAGACGTCCTTCCATGTTCTCACGGTGTCCGACCTGCGTCCCGGAACTGAGTACCGGTTCGAGGCGTCCTCGGAGGGGATGACCCCGGTGCCGGTGGCCAACCTCTACGAGGCACCGTTCAACACTCTGACCACGATGTCAGCTCCTGCCGGTGCACTGGCCGGCACGATGATCGTCACCAATGACGTGCACATCGGTGAGGAGCAGGACGGCATCATCGTCGGTGACTTCCCGCCGCCGGCGGTGCAGTCCCTGGGCCAGCGTCCCTACGCCGAGATCATGCTGGAGTCGGTGATCGCCGGTGCGCACGCTGCCGATGCGTCCCAGCTCTACATCAACGGGGACGTGACCGCGGAGGCGCGTCCTACTGAGGTCGCGACGGCGAAGCGGATCCTGGACACCTTCAACGGAAAGTGGCGGGTGACCCGTG
>DGYFR06201__coassemble_12725_pt1 | contig 2552 bp, 1 predicted proteins | sample DGYFR06201__metabat2_high_PE_047 | metagenome-assembled genome bin DGYFR06201 | reverse complement strand
CCCCTTGACGACTGCGAAGCTGCGTGGAACTGGTTGGTCGATCATGCGGGGGGGGAACGCGGGATCGACCCCTCACGAATCGCCATCGGCGGGGAAAGCGCCGGCGGCGGACTCACCGCCATGCTCACCAACCGGATGCACGACAAGCGCGACAGCGGCGCTCTGCAGCCGGCGGCCCAATGGATGTTCTGCCCCATGCTCGATGAACGCACCGCGGCCGACCGCAGGCTGGACGACGAGCGGAACCCACTATGGAACAACCGGTCGAACCTTGTCGGCTGGAGGTCCTTCCTCGGCACGGAACCAGGTTCAGCGACCGTACCCGAGGGTTCCGTGCCGTCCCGCCGGGATGATCTGACCGGACTGGCCCCGGCGTGGATCGGTAGCGGGACAGTGGACCTGTTCTACGAGGAGGACGCAGCCTATGCCCGCGCGCTGGCCGATGCCGGGGTGAACGTCACCCTCGATGAGGTCCCCGGGGCACCGCACGCCTTCGAGGCAATCAGTCCGGCCCCCGTCGCGAAGCAGTACCTGGCCCGTTCCGAAGCATGGCTTGCCGGGAAGCTCGGGTGTCAGTGACCGGTGTACTCGCGCCGGTGCGGCGCGGTGAGCTCGTCGTCGATGATGGAGTTGCGTCCGGCTTTGACCCCGACGAGTCCCATGACGAGTGACAGCACCACAAGGGTCGACAGGATGACCGTCCAGCTGCCCGTGGCCTCGTAGACGAGCCCGATGGCGAACGGCCCGAGCCCGGCCAGGAAGTAGCCCATCGGCTGGACGAAGCCCGACAGCCGGGCGGTCACCAGCGGCGAGCGGCTGCGCGCCGGAATCAGCGCGATGGCCGTCGGGAAGCAGAACCCGCCGATACCCAGTAGGAACGCCCACAGCAGCGGTGTTGTCGTCGGCACCAGCAGGATGCCAAGGTAGCCGGCCGCGGTGAGCACGGCGAAGACCAGCGGGAACGGTGCCAGGCTGCGAGCCCGGTCAATGATGGTGGGCATCAGCAGGCCGCCGAGGATGTTCAACGCGCCGACCAGGGACAGCGCCACGCTGGCGGTGTCGCGGGAGACCCCTGCGTCCACGTACATCTGCGGCATCCAGCCCATCTGCAGGTAGGCGTTCATCGACTGCAGTGCGAAGAACATGGTGAGGAACACCGCCGTCGGCGAGCGCCACAGCGACACCGAGGTCAAAGCGGCGCGCGTGGCGGCGGCGTCGCCGGACGCCGCGTCGCCGGACGCCGCGTCGCCGGACGCCGCGTCGCCGGACGCATCGGCGGAGGCCGGAGCGTCCGACCCCGGCTCCGCGGGAACCGGCTCGGGCTCCGGTGTGGACGGGAAGTCGAAACCGGTGCGCCACGCGACACCGAGCCACACCACGACCTGCACCGCGGCGAGGACACCCCAGACGAACAGGGCCCAGCGCCAGGCGTCGTCCCCCGAGAACCACAGTGCCGACAGTGGACCGAGCGCGCCGGACAATCCGAGCAGGGCGCCGTAGGCGGTCATCATTGCCACGGTGCGGCGTCCGCCGTAACTCTTCACCCACGCCGGGATCAGCACGTTTCCCACCGCGATACCGGCGACGACCAGGCCACTGAGCAGGATGAACCAGGCGATCCCACCGACCCAGGGGCGTGCGGCCAGGCCGACGAGGGCCAGCACCATGCCGATCACGATCACCCGGCTCAGGCCCATGCGTCGGGCCAGCGGCACCGCGCACAGGCCCATGATGCCGAAGAGCACGCCGGGCATGGCGGTGATCAGTCCGGCGAGGGAACCGGACGCACCGAATGCGCCCAGGACGTCCGACAGCACCGGCCCGAGGGAGGCGATGCCGGCGCGCAGGTTCACCGCGGCGACGACCACGGCGACGAACGCGAGCCCGACGGGGATGACGACGTTCTTCCTCGACACGGTGATTCTCCTTACTTGTTCTCGGCCAAACCGTTGCCAACCTACTCGAAGGATAAGGTGCTTTCCATTCACCCCGTCGTGGGTCCTGTGCACAGATCCGGCGCCGATTCCGAAAGTTGTCCACATGTGCCCATCACGTCCACACCCGGCGAGGGGCATGTGGGTAACGTTCATGACGATGCCTGATTCCATCCACACCTCCCCCGCGCCCGCCTCCGCCGCCGTGTGGGGCACGGTCGACACCGCCACCGACATCCCGGACACCCTGCTCTGCCACGTCGTGACCACCATGATGGCCACCCACGGCGCACTGCGCGCAGTGCTCACCGACGGCGAGGACGGCGCTGCCGGCACTGCGACGGTGACCATCCCCGGGGAGCCAGCGGTCGGAGCGTCCGACCTCATCGCCGAGGACCGCACCGGGCCCGGGGTGCTGGCCGCGGAGTTGTCCCCATCGGACGGGCTGGTGTGGAGAATCAGCCGGCTGTCGCCGACCAGGCTGCTGGTGTGTGTGCACCGCGGGGTCGTCGACAGTGCGAGTTGGGCGACGGTGATCAATGATGTCCGCACGCTGCTGGACGGCGGGACGCTGCCGCCCGCCGGGTCCTGGACGGACGCGGCCGCCACCGCACTGGC
>DGYFR06201__coassemble_8004_pt1 | contig 3537 bp, 2 predicted proteins | sample DGYFR06201__metabat2_high_PE_047 | metagenome-assembled genome bin DGYFR06201 | reverse complement strand
CATGGTGTGCAGGTGGGAGCGCTCCTGCAGGTTCAGCATCTGGCCGCCGACGAGCATCGGGGACGCCGCGTAGCGGGACGCGGCCAGGGAACGCAGGACGCTGTCCGGCTCGATGTCGATGTCATCGTCCATGTACAGGATGAACGGGCTGTCGGTGCCGCGCTCCGGGTGGCGGGCCTCGTACATGATGCGGGAGTAGCCGCCGGAACCACCGAGGTTGCCCTGCACCGGCATGCGCAGCCGGTCGCCGAAGTGCTCCTGCACCGCGGGGAAGCCAGGCTCGTCATTGGGGTGCTTGGAGCCCTGGTCGGGCATGATCAGCGTGTCGATGACCGAGTCGACGACCGGGTCGGACGCCAGGGCCTCCAGTGCGGCGACGGCGTCGGTGGGACGGTTGAACGTGGGGATACCGATGGTCACCCGCGGCTCAGGGGCGTCCAGGACATCCCCCGCCTTCAGGGTGGTGCTCTCTCCGGTCGCATGGTCGACGACGACGGTGTCGGACACGAGCGTCTGACCTGCCGCGTCCTTGGTGGCGTACCAGCCGGCCTGGTGGATGGTGGTGTCGGACTCACAGGTGATGTCGAACCAGATCCAGCCGCCGTCCTCGAAGGGCGCCAGCGAGACGGTGAACTCGGCGATACCGTGACCGTCCTCGTCGACCTCGACGATGCCGCCGGTGACCGCGATGCGCGAGCCGTCGATCTTGGAACGGTAGATGTCGATGCGGGCGTCGCCGGTGATCTCGACACGGAGCTGGACCTCGTCCAGCTGGCTCCAGCGGCGCCAGTAGGACGCCGGGAACCCGTTGAAGTAGGTCTCGAAGCTGACCTCGGTGCCCGCGGGGATGTGGGCAGACGTGCGGTCCAGGGCGGTGACACGCCCCGGGGTGGACTCGTTCTCCACGATGTACAGGGAACGGACGTCCCTGGGTTCACCGCGCTTCGGCAGGATGACCCGGGCGAGTCGCCGCGGGTCGAAGCCCTTGTCGCTCGTGGTCTCACCGACCTCGGCAGGGTTCGCCTGCTCGTCGCGGGTGTCGCTCATCTCAGTGGTTGCGCTCATAGAAGTGTTACGCCGGCCTCCGTTAGACAGTTGTACGCCGACGATTATCCCCCATCGGCGGCCTCACCGCGTAGTCAGGCACGCGGGAGAAGGCTGTGAATCCCCTGATACCTGGGCGGCCGTGGTCGGCAGCGGGCGACGGTGGCGGACCGTGACCGACGGCGGCACCAGTTGAGCAGACGTCCGGCCTGCCACCCGATGCAACCCTCAGTCGGCGTCACCGGCCGCCATGCGCTCCAGGGCATCCGGGTCACGCACGACCACGTCCCGCCGCCCCTGCAGTTCGACGATGCCCGCTGACGCCAGCGCCGCCAGCCGCCGGCTCAACGTCTCCGGCGTGGTCCCCAGATACGCCGCCACATCGTGCTTCGCCATGGGCAGGTGCACCACGACCATCCCGTCGCGCACCTGACCGGGCTGGTCCAACAGGTAGGCGGCCACCCGGGCACTGACGTCGCTGGAGGTCACCGCCGCCAACAACCGCTCGGTGGAGGCCAACCGGTCCGACACGGTACGCAGCATCCGGATCCCCACATCCGGGTACCGACCGAGCAAACGGGCGAGGTCGTCATGTCCCAACGTGCACATCCGACTGTCCTCCAGCGCGGTGACCAGGTCGTCCGACCGCTCACCGGTCAACATGGCCCGTTCGCCCACCACCTCCCCGTCGGACACGGTGCGCAGCACACGTTCCTGCCCGTTGGTGCCGATCCTGCTGACCTTCAGTGATCCGCTGTGCATCACCAGCAACCGTGACACCGCCTGCCCGGGGGAGTAGATCACATCGCCTTTGTGTACGTGCAGAGGACTGATGAACCCTGCGACGTGCAGCTGGTCGTCGCGGCTGAGCCCCTGGAAGATCGGCACCCGCGTCACGCAGAGATCATGGTCCGGCATGCCTTCCGAGGATACCGGTGCCCTCCGGGGCGGGCCGGGCCGGGGAGGCCACCGATGGTCACCGAGAGTCGCGGAGAGCCGACGGTTCCCGGCAGTTCGGCGATCTTGACCCAGGTCAAGGATTCCCGGACGACACAGTCCTACCGTCAGAAGTGTCAGACAAAGAGAACAACCAGGGAAGGAACCCACCATGAGCACCTCATCCGCCACCGACAACACCATCCGCACGGTCCTGCGGGCAGAAGGCTTCTCCTGCCCGTCGTGCGTGTCCAAGATCGAGAAGAAGGTCGGGCGCCTCGACGGTGTCGAGAGCGTGAAGGTCCACTTCGCCTCCGCCCGCATCGAAATCGTGCACAACCCCTCCGTCGTCACGGTGGACGACCTGGTCGCCGCCGTCGCCAAGGCCGGCTACACCGCTGCCCCCTCGGCGTTCTGAGTGGACGGACCCACCGAGAAAGGTCGCTGAACCGCCATGAACACCGCGCACACCACAGACAGCGCGAGCCCCCTCAGCCGGATCCGGGCATGGACCAGGGGAAACTGGGCTGTCCCGGTCCTGTCGGGGGTGCTGATCGTCATCGCCTTCGCACTACGCTGGATCGCCGACGGCGCGCTCGACATCACCATGAGTCCACAGTGGTGGCTCGACGCCGGGGCCCACGCCACCCATGACAGTGGCGTCTTCCGCCTCGGCGACCTTGCCATGCTCGCCGCCGCAGTCGTGGCCGGGACGCCTATCGTGGTCAAGGCCGTGCGCGGTCTGGCCGCCCGGGACATCGGCATCGACCTGCTGGTGTCCGTGGCCGCCATCGGCGCGGTGGCCATCGGAAACTTCTGGGAGGCCGCGGCGGTCACCTTCCTCTTCGCGATCGGCCACGCTCTGGAAGCCGCCACCCTCAACCGCACCCGCTCGGCGCTGGCCGAGCTGATCGCCGTCGCCCCGGAGACCGCGGTCGTCCTGCGCGACGGCGGCCAGGAGGTCGTCCCCGCCGGGGACGTCCGGGTGGGCGAGACCGTCCTGGTCAAGAGCGGTGCGAAAGTCCCGGTGGACGGACGCGTCCTGTCCGGTGTCGGGGCCGTCGACGAAGCCTCGATCACCGGCGAATCGATCCCGGTGGACAAGACGACCGATGACCAGGTGTTCGCCGGAACCGTCTCCCGCGGCGGATTCCTGCAGGTCGAGGCCACCGGCACCGGATCCGACACCACCCTGGCACGCATCATCCACCGGGTGGAGGAGGCACAGGACGCCAAAGCCAGGACCCAGGCCTTCATCGACCGTTTCTCCCGCTGGTACACCCCGGGGGTCATCGCGTTGGCCGTCATCGCCGGCCTGGTGTCCCGGGACATCGTCCTGGCGCTGACTCTGCTGGTCATCGGCTGCCCCGGCGCGCTGGTCATCTCCATCCCCGTCGCCATTGTCGCCGGGATCGGACGCGCGGCGCGCAACGGCATCCTCATCAAGGGCGGCGAGTACCTGGAGACCTCCGCGAAGATCTCGACCGTGGCGGTCGACAAGACCGGCACGCTCACCGAGGGTCGTCCCGAACTCACCGACGTCATCGTCCTCGACCC
>DGYFR06201__coassemble_7770_pt1 | contig 3617 bp, 2 predicted proteins | sample DGYFR06201__metabat2_high_PE_047 | metagenome-assembled genome bin DGYFR06201 | reverse complement strand
TCACCTATATGGGTGCATGATGGGGGCATGGACTTCGGAATCTTCACCATCGGCGACGTCACCACCGACCCTGTCACCGGACGCACCCCGTCCGAACACGAGCGCATCACCGCCACCGTCGACTACGCGAAGAAGGCCGAGGAGGTCGGTCTCGACGTCTTCGCCACCGGCGAGCACCACAACCCGCCCTTCGCCGCCCCGGCGAACCCGCCGATCCTGCTGGCCAACCTCGCCGCGCAGACCTCGACGCTCCGGTTCTCCACCGCCACCACACTGATCACCACCAATGACCCGGTCCGGCTGGCCGAGGACTACGCCTACGCCCAGCACCTCACCGAAGGGCGCCTCGACCTGATGATGGGACGCGGCAACACAGGCCCGGTCTACCCGTGGTTCGGACAGGACATCCGGCAGGGCATCCCGCTGGCCGTGGAGAACTACCACCTGCTGCGGCGGCTGTGGCGGGAGGAGAACGTCACCTGGAAGGGGAAGTTCCGCACCCCGCTGCAGGGCTTCACCGCTACACCCCGACCGTTGGACGGCGCCCCGCCGTTCGTCTGGCACGGCTCGATCCGCTCCCCGGAGATCGCCGAGCAGGCCGCCTACTACGGCGACGGCTTCTTCCACAACCACATCTTCTGGAACATCGAGCACACTCAGCAGATGGTGCAGCTCTACCGCCAGCGTTTCGAGCACTACGGTCACGGGTCGGCCGACCAGGCGATCGTCGGACTCGGCGGGCAGGTGTTCATCGGTGACACCGAGGCGGAGGCGAAGAAGTTCTTCCGCCCCTACTTCGACGAGGCACCGGTCTACGGCGGCGGGCCGTCGATGGAGGACTTCACGAAGATGACCCCGCTGACCGTCGGCACCGTCGACCAGGTCATCGAGCGCTACCTCGGCTACGCCGATGCCGTGGGTGACTACCAACGACAGATGTTCCTCGTCGACCATGCCGGACTGCCGAAGGACGTGGTCCTGGAACAGATCGAGATCCTGGGCACCCAGGTCGTGCCGGTGCTGCGCCGTGAGTTCGAGGCGCGGCGTCCGGCACACGTACCGTCCGACCCGCCCCGGGCCGGACTGGCCGAGGTTGAACCCGCGAAGAACAGCGAGCAGGAAAAGGAGGAGAACTGATGCGCACACTCGTCATCGTCAACGCCGGCCTGTCGAACCCGTCGACGACCAAACAGGTCGCCGAGTCCATCGCCGCCGCCACGACCCGTCAGGTCACCGCCGCGGGGGAGGGGCTGCAGGTGCACACCGTTGATCTGCGGGTGTTGGCGTCCGACCTGGCGTCCTTCATGACCACCTACATGCCCACCGAGGCGCTGGTGGATGCCCAGCGTGCCGTGACCGGGGCGGACGCCCTGATCGTCGCAACCCCGGTGTTCCAGGGCAGCTACTCCGGGCTGTTCAAGATGTTCTTCGACACCTTGGAGAAGCGCAGTCTCGACGGGATCCCGGTGACGATGGTCGCCACCGCCGGCACCGAACGGCACTCCATGGTGCTGGATTATGCGGTGCGTCCGCTGTTGGGCTTCCTGCACGCCGTGGTCCTGCCGACCGGTGTCTTCGCCGCGACCGGGGACTTCGGTGCCGACACCGGCCTGGACCGGCGCATTGGGCAGGCGGCCGGGGAACTGGCTTCGCAGCTTACCCGGGTCGACGGGGTGGCCGGGCTGGCCGCCGACACTGCCGGCACTGCTGACACTGCCGGTACCGCCAGCAGTGACGCCCCCAGCGAGGACTTCCGCATCCCGGACGGCGGCTTCGCCACGTTGCTCGCCGGTCACACCGGGAACTGACCGCCTGCCCCGAGCCCTGCGGGTTCGGCCCCACTTCCCGCCCCGCAGTGCCGCTCACCTCACGACCCGGGCCATGAGCTGCTCCATCAGGCCAGGGCGTCCTGCCCGCTCCAGTACCGTGGCCAGCGACAGCGACACCAGCCAGGCACCGGCCGCCACCCCCAGTGCCCCCAACGGACCGGTCGACAGCCCGACCAGGTCCGGGTGCAGGACCACCGCGACCAGGACCGAGTTGAGCAGGTAGAAGGTCAACGACCTCTTGCCCACCGCCATGACCGCCGTCATCACCCTGCCCATCGCGGCCACGAGCCGGTCGCTGAACAGGGCGAACAGGGCGACATAGCCGGCACCGCCGGCAACACCGGTCAACACCTGCAGGGACATCATCAGGCCCTCGTTGACCCAGCCGGTCTCCAGAACACCCGACATCACCAGCACCGACGGCACGGCACCGAGAACAGACGCACCGATGCCCCACACGGCGGTGCGGACCAGCAGGACACGGTGCTGCGCCGGCTCCTCCAGAAGCCGGGCCTTGCCTGCCATGAACCCCAGGATCACCAGCAGGAGCAGCGGATAAGTCACCGCGAGGAACACCGGGCCGATCGGCACACCGATGATCCGCTCCACCCAGTCCTCCGCCGTCGTATAGCCGGGGATCGCGGCAATCGCACCCCCGGCCTCGTCCCGCGAGTACGCCTGCATGATCATGCCGACGGTGACGGTCACCAGGTAGAACACGCCGGTGACCACCGCAGCCCGGCGCAGGGTGCGCTGTGAACGGAACAGCAGCCATCCGATGAGTAGGATCGCCAGACCATAGGACGTGAGGATCTCGCCAGGGAAGACCAGTGCCGCATGCACCGCACCGATGGCCAGCAGCATCCAGGCCCGGCGTCGCAGCCGCAGCTCGGTGTCCACCCGGTACACCTGGCGTTCGCGTTGTCGCCGCGCGCTCCAGGCCAGTCCGTAGCCGAAGAGGATGGCGAACATCGGGAACGCCCGGTTGTCCAGGACCAGGGCGGACACCCCGGCCGCCACCTGGTCCCACCACGACAGGCCCGCGGTGGATTCCCCGAATCCGAACCCGGCGTGCACCACCGCATAGGCCATGGCGATCAGCAGCAGCATCACGCCGCGCGCCAGGTCAGGGGCGGGGATGCGTACCGTTGTTGCAGCTCCCGCCTCCCCGGCACCCGTAGGACGCCCCTGCGGCATCGGAAGTTCATGGGTGAACCCGTCGAGGATGCCGGGTGAGTACTTCTCGGCCAGGGCGGTGGCATCGCGGACCCCGACGTCCGGCAGGTCGTAGCCACCGTAGCCCGCAGCGGTCGTCACCGAGACCGTGCGCAGTCCCAGCCATCGTTGCAGCACCGACTCGCGCACACCCACGGTGCTCACCGCGTCCCGACGCAGCACGACCGTCGCCCGGTAGAACAGGCCCGACCGCAGAATGAGGTAGGGACCGTACTCGGCGTGGCCGAGTGCCCGGTAGGCGATGACCGCGCCGGTGAGGCACAGTGCCCACACCACCGGGAGCGCCCAGAGTGTCCACACCGGCAGCAGGTCAGACAGTACAACCCCGCCGAGGACGACAGCGACCATCAGGACGCTCGACTGCAGCATCCATCATGCGATGGCTTTGCGGTGGATCGGATGGGCGGGGTCGTTCATCTCTTTCAAGGGGAGGCCTTCCTGATGGCGTGTCCGATGAAGTCCTTCAGTGCGGCGATTTCTTCGTCCACGTTGAGGGGGTCGTCGTTCATGGCGGCGTTGGCCCAGGACGACAGGACGCCGTCGATACTGCGC
>DGYFR06201__coassemble_7626_pt1 | contig 3666 bp, 4 predicted proteins | sample DGYFR06201__metabat2_high_PE_047 | metagenome-assembled genome bin DGYFR06201 | reverse complement strand
CTTCGTCGCCGCCGGCGACAGCAGCGACTCTCCGGCGTCCACCGCCAGCACCGCGCCGATGATCTCTTCGGGCTCCGCCCCTTTGCCGATGAACCCGCTGGCCCCGGCGCGCAATGCGGCGACGACGTACTCGTCCTCCTCGAAGGTGGTGAGGATCAGCACGCGCGTCCCACCGTTCCCGGTGTCGGCCCCTGCGTCAGCCCCCGGGTCGGCACAGATCTGCTCGGTCGCGCCGATGCCGTCGAGCACCGGCATGCGGATGTCCATCAACACCACGTCCGGACGCAGTGCCGCCGCCTTCGTCACCCCCTCGGCACCGTCGGAGGCGTCCCCGACGACCTCGATGTCGGGGTGGGACGACAGGATGTCGACCACCGCCTGGCGGATCAGTACCTGGTCGTCGACGACGAGAACGGTGGTCACTGGTGGTCCTTTCGGGTCAGGGGCACGGTCGCACTCAGGGTGAAGACACCGGACGCCCCGGTGGCGCTCACGCTACCGCCGATCGCCGACACCCGCTCCCGCAGGCCGGTCAGCCCCAGTCCGCCGCGCGGGGCGTCCGGCTGGTTGCGGTCGGTCGCAGACCCAGAAACCGGGTTGGACACGGCGACGGTGACCTCGTGGCGTCCAACCTCGATGCGCAAGGTCGCGGTGCCGCCGGAACCGTGCTTGTTGGCGTTGGTGAGGCCCTCCTGGGCCACGCGGTAGACAACGCGTCCGGTGAGCTCGTCGATGGTGTTGAGGTCACCATTGGTCTCGTAGGAGACATTCAGACCCGCGTCTGTCATGGTGGTGACCAGCGTGTTCAGCTCGGCCATACCGGGCTGCGGCATGTGTTCGGCGGCCACGCCCTCCTCGGCGCGCAGGTAACGCAGCAGCACGCCGATCTCCCCGAGCACCTCACGTGCGGCGGTGCGGATCGTGGACAGCGACTCCCGCGACTTGTCCGGGTTGGTCTCCAGGGCGCTGGACGCCACACCGGCGTGCAGGTTGATCACCGATATCCGGTGGGCGACGGTGTCGTGCAGGTCCTGGGCGATGCGCAGCCGCTCCTCAGCGACCTGGCGGCGGGCCTCGGCCTCACGGGTCTGCTCGGCACGCTCGGCGCGTTCGGTCATCGCCTGCGTGAAGGAGCGTCGGGACCTGGCACTCTCACCCAGCGCCGAGGCGATGGCGATACCGGCGGCGATCTGGAAGATCTGCGGGTCCAGCGCCATCTGCTCGGAGTAGACGATGCTGAGCACACCGACGATGCCGGTGCCGACGCCGCCGACGAACAGGGTGGTACGTAGGTTCGTCCGGTCCGCGACCACGTAGGACGCGACGATCGCCGCGATTCCGGGGCCGATCACCGGCGCGCCGAGCAGGACGGTGAAGACGTAGATCGCCAGGGTGGCGGCAGCGACGGGCACCGGCCAGCGGCGGCGCAGCAGGATCAGGGCCGCGGCCAGCAGGGTGGTGACCGGGACGATCGCCCAGTGGACGTTGTAGTGGCCGATGCCGGTGGAGCCGATGATGTCGAGTCCGTCGAGGCCGGTGTCTCCCCCGCCGTTGCGTCCTCCCCAGCCACCGGCACCGTCGCCGCCGCCGGGCGGGCCCTGCGGACCGGGCTCCCCCGACGGACGGGGTCCGAGGATCGCGGTCGCGATGATGATCACCGCGACGATGGCGGCGTCGACGGCCCAGGCGGGGACGCGGCGCGGGCGCTCCGTCTCCGGCAGGGTCACGTCAGTGGTCATGCGGACAAGTCTACGGTGCGGCGGGCGTTGAGATGTTCGTCCGACGAGGTGGGTGTTGACTCATCGACGTCGCTGACGGGGTCGGCCACCGGGACCGTCACTGGGACCGTCACTGGGACCGTCACTGGGACCGTCTCGACGACACGGCGGCGGATCGGATGCCCGGAGGTTCCGCCGACGATCTCCCAGCGCACCCTGGTCTCGACCTCGGGGGGATCTGCGGTCTCTGTGGTGCTGGCGGTCTCGAGATCAGCGGCCGCTGCGTCCGACGTAGCGTCCGGCACAGCGTCCTGCGCACCGGACGTCGCCGCCTGCGGCGATGCCGTCCAGGCATCCCGCACGATCCGACGCGGATCGTACTGCCGGAGCTGGCTGTTCCACTCCGCCGTGTTCAGCGGCATGCCCAGCTCGCTCTCTGCGCGCACCCGGGAAGCCTCGGCGAACGCCCGGAAGGTGCGGATCAGCTCCGACAGTTTCTGCGCGTACATCGGTAGTCGTTGCGGGCCGATGAGCACCGCGGCGATGAGGCCGATGATGATCATCTTCTCAAAGGTCAGGCCAAACATCCGGATCACTCCTTCGTGGTGTCGTGGGCGGTGGCGCGGCGGGATTGGCGGCGGTCATGCAGCCAGGCGATCAGCAGTGCTGCGGCGTAGAGCAGGATCATGGGACCTGCCAGCAGGAACATGGACAGCAGATCGGCGGCCGGGGTGACCAGGGCGCTGAAGATCACGATCCCCAGCACTGCCCCACGCCAACTCTTCGCCAGGGTGCGTGCCGACAGCGCGCCCGACAGGTTCAGCACCACCAGGAACACCGGCAGAGTGAAAGCCACACCGGCGGCGAGCACCAGTTTCAGCACGAAGTCGACGTAGTAGGACGCCTGCAGCATGGTGCTGTCCTCGGTGCCGGCGAAGCTGGTCAGCAGCTCCACCATCCGGGGGAAGATCATGACTCCGGCAGCACAGCCGGCGGCGAACAACGGGATCAGGGCGCCGAGGAAGCCGTAGGTGTACTTCTTCTCCCGGCGGCTCAGCGCCGGAGCCGCGTAGGCCAGCAGTTGGTAGATCCACACCGGCGACGACAGCACGATGCCGCCGTAGAGGGCGATCTTCAGTTTCAGGTCGAAAGCCCCGGTGAGACTGTCGTAGTTGATGGAGGCGTTGCGGTTCTCGGCGATCTCAAGCACCGGGGCGCGGAGCACGTCGAGCACCTGGTCGGAGAGGACGTATGCGATGACCGCCGCGACCACGAAGGCGAGCGCGGAGCGGGTGATCCTCTTCTTCGCCTCACTGAGGTGCCCGGACAACGGCATCCGGGATTCCCGGGTGGTGTCGGAGGTTGGTGCCTCTGTGTTGGTGTCCTGCGTGGACACGGTGGTCGTGGTGGTCATGTCGATCACGCAGTCCGCTGTGCCTGGTCGGTGGTGACGGCGCTACCAGCGGCGGTGGTGGCGATGAGGTTGGGGTGGGCCTGGACCTGCGACGGGGCGACGTAGGCGGTGTCATGGGTGACGACCGGTGTGTCGGACGCTGCGGCGGTGCCAGTGGTGGCGCCGGTGGTGGTGGCGTTGTCTTTGGTCTCGTCCTTCAGGATCCGGACGGACTGGCCGACACTCTTGGCGAGGGCGGGGAGCTTCGCTGCGCCGAAGAGCAGCAGGACGACGGCAAGGATGACAAGGGCGTGGACGCCGGTGAGGTTCGCGAACATGGTGAACTCCTTAGGTTCGAGGTGGGACAAACGGTTCGGGTGAAGAGATGAGTGGTACGGGTGACGTCGCAACATAGACGGAGAGGTCATGAAATGGCCTGAAAAGTGACCTCTGCATCTATGTCTTCGGACTGGCTGGGTGGTCGGGGGCGGGCTCGGGTAGGTGGGTTACGCAGCGGCGTCCTGGTCCGGCATGTCGGCCGGCGGCTCCCCTGCC
>DGYFR06201__coassemble_6612_pt1 | contig 4057 bp, 4 predicted proteins | sample DGYFR06201__metabat2_high_PE_047 | metagenome-assembled genome bin DGYFR06201 | reverse complement strand
ACACCCGAAGAACGTGGATACAGGGGAGCATCAGTGAGTCAGCCGTATCACCCTAGAGTGCGCGCGTGGACGGGAGGGGGAGGTCGTATCATCCTGGAGTGCGCGCGTGGACGGGGGGGGGGTTGAATGTCTCCGCTGGTTAGAGGCTGATACAGCCGTAGAGGAATGGCATGTACCGCGGGATTTTGTTCACTGGGCCTGATCCGGTAGTGTCAGGCAACAGTCCCACTTGTCAGGACGCATCCGACGGTCGCGAGACCGTGTGGTCCCTGGATCACCCGCCGCCCTTCAGGGCAGTGAGCAAGGATTGAACTTCTACCCCGTAGGCCAGCGAAAGCGGCTGAGGGGTTTCGGCACGTTCAAAACAAAGATGCCCCTGAACGGCAGGGAAAGGTCTCGTAGAAGGTTCCGCGGAGGCCATGGTGCGCAGCGCGTGCTGGTTGCACCTCCCCAGACGCTCCCGGTAATCGCCGTGGCCGCACCGGAACACGAACAAGAAGAAAGTCGGTTAATGCCTACTATTCAGCAGCTGGTCCGCAAGGGCCGCCACGACAAGACCCGCAAGGTTTCTGCGGCCGCCCTGAAGGGCTCGCCGCAGCGTCGTGGCGTGTGCACCCGCGTGTACACCACCACCCCGAAGAAGCCGAACTCCGCTCTCCGTAAGGTCGCGCGTGTGCGCCTGACCTCCGGAGTCGAGGTCTCCGCCTACATCCCCGGTGAGGGCCACAACCTCCAGGAGCACTCCATGGTTCTCGTCCGCGGTGGCGGCGTGAAGGACCTCCCGGGTGTCCGTTACAAGATCGTCCGTGGCTCCCTCGACACCCAGGGTGTCAAGGACCGTAAGCAGGCCCGTTCGCGCTACGGCGTCAAGAAGGAGAAGTAAACAATGCCTCGTAAAGGTCCCGCACCCGCACGTCCCGTCGTCGAGGATCCGGTCTACGGCGACGTCATCGTCTCCCAGCTCGTGAACAAGGTGCTGCTGGACGGCAAGAAGTCCACCGCTGAGCGCATCGTCTACGGTGCACTCGAGGTCTGCCGCGAGAAGACCGGCACCGACCCCGTCCTGACCCTGAAGAAGGGCTTGGACAACGTCAAGCCCGCCCTCGAGGTCCGCTCCCGCCGTGTCGGTGGCGCCACCTACCAGGTTCCGGTTGAGGTCCGCCCGGGCCGCTCCACCACCCTGGCGCTGCGCTGGCTCGTCACCTTCACCCGCCAGCGTCGCGAGAACACCATGACCGAGCGTCTGGCCAACGAGATCCTGGACGCCTCCAACGGTCTGGGTGCCTCCGTCAAGCGTCGCGAGGACACCCACAAGATGGCCGAGGCCAACCGCGCCTTCGCCCACTACCGCTGGTGACCGACTGGGTGTTCGTACTGAAGTCCTGATCAAGACCAGGTACCGTACGAACACCCTCGGCCGGTGTAGAACCTGCGTGGTCGCCCGGTCGATGGCACAATCGCCTATCACCACCTACAACATGTAGACAACACTGAGGGAATAGACTGTGGCACAAGAAGTGCAGAAAGACCTGAACAAGGTCCGCAACATCGGCATCATGGCCCACATCGATGCTGGTAAGACCACGACCACCGAGCGCATCCTGTTCTACACCGGCATCAACCGCAAGGTCGGCGAGACCCACGACGGCGCATCCACCACCGACTGGATGGAGCAGGAGAAGGAGCGTGGCATCACGATCACCTCCGCCGCCGTCACCTGTTTCTGGGGCGACAACCAGGTCAACATCATTGACACCCCGGGTCACGTCGACTTCACCGTCGAGGTCGAGCGCTCCCTGCGCGTGCTCGACGGTGCTGTCGCTGTCTTCGACGGCAAGGAGGGCGTTGAGCCCCAGTCCGAGCAGGTCTGGCGTCAGGCCGACAAGTACGACGTCCCGCGTATCTGCTTCGTCAACAAGATGGACAAGCTGGGTGCGGACTTCTACTTCACCGTGCAGACCATCATCGACCGCCTCGGTGCCAAGCCGTTGGTCATGCAGCTGCCGATCGGTGCCGAGGACAAGTTCGACGGCGTCATCGACCTGCTGACCATGGAGGCCCGCACCTGGCGCGGCAAGGTCGAGCCGGGTGCCGACCCGGTCATCGAGGAGATCCCCGCCGATCTCGCCGACAAGGCCGCCGAGTACCGTGAGAAGCTGCTCGAGACCGTCGCAGAGTCCGATGAAGCTCTCATGGAGAAGTACTTCGCCGGCGAGGAGCTCACCCTCGACGAGATCAAGGCCGCCATCCGCAAGATGACCGTGAACTCCGAGATCTACCCGGTGTTCTGTGGTACCGCGTACCACAACAAGGGCATTCAGCCGGTCCTCGACGCTGTCGTCGATTTCCTGCCGTCTCCGCTGGACGTCGAGGGCATCGAGGGCCACAAGCCGGGCCACGAGGACGAGGCTCTCGTCCGCAAGCCGTCCGACTCGGAGCCCTTCGCCGGCCTGGCGTTCAAGATCGCGGCCCACCCGTTCTTCGGCAAGCTGACCTTCGTGCGCGTCTACTCCGGTTCCATCGAGCCGGGCCAGCAGGTGCTCAACGCCGTCACCGGTAAGAAGGAGCGCGTTGGCAAGCTCTTCCAGATGCACGCCAACAAGGAGAACCCGGTCGAGAAGGCTCACGCCGGTAACATCTACGCCTTCATCGGTCTCAAGGAGACCACCACCGGTGACCGACCCGATCCTGCTGGAGTCCATGGACTTCCCGGAGCCGGTCATCAAGGTCTCCATCGAGCCGAAGACCAAGTCCGACCAGGAGAAGCTGGGTGTCGCCATCCAGCGTCTGACCGAAGAGGACCCGACCTTCACCGTCAATCTCGACGAGGAGACCGGTCAGACCATCATCGGTGGCATGGGCGAGCTCCACCTCGACGTCTTCGTCGACCGCATGAAGCGCGAATTCAAGGTCGAAGCCAACGTCGGTAACCCGCAGGTCGCGTACCGCGAGACCATCCGCAAGGCTGTGGAGAAGGTCGAGTTCACCCACAAGAAGCAGACCGGTGGTTCCGGCCAGTTCGCCAAGGTCATCATGGCCTTCGAGCCCTACAGCCCGGACCCGGAGGAGCTGGAGGAAGGCGAGAACCCGAACTACAAGTTCGAGAATGCCGTCACCGGTGGTCGTATTCCGAAGGAGTACATCCCCTCCGTCGACGCTGGTGTCCAGGACGCCATGCAGTACGGCTTCCTCGCCGGCTACCCGCTGGTGGACGTCAAGGCGATCCTCGTCGATGGTGCCTACCACGACGTCGACTCCTCCGAGATGGCCTTCAAGATCGCCGGCTCCCAGGCTCTGAAGGAGGGTGTCGCCAAGGCGAAGCCCGTCCTGCTCGAGCCGCTGATGGCCGTCGAAGTCATCACGCCCGAGGAGTACATGGGTGAGGTCATCGGCGACATCAACTCTCGCCGTGGTCAGATCGCCTCCATGGAGGACCGCTCCGGTGCCAAGGTCGTGAAGGGCAAGGTCCCGCTGTCCGAGATGTTCGGCTACGTCGGCGACCTGCGTTCCAAGACTCAGGGCCGCGCCAACTACACCATGATCTTCGACTCCTACGGTGAGGTTCCCTCCTCCGTGGCTCAGGAGATCATCGCCGAGCGCACCGGCACCGCCTCCTAGGCCGCCAGCGCCACAGTTTCCTCCGCATCCTGGTAAACAGGATGTGTGGGAACAACGGTCTCCACCTCTCTGGAAACCGTCCCGGACCGCCAGTTCCTGACTGGTCACATCGGGGCATTTCAGGAGGGTAGGGGCCAGCACCCGGTATCCTCGCACGCCCCGTCACCCCCCAAGTTTTCTTTCGGCGGGTGGTGTGCAGTAGGATACAGAGTGCTGGCCGTTACCCAGCACCTGCGTGTAGGCAGGAAACCCATGCAGTCCCGCCGTTCGGTGCGGGGGTGTTCGGTCGTCCAACGCGCTTCACGTTGCTGTCATCGGCACAAACGAAATAATTTCGGTGGGTCCGCCCGCTTCACGAGAGTGACGGACCCGGTACCGGAAACCACCAACACTGTGGCTGCGAAAGTCGTAGCCACCGAGAAGTCCAGGAGGACACACA
>DGYFR06201__coassemble_4645_pt1 | contig 5233 bp, 7 predicted proteins | sample DGYFR06201__metabat2_high_PE_047 | metagenome-assembled genome bin DGYFR06201 | reverse complement strand
AACGGCCTCGTCGACGCCATCGCCGGCAGTCTTACCGGCGGCGGTGCTACCGAGGCCGAAGGCGGCACCGAGAGCTCTAGCTAGCAGCTTCTCGTCCATTCGGTAGCTGAGCGAAGTCCACGAACCCCGTCCCACCTCACGGTGAGGCGGGGGTCGTCTCTGTGCGACATTGTGCGAGCGATCCATCCTGTGGCAGGCGCGGCCGGGCGTATCTGTGAAACCAATATGCCCCTAGGGGTATGAAGCCTAGTACTTCATAAACTAGCGCTAAATGGGTTTCTCGTGCAATCGTATTACTAGTTTCGTTAGATCATAGTGGAATACATGAAGTCCGGCCGCTGTGTGGTTTGACCTGCGGTGTCGCAAACGTGGAGCACCTATCCGGGGGAAAGAACTCTCAGGATTCGTTGCACCAGATGTAGTGCCTCCGTACGGTGGTTTCCGAGAGCGAAACAACCTCGTCGCTCCACTGACTTTCCTGAAAGGATGATCACCCGTGATCGATACCATCGCTGACTTCTTCTCCACCGTCGTCGAGCTGCTGCAGACCGGCATCAACGGCTTCGTTGAGGCCGTCGCCGCTGTGTTCAACGGTGCGCCTGAGGCTGAGTAGATCTCTCCTCCCCTCGGGGATGTGAGTGAAACCCGCGGACCCCGTTGCACCTCATGGTGCAACGGGGTCCGCGCATGTCCGAGACGCGGTCGGTCTTGGAGCTATCCCCGGGACGTCCGATGGGGAATCGAGGTAACCGATGATGGGATGCGGACCTGACAGGGGCCGGTGCTGGTGAACGTGGGTACTCACCTCGCCATCACCGAAAAGTGGCTGGTGAACTCGATAGTCCCAAAGCGGAAAGTTGTGTGGATACCGTCGCTACGCGAACGCTGTGCCACCTGTCCTGCGAAGACGGGGTGTGGCCCCACCGGCCTGGGGGACTTCAGCTGTGATGTCATTGCGTGCCCTCGACTACTTTCCTAGCGTTGTTGGGGAGAGCGAACAACCCCTCGCTCCAGAGTCGTACTGAAAGGATGATCACCTGTGATCGATACCATCTCTACTTTCTTCACCGAAGTCGTCGGCCTGCTGCAGGACGGCATCAACGGCTTCGTTGACGCCGTCGCCGCTGTGTTCAACGGTGCCGACGCTGCCGGCGGCGAGGGCTAAGACTCCCATCCCCACGGGGATGTGAGTACACCTCCGAGCCCCGTCCCACCACATGGTGGGGCGGGGCTCCCGCACGTCCGGGCCGGTGCGTCCTACCCGAAGCGTGTCGATGACCACCGCCGGCGCCTGTGGCGCTCCGCGCCGGACGTGTGGACACCGCACGACGCTGTGGATAACTCCACGGCGCTCGGCGGCCGCTGTACACACAGGGCACGGACATGTGGACAACTTTCACCGACGTGGTCATCTCCGGGGGGAGACTGGGCGGAGCCTGGGTGGGGTCTAGGTCGGGTCCGTGAGGAATCCGCCGAGGTGCCGTGGTGAAGGCCGGGAGCTGGAAGACACGCCCCGCATCCGGTTTGGTGACCGTACCGGGGGCGGGTGTACGATATTCCCTGTTGCGCGGGGCTATAGCTCAGTTGGTAGAGCGTTGCGTTCGCAATGCAAAGGTCTGGGGTTCGATTCCCCATAGCTCCACTATCATGGAATCCGTTGGTCGTTAAGACCAGCGGGTTCCGGTCTTTGTGCAGGTCACATGCTAGACATGTAGCACACCCTGTATGGGCAGGGAACCGCATCATGGGGCAGCCGTTTCCTACGGTTCCCCTACAGCGACAGGACGTAGGAGACCATGCCGAACAACAGCGGAGAGCGACGGTCCTTCGGGGAAAAGCCCTGGAACAACGGCAAGCCCAAGGGGAAGGGCCGCCGATGGTTCGGCAAGTTCACCGGGCCTGACGGGAAACGACACACCCCGGGTGGGCAGAGCTTTGAGACGGCGGGGGCTGTAGAGGCGTGGTATCGGGCGGAGCGCAACCTGATCGACCGTATGACAGAAGACGGGACACTTGCTGAGTGGCTCCCTCCGAAGGAGAGGAACAGGGCGGCTCGTGAAAGGGGACTGCTGCGCGGATAGGTGACAGGGTGTAGTCACGCCGTCAGTGCGACGGTCGTGTTCATGATGGTCTCGAACTCGATGGGCGTCAAACGGCCCAGGCGTGCCTGTCTGCAGCGTCGGTGGTAGGTCCGCTCGATCCAGGTGACGATCGCGATGCGCAGCTGCTCGCGGGTGGTCCAGGCTCGGCGGTCGAGGTCGTTCTTCTGCAGCAGGGCGAAGAACGATTCCATGGCGGCGTTGTCCCCGCTGGAGCCGACGCGGCCCATGGATCCGACCAGGCGATGACGGGCCAGAGCGCGCAGGAACTTCCTGCTACGAAATTGACTGCCCCTGTCGCTGTGGACGATGCAGCCGGCGACGTCGCCGCGCATCGAGACGGCGTTCTCGAGCGCCTGAACGGCCAGGCGGGACTTCATCCTCGAGCCGATCGAGTACCCGACGATCTTGCCGCTGCAGGCGTCTTTGATGGCGCAGCAGTAGAGCTTGCCTTCGGCGGTCTTGTGCTCCGTGATGTCGACGAGCCAGAGCTGGTTCGGGGCGTCGGCGGCGAAGACGTGCCGGGTCCGGCCGTGCTCGTCGATGACGGCGCAGAGGTCGTCGTGGACCGGCGGTCCCGGCTTCTTCCCGTTCTTGGCCTGTTTCTTCCCGAACACGGACCACCAGCCGTTCGCTGAGGCGATCCGCCACGCGGTCCGGTCCGACTTCGCCTCACCCACATCGCGGGCCTCGTCGGCCAGCAGCCGGTGCCCGAATTCGGGGTCGTCGCGGTGTGCGTCGAACAGCGCGTTCGCGCGATACGCCTCCACCACCTCGCTGGTGGTGATGGGGTTCGCCAGCCACCGGTAGTAGGGCTGACGGGAGAGCTTGAGCACCCGACACGTCACCGTCACAGGGATCCCTGCTTCGGCGAGCTCCGTCACCAGCGGGTATAACCTTTTCCCGGCAGGTTCGCCTGCGACAGGTACGCCGCCGCACGCCGGAGGACCTCGTTCTCCTGCTCGAGGAGCCGGTTCCGCTTGCGCAGCTCACGGATCTCCGCAGCCTCGGTTCGGGTCGTTCCGGGCTTGGCTCCGGCGTCGATGTCGGCGCGACGCAGCCACTTCTGCAGCGTCATGGGGTGAACGCCGAAGTCTTTCGCGATCTGCTCGATCGTCACTCCGGGCTCACGGTTCCTCGCGACGCGCACGACATCGTCACGAAACTCGGACGGGTAAGGCTTGGGCACAGCAACATCCTTCCAGGCCCACCCCACGGCAAGCCAGATCAGATGTCAACTACTCGCACAGCAGTCCCTCGCATGTCATGTGTTCCCATGAGAACACACTAGGTGAATGCCCGTCCCGGGTTGCGCTTCCTACCCCCGCGCTGCTCTACAAGGCTGGAAGACGCATGCGCAGGGGGGTGACGAGGGGCGTGCTAGCGATCTACTCGCTAACGATTCTTGGCCTTTTTAGTCCGGCCAATTCCAGATATACGAATGAAGAGTATCGCTACTACTGCTACGGCAGCAATAGCTGCGAATTGCACCCACTGCGACGCATCGGCCGTGACCACATAAATAGCAAATATCACGACAACGGCGAGTGCAAGAGCGCTCAGCTTCATTCCACCTGAGTATTCTTCGAACTTGTTTCCCATTGCTCTCCTTTCTTAGAGGAGGTACTCAGCAAACACGCCTCCGCCGCAAGAGATTGCGCCGATGAGCCCCACTCGCCGCAGGACGAACTTTGCGGCCTTGTCCCAAGAGTTCACCTGGGATTCAATGGCCTCCCAAGCACCCACAGCGCCGAAGAAGTCGATTCCGAGGCACGCGCCCACGACACGCTTAATCTCGTCTCCCGCACTCCGTGCCTGGATCGTGGGGGCATTTGACGCTTGCTGATCGATGTCAACAGGAATGATGCCGCCGTTCTCATCGAGAACATCAACGTTGTCACCATTATATTGCAGCGCTGCGGCGCTTTCGGGGATAGCTTCGTAGCCAAGCGTTTCATTGATCAGCTGTCGATCTTCTGCAGTCAGCTGCTCAGTCTCTTTAGCTGTTGCAGTGCTCGTTGTTGCGTTAGGAACGGCCGAGTCGCCGTTGGCTGTGGCGGGGAATACAGTGAGTGGGAGTGCCGCAGCAACAGATGCCACGACAATACGGGCCCGAAATGACTTTTTCATGTATCGATCTTCCTGTGAGGAGGTTGACGAACAACTGTCAAAGTATGCGGCCGGCTCCGGAACGTCCACCAACGTTGTGAGATCGTTATGACATGTTCATCGGTTGTTTGATTAACTCACCAGGGCGTATACGGCCACGGGTATAGTTTGCCGATGGGGAAGTTTCCTACGCCGACTAATCTGACTGTGATGTTTTCGCGGACGGGCTCTGGTGGTAGTACGCTAGGTCGCCTTCTCGTCGGCGGCCTGCGGTCTACAGGCATTGATCACGTTGATGTCCGAACGGTCACGAGGCGCGGGCAGCAAGGCGATTAGGTTTCATGCCACGCGCGGAGAGCGTACGATCTCGTCAGGTACAGCCACGTTACCTGGCGGCTAATGCCAGAAAATAGCTACAGGAGGCTATCTTGTCCCTCACCGTGAAGGCACTCCAGAAGACCAGCGCAGAAGACTCGTTCCGTGTTGTAGAGATAGAGCGCCGTGACCCACGTCCTGATGACGTTGTCATCGACATCGCAGCGGCCGGCATCTGCCACAGCGACATCCACACGATCCGTAATGAGTGGGGTAGTGCCCACTTTCCCCTTACCGTCGGCCACGAGATCGCGGGCACGGTATCCGCTGTCGGCTCCAGCGTTACGAACTGGAAGATCGGGGACCGGGTCGGCGTCGGCTGCATGGTCAACTCCTGCGGTGAATGCGAACAATGCCGCAACGGCCAAGAACAAGACTGCCTCAAGGGTGCGATCATGACCTACGATTCTGTCGACGTTGACGGAAGCATTACACAGGGTGGTTACTCGCAGAAGATCGTCGTTAACGAGCAGTTCGTCTGCCGCGTCCCTGACAGTATCGACTTCGACGTTGCTGCGCCGCTGCTGTGCGCTGGGATCACCACATATGCTCCCCTGAAGCGATGGGGCGCTGGGCCGGGAAAGAAGGTCGCGATCCTAGGCCTTGGCGGACTCGGGCACATGGGCGTCCAGATCGCTGTCGCGATGGGT
>DGYFR06201__coassemble_4632_pt1 | contig 5247 bp, 7 predicted proteins | sample DGYFR06201__metabat2_high_PE_047 | metagenome-assembled genome bin DGYFR06201 | reverse complement strand
GTGGTCATGCGCCGGTGGCAGAACGTCCGGGTGTGGGTGATCCTGGCGAGCCCGTGGCTGCTGTTCATCGGTGCGCTCTTCATCATCGTGAACATGCAGGGGGAGGTCGTGGATGCAACGGGGGTCGCAGCCGTCAGCTATGTGTCCCCACGTTGATGACCAGCGCTCATGTCCACGGGGCTACCAGTTCGACGCGGGTGGAACTGAAGTCCGCGACGTTCCGCGTGACCACGACCAGCCCATTGGCGAGTGCCGTGGCCGCGATGAGCGCATCTCGCTCGGGCGCTGGGTCAGGAACATGCAACGCTGCCGCGCGTCGTGCAGTTTCCGTGTCGATCTCCAGGATCCTGGACGCAAAGACGTCGAGGACGTCGTCCTCGAGCCACCGCTGCAGCCGGTACCCCTGCCCCGTGTCACGGCGCTCCACTCTCCGGATGCCGATCTCCAGCTCCATCACCGTGATCACGCTGATGAAAAGATCGGTCGGGCGCTGGGAAGCAACCCATTTCCGGACGCCCGGATTGACGCGTGCGCTGGACTTTCGCAGTTCACTGATGACGTTCGTGTCCAGGAGGTACCTCACAGCTCAGGAACTTTCAGCCCGAGTGTCAGTGGCGCCGGAACGAAGTCGATGTCGTCACCTGATTCCCCCATGCTCAGTCTGTCAACCAGGTCCATGCCGTCTCCAGTCAGCTCCCGATACTCCTCGATGGTCAAGAGCACATATGCCGGATCCCCTCGGTCAGTGATAATCACCGGCCCCTCGTCCGCGGCCCGCTTTGCCGCACTGACGTCCTGGTTGAACTCCCTGGACGTCACCATCCTCGATGCAACCATCTTCCACCACCTCCTCATGTAGGCATGTACCTACACACTACCGCGGAGAACTGCTCGAGGGAAGCTCCGGGTGTTTGCAAACGTCCAACCATAGGCATATAGTTGACATATCAACCACTTGCGAACGATCCCCACCAGGAGCATCACATGAAGGCCTTCGGCTTCCTCAGTTTCGGCCACTACGACCTCGCCGCGTCCTCACGATCCACCCCGGGCCGCACCATGCCCGGCGCGAAGGAGAACATCAAGAACGCCGTGGAGATCGCCGTCGGCGCCGACGAGCTCGGTGTCAACGGGGCCTACTACCGCGTCCACCACTTCGCCCCGCAGCACGCCGCCCCCATGCCCGTGCTCGCCGCGGCGGCCGCCCGCACCAAGCACATCGAGGTCGGCACCGGGGTCATCGACCTGCGCTACGAGAACCCGCTGCACCTGGCCGAGGAGGCCGCCCAGCTTGACCTGCTGTCCGACGGTCGGGTCGCCCTCGGCGTCTCCCGAGGGTCACCCGAGCCGGTCGACCGCGGCTACGAGGCCTTCGGCTACGCCACCGAACCGTCCGACCCCAAGGGTGCGGCCATGGCGCGGGAGAAGTTCGACCGGCTCATGGCCGCCGTCGACGGCGAGGGCATGGCCACCTCCCTGCCCTCGGAGGAGCAGTATCCACGCATGTACCAACCGAATGTCCCGGTGCCGGTCATGCCGACGTCCCTGTCACTGCGCAAGCACATCTGGTGGGGCGCCGGGTCCCGCGACACCGCTGTGTGGGCCGCGCAGAAGGGCGTGAACCTGATGAGTTCCACCCTGCTCACCGAAGCGAACGGAGAGGAGTTCAGCGAGCTGCAGGCCAACCAGATCCGTGCCTACCGTGCCGCGTGGAAGGAGGCCGGACACGCGTGGACACCGCGGGTGTCAGTGTCCCGCTCCATCTTCCCGATCCTGTCGCAGGAGGACCGGATGCGTTTCGGACGCGGTGACAACGGCGGAGTCGGTTACATCGACGACGGGCAGGCGACGTTCGGACGCACCTACGCCGATGAGCCGGACGTACTCATCGAGCAACTCAAGGAGGATGCTGCGGTCATGGAGGCCGACACCCTGATGCTGACCATCCCCAGCCAGCTGGGCGTGGACGCGAACCTGCGGATCCTGCAGAACTTCGCCGAGCACGTCGCCCCGGCCCTGGGCTGGGAGCCGAACACGGCGGGCCCGGTGACGGGGTACGCGATCTGAGCAACAGAATGATCAGCGTGACGATCAGCGCATGGGGGCACCGTAGCGGTCCTGCCCGTACCTTCCGTTGCTGGCCAGGATCATGAAGAGCTCGACGAATGCCCAGATCGTCACCGCCAGTACCAACAGGCGGCCACCGATGAACAGCAGCGCACCGAGTCCGGTCATGACCTCGTCATCGCCGTAGGAGACGTTCGGATCGCCGAGACCGATCAACATCACCACAGCCCCCAGAGAGATGATTGCCACACTGCCGAGGGTGACACAGAGCTGGACGGTGGCCCGCTAACGCAGGCCGATGTAGAAGTTGTGCGCCCCGAAGCCACCGAGGAAGAAGGCCAGGCACGCCGCAGCCACTCTCGACTGCGGGTGATATCCGGGCGGCACCGTAGGGTATCCCGGCACGCCGGAGGGCACTGTACCGTGCTGGCCGTACCAGCCATGCTGGCTGTACTGGCCGGCGTTCTCCTGCTGCGCTCCGTACAGCGGCGGCAGAACACCTCCTGGTGTCGAACCCCGGTCGATCATGCGAATAGGAACTGTTCACAACCCTCCCCCTCCTTGGATGTTGTCAACAGTTGTAGCACATCACCTACCCTGTGCGAGGCGGTATCGGAAGGCCGTAGTCCACAACCACCGGCGCGTGGTCGGACAACCGCACACCGTTGACCTCACGGTCGACTTCAGCACGCACCGCGGCGCTCGCAAGCCCGGGCGAAGCGAGGTGGTAGTCGATCCGCCAGCCGACGTCCTTGGCGAAGGACTCCCCCGCCCACGACCACCAGGAGTACGGCCCGTCGGTGTCCGGATGCAGTCTCCGCACGACGTCGACGAGGGTGCGTGGCGAGAGTTGCCGGTCGAACCAGTCGCGCTCCTCGGGCAGGAAGCCGTCGTGTTTCTGATTGCTACGCCAGTTCGTGAGGTCGTGGCGGGTGTGCGCGATATTCATGTCCCCCATCAGCAGAAACTCCCGGCCGGACGCCGCGGCTGCCCGGCGCGTGGCCGTGAGGTAGCGTCCGAACCCGACGAGGAAGTTCATCTTGCGCTGGTAGCGCGCACCGCCGTCGGGGGCCTCGCGCATGCTGCCAGGACGCTGCAGCTCGGCGGGTAGCCCGCCTTTGGGCAGGTAGAGGTTGGCGACGGTCACCGGCACATCAGCCAGGTCGACCTCGATATAGCGTCCCTGAGCAGCGAAGGGACGCAACTTCCGTGCCAGCGGGACATGGTCGGCCGCGGTAGCCTCGTCCAGGTCCGCCGACGTGGCATGCGGGCGCCCGAACAGGGCCGTCCCGCTCCAGGTGCGCACCGCCTCCGGCGCGGTGCGGGTGAGCACGGCGACGCCGTTGCGTCCTGGGATATCACCGGTCTCCAGCGCGACGTGGTAGTCGCCGAAGGCCGCCTCGGGAAGCTTGTCCGCCTGCGCACGGATTTCCTGCAGTGCGACGACATCGCAGCCACGGCCCGCCAACCAGGTGCCGAACCCGCGTCGCTGCGCGGCTCGGATCCCGTTGACGTTGGCGGTGGCGATTCGCAGCATGCCTGTGAGACTACCTCGTGGAGGTCAGGACGCCCGGAGTCGCTGCCACCAGCGTGATGCCCTTGACGGTCACCACACCCCGGCGTAACGTGAAACTAAACGGTTTCACAATGTCCCTACCGCACCACCCGGAGTCACCGATGAAGACGCTCGACGATGACGAGACCGACCGGATCTTCAAGGCCCTGGCCGACCGAACCCGGCGGGACATCGTGCGCCGCACCCTCACCGAGGAGGCATCACTGACGACCCTCGCCGATGACTACGACATGTCCTTCGCCGCCGTCCAGAAGCACGTCCGTGTCCTGGAGGCCGCCGACCTGGTCAAGCGCATCCCCCAAGGTCGGGAACGGATCATCCGCGGCAACCCGGCAACCGTCCGGCGCGCGCAGGAACTCCTGAGCCACTACGAACACCTCTGGCGGGCCCGCGTCGACCGACTCGACGCCTTCCTCGCCGAGGACGACACCACCACCTGAAAGGCCACCACCATGCCTGTCACCTCAGTCACCACCGACACCAACGACCCGCAGTCCCCGACGCTGACCATCGTCGCCGACTTCACCGCCAGCCTCCGTCGCCTGTGGGACGCCTACACCGACCCCCGTCAGATCGAGAAGTTCTGGGGACCGCCCACCTACCCCGCCACCTTCACCCGGCACGACGCCTACCCCGGCGGCCTCAGCACCTACTACATGACCGGCCCCGAGGGCGACCGCAGCAACGGCTACTGGGAGTGGGTCAGCGTGGAGGACCCGTACAGCTTCGTCGTGAAGGACGGTTTCGCCGACGACGACGGCGTCCCCAACACCGACATGCCGACCATGCAGATGGACTTCCAGTTCACCGAGACCGCCCTCGGCGCCCGGGTCACCACCGTGACCACCTTCAACTCCCTGGAGGAGCTCGAGAAGCTCACCGAGATGGGCATGGTCGAGGGCACCAAGGCCGCCATGAGCCAGATCGACGACGTCCTGGCCGACCTGGCGTCCTTCGCCGCCGGACGCGCCGCCGAGCTCCAGCTCGTCGGCGAGAACCAGGCCCGGGTGGCCCGCGTCGTCCGCGGCAGCGTGGACCAGGTCTGGGCCGCCCACACCGAGGCCGAGATACTGCAGCAGTGGCAGCTCGGACCCGACGGCTGGTCCATGCCGGTGTGCATCACCGGTACCAACGTCGGCGACACCTACCGTTCGGAATGGCAGAACGACGAGACCGGGGAACGCTTCGGCTTCACCGGTGAGGTCACGGAGATCTCCGCCCCGAACCGTCTGGTCACCACCGAGACCATGATCTCCCCCGACAACGCCGAGGGCGCCGGGAACCCGGAGACACTCAACGAGCTCACCCTCACCCCGGTCGAGGGCGGCACACTGGTCAGCTACCTGATCACCTACCCCGATGCCGAGGTCCGCGAACAGGTCATCGCCACCGGCATGGTCAGCGGCATGGAGGACGGTTACGTCCGGCTCGAGAGCGTGGTTCTCTGACCGCTTGACCCTGACGTCGCGTCAGTCCTTAGCGTGAACTCATCGCACCGGACAAGCGGTGCGATGGGACTCAGAGAGACACCGAAAGGAGAAGACGATGTCCCACACTTTCGACCACACGCAGTACAAGGACGAGGTGGAGCAGCGCTGGGGCGC
>DGYFR06201__coassemble_4178_pt1 | contig 5663 bp, 6 predicted proteins | sample DGYFR06201__metabat2_high_PE_047 | metagenome-assembled genome bin DGYFR06201 | reverse complement strand
AGCATTCGGGCAGGTCACGCCAGGCTATGCCCGTGCGGTACCGGTAGATGATGCCCTCGACGACTCGGCGGTTGTTGCGGAAATGTCGGCCCTGTCTGCCCGCCGAGGACGACAGCATCGGTTCGATGTAGGCCGATTGGGTGTCGGTGAACTGCTGGAAGCGGTTGGTGGCCATGTCTCCACGGTCACGTGTCGGACCGCTACCGTTTGGGAGACACGCCCTATCCTGCCGCCGCTGCAGCAGACCTACATGACGGTGCGTGGGGGGGCAGGATCGGACCGCGGGTACCGCAGCACGTCTGGCCCTGCCGGCGTTCAAGGGCGACAAGGGCGACCCGGGCGACGGGTTCCTGTGGCAGGGTGACCGGACGAGTGCTGAACTCGAGGCGCTGCGTGGGGCGCTGGGGGACAGACCAGCGGAACTGGGCGTACCGCAACAGCGACAACAATGACCTTTGGGTGTGGATCGGCAACCGGTTCGTCATCTCGCCGGACGCGTTCGGCGCTGAGGGGCCCCAGGGGCCCGCGCCGATCCTCGTCGGAGGCACCGTCACGGTCGACGGTGAGACCCTGGACCAGCCGCTCGGTACCCGGGTGGTTGGCAGTGACGGCGTCTACTCCCTGGGGGTGGACCTGCCGAAGCTGCCGAAGGGTGAGCCGGGCGACCAGGGTGAGCCAGGCTCCATCTTCAGCAGCCCGGACATCACCGGTGGGCCGGAGGACGGCCAGATCCTCGTCTTCGATGAAACGTGCGGGAAGATGCACTGGATGGACGGGTATCTCGGGCCGAAGATCTACAACGTGCCTTCCTCCGCATTCGGTGACTGGTCGTCTGGTCTGACCGGTACCAGGCACATCATCACCGCGATCACGATTCCCGCGCAGCAGTACCGCTACCGCCTCGATTTCGATGGGTCGGTGGAAGTGTCCTCGATCCTGGGGCAGACGGTGGATGTGCAGGTGCTCGCCAATGACCCGGACAGTGGTCCGATGGTCGGTGTCGCCTACGGCAACATGGAGGCGGCCGGGAATGGTAGGTCGTCGCTGCGGGTGAAGCTGGAGCGGATGCCATGACGGTCGACAACTCGCGGTTCTCGTACTACAACCCGGCGGAATATCTGGATCGTGCTGCGTTGGCGGCGGCGTCTACTGAGGTGGGCGCCCAGGTTGCTACACAGTCCGATCTCGAGGATCTGCTGCCGAATTACGGTGTGCAGTACATGCCGACATCCGGAGGGCCCGAACCCCGTGTCCACCATCCGGGGTTCGGGCCCGTAAACCGGGAGCAGGTGACCAGCCAGGAGGGGTTACCTCAGTCACGACAGCGTTTGTTCGCACTTCGGGGGTGAACCTTGTCAATGCTGTTGTGGCGGGATGAACAACCCTGGTGCTGCCCCTGGCGGTGGTGGCGGTGACGGTTGGTGGGGCGGCTACGTCGCCGGTGCCTCCGGTGGTCGAGGTCAGGTCTGGTACCGCTTCCGGTCCTACTGAGGGCATGGAAAAACCCCGTGTCGCCCAGCGGGCGACGACGGGGTTTCGTCAGCGAGTATTACTCGCCGAGGAAGATGCCGGCAACAGCGTCGACGAAGCCGGTGATACCGGCGGAGAAGATCTCGACGAGGGTGCTGGCGAAGTTGGCGAAGATGTCGATCATGTGATGATCCCTTTCGGTTAGGCAGGAGTCTCCCTGCACTGGATGTGGATGTCGGAGGCTTTGTGCTTCCGTCACGAACAACATCGCACGCCGTGACCGGAGTGTTACGGGTCCGTGACGCCACCGTGGTCATTACCCCCGGTGAACCATAGAAATACATTCCCACCAGCACGTAAACACTACCCCCGCACCGACACCCTCGCCGCGATCGCCGCGAAACTCGGCGTCCCCGGCACCACCGACACCAAGGAGAAGTGACCACATGTCCGGGAAGAAGACCCCGTTCACGTCCTCGTGGTGGATCCGCCGCGTCTCCTACCTCGTCATCGGCGTGGCCGGGCTCATCGCCGCCGGCTTTGGCCTGATCGATGAGGGGCAGCTCGACGCGCTCACGGCCTCACCGCTGCGATCGCCGTAATGAAGGCCGAAGCTGCCCGTAGCGATGACGTGTACGGGCGGTGACACCCATGCCGTCGCTGACCACCCTGCGCGGACCATGGCACCCGGGCATGCCACAAGACGTGTCCGCCCTGATCGTCATCGAGTGGGAGACATCGTGGGCGCGTGATGTGATCCTCATGGCTGCGGAGCATGGGTGACGTCCACCGTTGCCGAACTGGTTCTCCTTCACGGAGTGGCGCAACCGTGCCCGTCCTGAGGTGCAGCATCCCGACCGTGAGCGGTAGTGTCGTGGTGGTGGGTGAGTGTGCTTGGCACCTGGTCAGGTTTGCTCCAGTCGGGCCGCTCCCCACCGGGCCCCAACGGCGTCATGGGGATGGGGGTTTCGCCCTTTCGCCGGCAGAGGGGATCGATTCCGTCACGGGAACCTCCGCTTCACCCCATTGGGGTCCGAGCATACCTCCCCGGGACCGCTCGTATCGTGCGCTGAAGCCAGGCCGTAGTCAGCTGGCGGACGTCCAGGGGGAGTCGCCGTAATGAAAACGATTATGGTAGCCGAAGGGTGGCGTTGACCTGCTGTGTTATTGCGCCTATCCTCGTTGGTGACGCTTAATGGAAACGAGAGGAGTGTCGGGGACGATGACCCAGGGGCACAGTCACGATCACGGGCATGGCCACAGCCACGAGCACAGCCACAGCCATGCCCAGGGGGTGCGCGGCAAAGCGCTCTGGTTCGTCATCGCGCTGACGCTCACCATCTTCCTGGCACAGGTCATCGGCGGCATCCTCTCCGGGTCGCTGGCCCTGCTTGCCGACGCCGGTCATATGCTCTCCGACGCCGGTGGGCTGATCGTGGCCGCTCTCGCCATGCTGATCGGTTCGCGTCCGGCGACCACGCGGTCGACCTACGGTTTCCGCCGAGCGGAGGTCATGGCTGCACTGGTCAACGCTGGAGCAGTGGCAGTGATCGGCGTGTGGATTGCAGTGGCCGCCTTCCGACGGCTCGGGGAGGGGCCCGAGGACATCCATACCGGTCTGATGCTCACGGTTGCTGTGGTGGGTCTAATCGCGAACGTCATCTCGGCGGTGATCCTGCGCCGCTCGGCGGGGGAATCGCTGAATATGCGCGGTGCCTACCTGCACGTCCTGGTGGACCTGCTCGGCTCGGTCGCGGTCATCGTCGCCGCCGTGATCATCCAGTTCACCGACTGGCTCTGGGTGGACGCCGTCGCCTCCCTCATCATCGCGGCGATGATCCTGCCGCGGGCGTGGGCGCTGATGCGCGAGGCGGGCAGCGTCCTGATGGAGCAGGTGCCTGGCGGCGTGGACGCCCTGGGGGTGCAGGACGCCATCCTGGACACCCGTGGTGTTGAAGCGGTCCACGACCTGCACCTCTGGTCGGTCGACGGCGAGTCGACGATGGCCACCGTGCATGTGGTGACCTCCGACCGGGAGGCACGCGTCCTCGATGAAGTCCAGCAGGTCTTCGCCGACGCGGGGATCACCCACAGCACCGTGCAGCTCGAGGCGCCAGAACATCACGGCCACGAACACCTGGACTGTGACTCCCCGTTGGGCGGCGAGGTCCGCGAGGCCGGCGAGGAGCACTGAGCCGAGCACTGCCGGGGGAGGGCGTGGGGGATGGTTCGGTGGACCTGTGTGCGGACGCGCGGCCATGGACGTACTAAGCTGTCCATGTCGTACGTCACCCTGGGTGGGCACGAGCCGCCACGGGGAAGAAAGGCGTGGGCCCCGACGCCTTCGACGCGGTCGTGCCGGAGGTGCCGGGAAATGCACACCTGTCAGGAGAACCTGTGAGTCAGAATTCCCGTCCCGTCGTCCTCATCGCCGACAAGCTCGCCCAGTCCACCGTGGACGCCCTCGGCGACTCCGTTGAGGTTCGCTGGGTTGACGGTCCGAACCGTCCTGAACTGCTGGAAGCCGTCAAGGATGCGGACGCTCTGCTCGTCCGCTCCGCCACCACCGTCGACGCCGAGGTGCTCGAGGCCGCACCGAAGCTGCAGATCGTCGGACGCGCCGGCGTCGGCCTGGACAACGTCGACATCGAGACGGCCACCGCCAGGGGTGTCATGGTCGCCAACGCCCCGACCTCCAACATCCACTCCGCCTGCGAGCTCGCGATCTCCCTGCTGCTGGCCACCGCCCGCCAGATCCCGGCCGCGGACAAGACCCTGCGTGACCACGAGTGGAAGCGCTCCGCCTTCAAGGGCGTCGAGATCTTCGGCAAGACCGTCGGCATCGTGGGCTTCGGCCACATCGGTCAGCTTTTCGCGCAGCGTCTCGCCGCCTTCGAGACCGACATCATCGCCTACGACCCCTACGCCAACCCGGCCCGCGCCGCCCAGCTGGGTGTGGAGCTCGTCGAGCTGGACGAGCTGGTCGCCCGCGCCGACTTCGTCACCATCCACCTGCCCAAGACCAAGGAGACCGCCGGCATGTTCAATGCCGAGCTGCTCGCGAAGTCGAAGAAGGGGCAGATCATCATCAACGCCGCCCGTGGTGGCCTGGTTGACGAGCAGGCGCTCGCCGACGCCATCAAGTCCGGCCATATCCGCGGCGCCGGCTTCGACGTCTACGCGTCCGAGCCCTGCACCGATTCCCCGCTCTTCGAGCTGGACGAGGTCGTCGTGACCCCGCACCTGGGTGCCTCCACCGTCGAGGCCCAGGACCGTGCCGGCACCGATGTCGCCGCCTCCGTGCTCAAGGCGCTGGCCGGCGATTTCGTCCCGGACGCCGTCAACGTCACCGGTGGCAAGGTCTCCGAGGAGGTCGCACTGTGGCTCGGCCTGGCCGCCAAGCTCGGCACCGTCGCCTCCGGCCTGTTGGACGCCCCGGTCACCGCCGTCAACGTCGAGGCCCGTGGTGAGCTCTCGGGCGAGTCCGTGGACGCTCTCGGCCTGTCCGCCCTGCGCGGCGTCTTCGCCGGCGTCGTCGACGAGCAGGTCACCTTCGTCAACACCCCGCAGATCGCTCAGGAGCGCGGCGTGGAGCTGACCGTCTCCACCGCCGACGAGTCCGTCACCCACCGTTCCGTGCTCGAGGTCACCGTTGTCACCGGCGACGGCGCCTCGGTCTCCGTCATCGGTGCGCTGACCGGCCTGGAGCGCGTCGACAAGATCGTCCGCATCAACGACCGCGGCCTGGATCTGCGTGCCGAGGGCCTCAACCTGTTCCTCACCTACACTGACCAGCCCGGTGCCCTGGGCACTGTCGGTACTTTCCTGGGCCGGGCGGGCGTCAACATCGACGCCGCAGCCCTGTCCCAGAACGAGGACAACGACTCCGCCACCCTGGTGCTGCGTGTCGACAAGGAGATCGAGCAGGATCTGGTCGACCAGATCGCCGACTCCTGCGCGGCCATCGCCGCGCCCCATGTTGTTGCCTGTACCGGGGGGCCGGTACTGGTGGCGCCGTAGGCCAATGCGATATCGACCGGGTGGACGTTCTCGGCCTCATCCGGGGTGGGAAACATGCCCCACTCGGCCAGCGCATCGGAGCGGTCGGGCTGATAGCGGGTGGTGAACCACCACACGAACACCGCCGACTGCAGCCTGTACAGACGCACCCGATCAGCGTGTGCTCCCGTCAC
>DGYFR06201__coassemble_3535_pt1 | contig 6406 bp, 8 predicted proteins | sample DGYFR06201__metabat2_high_PE_047 | metagenome-assembled genome bin DGYFR06201 | reverse complement strand
ACGTCGAGTCCGCCAGTCCCGGCGGCGGAAGATTGTCGATACCGTCGGTGATGACCGCGGACTCCGGATCGACCTCGCAGTCGGCGTCGTCCTCACCTGCCGGTTCCTCGACCGGGACCTCCTCGGTGACGGTGACGGTCTCGGACGGGGGAGCAGCGGCGGTGGGGTCGGCGGAACCGTCGGGATCATCCTCGGTTCCGCAGGCGGACAGGACGAGAGCGCTGACGGTGGCGACGGCAGCGGCGACCCTGAATGCAGGTCGTGGTGGATACCTCATGATCCCGAACCTAGACGTCTACGGGGCGTCGCATAGCGATCCGCGGGGAGACATCCAGACCGGCGGCGCCCTCTGCCACCCGGATCCGGCGGAGGTCATCACCGAGCTCGGTCGGCGGTACTTCGACGAAGCCGAGACGCCGGTACAGCGGACCATTCCACGGCACCTCGGAGAAGGTCGTGAGGCACACCCCCGGGACACCGGTTTCGCGGGCAAGCGCGACGGCGTACTCCACCAGTCGGGTGCCTATCCGCTGGCCGCGGAAGGCGGGGTCCGCCGAGACCTGTTCGATCAACAGGTCGCCGTCCGCCTGCCCGAGCCACAACCAGGCAGCGAGACGTGGTCGGTCCGGGGAGGTGGTCGGGGCGTCCACGACGTGGATCTTCCCGTCTCCGATGGCGGCGGAAAGGTCGTTGTCACCGGGTGGATCGTCGTCGGCGACGGCGTCCAGACCGATGTCCCTGAACGGCGCACCCGCACGGCGCTCCAGCGCCTGGATATCGTCGACATCCGTCGTGGTCGCGCGGCGGATCAGTGGTCCTGAAGATCCAGGGACAGCGCATGTCGTCATGCCGGACAGGGTACCGCGACCCCGCCACCGACAGTGGGGCGTCCGAGGACGGCTGCAGTGGCGGCTAGGATGGGTGACCGTCAGACGTCCGACCCGCCCGAACATCAGAAAGCGGTGCCATGGGGCAGCAGTGGTTCACCAGTGACCTACACCTGGGACACCGGTTCGTGTCCGACCTGCGCGGATTCGACGACACCGAGGAGCATGACCAGGTGATCCTGGACAACCTCGGCTCGGCGCTGCGTCCCGGTGACGCGGTGTGGGTCCTCGGCGACATCAGCTGTGGGCCGCGGGAGCACGAGGACCGGGCCATCGGGCTGCTCGCCGAGCTCTTCGACACCGCCGGGGTCACCGCCCACCTGGTGGCGGGAAACCACGACAGCTGCCACCCCCTGCACCGCCGGGCCCACCAACGCCAGCGTGACTACCTGCAGGCCTTCGCCTCAGTGCAGGCCTATCAGCGCATGGTGTGGCGCAAACAGGAACTGTGGCTCAGTCACTTCCCCCGGCCCGGCCTCGACCACGACGACATGTCCTCGCGCCATGACAACGTGCGCCTCAACGTCCCCCTGCTGGTGCACGGCCACCTGCATTCCCCGACGCCGGTGACGGGCCCCGGAATGGTCGACGTCGGCGTAGACGCCTGGGGCCTGCGACCAGTGTCGCAGGCCCGGGTACAGGAAATCCTGTTCGACCCCGTCTAGAGGGTCGTCGTCCAGTTGTTACTGGGCGGGTGCCTCGGCCGGCTCGCCGCCCTCGACTGCGGTCGTGCCCTCGGCGACCCCGGTACCGTCGATTGCAGCGCCCTCAGCGCCCTCAGTGACGGGGGCGCCGTTCTCGTCGGTGGCCTCGGCCTCGGCCTCGTCATCGGCCTCAGCCTCGCCGGAGGTGGTGGCCTTGCCGGCACCCTCGTAGCCCGGGTCGGGGGTGACCTCGGTGACGACGGTGGTGTTGTCGCTTTCCTTCTCGTTGGGAGGGCTGCAGGCGGTCACTCCGAGTGCCAGGGCAGCGGCGGCGATCAGTGCGGTGGTCCGGCGGGTGCGGGTCATCTCATGTTCTCCTGGGGTCGTCACAATCTCGTCAGTCGCATCGAGTTCGTCCCTGATCATAGTGGGTGGAGGCTGTGGTCACGAACACGGCCCGCCCCTCGGGTGGATATGTGGGGGGCCGTGGTGCTGTAAAGTTCACGCCCATCGCAGCAAGGAAAGGACGTGTCAATGAACACGAACAACCAATGGGGGAACCCCGACGAGGACCCCACCGAGGTGTTCCCCGGTGTCGGGGGAGACAAGCCGCAGCCGCCGCAGTACCAGCGGCAGGAGGACCAGACCCAGTACCTCGGTCCGTACCCGGGCCAGAATCCGGGCCAGCCCCAGGACCCGTACCAGCAGCAGGGGGAGCCCTACTACCGGGACCAGTACCAGGACCAGTATCAGGGGCAGCCCCCGTACCAGGACCAGTACGCCGAGCCTCAGTTCGGTGCGGCACCGCAGCGGAACCAACCGAACCCGCCGAAGAAGGGGCGCACCGGGCTGATCATCGTCGTGGTGCTGGTCATCGCCGCCCTGATCGCGGTGGTGCTCCTGGCGGTCAACCTGTTGGGTGGCGACGACGACTCCCCGGCGCCGGCACCGGTGACCACCACAGAAAACGATCCGGAACCTGATACGGACACCAATCCGGACACCAACCCTGACTCCAACCCGGACGACGGCGACCTACCCAACGACTGGGAGATCCCGTCGGAGCTGCCTGACCTGCCGTCCGAACTCCCGGACGGCACCGACATCGAAGAGCGCCTCAACGAGGGCCTCGACGAGCTCGAGCGGCTGACTGAACAGTTCAGGAACGGCCGGTAGAAATGTTCGCAGTGCGCCTGGGAGACTGATCCGGGTATCAAGGAGCACATGAACACCACAGATTCTTCAGCTTCCGCGAACGTCTACTTCGCCGGCCACCCGCTGCCGCAGACCCAGGCCGCCCTGCAGGACGCCGGCGCCGCCATCGTCGAGAACCTCGACGAGGCAGACGCGGTGATCGCCCACGGCGTCTCACCCGAGAAGTTCCCCGAACTGCCTGAGCGGGTGCGGTGGGTCCAGCTCTGCCAGGCCGGCATCGAAGCCTACCTCGACGCCGGGATCGTCACCGCCGGAGCGTCCGGCACCCGACGCTGGACGAATGCCGCCGGTATGTACGGACGCCAGGTCGCCGAGAGTGCGATGGGCCTGCTGCTCTCGGTGACCCACCTGCACAAGCGCATCGCACAGGCCGCGTCGTGGAGCATCTGGGAGGAGATCGACGAGCAGACCCGTTGGCTGGCGGGCTCCACCGTCGCCGTCGTCGGTGCCGGTGGCATCGGCCACCACCTGTCGGCGATGCTGGCACCGTTCGGGGCAGAGGTCCTCGCCGTCAACCGCAGCGGACGGCCGGTCGAGGGCGCGCGTGAGACGGTCACCGTCGACCGGCTCGAGGACGTCCTCGCCGTCGCCGACCACGTCATCATCGCCCTGCCGCTCACCGACGACACCCGGGGGCTGTTCGACACGAAGCTGTTGGCGTCCTGCCGGCCGGGGGTGACGATCGTGAACGTCGCCCGCGGTCCGGTGATCGTCACCGACGACCTCGTCGCCGCGCTGGAGTCCGGTCAGGTCGGGGGAGCGGGGCTGGATGTCACCGACCCGGAGCCGCTGCCGGACGGTCACCCACTGTGGGCGATGGACAATGTCACGATCACCACCCACTCGGCCAACACCCGGGCGTCGATGGACAGGCAAATCGCCGAACCAGTGACCGAGAACTACCGGGCCTTCGTCGCCGGTGAGCGGATGCCCACCGAGTTCGAGCCGTCGCGGGGCTACTGAGTTCGAGACCTACCGGTTTCGAGACCTACCGGGAGGCCGACATCCCCCGGATGTAGAGCGTCGCCATCCGGTGCTGGGCCAGACGGGCCACCGGTCCGCCGATCTGGGTGAGCAACCGGGCGGGGCGGGAGAAGGCGCTGACCGTGGCGGTCACCGTGCCGTCGTTCTCCAGGGTGACCGCGAAGCGTTCCTCCCCGGATTCCAGGTGCCCGGGCAGCGTGCCGTAGATCAGCTCGAAGGAGTCCGCCAGCGGCAGAGCGCTGGTGTCGCGGCGTCCGGCATTGAGCACCAGGCACGGTGAGGTCATGGGCCGGAACACTCCGACGCCCAAGGCCACGGTGACGGTGTCACCGGAGGTCAACGGGTGCTCCTCGTCGATCAGGCAGGAGTCACGGCGCAGCAGGGCACCAGCCCGACGGTGGGCGCGTCCGGTCAGCAGATTGTCGACCGCCCGCGTCATGTCCGCGTGGCCGTGGCCGATGACCTCGGTGCGCGACAGGGTGTGGAAGCCGGAGGTTTCCAGGCGCTCGGCCAGCTCCGGGAGGTCAGCGAGACGATGGATATAGGTCGACACCCCGACCAGGCTGCGCGGGTAGGTCAGTTCAGTGGAATTCGGTGGGGTGTCCATGTGACACAGGCTACAGAAAGAAGCGGGACGAATCGGCCGTCAGACGCTAGACTGCCCGTACCCCTTGTTTTCCGAGTATGAATAATCGTCCCCTAGCTACAAGTAAGGACCATGTCGTATGTTCCGTAAGTCTTTCAACCGTGTCCTCTCCGCCGGTGCCGTTGCTGTGGCAGTGGTCGCCGGTGGTGCGGTCGCGGCACCGGCAGCAACCGGGGCCACCTCCACCCACGCCGGAGCGGGGATCATCGTCACCGACGAGCACGGCGCAGGTGGACTGTGCACGCTGAACTCGGTGACGGAGAAGAACGGGGACTTCTACGGGATGACCGCCGGGCACTGCCTGAACCCCACCGAACTGGGTGCTACCCCGGAGAAGGTCACCACCGAGTCCGGCCAGCTGCTGGCCGACAAGGAGGACATCGCCGCCGGCGGATACGTCAGCGGCGGCTCCGCCTCCCCGTTCGACCCGAATGCGCCGCTGGATGACTTCGGCTGGTTCCGGTTGGACGAGAGCGTGACCGCCAAGGCGTCCTCGGTGTCGAGCACCGCCAACACCGGCATCCCGCTGCTCGATGATGCGCTGCGCGGCCACTCGATGCCGCTGGGCGAGCCGGTGCCGGTGTCCCAGAACCTCGTGGGTCGTATCGTGTGCAAGGACGGCACCATGACCGGACGGACCTGTGGTCCGGTGCTGGACGTCAACGTGCGGTCCCAGGAGGTCACCGCATTGATCCCGGCGATCGCCGGTGACTCCGGGTCGCCGCTGCACATCGCCGGTCGTGACGGAAAGCGCCACATCGTCGGCTCTCTGTCCAACGGCACCCCGGTGCTGTTCAACACCTTCGACGGCACGCGCGAGCACCTGCCGAAGGTGGGTGCCTGACGGTAGTTGTCGGCAAGTCAGAGAAGGGTCCGCGCCCAGGCGCGGGCCCTTTCTTTCTCGCCTGCTGCCAGGGGGCCGGGGACGTCCGTCACGGTGAAGTCCTCGCCACGGGTGGCGGTGACCCGCTTCTTCTTCAACCCCTTCACCGCTGCCTTGGCGGCGGACCCGGCCATGGAACAACCGGTGGTGGTGGACACGACGATGATGCGGGGTGCCCGAGGTGGCCGAGGTGCCGGCCGCGGCATCGATCCACTCGCGGATGCCGGCGGTGGACGCTGACCTGCGAGGCGTCCTGACTGAACTGTGACGGCACTTTGACGGACATCGCAGATCGTTACCAGGGAACTCCAACAACCGGGTCGTAGATTGAAATTATCGCCTCCGAGGGAGGGTTCATCGTCACAGGAACCCAACGCAGCGCTCGTCACGCTGACCCTTGATCGGGACCTCGGGGTGAGGTGATAGGACAGGAACGTCGTCGAAAGGACACACACCGTATACGGCAGTTGAGCATTCTCCTCTTGAAACGTCAGCAGTTGACCCCCGGTTCGTCAGGAGCCGGGGGTCATCTGTGTCCGGTGACAGTGTCGGAGAGGGTGTGTACTCTCATGGATGTCAGAGTTTTCGGCTCCGGTCGGAGGCGCTGCGCATAAAACAGCCCCGGCGGTGTTGGTCCACCGCCAGGGTTGCCCGAGCACCAACGTGCCCGACCTCTTCGGTTCAGGCTCCTACCTGAACCATCCGAGGATGTCGGTCACGATCTTTGTAACCTCGCTTGCCACGGTGATCCCTATCAGAATGGTGGCGGCGAGGTACTTTCTATCGCGACCGGGTCGGTTGTCGGGAACCTCACCCGAGGGTGAATCAACCAAGACAACCACCTCCTTCGCATAACGGTGATGGCCCCACGCCGTCAGACGTGGACCCGCGCCCGAGCAACACGAACCCCTTCACAGCAGACCCGGGGTGACCGGGTAGCAAAGGGTCCACGCAGCAGCGAGGAGGGCGGCGACGATGAGCCGCACCGAGTCGAACTATATAGTGCGGTCCGGACACGTACCGGCGCTGTCAGTGCCAGCCTGCTGGCATCCGGGATAACACACTCTTCGCCATCACCTTATGTCGGGAACCGCCGCACGATCACCAGCGTCGCGGCCAGGCTGACCAGGCAGATCACAGCGGCGGC
>DGYFR06201__coassemble_3327_pt1 | contig 6703 bp, 6 predicted proteins | sample DGYFR06201__metabat2_high_PE_047 | metagenome-assembled genome bin DGYFR06201 | reverse complement strand
GGCTGCTCGGGCCGCTGATACTGCGGCGGTTCGGGCTGCTGTGGCTGCTGTGGCTGCTCAGATCCGCGGGCCGGACCGTCTGCCCCGAAGATCCGGGTCTCGTCAGCGCTGTCGCCGGAGCCAGCGCCCCACCCCGATGACTCCGGTCGGCCCCAGCCATTGTTGTCAGCCATTGGTTCTCCTATCGCCCATTCAGGATTCTCAGTGTACCTGTACCTTCCTGTCCGACCCCGTCCGTACACCCGTCCGGCGGCAGCACCGGTTGGTAGGAATGCAGCGTCCCCGCGGCGGCGGACTCCGACCCCGGAAGATCCGCCAGCACCCCCACCGCAGCCACCGGGTCGGCGAACAGCCCCCAGCCCAGTGCCGCCACCGGATCATCCTGGTTCACCGCATCCACGGTGCACGCCGCGGACGCCGGGGCGGCCACGGTGCCCGGACGTCCCTGCCACAGTGCCGCCGACACACCAGTCTCCAGAGCCTCCAGAGCCTCCAGTGCCGCCATCCCGGCGACCTCCCCGAGGCTCTGACCGTGCACCACGATCGCCGGACGCTCCAACTCCGGCAACTCGTCCACCCGGTCCACCACCTCCTGCAGCAGATGCGTCGCGGACGCCTCCGCCAGCTCCGGGCACAGCAGGAACGCCACCGCCGACGGCACCCGCGCATAACGCACCGCCACCGTCGCCACATCCCCGTCGGCCCACTGCTCCACCGCCTCCACCTGGTCCGGGTCCACCCAGCCAGACCCGGTCGGCATCGCGACGACGACCACGTCCCGCTGCAACCCACCGGCGGCGACGAGGTCGTCGACGGTGTCGCGCCCGGCGTCGCGGACGGAGACTGCGGGTAGGAAGGCACTGGCCTCCCTGACCCCGCGGGAACTGGAGACCGTGGAGCAGATCGCCACCGGACGCTCCAACGCGGAGATCGCAGAGGTGCTGTCCATCTCCGAGGAGACGGTGAAGACGCACGTGCGCAAGGTCCTGCAGAAACTAGCGTTGCGCGACCGGGCTCAGGTGGTTGTCTTCGCCTACGAGAACGGTGTCGTGTGAGCCGAACTTGTGCTCGGCGGCGCTGCGCAGCCCCTCGGTGACCCGGCGTGCCCACTCGCTGACGTTCATCGACGCCTCCGGGGTGCCCGGGTAGCGCACCCGCAGGTGCATGCCGTCGTCGTTGAGGACGAACCACGCCATCACCCCGTCCGTCCTGATCCAGGCCGAGACGTGCTGCGGGTGGGCCTCGGCAGGCACGCTCACCGGCAGCCGGCGGTTGTCCAGCCAGGACAGGGCGAACATGCCGCGACTCTGGGGCATGCCTCCCCACGGCCGCAGCAACGGTTCCAGCGGGTGGGCGCCCAGGGCGATCGCCTCGGCGACCGCGCCCGTGCACTCCACCAGGTCGGGCGAGGAACACTCCAGCACGGAGTTGGTGATGAACCAGCCCACCGAATCCGACCAGCGCGTCCGGTCGTCCGGCGTGCCGGTGCGGGAATGCACCGGGAACACCGCGCGCAGGTCACCGGCACCCAGTTCCTTGTTCACCGCGGTGAGGACGCTGACCGTCGCGGGCAGCAGTCGGACGCCGCGTGCCTTCACCGCAGCCTCCAGCCGGGCCAGCCCGTCCACGTCGAGGACGTCGACGACCTCGACCACCTCATCGCGTGCGGCTGACACGTCGCCGAGGTCCAGGGGGAACACCGGCATCTCGCCGTGTCCGTCGGCCATGATGTCGTCCCACCTGTCGCACACCTCCACCGGTGCCGCAGGACGCTGCTCCAACTCTCTCGTGTGCTCGGCGAAGGACGGCACCGTGGCCCGGGCCGGCTCCTCCCCGCCGAGGAACGTGAGCATGTCCCGGACCAGGACCAGCAACGACCAGGCGTCGGCGTGACTGTGGTCCAGGCCGATGACGATGGTGCGCGTCCCGTCCCCGTGGGTCACCACCGCCAGCCGGTGCGACGGGGAGCCGAAGGGCTCACAGCACTCGTCGAAGACCAGCCGCAGCACCTTCCGCGGGTCCTCGGAGCCACCTGCCGACCACCACTGCCCGTCAGGGATCTCGATGTCGTGGACCCGGATATGGTCCGGTGGATGCCGACGCAGGACCGTGCGCAAGGTCCCATGACGCTCGATCACCCGGTGCCAGGCTTCGGCGATACGGTCCTCGTCCCGGGCGGTGTCCTCTGATGGGGCGACCGTCGGAGCAGCAAAAGCGACCGCCATCCACGACCCGGGACGCGTGCCGGCCGCGGCGTGGCGGGCCTGGTCGAAGGACGGTCTGCGTCCGGAATCAGCGTCACCGGTGTCGCCGGTGCCATCTGTGACTTCGGTGACAATGGGTTCATAGACACGGACATCCCCTGCAGAAAGTTCCATGCGGGCTACAGTTGTGAGTCTCATACCCCTGGACGATAGGGCCGTGCAGTTACATGCAGATTTCCTGCACGGATCGCCTGCAATTCCTGGGGACACCCGATCAGGAAGGACCACCCGTGCGGATCCCCACGGCCACCGATCTCGCCGCCGGCTCCGCCGCCGACACCGCCGACACCGCCGACACCGGCACCATAGACGGGCTCGCCTACGACCTGCGTGGTCCGCAGGACGGCACCCCGGTCATCCAGCTGCACGGACTGACCTCCAGCCGGGCCCGCGATGTGGCCATGAAACTGAACCTCACCGCAGGTCAGGACGCTCTACGGGTACTACGCTACGACGCCCGCGGCCACGGCCACTCCGCGGCAGCGCCACTGCCGGCGTCCTACCGGTGGACCTCGCTGGCGAAGGATCTGGAGCAGGTGTCGGGCTACTTCACCGGGGAGCAGAACACCCGTCCGGTGCATGTGGTCGGCCAGTCGATGGGTGCGGCGACGATCCTGACCTCCGCGGCGGCGGACCCGGATCTGGCCATCGAGCGCTACGGGTCAATGGTGCTGGGGATCCCGCCGACAGCCTGGGAACTGCGCGGTGACCGCGCCGGGATCTACGAACGCAATGCACAGTTCGTCGAGTCCCACGGACTCAGTGCCTTTGCCGAGTCCACCCGTGACGAGCCGGTTCCCCCGGCCCGCGGCGCCGACATCCCCTTCACCGTGCCGGACGTCGCCGAGTCCCTGCTGCCGGTGGTCTTCCGCGGTGCGGCGGGCAATGACCTGCCCTCCCGGGAGCGGATCGCCGCGCTCGGGGAACGAGGCATCCCCACCCTGATCCTCGCCTGGCCCGGCGACACCGCCCACCCGCTGGCCGTGGCCGAGGAGCTCAGGGAGCTGCTGCCGGAATCGCAGTTGATCTTCGCCCAGACCCCGGAGGATGTCGGCCGGTGGCCGGACATGATCGGATCCTTCATCCGGAATGCGGCGAGGACGTCCCGCGCAACCACATGATCGGGTCGCCGTCGTCACCACCGCGACCGCCGGCAAGGTGGCCGTCCTGCCTCAGGCAGGAGCGGACGAGGCCACGACGTTGGGCGTTGTAGCTGATCACGTGCGCGATGATGCTTCCGACCACGAAGCTCTCCGGGGGTTCGCAGAGCGCGTCGACGATCCGGTCCGCCCACGCCCCGCGGGCCGAGACATCGTCGACCATGGCCGACCAGCGTGGAGCGACCGCGTCCAGCCTGGTCAGCAAAGCGTCCGGTGTGGGGTGGCTGGTCTGGTTCGACCCGCTCCCGTGTGGGGCTGGTGGGGCCTCGAACTCCGTGCCCTCGATCGACGCCAACCAGGTCTCGTACTGGACCACGGCACGCTCGAGCAACACCGCGACGGATTCCTCCGGCCCCGCCCAGTGCAGCAGCACGTGTCCCGGCAGCCGCCGCCGCATCCACGCCTCAACGTCGAGGTCACGGCAGGCTTCCAGCAGGTTGCGGAGATCGTCCAGGTCGTGGTGGACGAGCAGTCCGGTGACCGGGTCTGTTGGCCCGTCCCCGGCCCCCACCTCACCCTCATCCCCGGTGTCGATCCACAGCGAGTCCGGGGTGTGGAAGTGGATCCCATTCGGTACCGGCAGCCAGTGCCCGGTGCCGCCGGACCAGCCGGACGGACGTCCGACGCATTCGCCTCGACCACCGCCTCGATCTCCTCGACGACCTCGACAACGTCCCCGCTGGCGAAACGGAGGTCGGCGCCGTTGATGGGCTCCTGCTCCCGGTGGCTGAACACCCAGGTGGGTTGGGGGTAGGGCCAGGCAGTGTGCGGCGCCTCGTCACGGATGAACTGGTAGGTGGAACTGCCCATCACCAGCGCGGCGGTCCGTCCTGGAAGGGTGTCCATCCGCAGGTTCGGGTCCTCCGGTTCGGCATGCTGCTGGGCGAACAACCACGCGAGGCTGTGGTCGGGGTCGGCAAGGAAGCCGTCGAGGCTGCTGGCGGTGTAGTAGATGACTCGCATGGTCAGCAGTCTGCCCGCCGGGGTCCGGGGACTACCCGACCGTTCTTGCGCAGTCGGCCGACGATGCCGGAGAACAGGCACCCCGCAACGACGAAACCCCGTCACCCAGGCTGGGTGACGGGGCCGTCTGTACTGTGCGCCCGGAGGGATTCGAACCCCCAACCTTCTGATCCGTAGTCAGATGCTCTATCCGTTGAGCTACGGGCGCTTACCACTGCGGTTCACTGCTGTGCACCGCAACGAGACAGTAGCCTACACGAGTCCACTATGACCGCCAAAAGTGCAGGTCAGGTCAACCGTGCGACCGCCGACAGCGGGAGCACGCGCAGCACCTTGGAGATCACCGCCCAGGGCCAGCCGGGGATGTACGCCTTGCGCTTGCGCGCCTCGATCGCGGCGAGCATGGAGCGCACCCCGGTCTCGGTGTCGACCATCAGCGGGGTGCTCTGCTCATTGCGGGCGGTCATCTCCGAGGCGATGTAGCCGGGCAGCAGGACGGTCACGTCGATCGGGGACTTGCTGCGCAGCAGCTCGGCCTGGATCCCCTCCCCCAGGTTCGCGACGAAGGCCTTGGTCGCACCGTAGGTGGCGACGGCCTTGCGGTTGCCTCGGATCGCAGAGGCTGAGGAGACGAGCACCAGGTGGCCCGCGCCCTTACCACCGTCGGCGGCGCGGAAGATCTCCATCGCCGCCTCCGCCTGCGCCAATGCACCGAGGACATTGGTGGTGGCGGTCTCCCGGTTCGCCTCGGGCTTCCCGGAGCCGATCTTGCGCCCCTTGCCCAGTCCGGCGTTGACCACGACCCGGTGGAGGCCGCCGTTCTCCGCGGCGTCCTCGTCGGCGGCCTGGAAAACTTCGTGCACCGCGTCCGGGTCGGTGACGTCGAGGGCGTAGGTGCGCACGGTGACGTTCGGGTGGGACGCGGTGATCTCGGCGGAGAGCTCGTCGAGCCGCTCCGTCCTGCGGGCGCAGAGGGCGAGGTCGTGGCCGAGGGCGGCGGACTGGCGGGCGAGTTCGGCGCCGAGGCCGGAGCTGGCGCCGGTGATCAGTGTGGTGAAGCGGCTCATGGGGTCCGACACTAACAAGCTTGTGCTCCGCTCACAGCGGATCCGCCGTCGGCAGCAGGGCATTGCCGCAGCACACGACCACACCGCACCCTGGGCACCATGTCAGAGAACACACCCGACCCCACCCGCATACTCGACCAGGAAATCTACCGCGACCTCTACGAACGCCGCATCATCGTCCTCGGCGACGCCCTGGAGCAGGACACCTCCAACCGACTGTGCACCTCCCTGCTGCTGCTCGCCTCCCGCGACACCATGCGGGCCATCCCCAACGACGTCGCCACGGTGAACATCGGCATGGCCTACAGTGCCGGCCAGTTCCTGCTGTCCTCCGGCACCCCCGGGAAGCGCTTCTCCCTGCCGCACTCGAAGGTGCTGCTCCACCAGGGTTCCGGCGGCATCGGCGGCACCGCCCAGGACATCGAGATCCAGGCGGCGGACATGCGCCACACCCGCGACACGGTGCTGGCCTGCATCGCCGCCGACACCGGACAGGACGTCGACAAGGTCACCCAGGACTCACCGCGTGACCGCTGGTTCACCGCCGATGCGGCACTGGACTACGGGTTCATCGACCAGATCATCGACGACCTGGACATCATCACCGGGCCGGAGGGCCTGACCGCCCGGCGTTCCGGCCTGGGACTGGGGGCGTAGATCATGACGTCCTACACCATCCCCTACGTGACCACCGCAACCCCGACCGGCGAGAAGACCGTCGACATATACAGTCGTCTGCTGGACGAACGGATCATCTACCTGGGCACCCCGGTCGACGACCGTGTCTCCAATGCCGTCATCGCCCAGTTGCTGCACCTGGAGAGCGACAACCCGGAGGCACCGGTGTCGCTCTACGTCAACTCCCCCGGCGGTTCACAGTCGGCGACGATGGCCATCTACGACTGCATGCAGTTCATCCGCCCGCGCATCGAGACCACCTGCGTCGGGCAGGCGGTGGCGTCGTCGGCGATCCTGCTCGCCGGTGGGACGCCCGGTCACCGCTCCATCCTGCGCAACGGGCGCGTGGTACTCACGGCCCCGGCGACCGAGGGAGGACGAGGCACGATCCCCGACCTGATCATCGAGGCCGAGGAGATGGAACGCATCCGGCGCCTGCAGGAAGCCGTGCTGACGTCCCACTGCGGACGCGCCGAGGATCAGGTCAGGACGGACACCGAACGCCAGCTGGTACTCGCCCCGGACGCCGCCGTCGACTACGGCATCGTCGACCGCGTCCTCACGCGGCGAG
>DGYFR06201__coassemble_2715_pt1 | contig 7813 bp, 8 predicted proteins | sample DGYFR06201__metabat2_high_PE_047 | metagenome-assembled genome bin DGYFR06201 | reverse complement strand
TCGGCGATGATCACCGTGACACCGAAGATCAGCAGCACCGCGGTCGCCACGTAGGTCAATGGCATGAGCTTGACGTAGTCCACCGGGCCGCCGGGCTCCAGGCCACGCTTACGACGGATCCAGTCGCGGATCTTCTCCCACACCACGACGATGGCGTGGCCACCGTCCAGCGGCGGCAGCGGCACCATGTTGAACACCGCCAGGAAGAAGTTCAGGTTCGCCAGCAGCAGCAGGAAGCTCATCCACTGCTCCTGCTCCACCAGCTGACCACCGGCGTGGGACGCACCGACGACACTCACCGGGCTGTCCATCTGCCGCTCACCACCGAAGATGGACTGCACCACCGGCCAGTAGCGCTCCGGCAGATCCAGCAGCGCGTTGACGGTCTCCTTGCCGATGAACCAGGTGAAGTCGGCCGTGCCGCCGATGGCGGTGACCGGGTTGTAGTCCACCATCTCCTGCTCCGGGACCCGGACACTCACACCGATCGCACCGGTGGGGCCGTCCTCCCGCTCCACCACGGCGACCTGCAGGTCCAGGTCGACGCTGCGTCCGTCGCGCTCCACCGTCGCCGGGACGGTGGTGGTGCCGCCGACCTCGGTGCCAGCGTCCGCAGCGTCCGCACCGGCGGCCTGGACGGCGGCGATGACATCGGGGAACTCCACGATGTCCTGGCCGTCCACCATGGTGAAGCGGTCACCAACCTGCACGCCGGACGCCGCGGCGGCGCCCTCACCGGAGCAGTTCGGGTTCTCCTCGGTCGCGTTCTCGGCGTCCTCCAGGCTCACCGGGGAACACACCAGCTCCGCGGCGACCGGCTCCAGCTTCTGCTCGGCGGTCGACGGCAGCCCGAAGCTGATCGCGACGGAGAAGATGATCAGCACACCCAGGATCAGGTTGACCAGGATGCCGGCGAACATGACGAACAACCGCTGCCACGCCGGGCGGTCGATCATCAGGTACGGCTCTTCCTCCTCCGTCCACGGGTCGTTGACCGTCATACCCGCGATGTCGCAGAAGCCGCCGAGCGGGATGGCCTTCAACCCGTACTCGGTGTGACCACGGGTGGTGGACCACACCGTGGGCCCGAAGCCGATGAAGTAACGGCGCACCCGCATGCCGCAGGCACGCGCCGCCATCATGTGACCAGCCTCGTGCAGGGCGATGGTCACGCCGATGCCGAGGGCGAAGAGAAGTACGCCTATCCAGAAATCCACCCGGACATCCTCTCATGCGCCGCGGTCCGGGCTGCACGCTCGGCGGCAAGAACGTCCTCGATGGAATCCGGTGCCGCGGTGAACTGGGCGCAGTCCTGCAGCACAGCGTCAATGGTGTCGACGATCCGGGGGAAGCCCAGGGTGCCGTTGAGGAACTCCACGGCGGCCTCCTCATTCGCCGCATTGTAGACCGCGGGCATGCAGCCACCAGCGGTGACGGCCTGACGGGCCAGACGCACCGCCGGGAACACCTCCTCGTCAAGGGGCTCGAAGTCCCAGGCGTGGGACTGTCGGAAATCCACCGGGTGATGCACACCGGCGACCCGCCGCGGCCATCCCAACGCATGACTGATCGGCAGCTTCCACGATGGCGGGGACGCCTGGGCGATCGTCGACCCGTCGGTGAAGGTCACCATCGAATGCACCACCAGCTGCGGGTGCACGGTCACCGTGATCCGCTCGGCCGGGACGTCGAACAACAATGACGCCTCGATGAGCTCCAGCCCCTTGTTCACCATCGACGAGTTGTTCAGTGCCTTCATCTGCCCCATCGACCACGTCGGGTGGTTCGCCGCCGCCAGCGGGGTGACCTCGGCGAGCTGCTCACGCGTATAACCGCGGAACGGGCCGCCGGACGCCGTGAGCACCAGCTCCGCGACCTCCTCGTGGGCACCGGAACGCAGGCACTGCGCCATCGCCGAATGCTCCGAATCCACCGGCACCAACTGGCCGGGATCGGCCTTGTCGAGCACCAGCTGGCCGCCGGCGACGAGGGACTCCTTGTTCGCCAACGCCAACCGTGCCGAGCCCTCCAAGGTCGCCATCGTGGCGTCCAATCCCAATGAACCCACCAGCGCGTTGAGGACGACGTCGTGCGTGCCCAACTCCGTCCGCTCCACCAGACGGCGAGCCGAGTCGGTGCCGCGGATGACATGGCCGTCGATCTCGGTCTCGATGAAGTCGGCGGTGCGCGGGCTGGAGACGGCGACCCGGTCGGCGGACAGGCCGAACCGGCGAATCTGCCCCAACAGTGCCTCCGGCTTCGACCCATGGGCAGAGATCCCGACCAGCTCGAAGATGTCCGGATTGTCCTCGATGATCTCCAGGGCCAGGGTCCCGATCGACCCGGTGCTCCCGAGAACTACTACGCGTTTCTTCACCCGTCCCATTGTTCCACACCAGTCTGACAACACTCTGGCAAGCCGAATGAAGCTCCTGATGACGCTGGGGTGTGACGCTGGGGGCACATTCGGGGGAACCAGACTGTGTGCCGAAGTTCACCCGCGGGGACGGATATGCAAGAATAGATGCCAGCAACCGGCAGATGACCACTGCCGACCGAGAGCAGGAGGATCACGAAGTGTCCGGACATGGTAACCACGGTACGAAGGTGGAAGTTCACAACGGCGTCTCCACCGAGGACGAGCCGTCCGCCGCATGGGGCTGGCACCAGTTCCCGCGGAAGACCACCATCGTCATCGGTGTGCTGGGCGGCCTGTCCCTCTTCGGCATGTTCTTCGGTAACCACCACGGCCGTGTCGAGGACATCTGGCTGGGTGTCCTCGGTGCACTGACCCTGATCGGCGTCTTCTTCTACGCCCGGATCTCCCGCCCGGGCCGCGTGCTGCCGGAGCCGCGCAAGACCGTCACCGCGCACAACAAGCCGCTGGGTCACCAGGAGCCGAACTGGGTCGACGACCAGAACAACCTCACCGGCGTCTACGCCGAGCTGACCACCGCCGACCTGCGCGCCTGGAACCTGCCGGGTGAGGGCGTCGACGGTCCGAAGGAGATCGCCACCCCGAAGCACGGCCTGGCCCACTAGTCGGACAGCGCGCGTCGGCCGCGGTTCCCGCTGCCCCGCCCCGTACTACTCGGTCTCGACCCCGACTCCCCTTTCCGGGAGGCGGGGTCGTTTTCTTTTCTCGCCCGGACTGTCCTGGCGGTGGTGACTGTCCTGGCTGTGGTGACGGCCAGGATTCACCTGCCGCTGCCGCGGCCTGGTCCCCCACGAATCATGGCCTGATCCCCCACGAGAAAATCGATCACACCTCCCCCGTCTTCCGCAGAGCATCTGCACGTCGCTGACCTGCAGGTCTCACTATGTGGAAATCGCGCGAGGTACTAAAAGTGACGCGCACAGCCGAGCGGGTCGGTGGCACCGCCGGGCAGGCCGGTGGCACCGCCGGGCAGGCCGGTGGCACCGCCGGGCAGGTCGCTGGCACGGCCGGACGGAATGCCAGCCGGACGGCCGGAGGAGCCTAGTTCTCCTCGGCGGCGAGCTGGCCACAGGCCGCGGCGATCTCCTCGCCGCGGGTGTCACGCACCGTGCAGGCCACGCCCTGGGCGATGACCCGGCGGACGAACTCGTCCTGCACCGGCTTCGGCGAGGCGTCCCACTTCGAACCCGGCGTGGGGTTCAGCGGGATGAGGTTCACGTGCACCTGGTTGCCCAGGGCACCGCGCAACTTCTTACCGAGCAGGTCGGCGCGCCACGGGTGATCGTTGATATCGCGGATCAGGGCGTACTCGATGGAGACGCGGCGTCCGGACGCATCGGCGTAGTACCGGGCGGCGTCGAGGACCTCGTCGATCGACCAGCGGTTGTTCACCGGGACCAGGGTGTCGCGGAGCTCATCGTCCGGGCAGTGCAGGCTGACGGCCAGGCGCATGTGCATGCCTTCGTCGGCGAGCCGGCGGATCGCCGGGGCCAGGCCCACGGTCGAGACGGTGATGTTGCGCGCCGAGATGCCGAAGCCGCCCGGGGCCGGGGAGGTGATCCGCTTGATGGCGGACACCACGCGCTTGTAGTTCGCCAGCGGCTCACCCATGCCCATGAAGACGATATTGGACAGGCGTCCTTCGCCACCCTCGACCTCGCCGTCGCGCATGGCCTTCGCCGCAGCGCGGACCTGCTCGACGATCTCGCCGGTGGACAGGTTGCGGTCCAGTCCGCCCTGGCCGGTGGCGCAGAACGGGCAGGCCATGCCGCAGCCGGCCTGGGAGGAGATGCAGAGCGTCGACCGGTCCGGGTAGCGCATCAGCACCGACTCCAGCAGGGTGCCGTCGTGCAGCTTCCAGAGGGTCTTGCGGGTCTGCCCCTCGTCACAGGAGACGTGGCGGATCGGGTCCATCAACGTGGGGAACAGGGCGTCCTTCACGGTGGGACGCAACGCCTCCGGCAGGTCGGTCATCGCCGAGGGATCACCCTCGAGACGGCCGTAGTACTGGTTGTTGATCTGCTTGGCACGGAAGGCCGGCAGCCCGGCCTCCTTGACGGCATCGGTGACCGCCTCGTCGGTGAGGTCGGCGAGGTGGGTCGGCGGCATGCCACGGGTGGGGGCCTTGAACTGCAGTTGGACCGGCTGGGACGTACTAGTCATAAGACCGCCATTATGGCACGTCGGGGCTGGTTCTGGCACATCGTGGCGCTGGTCAGGTGCCACATGAGACGAAGGTTACGCCTAAACTTGGGAGGCATGACGACAAACTCACAGGATGGCACTCGACCCGAGGGTGCCTGGCAGGCTGGCGATGAGACCGCTGCCGAGGCTGGCACCGAGACTGGCACCGAGGCAGGCGCAGCGGGCAGCGCCGACGCTGCCGCCACCGGTGATGCCGCAGGCCGCACGGAGCTCGAGCCCCTCCCCGAGTCGGTGGAGATACCCGCTGCTGAGGATGCGTCAGCTGAGTCGACCTCGTCCCAGAACCACTCGGTGAGCGGCTCCAGGGCAGGCACCACCTGGGTGGCCCTCATTATCGGCGCGGTGGTGCTGGTGCTGCTGCTGCTGTTCATCCTGCAGAACCTGGACTCCGTGCGGCTCCAGATGTTCGTCTGGGAGTGGAACTTCCCCATCGGTGTCGGCATGCTCATCGCCGCCATCGGTGGTGCCCTGGTGATGGCCTGCGTCGGCGGGGTGCGCATGATCCAGCTGCGCCGCCAGATCAGCCACCCCGACCGCAAGAAGAAGTCCCGGCGCAAGCGGTAGACACACCGCCGGGCCGGGACCGGTATGGACGTGCTGGGGTTCAGGACGCTCCGGGCTCCAGGACCGAGCGGGACCGGTCAGGACGCCCCGACGGCGGTCAGCACGATCCAGGTGAGCATCGCCGCGGGCAGCATGCCGTCCAGCCGGTCCATCAGCCCACCGTGGGCCGGGATCATCTGGGACATGTCCTTGATGCCCAGGTCACGCTTGAACTGCGACTCGACCAGGTCCCCCAGGGTCGCGCACAGTGCGAGCCCGATACCCAGGCCGATACCCAGCAGGTAGTGCACCGGGTCGGTGAGCTTGAGCAGGAAGAGCACGCAGAGCACGCCGACGATCGCCGCGCCGGTGACCGAACCGACGAAACCCTCCCAGGACTTCTTCGGGCTGATCGCCGGGACCATCGGGTGGCTGCCGAAGAACACCCCGGCGGCGAAACCGCCGACGTCCGAAGCCACCACGCACAGCATGAAGGTGACGATGAAGGCCCAGCCGTTGACGCCGTCCAGGCTCAGCATCGCCAGATTGGCACCGAAGGCACCGCACAGCGGGATCCACACCAGGATGAACACGGAGATCCCGGCGTCACGCAACCAGTTCTCCGGGGCTTTCTCCCGCCCGTTGTGGAACAGCCGGACAACCACCGAGACCACGGCGGACAGCGCGAAGGCGGAGAGGATGCCCACCGCCCCGAATGGCCAACCCAGCCAGATCATCGCCTGGCCACCGACCAGCAGGACCGGCAGGTTGAGCTCGTAGCCCTTCTCCTGCAGTCGCTTCCAGACCTCACCGGTGGCCAGTGCCATCGCCACGGCGATGACGGCGTACCAGACGTAGAACGGGAGGATCAGCGCGACGACGACAATCGCACCGAGGCCGACGCCGGAGGCGATGGCGACGGGGAGGTTGCGTCCCGCGGAGTTCTTGGGCTGCGGGAGCCGGAGATGCTCACCGTGGTCACTCGACCTTTTCTCTGCGTTCACGTCGCCTGGTCTTCTACTGTCCTGTCGAGGGAGGTCCACTAGACCTCCATCAGTTCCTTTTCCTTGGCGTCGACGACGGCATCGACCTGGCCGACATACTCGGAGGTGACCTTGTCGAGCTCCTTCTCCGCGGCCTTGACCTCGTCTTCGCCGGCGTCGCCGTCCTTCTGGATCTTCGACAGGGCGTCCATGCCCTTGCGGCGGATGTTGCGGATGGCGATCTTGGCGTCCTCGCCCTTGGACTTGGCGACCTTCACCAGCTCCTTACGACGCTCCTCGGTGAGCTGCGGGACGGTGACACGCAGCACCTGGCCGTCGTTGGTCGGGTTGACGCCGAGGTCGGAGTTGCGGATCGCGTTCTCGATCTCGTTCATCACCGACATCTCATAGGGCTTGATGATCAACATGCGCGGCTCCGGCACGCTGATGGTGGCCATCTGAGTGATCGGCGTGCGGACGCCGTAGTACTCGCCGAAGACGCCGTTGAACATCGCCGGGTTGGCACGGCCGGTACGGATGGTGGTGAGGTCCTCACGGACGTGGTCCACCGACCGGGTCATGTATTCCTCGGCCTCGAGCAGGGTGTCATCAATCATCTCAGCGCAGTCCTTTGGTGTGGTCCGGCAGCGTGGTTCGCCGCGGACGGTGTTGTCGAGCGTTCGTCGCAGACTCAAGGGGTCTCTGCCCGGCACGTCTGTATCCAGAGACAAATCTACCAGCCGTGGCGCCCCACCTCCCCACCACGGCGCACACGGGCGCGCCCCGGCAGCAACCGGGGCGGGGTCAGGACGCATCGGTCCGGACGAACCGGTCAGGACGCGACGAGCGTCCCGATCTTCTCGCCGCCCACCGCGCGGGCGATGTTGCCCTCGGTCAGCAGGTTGAAGACCAGCATGGGCATGTTGTTGTCCATGCACAGGCTGAAGGCGGTGGCGTCGGCGACCTTCAGGCCACGCTCGATGACCTCCCGGTGAGTGATCTCGGTGAACAGCTCCGCATCCGGGTTGGTGCGCGGGTCGTCACTGTAGACACCGTCGACGCCCTTGGCCATCAGCAGCACCTCGCACCCGATCTCCAGCGCACGCTGGGCGGCGGTGGTGTCGGTGGAGAAGTACGGCATGCCCATGCCGGCACCGAAGATGACCACGCGGCCCTTCTCCAGGTGACGGTCGGCGCGCAGCGGCAGGTAGGGCTCGGCGACCTGCGCCATGTTGATCGAGGTCTGCACGCGGGTGTCGATGCCGTGCTTCTCCAGGAAGTCCTGCAGTGCCAGGCAGTTCATCACCGTGCCGAGCATGCCCATGTAGTCCGAGCGGGCACGGTCCAGGCCACGCTGCTGCAGTTCGGCGCCGCGGAAGAAGTTGCCGCCGCCGATGACCACGGCGATCTCCGCACCCCCGCTGGCGACCTCGGCGATCTGGCGGGCGACGTTCTCGACCACGTCAGGGTCGATACCGACCTTGCCGCCACCGAACATCTCACCACCCAGCTTCAGCATCACGCGCTTGTAACCGGTCGTCTCGCTGGCAGTCACCGTTGTTTCTCCTTGTGGGATCGATAAAGGATAAAGATTTTTGGAAGTGAGGGGCAGGGGGGTGGGCTACTCTGACCCGTTCCATCCTGC
>DGYFR06201__coassemble_2344_pt1 | contig 8628 bp, 7 predicted proteins | sample DGYFR06201__metabat2_high_PE_047 | metagenome-assembled genome bin DGYFR06201 | reverse complement strand
TCGGTGGATTCGGTGGATTCGGCGGCGGCGATTGCACTCGCGAACCAGGAGTTCCACCGCACACTCGTCGGCGCCGCCGGGTCCGCCCTACTTGATGAGGAGATGGACCGGCTGCTCGCCCGAATGCGCCTGGTGTTCCTCGCCGTGGAACGGGTCCGGCCGAACCTGCACGGTGACTTCGTGGCGGTGAATCGTCAGATCGTGACCATGTTGCGGGACGGCGACCGGGACGCTGCGGCGGCGATGCTGCGGGCCTCCCTGGTGGAGACCGGAGAGACCCTGGCGGCGATTGTCCACGGCACACGGTGACTATCCAGCACACCACTCTTGTTTTCTTTTCGCCCCGTCATCGAAGTGTGCAGAGCGTCATCGAAGAATGTCATCCAGGCGCCTGAAGGCGACAAACTGCAATGACACTGGGCACTCTCCGATGACGCACCTGTGCCGATGATCACCCGCCACAGAACGCCCCGGCGTCCCCGGACTGGAGGAACTGCAGGACACCGTCGCGGTACGGAGCGACGTTCATCCCCGCCGATGACAACCACTCGTCCGAGTAGTACTTGTCGAGGTAGCGCTCGCCGGAGTCGCAGATCAGCGAGACCACGCTGCCCTTTTCGCCGGCCTCCACCATCTCTGCGACGATACGCAGCGCCGCCCACAGGCCGGTGCCGGTCGACCCACCGGCGCGGATGCCGGTGACCTGCTCCAAGGCGTGGACCGTGCCGATCGCCGCAGCGTCCGGCACGCTCATCATCCGGTCGACGACACCGCCGCTGAAACTGGGTTCCACACGCTGGCGTCCGATGCCCTCGATCCGCGACGGAGCGTCGGTGACCAGGGAGGTGTCCCCCGCCGACCACCCCGGGAAGAACGCGGAATTCTCCGGGTCCGCGACGCACAGCCCGGTCATCCGCCCGGTGTAGCGCACGTAGCGTCCCAGCGTGGAGGACGTTCCGCCGGTGCCGGCGGTCGCCACGATCCAGCGCGGATCCGGGAACCGTTCCATCTCCATCTGCCGGAAGATCGACTCGGCGATGTTGTTGTTCCCGCGCCAGTCCGTGGCCCGCTCGGCGTAGGTGAACTGGTCCATGTAGTGCCCGCCGGTCTCCTCGGCGATCTGCGCGGCCACCTCGTAGACCGCCGACGGGTCATCGACGAAGCGGACCTCCGCCCCGTAGGACCTGATCAGACGCACCTTCTCCGCACTGGTCGAGGCGGCGACGACGGTGATGAACGGAACGCCGACCAGCCGGGCGAAGTACGCCTCGGAGATCGCCGTGGAACCGGAGGACGCCTCGACGACCGGTGCGTCCTGCCTGATCCAGCCGTTCGCCAGGCCGTAGAGGAACAGCGAGCGGGCCAGCCGATGCTTCAGCGAACCGGTCGGGTGCGTGGTCTCGTCCTTGAGGTAGAGGTCCACGCCGAGGTGCCGCGGCAGGGGCACGGTGAGCAGGTGCGTGTCCGCCGACCGCTGCTGGTCGGCCTGCACCGTCCGGATCGCCTCGGCCACCCAGCGACGGGCGTCGGCGTCGTAGCGGTCGATGTCCCGGTTGTGCCTGGTTGCTGCAGCGTCTGTCATGGGTCCCGAGTGTAGTTTAGGACGCTGCGAGCGGGTCACCGCGGACGTGTCGTCACGGTGTTCGAAGATTGCCGTTGGATGCTCAGCGGTGTCCGGACGGGGACTAGACTGGCCACATCACTTTTGTTTCACCACACACCGGGGAGAACCCATGACCGACAACGCCGGAGCGTCCGGAGAACTCCAGCTGATCAAGGACGATGAAGGGCTCGCCGTCATCGGCGAAGCCTCATTGGTGGAGGCGTTCTGCGGGTCCCTCGAGTTGACGGACAAGACCCCGGTACGGAACCTCGGCAGCCGGCTCGGGAACATGTCCAGCATGGCAGGCGCAGGTTCCCGGTACATGGAGAACTCCGGCCGCTGGCTGAAGCTGACCGAGGAGTCCGCTGCCGCACTCAAGACCGCCTCGATGACGCAGAGCAAGACCACTGGGAACTACTTCGCGATCCTGCGTTCCTCTGACGGGAAGATCGCCGAGAACCTGCAGTTCGTCAAGTCCTCCACGGGTATCGCCGCGCTGGCCAGCCCAGCGGCACTGGCAGCTGCCGCCGCCATGCTGAACCAGATGGCATCGCAGCAGACGATCGACGAGATCAAGGACTACTTGGCCGAAATCGACCGGAAGGTCGACGATGTCCTGAGGAACCAGACCATCGACGTCGTCTCGAAGATGTACGGGGTGGGTGACATCATCGATGACGCCTTCATCGTCCGGGACTCGGTCGGGCACGTCTCGGGCACCACCTGGTCGAAGGTGCAGAACTCCGCGAGCATTCTCTCCGGCACCCGGCGCTACGCCCTGCAGCAGCTCTCCGACATCACCACCCGGATCGAGTCGGAGAAGGACCTCGGTGACCTGGCGAAACTGCTGGCCACTGCGCACGGCGAGATCAAGGACTGGCTGGTCGTCCTCGCCCGCTGCCTGCAGCTGTGCGAGGAGTTCGACAGTCTGGAGCTCGACCGGGTGGCGCAGACCGAACCCGAGAACGTGGAGATCCACCGGCAGGGTCTGCAGACAGCCCGGGACAAGCGGTGGCGGCAGGTCGCCGAGGTCACGACCGGCCTGCTGGACCGGATCGACGCCGCCGCACAACGCGCAAACAGCAAGGTCCTGCTGCAGCCCCTCCCCGCGGGTCGTGTCGTCCGTTCGGGAAATCACCTCACGACCAGCGTCATCGACTTCCAGGAGAGTCTCGGCCTGACCGAGGAGCGGAACCAGGTCACGGCCCGCCGGTGGCTCTCCGCCGCCGGTGATGCCAAGGACTCCGTTGTCGATGGCGCAGGCAATGCGAAGGACGCCGTCGTCGGTGGCGCGGTCAGCGCAGGCAGTCGGCTGGCCCGCGGGTTCAGGGCCTTCAAGGACGCGGTGAAGGAAGACCCCTCTGTCGCGAAGAAGGGGAAGAAGGAGCTGGAGGGCGAAGATCGTCGCCCCGAGCTCGACCCACCGTCAGATGCAGACACCGCCGCAGACGCATCCCAGCCGACCAACTGACCAGCTGACCGTCAGAAGCGCTGCATCCACTCCGCGTCGTCAGCCACCCGGCGACGCCACACGTCAGGGGCACCGATGATGTGCTCGGACAGGTAGGAACGGAACTCGTGGCCGGGGGCGCAGCCGTCGAAGAACGCCGCGACGTCCTCGGCCGAGGTTCCGCGGGTGTCCTCCGAGGCGACCGACACCAGGGTCGGCACGTCGGCCAGGGACGGGGCGTCCTGTTCGAGGGCGGGCGTGATCCGCGGGGTCATCGCCAGCAGGAAGGCAGCGTCCTCCACGACGTCGCGCGCCAGGCCGAAGCCGGAGCCGAAGGTGATCAGGCCGACGCGGTCCACCGATGCAGAAGCGGCAGCGCGCTCCCCCACCAACTCCCTGGCACGCTCCTGCACCTCGCGGAAGGCCCCGGCTATCGCCGCACGGGTCGCCGTCTCTGAGGGCTCGGCACCCTCACCTGCCGCATACCCTGGCAGCGGGTACACCAGATCCACCACCGTCACCCCGGATTTCTCCGCCAGTGCGGCGAACAGCGGCAGCCACAGCTGGTCGTGGGCCTCGGCATCGCCGAACCAGCCCGGCCCACCGTGCAGGCTCACTGCCACCGCCCCGGTCGGCTCCGAGGGACGCAGCAGCGTGCCCGACAGCCCCGCCACGGTGACCGCCGAAGCGTCCGGCCCGGTCTTCAGGAACGTCGAGGTCGGCATCGCGTGGTCCAGCCCCGCGCCCAACACCAGCAGACTGCAGTGGGTGATCAGGTCGGGGACCCGAGCCCACATCCGCTCGGTGTCGTCCTTCAGCGCGGTCAGGTCCGAACCGGTCACACCGGCGCCCTCGTCGGTGGTCAGCGAGTTCCAGATCTCCGGGTAGTTGTCCTCGAAGTAGTTCAGCAGCTGGGTGAGCTGGGCCCGCGGGCTGATACCCTCCCTCCCGGCCTGGGCGTCCACCGGATGCCCCTTCGGCAGGTCGGCGGGGTCGGTCTGCTGCAGTGCAATGGTCTGGTCGGGATGAATCCCGGTCGCGGTGATCGGCTGCGTGGTCATGGCACCATAGTATGGCGGCATGGCTGACAACGAATACACCGCCCGTCCGGCGACCCGTGTCGCCGGCATCGGTCCCACCATCTTCGCCACGATCACCGCCGAGGCCGTGCGCACCGGTGCGGCGAACCTGGGCCAGGGTTTCCCCGACGAGGACGGCCCCGCCGAGATGCTGGAGCGTGCCGCCGCGGAGATCACCGGCGGAAACAACCAGTACGGCCCCGGCCCTGGCCTGCCCGTCCTGCGCCAGGCGGTCGCCGCCGACCGGGCCCGCCGGCTGAACCACCACGTCACCGCCGACGAGGTCATCGTCACCGTCGGTGCGACCGAGGGCATCGCAGCCTCCATCCTGGGGCTGGTGGACCCGGGGCGTGAGGTCGTCGTCCTGGAACCCACCTACGACGCCTACACCGCCGCGATCAACCTGGCCGGCGCGACCGCCCGGCCCGTCCGTCTACTGCTGGAGCCGGATGCAGAGGGTGTGCGTCGCTGGCGGCTGGACCGTGAATCCTTCGCCGCGGCGGTGCAGGACTCCCCGGCAGCCGTGCTGCTGAACACCCCACACAACCCGACCGGAACGGTGCTGGGCCGCGAGGACCTGGAGTTCATCGCCGACTGCGTGCGGGGCACGGAGGTCGTGGTGATCACCGACGAGGTCTACGAGCGCCTCGCCTTCGACCGGCCACACATCCCCTTCGCCACCCTGGACGGGATGGCGGCACAGACGGTCACCCTGTCGAGCGCGGCGAAGAGCTTCAACGTCACCGGGTGGAAGACCGGCTGGGCGGTCGGGCCGTCCCACCTGCTGGGGCCGGTGACCGCGGCAAAGCAGTTCCTGTCCTACGTCGGGGTGACCCCGCTGCAGCCGGCGGTGGCCTGGGCACTGGAGCACGCCGACGACTGGTCGCGTGAGTGGACCGACACCCTGGCCGGACGCCGCGACGTCCTCACCAAGGCACTGCAGGACGCCGGGATGGAGGTCCTCGGCAGCGACGGGACGTACTTCCTGATCACCGACATCGCCCCGCTGGGGCTGACCGGCAGCGACAGCGCTGCCGGCGCCGACGGCGCCGGGGAACAGCCGATGACCGGGGCGGAGTTCTGCCGCCGCCTGCCTGCCGTGGCGGGGGTGGCGGCGATCCCGGTGAGTGCCTTCGTCACCCCGGACGCCGCCGCAGACCCGGATGATCCCACCCAGACACTGGTGCGCTGGACGTTCTGCAAGAACGACAGCACACTGGAGACAGCCATCCAGCGACTCCAGGGCGATCTCCGCGCCGCATTCCACGGGGGCGGATAAGCCACGAATGAACCGCTCGGTCTAGAATTACCCCTCAGATACCCGGCCGTAGCTCTCCGCACCCGACCTCGCCTGCACCAGCCCGACCGCCAAGGAATCACCATGACCCAGAAGATCCGTACCACCCACGTGGGATCCCTGCCCCGCACCCCTGAACTGTTGGAAGCCTACGCCCGAACCACCATCAGGGAGATGGGCGCAGAGGAGTTCAACGAGATCCTCCAGGCCTCCGTCGACGTCGTCGTCCGGCGCCAGCTCGACCTTGGCCTCGACATCATCAACGACGGCGAGTATGGCCACCTCTCCTCCGGCGCCGTCGACTTCGGTGCCTGGTGGAGCTACATTTTCCCGCGCCTGGGCGGACTGCGCGCCCCGCAGCCGGGTGAATGGGTCGAGATGGACGTCGTACGCTCCTCCCCCGGCGACGTCCGGCTGACCAGCATGACCGACCGTCGGGACTGGACCGCCTTCCGCGAGGCCTACAACGACCCGGAGTCCGGCTGCCTGCTCGGCGAACCACTGAGCGTCCCGACCTTCACCGGCCCGGTGTCCTACATCGGGCAGGACGCCGTCGCCGCCGACGTCAACGGCCTCACCGCCGCCCTGGACCGGGCCGGCCACGACCGCAGGGACGCCTTCGTCGCCGCGATCTCCCCCGGCTCCGCCGCCCGGCTGGCCAATGAGCACTTCGACACCGAGGACGAGATCGTCGACGCCTGCGCCCGCGCCCTCAACGAGGAGTACCGGACCATCGCCGATGCCGGCTTCACCGTCCAGATCGACGCACCCGACCTCGCCGAGGCCTGGGACCAGATCAACCCGGAGCCGTCCATCGCCGACTACCAGGCATGGATCGGCAAGCGCATCGACGCGATCAACACCGCGCTCGAGGGCGTACCTCGGGAGCAGGCCCGCCTGCACATCTGCTGGGGTTCCTGGCACGGCCCGCACACCACTGACGTGCCCTTCGGCGCCATCGTCGACGAGTGCCTGCGCGCCGACGTCTCCGGCCTGACCTTCGAGGGCGCCAGCCCCCGCCACGGGCACGAATGGCGGGTCTGGTCCGAGCACCAGCTGCCGGAGAACACACTGATCTACCCTGGTGTGGTCTGCCACTCGACCAATGTCGTGGAGCACCCCCGGCTGATCGCCGACCGCATCCTGCAGTACGCCGACCTCGTCGGGCCGGAGAACGTCATCGCCTCCACCGACTGCGGACTGGGCGGACGCCTGCACCCGCAGATCGCCTGGGCGAAGTTGCAGGCCCTGGTCGAGGGCGCGGAGATCGCCACGCGCGAGATCAACGGCAACTAGCGCCTAAACAACCAGTACATCAACGAGAGAACCGGAGAACCAGAACAACCATGGTCAACAAGATCCGCACCACCCACGTGGGTTCCCTGCCCCGCACCCCGGAGCTGCTGGAGGCCAACAACCGCTTCAGTGCCGGGGACATCACCCGCGAGCAGTTCCTGGAGATCCTCCAGAACAGCGTGGACGAGGTCGTCCGCCGTCAGCACGAGCTCGGCCTCGACATCATCAACGAGGGCGAGTACGGCCACATCACCTCCGGAGCCGTGGACTACGGCGCCTGGTGGAACTACACCTTCACCCGCCTGGGCGGGCTGACCATGACCGACACCGACCGGTGGGCCAATGCCGAGGTCGTCCGCTCCACCCCGGGCAACATCAAGCTGACCAGCTTCCCGGACCGCCGCGACCGCGCCGCTTTCAGCGAAGCCTACGAGGATCCGGAGTCCGGCATCTTCACCGGCCGCGCCAAGGTCGGCAACCCGGAGTTCACCGGCCCGGTGACCTACATCGGCCAGGACGAGGTCGACGCTGACGTCGACCTGCTGACCAAGGCCCTGGACAAGGTCGGCCACGACCGTAAGGACGCCTTCGTCGCCGCCATCGCCCCCGGTTCCGCGGCCCGACTGACCAACAAGTACTACGACACCGACGAGGAACTCGTCCGCGCCTGCGGCGAGGCCCTCTCCCACGAGTACAAGGCCATCACCGACGCCGGTTTCACCGTCCAGTTCGACGCTCCGGACCTCGCCGAGGCCTGGGACCAGATCAACCCGGAGCCGACCGTCGCCGACTACCAGGCCTGGATCCGGCTGCGCATCGACGCCCTCAACGAGGCGATCAAGGACATCCCGCGTGAGCAGACCCGTCTGCACATCTGCTGGGGTTCCTGGCACGGGCCGCACACCACCGACATCCCGATGGAGGACATCGTCGACGAGTGCCTGCGCGCCAACGTCGGTGGACTGACCTTCGAGGGTTCCAGCCCCCGCCACTCCCACGAGTGGCGTGTGTGGCAGGAGCGTGACCTTCCGGAGAACACCCTGATCTACCCGGGTGTCGTCTGCCACTCCACCAACATCGTGGAGCACCCACGCACCGTCGCCGACCGGATCCTGCAGTTCGCAGAGGCCGCCGGCCCGGAGAACGTCATCGCCTCCACCGACTGTGGTCTGGGTGGTCGCCTGCACCCGCAGATCGCCTGGGCGAAGCTCGACTCGCTGGTCAAGGGCGCGGAGATCGCCTCCCGCGAGCTCTTCGGTTAGGACGCTCGGAGCCGGCCCGACGACAACAGTGTAGCGTGGGTAGGCTAACCTTTTAGAGCCGGGGCCAGATCGGGCCATAGGCACCGTCACTGCTGACACTGAAAGGTCTTCATCCATGCGCACCAGGGTCACCCGCTCACGCCTCACCCACGCCACCCGCACCACCACCGCGCTGATCGCCGCGGCGACCCTGTCCATCGGACTCGCCGCCTGCCCCGACAGCGGTGACGGCGACGGAAGCGGCAACGGCGACGGCGACGGCGACGACTCAGCGTCCGCCGACCTCATCGAGACCAAGGGCACCTTCCCCCAGACGGTCTCCACGAAGTTCGGCGACGTCACCGTCGACGAGCAGCCGCAACGCGTGGTTGCGCTCGGCTGGGGCGACGCCGAGACCGCCCTGGCGCTCGGCGTCCAGCCCGTCGGCGCGTCCGACTGGATCGACTTCGGCGGCGAAGGCGTCGGTCCCTGGGTCGGCGAGAGCTCCAACTACGAGACAACGTACAAGGACGCCCCGGAGAGCATCGATACCCTGGAGCCTGACTTCGAGGCCATCGCCACCCTCGATCCGGACCTCATCCTCGACAAGAGTTCACCCACGGGCCACTGACTCTTCGCCGAATGGTCTCCGATATGTCCAC
>DGYFR06201__coassemble_2289_pt1 | contig 8774 bp, 13 predicted proteins | sample DGYFR06201__metabat2_high_PE_047 | metagenome-assembled genome bin DGYFR06201 | reverse complement strand
TCCAGGAGAAGTCCCAGAACACCACCGTCACCGGCATCGAGATGTTCCGCAAGCTGCTGGACTCCGCCGAGGCCGGCGACAATTGTGGCCTGCTGCTCCGCGGCATCAAGCGCGAGGACATCGAGCGCGGCCAGATCATCGCGAAGCCGGGCGCCTACACCCCGCACACCGAGTTCGAGGGCTCCGTCTACATCCTGTCCAAGGATGAGGGCGGCCGCCACACCCCGTTCTTCGACAACTACCGCCCGCAGTTCTACTTCCGCACCACCGACGTCACCGGCGTCGTGAAGCTGCCGGAGGGCACCGAGATGGTCATGCCCGGCGACAACGTCGACATGTCCGTCACCCTGATCCAGCCGGTCGCCATGGACGAGGGCCTGCGGTTCGCCATCCGTGAGGGTGGCCGCACCGTCGGCGCCGGCCGTGTCACCAAGATCAACAAGTAAGCTGATCTGACCGGTCTCCCGCATACCGCGGGAACACCAGGAACCGCCCCACCCAGAGTCATCCGGGAGGGGGCGGTTCCTTTTTGTCTGTGCCGGGCCTGGAGATCAGCCTGCCGGTCTTCGCCGGCGGATCACCGCTATTGTTCGCGTCCTGGTGGGCAGGCATAACGCCCGATTCCCAGTCGGCAGGCATACCGCCCGATTCCCAGTCGGCAGGCAGCACAACCGAGTGGTGGAGGACAACCCAGACGATCGAGAATCCCGTGAACAACTGCGTTCACGGGATTCTCGAGCATCTGGGTGGTTGCTTCGGCCGCAACAGCGTGACGGGTTCTCAGCGGTTGCGGCGCGCGGGGCGTTCGGTCTCGATGAGGAACCGAGGTCGGATGTCCTGGTTCGGAAGCGCTGCGGCGATGTCTGACGCGGCGGTGGAACACGCGTCCTCAACCAGGGTCATGTCCGTCTCGGCGAGCACCCGCACCCTGACCTCGATCACGTCGGTTCCCCGGTCCCGGGTGGTGCGGTGCGACGCCGCGGTCACGTCGTCCAACCTCGCCAGCGACTGTGCCACGGCCGAGGCGATGTCTGTGGGGGTGGTGCGGATCGCGCCGAGGCTGTTCGACGCGGGGGAGACCATGCGTCCCAGTTTGCGGCGTCCGGTGTTGATTCCGACGAGGATGAGCCCGATGACGCCGAGCACGACGGCGGCGAGCACCAGTATGGTCACGTAGCTTTCCCGGTCGGCGAGTCCGGCCCAGAAGTCCCGGTCGGCGACCTCGCTGATGTGTTGAGCAGCGGCTACGTCGAAGTACTGTCCGATGCTCCAGAAGGCCAGACCGCCGAAGAGCACCGCGAGCAGTAACGTCACCAGCCGGTCGACGGCTGCTTTTCCGCGGTTCATGAGTCACTCCGTGAGGTTGCCGGGGTCACTGTCACGGTGACTTCCGGGGTCGGGGTCAGTCGTCCCGCCAGGGTCTCGAGTGATTCCTGCACCTTGCCGCGCACCTCATCCTGGTCGTTCGGGGTTGCTGTGGACTGTACGGTGACCTTGATCTTCTTCCGGGTGACCACGGACTGGGCGTCGACCACACCGGGGATCCGGCGGGCGGTGGAGGTCGACATCCGGGCGAAGTCGATCGGCCGTCCGAAGACTCTCTGTTCTGCACCAACGGCGATATGCGTGCGTGTGCGTGGCCGGACGGTGGAGATGAGCAGGATGAGGGCCATGAATGCGCACCCGATGCCGGCCCAGAGCATCCAGGTGTCGTAGCTGAGGGTGGCGAGCCAGTCGAAGGCCGGTGGTAGCAGCTGCTGTCCGTCGATGACTTCGGTGACCAGCAAGATGTCGCGCACGATGACCCCGCAGGCGACGATCATCAGCAGTCCGAGGATGACTGTCCAGCCACGGGCGCTGGGCGAGGCGACGGGTGCGGGTGTCGGATCGGAGGCGGGTGCGTGAGCGTCACCAAGCGGCTCTGATACATGCACACCACCGCTCAGGTCGACGGCGAAGCGTCCCGAGGGATCGGGACGGTACTGTTCCGGGGCGCTCACGGTGTGATCCTGTCGGTCTCGTTGGTGTCGTCGGTCGTCTTCTGGCCGTCGTTGTCGCGCTGACGGTCTCTCGGCGCGGTGGGGGTGATCCGCGGATGTCGGTTGACCGTCACCGACCGGAGCGCGTGGCGGTCCACCTCCGGGTGGATCGTGACCGGCAGGCCTTGCGGGGTCGGCACGGCACGCGGCTGAAGGCCACGTGGGGTGGGCACGGCACGAAGCAAGGGGCCGGCCGGTGTGTGGACGTCGGCCAGCAGGGGTAGTCCGTACTGCGGTGGCGGCGAGACCACGGGCCGGTGGTTGGTGTGCACCCGGCTGGTCACCGGTGGGTTGAGGTGACTGTGCGGCGATACCGGACGCGCCACTGGCCGAGCCTGTGGACCCACCGGATGTGTCACCGTCGGGTACGCCGGGGCGATCGGGTGGTGGGCGGGGACCCGGCGAGGCGGCGGCACCGGCGCCAGCGTGGGGGCGTCCGGGGGGACGGGATGCTTCGCGGTGAGCGTGGGCTCGGTCGGCGCATCGACCCGTCGTACCGGCGTGCGTTGCGCGGTGATGACCGGGGCAAGCTCCGCCGCCGGCGGAACCGGGGGGTGGGCCGGTTCAGTGATGCCACGGACGGTCTTGGGGGAGTGGGCACGCAGCGGCGTCGCGCTGATCCTGGTCAACAGCGGGGTGCGTGGGGTCGCCTCCAACTCGCCGAGGGTGATGCGTGCCTGCTCGTCGGGCAGTTCGGGGTGGGGGACGACCGCGTCAACGTCGACGTTGACCGCGTGAACCGTCATGGCGGTGAAGGCCTCGACCCATTCAGCGACAACTTCGCGGGTGAGTTGCGCGACGGCAACGGTCGGTGCGGGCCATCGGGTGGCGATCTGCACGTCGAGGTCGACGACGACGCGTTGTCCGCGTACGTCGGAGATCAGGTGCACGGAGACGCGCGGGAAGCTACGTCCGGCGAACTGACCGAGCCCGGAGGAGTGGTCGATCACCCCGGGGACCTGTCGGGCTGCCCGGAGGGCGATCTTCTCGACGACCCGCGGACTGATGGTGGTGCTGCGGTCGGAATCCACTGCGGTGCTCATCCCTTGCCGCGCTGACTGGTGCTGACCACCCGCCGCAGATCGACCAGGCCTTCCAGGTGTGCACCGACGATCCCGCCGACGCCGCACAGCACGAGGACCACCAGGAATCCGATGATGCCCTGCCAGAGTGCCCCGACGGCCAACAGGAATCCGAAGAGTACACCGAGGATCGTCGCGTACTTCATTGTTGCCTCACTTCATGGTCTGGTGCTGCGTGTGGTTTGTTACTCGTCGTCGCGGCGGGTCCGCGTTTCGGTGTAGCGCCGTGCTCCCGGGAAGTTGCGTGGCAACCGGGACCGGACGGTGCGTTCGGCGTTGCGGGCGGCCCGCTCGGCGGCCTTGATGAACTGCCTTGTTTTCGGGGAGTGCGCGATGACCGCACCTTTGGCCCGAAGATCCTCGGCACGCCGCAGGACCTCGCCGGAGGTTCGTTCGGCGAAGTCGGTGGCCTGGCGGGCGACGTCCTCGGGGATGAAGTCCGGGAGCCGGACGCTTTCAACGTTGCGTCGCACACGGATGCGGCGTTCCCACTGGTCGTCGAGTTCGCGCAGGGCCGTGATGAGCTGCTCATCCGAGCCGCCCCGGTCGGGGTGGTTGGCGCGGATGATCTCCCGGCGGGCCCGTACGTACTCCGGGTCGTCGCGGAAGGTGCCGGGGTTACCGGTGGCGCTCATCGTTGTTCCTCTGCTGTGTAGTCTGCGAAGTCATCAGTGTTCTCTAGCTGTGGTTGCGACCGCACTGATTCCTTGGTTGTTACGCGCTACTGCACGCGGGTGGGCTGCTGCTCGGTCCCCTCCTGCTCGGGATCGTCGTCGTCCTCGGGCAGGTGGATGTCGTGGACGAGGACGTTGACCTCGGTGACCTCCAGGCCGGTCATCTCTTCGACGGAGAGGATGATGTTGCGACGGATCGCCTCGGCGAGCTCGTGGATCGCAACTCCGTACTCGGCGACGATGGAGATGTCGACCGCGGCCTGCCGCTCGCCCACCTCCACGGAGATGCCCTGCTGGACGTTGACGCGGGCGCCGGGGATGCGTTCACGCAGTGCGCCGATGGCGCGGGCGGTGCCGCCACCGAGACCGTGGACCCCGGTGACCTCGCGGGCGGCGACGCCGGCGATCTTGGAGACGACGACGTCGGCGACGGAGGTCTGCCCGTGTTCGGTCATCAGACCGGAGTGACGGGTCGCGGGGACACCGGTGGTGTTGTCGGACGCGCTGGGTGCGCTGGTGCCTGCCGGTGCGGTGGTGTTCTCGGTGGAGTCGTTGGCGGAGGTGCTGTCGCTCATCTGAGAGGTCCTCTACATGGGGTTGGTCGGGTGCAGGTGTTGGTCAGTCTGCCTGGTCCCTATCGTACTGGAGTACGCCCGCTGTGCCCGGGCGTCGAGGGCGGTGTGAGTCACATGATTGTGGTTCGACCGCTGTGGCAGCGCCGGGCAGACGCCGGGCCGGCTCCGGTTCGGGCACCGCTTCGTCGCGGCGCCCGACCTCGGGCCTTACTGCTGCCGACACTGCTGCCGACACTGCTGCAGACACTGCCGGCGACCAGCGCAGGAAGTCGCAGCGGGGGTAGGGCGGGGGATTTGGCTCCATAGGCCGGACGTGGTTAAATGGTCGACGTTGCTTTGACATGGCGCTCGTGCGCCCGGGTCACGCACCAGCCACCAGGCCGGATCGGAACCGGTGGCAGGGCACTTTGGACCGGGCAGACAACGGTGCCGATGGTGAAGTGAGCATGACCCATCATCGTCAGGATCATCCTGTCGATTGGTCTGCCGCGCGAGTGCGTCCATGACACGCCCGACCGCGGGTACCGGACCAAGGGGGCATGGCAAATAAACAGAGGCTCAACAAGCGAAGATCCTGATGCGACCACACCAGTCGGGGGCTCTTCCTCGGGATGCATGCGTGACATTTGCCGTGCCGTCAAGCGTTGACAATGAATAAGAAGTACCCACCGCCATTGCTGCGGCCCCGGATACCGGGGGCTGCCGCAGGGATGGTGGGGGACACGAGGAAGAGGACTAGCGTGGCGGGACAGAAGATCCGCATCAGGCTCAAGGCCTACGATCACGAGGCAATCGACGCTTCTGCAAAGAAGATCGTCGAGACGGTCACCCGTACCGGTGCCCGCGTGGTTGGCCCTGTGCCTCTGCCCACCGAGAAGAACGTGTACTGCGTCATCCGTTCGCCGCACAAGGACAAGGACTCTCGCGAGCACTTCGAGATGCGCACCCACAAGCGGCTGATCGACATTCTCGACCCGACCCCGAAGACCGTTGACGCTCTCATGCGCATCGATCTTCCGGCCAGCGTCGACGTCAACATCCAGTGATCTCGTTCTAGACGAGATTGTGGACTTGAGTCTGAATTAGGCAGCGGAGAAGCGAATTATGAGTGAAAACGAGATCAAGGGCATCCTGGGCAAGAAGCTCGGCATGACCCAGATCTTCGACGAGGACAACCGGGTCGTCCCGGTCACCGTCGTCGAGGCTGGGCCGTGCGTCGTCACCCAGGTGCGCACCAAGGACATCGACGGCTACGAGGCCGTCCAGATCGCCTACGGCGACATTGACCCGCGTAAGGTCAACCAGCCGCAGGCCGGTCACTTCAAGAAGGCCGGTGTCACCCCGCGCCGCCACGTGACGGAGATCCGCGTCGAGGACGCCTCCGCCTACGAGGTCGGCCAGGACGTCACCGCCGAACTGTTCAACGAGGTTCTCTTCGTTGACGTCACCGGCACCTCCAAGGGTAAGGGCTTCGCCGGCGCCATGAAGCGCCACGGCTTCGCCGGCCAGGGCGCCTCCCACGGTAACCAGGCCGCTCACCGCCGCGTCGGTGGCATCGGTGCCTGCGCTACCCCGGGGCGAGTCTTCAAGGGCAAGCGTATGGCAGGCCGCATGGGCAACGAGCAGGTCACCCTGCAGAACCTGAAGGTCGCAAAGGTGGACGCTGCGTCCAACCTGCTGCTGATCAAGGGTGCCATCCCCGGAACCAACGGCGGTATCGTCACCGTCAAGACCGCAGTGAAGGGCGGTGCACACGCATGAGCAACTTGACCCTCAACGTCCAGACCGCCGACGGTGCCACCAACGGCTCGGTCGACCTTCCCGCATCGATCTTCGATGTGGAGCCGTCCGTCCCGCTGATGCACCAGGTCGTCCTGGCCCAGCTCGCCGCGAAGCGCCAGGGCACCCACGCCACGAAGACTCGTGGCCAGGTCTCCGGCGGCGGCAAGAAGCCCTTCCGTCAGAAGGGCACCGGCCGCGCCCGCCAGGGCTCGATCCGCGCGCCGCACTACACCGGCGGTGGCATCGTCCACGGCCCGCAGCCGCGTGACTACGACCAGCGGACCCCCAAGAAGATGAAGGCAGCCGCCCTGCGCGGTGCCCTCACCGACCGCGTCCGTAACGAGCGCATCCACCTCGTGGAGGAGCTCGTCGCCGGCCAGACCCCCTCGACCAAGGCAGCCAAGGCGTTCATCGAGCGCCTCACCGACCGCAAGTCGGTCCTGGTTGTCCTCGGCCGCGAGGACGTCGCCGCGTGGAAGTCGGTCAACAACCTGCCGAACGTCCACACCCTGGCCTTCGACCAGCTCAACACCTACGACGTGCTGAACGCGGATGACCTCGTGTTCTCCGTCGAGGCGCTGAACGGCTTCATCGCCGCAGCTGACTCCAAGGCAGCAGGAAACGAAGCCAAGGAGGCAGCTAAGTGAGCACCATCGCTGACCCCCGGGACATCATCATCGCGCCCGTCGTCTCCGAGAAGTCCTATGGACTCATGGAGCAGAACGTCTACACGTTCCTGGTGAACCCGGACTCCAACAAGACCCAGATCAAGATTGCCGTCGAGCAGATCTTCGGTGTGAAGGTCGCCAGCGTCAACACCCTGAACCGCGAGGGCAAGCGTAAGCGCACCCGCTCCGGTTTCGGGCAGCGCAAGGCCACCAAGCGCGCCATGGTGACCCTGGTCGCCGGCAGCGATCCCATCGACATCTTCGGTGGCGCGGCCTAGGCCGCGCGATACCGACAGGTAAAGAGAGAGCAGAAGTATGGCTATTCGCAAGTACAAGCCGACTACGCCGGGTCGCCGCCAGAGCTCCGTGTCCGAGTTCAACGAGATCACTCGTTCGACCCCGGAGAAGTCTCTGCTGCGCCCGCTGTCCAAGACCGGCGGCCGCAACGTCCACGGCCACATCACGACCCGCCACATCGGTGGCGGCCACAAGCGGCGCTACCGTGTCATCGACTTCCGTCGTAATGACAAGGACGGCATCACCGCCAAGGTCGCACACATCGAGTACGACCCGAACCGCACCGCGAACATCGCGCTGCTGCACTACGCCGACGGTGAGAAGCGTTACATCCTCGCCCCGCGTGGTCTGACGCAGGGCACCGTCGTGGAGTCCGGTCCGGCTGCCGACATCAAGTCCGGCAACAACCTGCCGCTGCGCAACATCCCGACCGGTACCACCATCCACAACGTGGAGCTGAAGCCGGGCGGCGGTGCCAAGCTGGCACGCTCCGCTGGCGCGTCCATCCAGCTGCTGGGTAAGGAGGGCAAGTACGCCATCCTGCGTATGCCGTCCACCGAGATCCGTCGCGTCGACATCCGCTGCCGCGCGACCGTCGGTCAGGTCGGCAATGTCGACCAGATCAACATCCGCTGGGGCAAGGCCGGCCGTATGCGCTGGAAGGGCGTCCGCCCGACCGTCCGCGGTGTCGTCATGAACCCGGTCGACCACCCGCACGGTGGTGGTGAGGGTAAGACCTCCGGCGGTCGCCACCCGGTCTCCCCGTGGGGTACCCCCGAGGGCCGCACCCGCAAGCCCAACCGTCCGAGCGACAAGCTGATCGTCCGCCGTCGCCGCACCAACAAGAACAAGAAGCGCTAAAGGAGGTAGTTGAGAATGCCACGCAGCCTCAAGAAGGGCCCGTTCGTCGACGAACACCTCCTCGCGAAGGTGGACGTTCAGAACGACGCCGGCTCCAAGAAGGTCATCAAGACCTGGTCGCGTCGATCGACCATCCTGCCCGACTTCATCGGCCACACTTTCGCCGTCCACGACGGTCGCAAGCACGTCCCGGTGTTCGTCGACGAGTCCATGGTCGGTCACAAGCTGGGCGAGTTCGCCCCCACCAAGACCTTCAAGGGACACGTCAAGGATGACAAGAAGGGTCGGCGATAACCATGTCTGACACCGCTGTCAACAACGCACGCGCAACCGCCAAGTTCGTCCGGGTCACCCCGATGAAGGCACGCCGCGTCATCGACACCATCCGCGGTAAGTCCGTGGAGGACGCCCTGGCAATCCTGCGGTACGCACCGCAGTCGGCTTCTGAGCCGATCGCCAAGGTCGTCGCCTCCGCAGCCGCGAATGCCGAGAACAACTTCGGCCTGGATCCCCGCACGCTGGTCGTCTCCGAGGCTTTCGCCGACGAGGGACCGACGCTCAAGCGGTTCCAGCCCCGCGCACAGGGTCGGGCTTTCCAGATCCGCAAGCGCACCAGCCACATCACCGTGGTTGTCGAGAGCCAGAAGGGAAGTGCTCAGTAGTGGGCCAGAAGATTCACCCCCACGGCCTCCGGCTGGGTATCACTTCCGAGTGGCGCTCCCGCTGGTACGCCGACAAGCAGTACGCTGACTACCTCGCCGAGGACATCAAGATCCGCGAGTTCCTGTCGAAGGGC
>DGYFR06201__coassemble_1822_pt1 | contig 10450 bp, 9 predicted proteins | sample DGYFR06201__metabat2_high_PE_047 | metagenome-assembled genome bin DGYFR06201 | reverse complement strand
GGTTGGCGACCCGGTACGACAAGCTGGCGGTTGTGTACCGGGCAGCTGCGGTGCTGTCGACGATTGTTGCCTGGCTGGCCTCTTTAGGAGACACGTCCTAGACCCGGTCCTGCGGCGCTTGATGGATGGCAAAGCCCCCACTGATTGGATCTTCAGTGGGGGCGAGGGCCAGGCGCTCCGATCGTCGCGGGTGGCGGTGGCTGTGAAGCGTGTCGCGGTGGCGGCTGATGCGGAGCGGGTGCACTTCCATGCGCTGCGGCACTTCTTTGCGTCGGGCTTGATCACCGCCGGCCGGCCGATCCATGAAGTGTCTGCGGTCATGGGGCACAGTAGCGCAGCGATGACGCTGAACTTGTACACCCATGTCCTCGACCGGAGCTGCGCGGGGATGCGGGATGCAATCTCCGCGGCAATCGGGCGCGGGATTTCTGCGGGATCACGGCACCTGCGTGTGGTGCCGGATACCGGGTCTTAGCTGGTCAGGCTACGCGGTGGCGTCGAGCGGGTTCTTGACCCAGCTCATCAGGTCGCGCAGCTTGGTGCCGGTGACCTCGATCGGGTGCTCGGCGAAGTCGGCGCGCAGCCCCTCGAGCTCCTTGTTGCCGCCCTCGACGTTGGCGATGAGACGCTTGGTGAAGGTGCCGTCCTGGATGTCGGTCAGGATGTCCTTCATGCGGGACTTGGTGTCGGCGTCGACGACGCGCGGGCCGGAGAGGTAGCCACCGAACTCGGCGGTGTCGGAGACCGAGTAGTTCATGTTGGCGATACCGCCCTCGAACATCAGGTCAACGATCAGCTTGAGCTCGTGCAGGCACTCGAAGTAGGCCATCTCGGGCTCGTAGCCGGCCTCGACCAGGACCTCGAAGCCGGTCTTGACGAGCTCCTCGGTGCCACCGCAGAGCACTGCCTGCTCACCGAAGAGGTCGGTGACGGTCTCGGCCTCGAAGGTGGTCGGGATGACGCCGGCGCGGGCACCACCGATGGCGGCGGCGTAGGACAGGGCCAGGTCGCGACCCTCGCCCTTCGGGTCCTGCTCCACGGCGATGAGGCAGGGCACGCCCTTGCCGTCGACGAACTGGCGGCGGACCAGGTGGCCCGGGCCCTTCGGGGCAACCATGGCGACGGTGACGTTCGCGGCCGGCTCGATGAGCTTGAAGTGGATGTTCAGACCGTGGCCGAAGAAGATGGCGTTACCGTCCTCGAGGTTCGGGGCGATGTCCTCGGCGTAGACGGTGGCCTGGGTGGTGTCCGGAACCAGGATCATGACGACGTCGGCCCACTTGGTGGCCTCGGCGTTGGACAGGACCTTGAAGCCGGCCTCCTCGGCCTTGACGGCGGACTTGGAACCCTCGCGCAGGCCGATGACGACCTCGACACCGGAGTCGCGCAGGTTCTGGGCGTGGGCGTGGCCCTGGGAGCCGTAGCCCAGGACGGCGACCTTGCGGCCCTGGATGATCGACAGGTCAGCGTCGTCGTCGTAGAAAACGTCAATTGCCATGGTTGGTGTGCCTTTCAGTGGAAGGGTGCTGCAGAGTTCTCTCTGAACACAATGCTAACAGGAATGAATTTCAGGTCGTGAGATGGGCGTCCCAAAGGGTGGATGGTGTGTGGCGCGGTGGCCACACGCCATCGAGAGCGGGGTCAGAGCTTCGCCGGGTACATGGCCTTCTGGCCACGACTGACCGCGGTGACGCTGGACTCCACCAGCTCGCGGATGCCGAAGGGCTCCAGGACCTCCAGCAGCGCCTGGAGCTTGGAGGGGGTACCGGTGGCCTCGATGACCAACGACTCCGGCCCGACGTCGACAACGTGGGCGCGGAACAGCTTCACGGCCTCGACGACCTGCGTGCGGTTGGAGTTGTCGGCGCTGACCTTGACCAGCATCAGACCACGGCAGACGATGGAGTCCGGATCGTGGCGGGAGACCTTGATCACCGGGATCAGCTTGTTGAGCTGCTTGGTGATCTGCTCGATCACGTGGTCCTCGCCCTCCACCTGGATGGTGAAGCGGTTGACTCCGGCAACCTCGGTGCGTCCCGAGGCGATGGAGATGATGCTGAACGCACGGCGGGTGAACATGCCGGTGATCCGCGATGCGATACCGTCGACGTCCTCACACAGGACGCTCAGGGTGTGGACTTGAGACATCAGTTCTGCTCGCCTTCCTTGATCGTCTGGTGGATCTCGCTGGGTTTCTCGGCCGCCGAGTTCTCCTCGTCGAACAGCGGACGCAGGTCGCGGGCGTACTGCACCTCGTCGTTGGACGCACCGGCGGCGATCATCGGCCACACCTGGGCATCCTCACCGACGATAAAGTCGATGACGACCGGTCGGTCGTTGATCTCGCGGGCCTTGGCGATGACCTCTTCGACGTCGTCTTTCTCGGTGACGCGGAAGCCGGCACAGCCCATGGACTCGGCCAGCCCGACGAAGTCGGGGAGGTAGCGCTCGCCCGGCTTGAGGTTGGTGTGGGAGTAGTGACCGTCGAAGAACAGGGTCTGCCACTGGCGGACCATGCCCAGGTTGCCGTTGTTGATCAGGGCGATCTTGATCGGCAGCCCCTCGACGGCACAGGTGACCAGTTCCTGGTTGGTCATCTGGAAGCAGCCGTCACCGTCGACGGCCCAGACCTCGGTGTCCGGCGCGGCAGCCTTCGCGCCCATCGCGGCAGGCACGGAGTAGCCCATGGTGCCCAGGCCACCGGAGTTCAGCCAGGTGCGCGGCTTCTCGAACTTGAGGAACTGTGCGGCCCACATCTGGTGCTGGCCCACGCCGGCGACATACACGGCGTCGGGGCCGGCAGCCTCGGTGATCTTCTCCAGGACGAACTGGGGGGCGAGCTTGCCGTCGTCCGGCTCGTCGTAGCCGGGCGGGAAGTCCTCCTTGAGCCCGTTGAGGTACTCGGTCCACTTCTCGGTGTCCGGCTTCCCCAGGTTCAGGTCGGTCATGGTGCGGCTCAGCGCACTCAGCACCTCACGGGCGTCGCCGACGATCGGAACCTTGACGTCGCGGATCTTGCCGATCTCTGCCGGGTCAATGTCGGCGTGGATGACCTTGGCACCGGGGGCGAAGGAGTCCACGTCACCGGTGACACGGTCATCGAAACGGGCACCGAGGGCCAGGATCAGGTCCGACTTCTGCAGAGCGGCGACTGCGGGGACGGTGCCGTGCATCCCGGGCATGCCCAGGTGCTGCGGGTGAGACTCTGGGAAGGCACCGAGTGCCATCAGGGTGGTGGTCACCGGAATGCCGGTCTGCTCGGCGAAGGCCAGCAGTTCGGCATTGGCGTTGGCCTTGATCACGCCACCGCCGGCGTAGATGACCGGCTGCTTGGCCTCGGCGAGCAGGCGCGCGGCCTCCTCGATCTGGCGGGAGTGCGGGGTGGTGACCGGGTGGTAACCCGGCAGGCGGTAGGTCGGCGGCCAGACGAAGTCCAGTTCGGCGTTCTGGACGTCCTTGGGGATGTCGACGAGCACGGCACCGGGGCGTCCGGTACTGGCGACGTGGAAGGCCTCGGCGATGGCCGCGGGGATCTCCTCGGGACGGGTCACCATGAAACTGTGCTTGGTGATGGGCATGGTTATGCCGGCGATATAAACTTCCTGGAAGCTGTCCAGACCGATGAGGTCGGAGGCGACGTTGGCGGTTATGGCGACGACGGGGACGCTGTCCATGAACGCCGTGGCGATACCCGTGACCAGGTTGGTCGCGCCGGGACCGGAGGTGGCCATGCACACCCCGACCTCACCGGTGGCCACGGCGTAGCCCTCGGCCGCGTGGCCGGCACCCTGCTCGTGGCGAACCAGGATGTGGTTGAGCTTCTCGGAGCCGTAGAGGGCTTCGTAGAGAGGCAGCACCGCTCCGCCGGGAAGACCGAAGACGACGTCAGTCCCCAGTTCCTCGAGGGAACGGACTACCGCCTGGGCACCGTTGATGCGTTCGGGACGCTTACCGCGGCCGGACGCAGCAAGCGTGGCGGGACTGGGGTGTGGGCGAGAGGTGTCGTTCACCGTCCGTGCACTCCTTTAGATGGTCATGTGTTGTGGATGGCCGACTGTTCCAGATTCCTTGTGAACCAACTACGCCCCCGCTACCCGGTGCAGGCCGGGGCGGGGGCGCCAGATAAGTTCCGCGAGGTGACCGCAGGGGCTCTAGCGCCCGGCGGATACAAGAATCAGGAACGTCGTCATGACAGGCGATACTAGCCGACGGTCCGGCACCGGTCAACGAAAATGCGAAGATTTTTCCCACCCGCTGATACCCCCAGTCCCACAGAATGGACGCGAGGTGGAGTCGATCCCCCTTTTTCAGCGAATCCCAATCCGGCGGGGCTATCGTCGGCGCCATGGATTTCAGCTACTTCTTGTTCCGGGTGTGGGAGTGGGTCATCGCGCACGGACTCCCCCTCTCCGCGCTGCTGATCATCGGCATCCTGATCCCCCGCCTCGGCCGACAGGCGTCCCGGTGGGTCAGTCAACGATTCGAGGAGGATGAGGAGTCCGGCAAGGCCAGTCTTGCCCTGGTCGGCGCCCTGGTCTACATCCTCGAGATCGTCGCCTACTTCATCCTCATCCTCGTGGCGTTGTCGAACCTGGGTGTACCGCCCTTGGGCGCCGCCGTGCCAGCCACCGTGGTCTCCGCGGCCGTCGGTTTCGGTGCGCAGAACATCATCGGCGACTTCCTCAACGGCTTCTTCATCATCTCGGAGCGTCACTACGGCGTCGGCGACATCATCACCTTCGACGACACCGGCGATGCCCTGATGGGCACCGTCGTGAAGCTGACCCTGCGCACCACCCAGATCCGCACCTTCAACGGCGAGCTGGTCACCGTGCCCAACAGCAAGGCCACGGTGACGATCAACTACTCCAAGCAGTGGGCCCGGGCAGTCGTCCAGATCGACCTCCCCTTGACCAAGGGCGAGTCAATGACGGACCTGGTGGACAAGGTCTCGGAGTCTGCCCACGACGCGGTGGACGCCGCCGGAGTAGCCGATGACATCCGCGGCGAAATCACCATCCTTCCGGCCCGCAGCATCACAGCCCCGACCGCGGCCGGACTGCCGTGGACGGTCGGCATGGAGATCAACGTCGCCACCAGTCCCGCCCTGCAGTGGGCGGTGGAGCGGGCGATCCGCACCAACATCATCAACACCTTCTGGGACCGCTACCAGTCACCCGGCGAGACCAGCAGCGTGCTGGAGGCCGGCCTGCCACTGGCCGGGGCGGTGTCCGCCCGGGCTGCCGCCCAGGAATCTGCCCGGGAATCTGCCCGGGAATCTGGCCGGGAATCTGCCCCGGAATCCGGACAGAAGCCTGACGACACCTCCGCCTTCGACGCCTCCAGTGACACACAGAAACTCGTCAACGCCGCCACCGCCGGCGGCGATCCCCACACTGATCAGGCGGAGGAACTCGACGGCGCCGAGAGCACCGACACATCCACCGATGAAACGGTTGTGATGTCAGCCACCACCGGTGGTGCCGAAGCGACCGCAGCAGCGTCCGACGGCGACTCTGACGCCGACTCCGGCACCGACGACACCCATCACGAGAACCACCCGAATGGCACAGCCCTCGACGGGCCGTACGACTCGAAGACAAAGAACGTGCTGAGCCTGGGTGGACGATTCCGCCCCAGCACCCTCGCCCTGTTCCTCGCGCTGGCCGTCGTCGGCCTCCTCGCCCTGTTCTCCACCAACCCCGAGGACGGTTCGGCTGGTTGGCTGTCACCGGACCGCTACCGCAGCACCGGGGACACCACCTCGGTCACCGAGGAGACATCTACCCCCACCGAGGAGGCTCCGGCCGAGCAGGAGACCACCGACCCGGTGGATGAGGGCACCGACAGCCCCGCCGAGCAGCAGGACGGCGCGAACACCGACTCTGATTCCGGTTCCACCGGCTCCGACGACACCGACACCACCGGCAACAATGACGGATCCGGCAGTACCTCCGACGACCGCGGGACTGGAACCGGCATCGGCCCCCAGGACGACGGCTCCGATGGCTCCGGCAACTCAGGAAACTCAGGGAACACCGGCGACACCGCTTCGGGAGCTGCTGGAGCCAACGGCACCGGCAACACAGGCAATACAGGCGACACAGGCGACGGAGCAACCGACGGCCCGCAGGCCCTCACCGTCTCCTGACTCCCCCGGTGGCCCCGGTGACCCCGAACCCCGGCTACCCGGTACCGGAGTAGTCGGAGCGTCCGATGACCTGATTAAATGGACCACCATGAGTTCCACGGGATCGCCGACCCTGCCGCACACCGTCAGAGTCGACCAGGCACACCTGATCGCCGCCGCCCTGATGTTCGCCCTGAGCCTCATTGGAGTCGCCTACTCGCCGAAGGTGTTCTTCTGGCTCCCGCTCCTGCCGCTGGTGTTCATCATCTGGACCCTGCGGTGCCGTACCACCTTCACCGAGCAGGGCATGACCGCCCGCTACCTTTTCCGTCCCACCAGGTCATTGGCCTGGGAGGACTTCAAGGCGATACGATTCACCCGAGGAGGCAAAGGCCTCGCCGTTGACCACGACGACAGCACCTTCCCCCTCCCGGGAGTTAGTTTCAATTCGCTGGTGACCCTGGCTGACGTGACTGACGGGAGGATCCCCGACCCGGTGACCCCGACCCTGGAGACCATCGACGAGAGCGTCCGGGTCGTCCAACGTGACAGCGGGGACGCCGTCCTGATGGACGAAGAGGAATACGCCGACTACGAATCCAGCCGCCGTGCCAGCTACATGGCCCGCGAGGAACTTGCCCGCCGACAGCGGGAGCGCGACGGACAGGACACCAGCGACAACGGAGAGAGCGGCAGCGGGGCCGGTGACGGCCCCGCTGACACACGGGAGAGCTGACCACTCGCCCGGGTGCCCCGGCACGGTGTAAGTTACCGCTTTGCCCCACACTGCACGACACCGAGTAAGACCCTGAGCACGACACAGATTTCGACGACATACTGCCCCGCGGACCGGGCAGCACGGCGTCGCCCCGGCCACCATTGATCCCGCCGGGGGCGCACACAACGGTCCGAACGAGAGGACGTAGGACGAGACCATGAACCAGATCCCCTTCCGGTCATCGGTGACCACCCAGGGACGGAACGCCGCCGGAGCGCGCTCGCTGTGGCGTGCCACCGGAATGAGCGACAGTGACTTCGACAAGCCGATCATCGCGATCGCGAACTCCTACACCCAGTTCGTCCCCGGCCACGTTCACCTCAAGGACGTCGGCGAGATCGTCGCCGAGGCCGTGAAGGAGGCCGGTGGTGTCGCCCGCGAGTTCAACACCATCGCCGTGGACGACGGCATCGCCATGGGGCACTCCGGCATGCTGTACTCCCTGCCGAGCCGTGAGATCATCTCCGACTCGGTGGAGTACATGGTCAACGCCCACCAGGCCGATGCCATCGTCTGCATCTCCAACTGCGACAAGATCACCCCGGGCATGCTCAACGCCGCCATGCGTCTGAACATCCCGGTGGTCTTCGTCTCCGGTGGCCCGATGGAGGCCGGTAAGGCCGTGGTCGTCGACGGTGTCGCCCACGCCCCCACCGACCTGATCCACTCGATCTCCGCCTCCGCCAACGAGCAGGTCACCCAGCAGGGCCTGCTGACCGTGGAGCAGGCCGCCTGCCCGACCTGCGGTTCCTGCTCCGGCATGTTCACCGCCAACTCGATGAACTGCCTCACCGAGGCCCTCGGCCTGTCCCTGCCGGGCAACGGCTCGACCCTGGCCACCCACGCATTCCGCCGCGAGCTGTTCAGCGAGGCCGGACGCACCATCGTCGACCTGTGCAAGCGCTACTACGGCGAGGGCGACACCTCGGTGCTGCCCCGGTCGATCGCCACCAAGGAGGCCTTCCAGAACGCCATGGCGCTGGACATGGCCATGGGTGGCTCGACCAACACCGTGCTGCACATCCTCGCCGCCGCCCAGGAGGGTGGCGTGGACTTCGACCTGCAGGACATCGACGACCTGTCGAAGTCCGTGCCCTGCCTGTCGAAGGTCTCGCCGAACTCCGACTACCACATGGAGGATGTCCACCGTGCCGGTGGCATCCCCCGCATCCTCGGCGAGCTGTGGCGCGGTGGCAAGCTTAATGAAGACGTGCACACCGTGCACTCGAGGACGCTGTCGGAGTGGCTCGAGGCCTGGGACATCCGGGCTGAGTCGCCGAAGCAGGAGGCGATCGACCTCTTCCACGCCGCCCCGGGTGGCGTGCGAACCACCACGCCGTTCTCCACCGACAATGTGTGGGACGAGCTCGACACCGACGCGGAGAAGGGCTGCATCCACTCCGTGGAGCACGCCTTCACCGTCGACGGTGGCCTGGTGATCCTACGCGGCAATATCTCCCCCGACGGTGCGGTCATCAAGTCCGCCGGTATCGACGAGGAGCTGTGGCACTTCTCGGGACCGGCCCTGGTCGTGGAGTCCCAGGAGGAGGCCGTGGACGTCATCCTGAAGAAGAAGGTCCAACCGGGCAATGTCATCGTGGTGCGCTACGAGGGCCCGTCCGGTGGTCCGGGTATGCAGGAAATGCTGCACCCGACCGCCTTCCTCAAGGGCTCCGGCCTGGGCAAGAAGTGCGCCCTGATCACCGACGGCCGCTTCTCCGGCGGTTCCTCGGGCATCTCGGTCGGCCACATCTCCCCGGAGGCCGCCGACGGTGGTGTGATCGGTCTGGTGCGCGACGGTGACACCGTCACCATCGACGTGCACAACCGCCAGCTGAACCTGGACATCCCGGACGAGGAGATCGAGGCCCGTCGCGCCGAGATGAACGCCTCGGACAAGCCTTGGAAGCCGGCCACCCGCCAGCGCAAGGTGACCAAGGCCCTGCGCGCCTACGCCACGATGGCCGCCAGTGCCGACAAGGGCGCGGTGCGCGTCCTCGAGGACGACTAGTCCTCCACCCTTTCCGCACATGCCCTGTAGGTTCACCCCTACAGGGCTTTCGTGCATCTCCGGGGGTCGACGTCAGCTACTGGACCTCCTCCTCCACGAACCCCAGTCGGTCAACTCACTGGCCGCTCACTTCGACATGGCACGTCCAAGTGTGCCCGAGCACCTCAGCATCCTCCGGAAAGCGGGACTGGTCACCGAGGAAAAGAGAGGAAGGGAGAGGATCTACAGTCTGAATGTACGGCAACTGGAACCTGTCTCTGACTGGCTCAGCCCGTACGAGAAGTTCTGGCGCGGCACCCTGAAGGATCTTCGCAACCACCTGGAGAAGAACTGATGACAACGCCACACCGCCATGCAATCGAAGTGGACGAGTTCATCCCCTGCCCGAGCAACCGAATCTGGGAGGCACTGACCGACCCGGAGGAGCCCAGTCAGTGGTTCATGTCGTCAGACTTTCAACCTGAGGTAGGGCACGAGTTCAGCATTGACATGGGCAACTGGGGCACAACGAAATGCACGGTTCTGGAAGTCGTTCCGCAGGAGCTCATCCGCTACACCTGGAAGAACCCACCTCTGGACACCGTCGTGACCTGGAAACTCATACCTGAAGGGCAAGGCACGCGGGTTTTCGTCGAACACTCAGGATTCGACCTGGACGATCCGATACAGCTCAGGGCGCACAAAGGAATAGGTAGCGGCTGGAAGATCAGCATTCTCGCCCAGCTGGCCGTCCACGTACAGGACTGAAATCCCCAGCCAGAATCAGTTCAGAACGTACCTGGGTAGGCGCCTCCGTCTATCAGGACGTTCTGACCGGTGATGTAGGACGCCTGGCTCGAGCACAGGAAAGCGCACGTCGCCCCGAACTCGGCGGGGTCGCCGAAGCGTCCGGTCGGGATCCCGGTGGGCTCCGGCATCGTGCCGTCACCGGTCTCGGTCAGCCGTGCGGTGGCGAACCTGCCAGGCAACAGATTGTTGATGGTCACATTGGACGACGCGAGCTGCGGTTGGCGGGCCACACCAGCAATGAAGCCGGTCAATCCGCTGCGTGCGCCGTTGGACAGGCCGAGCTTCGCGATCGGGGCCTTCACCGCCGCCGAGGTGATGTTGACGACCCGGCCGAAGCCACGCCCGGCCATGTCGTCCACGGTGGCCTTGATCAGTTCGACGGGGGTGAGCATGTTCTGGCGGATCGCGGCGAGCCAGGTGTCCTCGTCCCAGTCGCGGAAGTCCCCGGTCGGCGGTCCCCCGGCGTTGGTGACCAGGATGTCGATCTGTGGAGCGGCGTCCAGCAGTTCAGCGCGTACCTCGGGTTCCGTCACCGATCCGACGACCTCGCGGACCTCCACACCGGTGCGTCGTAGCTGCACCGCTGCCTCAGTGAGGGCATCACTCCCCCGGGCATTGACGACGAGATTCACCCCCTCGTTCGCGAGCGCTGCCGCGCACCCGAACCCCAGCCCCTTGCTCGAAGCTCCCACCACGGCCCAACGCCCTGCAATTCCAAGATCCATGGTGCCAGCCTAGCCAT
>DGYFR06201__coassemble_1553_pt1 | contig 11802 bp, 10 predicted proteins | sample DGYFR06201__metabat2_high_PE_047 | metagenome-assembled genome bin DGYFR06201 | reverse complement strand
ACATCACACCTCCGACGATTCCCACCTGATGATACATGCAGGTCAGGGGAGTTGCGCGCACGAGGAGCGCAACGGCGGAGGTGTGATGGATTCCAGGTAGGACGCACCGGCGGCGATGGTGGGCAGCCGCCAGCCGCCGATCGCAGGCCGGAGATGGCCGCGGAGCGACCTACAGCGGCAGGCGGCGCACCACGAACTGCGGCAGGTTCTTCAGGATCAGCATGATCCAGCGGAACAGCGGGTGGATCCAGATGACGGCCTTCTTGCCGTCGACACCTGCGACGACGGCCTTCGCCGCGTCCGACTTGTCGACGGTCAGGGGCGCGTCGTCCAACCCTTGCGTCATGTTCGTGCGCACCTGGCCGGGGCGCACGGTCAGCACCCGCACGCCGGTTCCGCGCAGTGCCTCACCGAGCATGCGGTAGAAGCCGTCGGTGCCGGCCTTGGTGGAGCCGTAGACGAAGTTCGAGCGGCGTACCATCTCGCCGGCGACCGAGGAGAACACCACGATCTGCCCGTGGCCCTGCTGCTTCATCCGGTCGGCCAGCAGCACACCCACCGACACTGCACCGGTGTAGTTGACCTGCGCGGCGAGCACGGCCTTCTGTTGGTCGGTCCACTGCTCCTCATTGTCGCCGAGCACACCGAAAGCCACGATGGCCAGGTCGATGTCGCCCTTGGCCCAGATGTGGTTGAAGACGTCCTCGTGGGAGTCGAAGTCGGTGGCGTCGAAGTCGATGGTGTCCACGGTGGACGCACCGGCGGACTCCATGCGCTCGATCGCCGGCGAGAGGTCCTCGCCGCCACGAGCGGCCAGGACGACCCGCGCCGGACCACGGGTGAGGAACTCCTCGACCACGGCCAGGCCCATGTCGGACGCACCGCCGAGCAGCAGGATGGACTGGGGCTTGCCCACAGCATTGATCATTGAGTATCTCCTAAGGGGTGTGCGCTAGTTCAGCTCGAGGCGGCGGGACATGTCCGAGGCGAAGACCCCGGTCGGGTCGATCTCGTGGCGGGTGTCCAGCCAGCCGGCCAGCCCCGGGTACATCTGGTGGAAGTTCTCCGCGGTGGTGCGGGACTCCTTGGCCAGGTAGAGACGTCCACCGAACTCCATGACCCGCTTGTCCAGCGAGTCGAGGAAGGCGCCCAGGCCCTTGCGGATCGGGAAGTCGACGCACACGTTCCAGCCCTTCATCGGGTAGCTCAGCGGCGCCCGGTTGCCTTCACCGAAGAGCTTGAAGACGTTCAGCGCAGAGTAGTGGCCGGACTTCTGGATGTCGCGGATGATCTCCTTGAACGGCTCCACGGCCTCGGTCGGCACCACGAACTGGTACTGCAGGAAGCCCTTCGGACCGTAGCCGCGGTTCCACTCACCGAACAGGTCGAGCGGCTGGTAGAACTGCGTCAGGTTGTTGATCTTGTTCCGCGCCGGCGCACCCATCGTGTAGTACGCGATGCCGACGGCCGACAGGGTCAGCTTGTTCATCGTGAAGGACGGGAAGATGTCCGGCACGGTCATCAGTTGCGGGGCGTTGAACTTCAACGGGTCCTTCGCCAGCTCCGGGGCGTACTCCTTGAGCTGGTCCAGGGTGGCCAGGGAGCCGCGGGAGATGGTGGAGCGTCCCAGCTTCGGCTCCGGCGAGATGCAGTCGAACCAGGCCGAGGAGTAGGTGTAGTTGACCTCGGAACCGTCGGAGTGGATCGCGATCGTCTCGTCCAACGTGTCCGTGCGGTCGGTGTCGGCGATGAAGTAGGCGGTCTCGGTCTTGGTCATCCGGATCGTCGCGCGCAGGATGACACCGGTCAGGCCCATACCGCCGACGGTGGCCCAGAACAGGGTGCCGTCCGGGTCGTCCGCGGAACCTTCCGGCTCCAGGTGCAGGATGCGGCCGTCGGCGACGAGCAGCTCCATGGAGACCACGTGGTCACCGAAGGAGCCGGCGGAGTGGTGGTTCTTGCCGTGGATGTCGGGGCCGATCGCGCCACCGATGGTGACCTGGCGGGTGCCGGGCAGCACCGGGACCCACAGGCCGTACGGCAGCGCGGCCTTCATCAGCTGGTCGAGGGTGACTCCGGCGTCCACGTCGACCAGGGCGGTGTCCGGGTCGATGGAGTGGATCTGCTTGAGTTCCTGCATGTCGATGACCAGACCGCCGGCGTTCATGGCGGGGTCGCCGTAGGAGCGTCCCATGCCGCGGGCGATGACGCCGCGCTTGAGGTGGTCGGGCTTGTCGGCGTTGCTGTCGGCGACCTGCGCGACGGCGGCGGCGATGACATCGACGTCAGGGGTGGAGAGAACCTCGGCCGTGGTGGGTGCGGTGCGGCCCCATCCGGTGAGTGTCCGGGTGTGCGTCTTCAGTTCCATAATTGACCACCCTACCGCCGGGGGTGGCCGAGTCATGCCATAGTTGGGCTATGGATTGGGTGGATGATTCACAGGATGTGACCTCGGTCGCACGACGGTGGGAGTCGTTGCGGGGGCGGCGCGTGCGCGGCGAGGTCGCGGAGGACGTCTACCTGCGTCAGTGTGAGGACCTCGCGGATTTGCTGAGAGTTGGCGGTGAATCTGGTGACCATCGGGGTGTCGGGGTGGCTGCGGAGTCTGCTGCGGGTGCCTCTGCGGGTGCCGAGGAGCTCGCCTACCGCATCGACCTGCTGCGCCTGTTCGAGCGCGAGGCCCGTGGCGACGGCCTGTCTCAGGTGCTGGAGTTGCTGCCCCGGTTGTGGCGGCTGCACCGCACCGACCCGGTGCGTTTCCCCGCCCACCCGGATGCGGTCGGCGGTGCTGTCGGGCAGGCGTTGGACGGCGGTCAACTACCGAATGTCTTCGTGCTGGTCTGGCAGGACGTCATCCTCAACGCCGCATTGTCCCCGGCGGTCAGCGCCACACGCCTGGAGGAGCTCAACGGGCAGGCCTTCGAGGCGTTGGCCCAGCTGGGGCTGCCGGAGGAGGAGATCTCGGAGCTGCGGGTCCGCGTCCTGCTGGCGTCCGGACGTTTCGACGCCGCGCAGGCGCTGATCGGCATGCTCGACGCGCCGGTGTTGCCGGACGCCCCGGAGTGGGACGATGCCTACCGCTTCCAGCGGGACATGGACGTCCGCGCGATGACGGCGTTGCAGTGCGGTGACCTGGAGGGTGCCGCGGCACTGGTGGACGAGATGACGGCGGCGCCGGAGACCCGGTCGCAGCCGACGGTGATCGTCGCGGAGTCGCTGATTCCGCTGGCCGGGGTGCTGCCGCCGGAGACCACGGCGTCCAGGGCGTGTTTCGTCGCCGACCGGGCGGCGGGCGAACCGATGCTGTCGGACGCGATGCTGCAGGTCGCGGAGTTCCTCGCCCAGACCGGGCGGGAGCGCACGGCGTTGGGCCTGGTCGATCGGCTGCTGCCGGTACTGGGCCTGGAGCGCCGCGAGGCCGAAGGGGACATCCACCTGCTCGCCGGGCTGCACACGGTGTACCAGGTGGGCGTGGCGGCGGGTTTCGGCGAGGTGCGCCCGGCGTTCGCGTCCCTGCCGGTGGTGTCGCACTGGCTGTCCCGCATCGGGTGGGACGCTGCGGGTGCCGGCTCTGTGCCGGGTGCGGCGTCCGGCACGGCGACGGGGAGCGCGCCGACGGTCGCGCAGCTGGCGGCGTGGACCGGCCAGACCGCCCGCGAGGCCGCGGCGGCACTGGACCTGCGTAATGACAATGACTCGGAGTCCACGATCGGTCTCGGCCTGCACGTGATGCCGGAGGGCGAGTCGGTGGACACCCTGTCGGACACCGCGGAGACCAGGTTGAACTCCCCGGTGCTCACGGCGATCCCACCGATGCCGCCGCGTCTGCCGGGCTGGATCGACCACGACCAGCTGGAGTTGCCGGCCGAGGTCGCGGACTTCTCCGGCGAGCTGTCCGGACGCCCCGCACCTGAGGTGCCGGTGGCCGGTCCGGTCGACGTCACCGACTTCGGGACGGAGGACGGCCTGTTGGCCACGATGCTCTACTCGACGCTGGGCCTGGCTGACGCGGTCGCGGTCGGGGTGGACCGGCTGATCGAGCTGCGCGACGCCGGCGGCGACGGGGAGTATGCGGTGCTGTTGACGGAGCTGGTGAACCGCTACGAGCGGGCCATCGCGGCCTTCGAGGATGAGGACGGTGACGGTGACGGTGACGGCGGCAGTGACCTCGATGCCGAAAGCGACGTCGACAGCGACGTTGACAGCGACGCCGACCCGGAGCGTCCGACCGACCCCGTGATCGTCGAGATCGACCATGTCCTGAGCCTGCGGCAGGACGCCCAGGACGAGGCGGAGGACGCCGGTGCGCCCCCGGTGGAGATCCTGACCAACCGGGTCCATGCCATCGCCGGCGAATGGGAGGGATCGTGCCGGATCGTCCGGGAGATCATCGAGCAGGACATCCTCATGGGCGGGGTGTTCCCCGACCTGCACGCGCTGTCGCTGGGGCTGCGGGCGCTGCGTCGGGTGACCCGCTTCGCCCCGCGGGCGGTCCCGCAGGTCGGTACCGGGCTGATGGTCGGTATCGCCCAGCTCGACGCCACCGCCAATGAGGCGCTGTACGCCGTGGCGCAGTACACCACCGCCGTGGCCCTGGCGCTGCCGCCGGTCCCGCCTGCGTCTCCGGCGGACGGTGCGACCGGGCCGGACGGAACCCCCGTTGCCGCGCCGCAGCTGGGCGGGGAGGACGCCCCTGATCTGCTGGACGACCTGGGTCAACTGGGTGTGGCGATGGCTGGCAGTGGGGTGTATTTCGAGGCACTGGCCATCTACGACCGGGCGTTGGAGTTGGTGGAGCAGGCGCAGGCTGAGCGTCCTGCGACGGATCCCGGCGGCGGTGGTGCCGACACAGATGCAGGCGCCAGCACCAGTAGCGAGGACGCCGTGGATGGCGTCGATGTGGAGGACGACCTCCGTACCCGACGCATCCGACTGCTCTCCGGCCGCGGGGATACCCTGTCCGCCCTGGGCAACCACCGGGTGGCCGCGGAGACCCACTCCGAGGCCGCGGCGGCCGCCGAGCACTGGGGATTGTGGGAGTACGCCGCGGAAAGCCAGGTCAGGTGCGCCGCCGCCTGTCTCGACGACCGTGACTTCGCGCGTGCGGCGATGATCATCGAGGGCTTCGACGAGGTCGAGGGACTGGACTGGATGCGTTTCCCGGCGACCCGTTTCCGCCGCGAACTACAGGCCACCCGGCTGGCGACCGCGCTGACCGCGGAGCATTTCGACTCCGAGTGGCCTGTGCAGTGCGCCCGCCTGGCCGAGGCGCACGAGTACCTGGCGCAGGCGACGAGTCCGCAGCGGGCGGCGAGCGAACTGGTCGACGGGGTGCTGGTCATCAACCGGGGCCTGGTGCACGCTGAGCGGGTCGACACTGCCCTGGAGCTCACCGGGTGGGCGGCCGGGGAGGCGAAGGCCGCGGAAACCGCCCGGAACACCGCTGGTAGAGCGTCCGGCACGGGTGCTGGCGCAGCCGCTGGGGACACCGCCGAGGACTCTGCCGCGCGCACCGGCGGGGCCCGGCTGGAGGCGTTGACCGAGGAGGCGTTGCTGCTGCACGTGCAGGGCCGGGACGATGCGGCGTTGACGATCTTCGAGTCGGTGGTGCAGCAGGCGCGTCGGGCCGACACCCCGTGGCTGGTGGACGCGGTGTCGCACCGGATGGCGGCGGCATCCCGCTATGCCGAGGACGAGCAGGTGCGTCAGCGTTACGCGGATCTGATGCGCGAGCTGTCGCTGGACTGAGGTGGAAGGGCGCTGCCTAGAGCCCCTAGAACCCCTAGAACCCCAGGATCTCCTGGACGGTCTCCGGCAGTTCGGCCACGCAGGTGATCTGCGGTTTCCCGGCCTCCTTGTGCTCGCGGAGCTCCTGGTTGATGATGCGTCGGCTGACGGAGTCCAGCACCGGCAGTTCCTGGGCGAGCAGGCGGACCATGAACTCGTTCATCGGCGCCTCTGCGTGCTGGGCGGCCTCGTAGTGCTTGTCCTCCACGGTGCCACCGACCACGCTGGTCTCCGCGCGGGCGCCCTTGGAGCCGGCCGGTTCGCCCTTGGTGGCCTTGGCGATGTTGCGGCGCATCCGCTGCTTGGCTTTGTCGCGCTCGCCTGTGCCTTTATCTCGTCCGAACATGGTCACTGACGATACCCCGTGTCCGTACGCTCACCTAGACTCGGGGAAGAACCCGGCCGACCGCGATCAGTGCCGACCACGACCAGTACAGGAGCGCCACACCGATGACCGACCCGTCCGCAGCGACGCCAGTAGCCGCACCGTCGAGCACCAACGAGCCGATGCCGCCCGCCCAGCTTGCGACCCTCGTGACGGCCACCCTGGGCTACTACGGGTTGCGGGACGCTGTGTCGACACCGTGGCTGCGCCGCGCCGGGCAAGCCGTGGTCCTCGTCGGCGCGGTCGCCCCGGTTGTCGTCGGCGAGTTCCGGTCGACCCCGGAGGAGACCCGGGAGGAAATCTCGGCGAACTTCGCTGAAGCTGCGGCGACCTGGCGTGAGCAGTCCATCGCGAAGCGGGTGTCCAATGCCGTGATGGTCTTCGGCGCGGTGGCCGGAACGGTCGCCCTCACTGCCTGGCTGACGGAGAAGTTCGACGCGGTCGGGGAGTCGGCGGTGCGCAAGGTCGGCGGACGCCTGCCCCTCGTCGGAGCGCTGTGCCGGAAGGCACCGAATACGGTGAACGGGCTGCTGCAGGCCGGGGTGGCCGTCGGGGTGAACACGGTGTTGACCAGCCGCCAGGCCGGTCGCACCGGGAATGGGAAGGCATGATGAGCGAAAACCCGGCACAGCCAGCACAGTCGGAGCAGTCCCAGGCCTCCCAGGCCGGGGCGACCCGTCCCCAGGACCCGCCGTTGCTCGTCGCGGCGACTGTCGGGGAGTCTACGGCGGTGTGGCAGGTGGAGGTTGACGCCCGCGTCCTGCTCGGTGATTTCAGCGGCGCCTGGCTGGTCGACCAGGATGGTGTCCACGGTTTCGCCGCCGACGCCGACTGGATCGAGCAGCGCGACGACCGGGACGCGGTGCTGGAACTGCTGCTGGCGCGTCCGGTCGTCGTCGCCGGTGACACACAGGACGCCACCCTCGCGAGACTGCCGCAGTCCGCACAGGTGGTGGACCTGGAGGCGACGCTGGAGAATGCGACGGCGGAGCTGGAACGCAACAAGGAGCAGTTCGCCGAGGAGAATCCGGGCAAGCGTCAACCGGCGTGGGGCGAGATCTCCTTCGCCGCGCAGGACGGCCCGGCACCGCAGGGGCTGACCGGGGATGCGGCGGCCGCGGTCACCGCCTGCATGGCGACCGCCCGTGGGGTTCGGTGGCTGGTCAGGGACTGGAATGCCGCAGAGAAGCTGCGCGCCCAGCGGCTCGGTGGTGAGCTGCGGGCCCTGCCGGTGGTGCTCCGCTAGCCGCTTGGGACGCACATTTGCTACCCCCCCCACCAGCCCACTGCTGCCCCGCGTGGGCGACAGTTCATCCCCGGCACAGTGTGGCCAACCCCGCTACCCTTGGGTGGCATGAACGCACGGCATGCTCCCTGGCCCGACCGCGCCCGCGGCGCGTCGGTCAGTGACGGCTTGGCGTCGGTACTGCCGCTACCGCTGCTGAACGCGGTCGAAAATACAGCGCGGAGCGCGTCACGGCGGGGATCGGACGGCGGCGGTGATTCCGACGGTGAGGCAGGCACCGACACCAGCGACACCAATGATGAGGACGTCACCCTCCTTCTCCTGGCCGAGCACCACCGGCCCGGTGAGGGGTACTTCACCAGGGCACTAGGTGTCAACAGTGCGATGTCGGTGGCCGAGACGGTCCGCGCTGTACTGATCGCCTTCTCCTGGCCGGGTGCGGTGCGGATGCTGCAGGACGCCGGGGACACGGTGGTCGGTGGCGCGGTCTCCGGATCAGCGGCGATGCGGCCGACGACAGCGTCTGCCGCATCTTCTGCAGCGTCCTCCCGGGTGACTTCTCCACCGGACGGGGTGGCCTGGGCGGTACGCGCCCGCCGCCGCGACCGCCTGCGGGTCTACAGTCGTACCGCCGCCCCGATCGCCACCCCACTCCGGGAGGCACTGGGACGCGATGGCACAGCCACGCTCGTCGCCGACGGTGCAGTGTTCAGTGTCACCACCGCCGGCTCCATGACCAGGGACGACCACACCCCGGAGGCGGTGTGTCTCGCCGGTGACTTCATCCCTGAGCAGGGCGTCCGAACCGGGGACGGACGGCAGGACGGTGCGTCCGGCATCCCGAGAGACGTCGACCTGGCGGCGGTGAACGTGACGCTGACCGGCGAGGAGACCGTCGAACAGATCCTGGCGGGCATCACCCCGGAACTGCGCGACCTGCTGCTCGCCGGGGACCTGTACGAGTTCACCCCGTTGTTGCAGGCGCTGGATCTGGAGCGTCCGGCGCAGGTCTCCGACGAGATCCAGTCGGTGTTGTCGACATTGCCGGCGGAGACGACCCCGGTCGGGCGCGCCGCCGCATGGGCCCGGATCGTGGCGCTGTCGACACTGTCGGACCGGGCCGCATCCGACGAGATCAGCGAGATGCTGATGGCCGGCCTGGGATTCACCCGGGCGGACGCCGACTTGGACCCGGATGTCGGCAAACTGTCGTCCGACCCGCTGGATGCCGCGGAGATCCGCCAGCTGTCCGCGGCGACCGGGCATGTCCTGGCCACCTGCGGCGCGGACGTGTGGGGGCAGCGGGATGCCACGGTGTCCGGGGTGACGCCGCTGGTGAGGCGGTGCAGCCTGGTGGAACGACTCGAGATGTACCGCTACCTGCTCCAGCGGCGGGACTGTCACGCCGATGATGCCGATGACGGTGGTGGCGGTGCTGACGGTGCCGCGGACGTGCCCGGGGGACGCCCGTAGTCGAAAAATACTGCCGAGGGCAGTAGCGTATGACCGACAACGACCGGCTGACTACCGGTGCCTGCAGGTATGACGAAATGGATCCGACTCACGTGACTGATGCCCTGGCCGAACGGCCCGACTCCGCCGATGATAACGGCTCCGCGGGCCCCGCGGCAGACATCGTCGATGGCGGGTCGAGCGCGGTCCAGCGTGCTACCGAGCACACCCGTCGGCTCGTCCGGCAGTTCACCAAGTTCGGCATCGTCGGGGCGTCCGGCGTGGTCGTCAATGCCGGGGTCGTGGTCGTGGCGAACAAAGCCACCCAGTGGCTGTGGGACCACGACGGCCACGAGGTCTTCGCCAACCTGCTCGGCACCAACTACAACATCCGCTGGTACCACGTATTCGCCGTGCTGGCGTTCGTGGTGGCGAACCTGTGGAACTTCAACCTCAACCGGCGGTGGACGTTCCGGACGGCCGGCAAGTCCTCCTGGTTCAAGGAGATGTTCTCCTTCATGCTGGTCGGTGTCGGTGGCCTGCTGGTCACGCTGCTGGTGCAGACGGCGATGATCAACCCGGAGTCGCCGATCCACCTGTCGCGGGAGTTCTTCGACGGGTCGTCCGGCCTGCGTGACCCGATCTACTGGGGCAACCTGATCGGCGTCATCGTGGCGATCCCGGTGAACTTCCTGATCAACAAGATGTGGACGTTCCGCGCCGCCCGCGACCACCGGGTGATCACGCATGTGACGCCGCTGCCAGCCGATGGTAGTACTGACGCGAGTGCCAACTCCGGCAACAATTCCAAGGAGGACATGTGACCGAGCAGGTCAACGCGAGCGGCGACAAGGGTGCGTCGGGCGAATCCGGTGCGTCCGATGCTCCCGGGCAGGAATCCACCCAGACGCCCGCATATGCCCCGGCCGGTTCGGACACCCCGGTCGGCGAGGTCGTCCGCCTGGACCTGAAGACCCAGCTGTTCCGCTTCGTGCTGACTGGTGGGCTGTCGGCGGTGGTGGACCTGGGGCTGCTGGCACTGTTCCAGTTGGTCTTCGGTTTCCCGGTCCCGGTGGCGCGCACCATCAGCTTCATTGCCGGTACGACCACGGCTTACATGATCAACCGTCGGTGGACGTTCCAGTCGGAGGCCTCGAAGAAGCGCTTCCTTGCTGTCGTGGTGCTCTATGCGTTGACTTTCGTGGTCAACATCGGGCTGCAGACCGGTTGTGACCACCTGTTCACCGGGTGGGGCTGGGCAGATCCCATCGCCATGACCGGCGCGTTCATCATCGCGCAGGGGACGGGCACGGCGATCAACTTCATCGTCCAGCGCACCATCATCTTCAAGCACTAAGCGCCTGGTGCCTGACCCGGCTCACTGCACCCTGCCGCCCCGCCGCGGAGGTCATCCCGATGCCCCGTCGCTCTCCCGGACTCGAGAAATTCCCATGCCTGGAGGTACGCTCTGACCTCGGTCAGCGTACCTCCAGGCATGGGGATTTCACATGACAGGGCGCAGTGGAAGCGGAGACGAGACGGTCCGGTCGGGAGGGGTGGAACGGTGGGCGGCCCCTAGTCGTCAGCGCCCGTGGTCTCGGGGCTGTCGTATTCGTGGGAACAGGCGTCGTCCCACTCCGGCGGGTCGGTGAGGGACTGATCACCGCTCTTGTGCGACTTTCCCATGACGATCCTGCCCTGCTGGTCGAGGAGTCGTTCCATGGTGGCCTCCCCGCCCCGGAACTGCTCGTCTGCGCCGGGATCGTGTTGGGAGACCTCGACGGTGATGGTGGCGTTCGGATCGGTGGTCAGCGCGGCACCCTGAACCTCGGACGAGGCGTCCCACCCCGACGGCGCAGGCTCGCCGAGCGTGAAGGACTGGGTGCCGGAGAATGGAGCGTCCGGAACGAAGGTGGCGACCGTGTCGCCGTCGGACGCGACGGCCACCTCGTCGATGTCATAGCCGCAGGTGTGCACGAAGACGGTCATGGCGCCCTCGGCATCCATCATGGTGCCGACTTCGCCGACGTAATCCGGCGGGGAACTGCAGGACGCCAGGGCAGCAACGGCGACAACCGCCACCGTCACAGCCACCGCGCGCCGCCGAACACTCAGGGCCGGTAGAACTTCTCCGCCCGGCCCTTGGACTGCAGCGACAGCCACTCGCGGAAACCCTTCACATCGCGACGCTGCACCAGGAAGAACCAGGCGAACCGGGCGTACTCCTGCGGCAGCAGCCGTCGCATCCCCGGCTGGTTCATCAGGTAGCCGCGGTTGCGGTAGGTGAAGTAGCGCTTCGACTCATTGTCCGGGTACTGGGTGTGCATCCTGCCGCCGAGGATCGGCTTGAACTCGTCCGCACCGTCCGGGTGCAGGTAGGACGTGGTGAGGCAGGTGCCGAACGCCAGCCCGGAGCGCACCAGCCGGCGGTGGTACTCCACCTCGTCGCCGCGGATGAACAGCCGGTAGTCCGGCACCCCGATGACCTCCATCGCCTTGGCGCTGAGCAGCGCGCCGTTGAACAGGCTGGCGATGCCGGGCAGGAAGCCGCCCTCCAGTTCGTGCAGGTAGCGACGCCACACCACACCCTGACGCAGCGGGAACGCCAGACGCTCCGGCTCGGTAATGTTGCACACCGCCGGGGAGACCTCCGCCAGTTGGTGGCGGGCGGCGACGTCGTAGAGGGTGGCCAGGACGTTCTCGTCGGCGGGCCGTCCGTCATCGTCGGCGCACCACACGGCGTCGACCCCGAGCGAGAGTGCGGTGAGGAAGCCGAGGGCGAACCCGCCGCCACCGCCGAGGTTCGTCTTCGAGGGGACGTACACCGCACGGTCGCCGGCGAGGTCCTCGAGCAGGACGCGCACCTCGTCCTGGCAACCGTTGTCGACGACGATGACCTTGTCCACCGGGTGGGTCTGGTCGCAGACCACCT
>DGYFR06201__coassemble_1431_pt1 | contig 12631 bp, 10 predicted proteins | sample DGYFR06201__metabat2_high_PE_047 | metagenome-assembled genome bin DGYFR06201 | reverse complement strand
AAACCGCTGACCGGGCCCTCTCCGTATGCCTGTGCCTGCCGGCTAGAGCAAGTCAACCAGGACGCCGAGCTCCCGGGAGTCGTACCAGCTCATCAGGTTGTCCTCGCAGTCGCCGAGAGTGATCTCGGCGTCCTCGTCCCCCAGGTCGGCGGCATCGACGACCTCGATGGCTGCCGCGGTGACCGGCTCATTACCCTCGTCGTCGACGTGGATCGCGGCCAACTGCGAGACCTCGATGACAGCCGGCGACAGGGTCACCACCGACTCCCCCTTCTCCGGCGCATTGGTCACGTCGGCATCCTCGACATCCAGCGACAACACCACCCGACGGTGCGGGAAGCGCTCCTCGTCGCCGATCGTCAGCAGACGCAGCGAGGCCCGGGCAGCCTCGAGGAATGCCGCGTAGGACATCTCCTCGTCGTCACCGGCGGTGTAGAACTCGCGCAGGGCGGGGGTCAGTGCGAAGCCGATACCGGAGCGCACCGGCATCTGCCCCTCTTTCGCCAGGGTGCCCAGCATGTCGAAGGTCGCAGGGACGAAGACGCGCATCTCAGTAATTCCCTTCCAGGCCGAGCAGCCCGGTGATCTCCACGATCGCCCGGTCGAACTGCTGGTAGTAGACGCCGATCAGGCCACACTCCACGGCGCCCTTGATGTTGAGGATCGAGTCGTCCACGAGAATACAGTCGTTGACCGGCACCTCCAGACGCTCCGCGGTGATCGCGAAGATCTCCGGGTCCGGCTTGTCCACACCGACCTCACCGGAGAGAACGACGGTGTCGACGTACCCGGCCTGCTCCCAGGAACGGATAGGGTCAGCGCCCGGACCGCCGGGGTCGTTGGACAGGATCGCCGTCGCATACCCCGCGTCCTTCGCCGCGGTCAACACCTTCCGCCACCGTCGACGGTCTTCCTCCGCCCCGTCGAGGACGCCACAGTAGTCCACAATCAATGCACGCATACCCCACATTCTGCCACGGCCGTGGCTAGACTGGTTGAGCATGGGGGACTATCAGGCAAGTGGGGAGACGGTCGAGAAGACGACACCCTCCCGGGAGGACCGGTTCGTGCCGGTACCGGGGCTGGTGTACCTGCGTCGACCACGCGCCGGGACGGTCCTGCGTCGGGACGGTCCGTCGACGGACGATTCACGTCCCGAGCCCGCAGACACCGTTGTTCGGGACGCCCCTGCTGTCGCGGCCACCGCACCCGCCAGCGCACCCGTCACCGCGGACACCGCGCCCGACACTGCCGGCTCTGGCTCCGGCTCTGCAGCAGCCGCACCGTCCGACGCCGACCCCGCAGCCGGTGAGGCGGTGGCCCGGCGGGTGGCTATGCTGGTGGGCACGTGGTTGGAGGTGGTGGATGGCCTGCGCCCGGTCACCGTCCTGCGCAAAGGCCCCTTCTCCCCCACCGTGAGTGACCGACTCCGCGGCACACTCCGTACCACCGGTCGAACCCGGACCTCCCCGTCGCGCGTGCTCAGTGTGAACATTCCCCCGACACACCGCGACCGCCTCGGATTCACGGCGAGTGTGGTCCGGGACGGTCGGGTCAGGGCCGTAGTCGGCCATCTCTCCCGCTACAGCGGGCAGTGGCGGGTCGAGTCGATCACGCTGATCTGACCCGCCGGAGCTAACCGCCGGACCTAGCCGCCGATGATGGTCTTCGGCACCGACTTCTGCTGCTCCTGCTCCTTGGCGGTCTTACTGTCCGCCGGGTCATCGACGTTCAGCGGGCCCTCGTCCGCGGCCGGCTGCTGTGACTTCAGCTGCTTGCGCACCATGAAGAGCTGACGGATCGTCTCCTCCTTGATGCCGTCGTTCATGCGGCCGAACATGTCGCCGCCCTCACGCTGGTACTCCACCAGGGGGTCACGCTGGGCCATGGCACGCAGGCCGATGCCCTCCTTGAGGTAGTCCATCTCGTAGAGGTGCTCGCGCCACTTCTGGTCGACGACGTTGAGCAGCACACCGCGCTCCATGCCGCGGATCTGGTCCTCGCCACCGACCGAGACCACGGACTCCTCGAGCTCGTCGTACTGGTCGTTGGCGTCCTTCTGCAGGGCCCTGCGCAGCTGGGAGGCGGTCAGCTCACCGGCGGAACCGTACTCGGTTCCGTCGATGAGTTCGCGGGCGGTCACCGACGGACCGTAGAGGGAGTCGAGTGCCTTCCACAGCTCGTCGAGGTCCCAGTCCTCCACATAGCCCTCGGCGGTCGCACCGGCGACATAGGCGGCGATGGTGTCGTCCATCATGGAGCGCACCTGCTCACCGACGTTCTCGCCCTCCAGAATCTGACGTCGCTCACCGTAGATCACCTTGCGCTGCTCGTTGAGCACCTCGTCGTACTTCAGGACGTTCTTGCGCATCTCGAAGTTGGAGTTCTCCACCTGGGACTGCGCACCCTTGATGGCGCTGGTGACCATCTTCGAGTCGATCGGCATATCGTCCGGCACGTTCAGCCGGGTCATCATGTTCTCCATGCGCTGGCCGACGAAGCGGGTCATCAGGTCATCACGCATCGAGAGGTAGAAGCGGGTCTCGCCGGGATCACCCTGACGGGCCGAACGGCCACGCAGCTGGTTGTCGATACGGCGGGACTCGTGACGCTCGGTGGCCAGGACGTAGAGTCCGCCGACCTCGCAGACCTTCTCGGCCTCGTCCGCGGACTTCTCACGGGCCTTGACGATCTCCTCGTCCCAGGCCTCCTGGTAGGCCTCCGGATCCTCCACCGGATCCAGTCCCCGCTCACGCAGGGTGAGGTCGCAGATGATGTCCGGGTTACCACCGAGCACGATGTCGGTACCACGGCCGGCCATGTTGGTCGCCACGGTCACGGCCTTGAGACGGCCGGCCTGCGCGACGTACTCGGCCTCCTTCTCGTGGTACTTGGCGTTGATCACGTTGTGGCGGATGTGTCGCGCCTGCAACAGCTTCGACAGGTACTCGGAGCGCTCCACCGAGGTGGTACCGACAAGCACCGGCTGGCCGTTCTCGACCCGCTCGGCGATGTCCGCGGCCACGGCCTCGTACTTCGCCTCCTGGGTCTTGTACACCAGGTCGATGTGGTCGACACGCTGGTTCGGTCGGTTGGTGGGGATCGAGGCGACGTCGAGCTTGTAGATCGACTTCAGCTCGGCGGCCTCGGTCTCGGCGGTACCGGTCATACCGGCCAGCTTGTCGTAGAGGCGGAAGAAGTTCTGCAGGGTGACGGTGGCCAGGGTCTGGTTCTCGTTCTTGATCTCCACACCCTCCTTGGCCTCGATCGCCTGGTGCATGCCCTCGTTGTAGCGACGTCCGTCGAGGATACGGCCGGTGAACTCGTCGACGATGACGATCTCACCCTTACGCACGATGTAATCCTTGTCGCGGGTGAACAGCTCCTTGGCCTTGATGGCGTTGTTAAGGTAGCTGACCAGCTGGGAGTGCTCCGGGGAGTAGAGGTTGTCGATACCGAGCTGATCCTCGACGAACTCGACACCCTCCTCCTTGATGCCGACGGTCTTCTTCTTCGGGTCGACCTCGTAGTGGATGTCGAGGGTCATCTTCGGCACGATCCGGGAGAAGGCGGTGAACCACTGCGAGGAGCCGCCGACCGGACCGGAGATGATCAGCGGGGTACGTGCCTCGTCGATGAGGATCGAGTCAACCTCATCGACGATGGCGAAGTTGTGACTGTGCTCCTTACGCTGCACCAGGTCGTCGAGGGAGTGCGCCATGTTGTCGCGCAGGTAGTCGAAGCCGAACTCGTTGTTGGTGCCGTAGGTGATGTCGGCGGCGTAGGCCTCGCGACGTTCGGCGGGACGCTTGCCGGACAGGATCACGTCGGTGGTCAGACCGAGGAAGCGGTGGACACGACCCATCCACTCCGAGTCACGCCGGGCGAGGTAGTCGTTGACAGTGACCACGTGGACACCGTTGCCACCCAGGGCGTTGAGGTAGGCGGGGAGAACACAGGTCAGGGTCTTGCCTTCACCGGTCTTCATCTCGGCGACATAGCCCCAGTGCAGCGCTGCACCACCCATGACCTGCACCTTGTAGTGCTTCTGGCCAAGGACGCGCCAGGATGCCTCACGCGCGGTGGCGAAGGCGTCCAACAGGATGTCATCCAGGCTGGCGCCCTTGTCGAGCTTCTCCCGGAATTCATCGGTCTTGGCCTGCAACTCCGCATCGGAGAGGGCGGCGTACTCGTCCTCTTTCGCGATGACCTGGTCCGCGACCGCGGACAGGCGCTTGACGGCGCGTCCCTCACCGAGGCGGAGAATCTTCGAAAGTCCTAGCACGTGCTGCTCGTCCCTTTACGCTTGGGTATTTTTACCGGGGTTCTGCGGTGTCGACCCCGGGGTCACCGATGGGCCGATCATGCAAGATCAGTCGTCCAGTCTACCTCTGTGGTCCTGCACTTGCATAGGTACGGACATGACTTCGGCCGGTGACGGGGCTGGAAAGCCCCTCACCGGCCGGTGGGTCCGAGGTGGTGCCCGTTACTCAGCAGCCTCGTCGGACAGCGCGATGAGACCGTAGTCGTAGGCGCGGCGACGGTAGACGACCGACGGACGACCGGTCGCCTCGTTGACGAACAGGTAGAAGTCGTGTCCCACCAGCTCCATCTCGCTGAGCGCGTCGTCGACACTGATCGGGGTCGACGGGTGCTCCTTGGTACGGACGACCTGGCCCGGCTGGAACTGCTCGGCGTAGGGGTCCACATCGAACGGGCCGGTCTCGGCGGACTGTGCCGCATCGGCCTCCTGGACCAGCTCCGCGGTGGCCTCACCGACGGACACCGGGGCACGGTGCCCGGAGCGGGCGATCTTCCGGCGGGCCTTCACCTTGCGCAGTGAGCGCTCCATCTTGGCGATGGCGGCCTCCAGCGCGGCGTAGAAGGAATCCTCCTTCGCCTCGGCGCGGGCGATGTGGCCCTTGCCGGACGCGGTGATCTGGATACGGTCCGACTCATCGGCACGACGCGGGTTGCGCTCGTGCTGCAGCTCCACGTGGAAGTAGGTGAGGGTCGGATCCAGTCGCTCCACCTTGGCGAGCTTGGCATTCACACGCTCAGCGAAGTGCTCGGGGACCTCGACGTTGCGGCCGGTGATCTCGACCTGGGCCTCCGGGGCGGCGCCTTCCGCGGTGGTGTCCTGCTGGTTCTGGACGGTCATTCCAAACCTCCCTGTGTCCTTGCCGCCGGTCCGCAGCGAGCGGGATTGCCCCTGGGCGCTTCCGACGACTTGTTACACTCTCGATAGTACGCACGCTTGGCCCACCGTGGTGGAGCACGAGGTCAGGCTCACCCCTCGATCACCCCTGGGGGCACAGTGGGGGTGAATTCAGGCCTCCGCGACGACCACGGCAGCCGTCGCCCGGACACCTCTGGCAGCCAATCCCACAGCGAATCCGTCGAGAGTGGCCCCACTGGTGGTGACATCGTCGACGATGCACGCCGTCGCTCCCTCCCGGCGCAGCAACCGTCGCAGCCGCTGCAGTGCGGAGTCGTCGAAGCGCAGGGTGAGGACGATGTTCTCCCGACGCTGCGTCCGGCCCAGCCCCACCGAGTCACGCGCCACCGCGGCCTGGTGCGCCGGGGCAACGACATCCACCCGCCCACTGTGCCCACTGTGCCCACTGTGCCCCCTGAGCCCCTCCGCCGCCCGACGGGCCGCCCGTTCGACCACGCACCCACCCCGCTGCCGGGCCGCCGCCACGGTGGTCGGCGCGGGAACCAACACCAGCGGGGACAGTCGCGGATCAGGCAGGACGCCCTCAGCGACGAGATGGCGCACCGTTCCGGCCATCACGTCCCCCATCACAGTCACCGCCTCGGGACGCACATGCTCCTTCGCCGCCAACACCAACCCCCGGTGTGCACCACCGTAGGGGCCGGCGGCGAACACCGGGAGACCCGCTGCAGGAACTCCCAGCCGGCTCACCGGGCCACGCAACTCCGCCGCGCACCCGCGGCACAACGCCACCCCCGGGCTGACCGACGGGACGTCAACCCGTGCACAGCACACACAGTCGCGCCGCCACACCAGGTCCGTGACATCACCGATGCTCCCCCAGTCCCCCACTATGCTCCCCACTCGGTTCCCCCGGCCCCGGTCAGTTCGGCACGATCGGGATCGCCCGGCTGCCCTGCAACGACGACACCTCACGCCAGAACCTGGTGTCGGAGCTCTCCAGGTCCAGCTCCATCACCGCCCGGTCGTCGAGGATGTAGAGCGTCGAACCGGCTGCGGCAACCCGGATCACCGAGGGGGTGACGTTACGACTCGACAGCTGCGCCGCCTCCGAACCGTCGGAGGTCACGGTCCACACCGGGGCGTCCTGGTCATTGGTGCCGACCAGCAGTGAGCCGTCCTCACGCCAGTCAGCGTCCTGCACGGTATCGCCCAGACGCTGGCCGATCTCGGTCGGCTCGCCGAGTCGCACCGTCGTCCCGGCGGAGTCCGACTCCTCGATGATGGGCACGATGAACATCCGCCGGTTGATCAACACCACCGCCCGGGTGCCGTCGCGGGTCACGTTGAACACGCTGATCCGGGCATCGTCGATGTCGAGGGAGTCCAAGGAGCTGGCATTCACCCGGGTCCGCTGCATCTGCGAATCCGAACCGGAGGACACGTACTTCATCACACGCAGGCCGTCGGCGACCGCATACAGACTCCGCCCGTCACCGGTCCAGCTCGGACGGGTGAGGTTGCGGGCGTCGCTCAACGTCGTCGGCTCGCCTCCCGGCAGCCCGACCTTGAGTTCCTGCCGGTCGTCACCGTCGTTGGTCACTGCCGCGATGCGTCCGGTACGCGCCGAGGTACTAGCCCAGGCAATGTTCTGTGCGGTCCAGCCCGGGATCGTCTCGGCCACGCCGTCGGCGACCGACAGGATCGCACCGTCCTGCACCGCCTGGGTCAGCGACCGCTGTTCCCCGGTCGGCGCGTAGTCCTCCACATCACTGACCGTCCAGTCTTCCCGGCCTTCATCGGTGATTGCCACCCCGTCAGCCAGAATCCGGTAGGGACCACGGATATCCGCCTCGGCGAGGGTCCAGATGATCTGGGCGGCCAGCGACTCGCGCTCACCGGTGGTCATCTCCGCGACCCCGGTGAGTTCCACGGTGAAGGTGCCGTCATCGTCCACGCTGGACTTCACGCCGTTCGTCTCCGGGAACGCTGAATCCGCCGCGTCCGCCATGGGATCCTGCGGTCCCCACCCCAGCAGGGAGATCAGGGAGAAGCCGATGTTCTCCTGTTCGCTGTAGATCCAACGTCGGTCCGGGACCAGGAAATTCCGGTTGGGATCCAGGAAGTAGAGGTTGCGCGCCTGGTAGGTGGACTGGAAGTCCGCACGGTCCAGGACGACCCCGTCCGGGAGGGAGTCGATGCGCCACCCGTCCCCGTGGCGGACCAGCTCGATCTCCTCCTGGTACGGGGTACTTTCCGGCTGGAAGACTCCACCGGTCCCCAGCTGACCGACGATGGTGCCACGCACCACGTAAGTCAACGTGTCACCACCGACCGCGCTGGTGGCGTTGATGTCGATCCGGTCCAGGATCTTCGTCGAATCACCGTCCAGCCAGGAGTCCTGCGCCTCAGAGGTGAGGAACTCCTTGGCGGCCTGACGGTTGTTGCCCGGATGCGTCGCCGCGACGTAGAAGTCACGCAGCATCAGATCGGGTGCCTGACCGTCATCTGGACCAGGCAGATCTTCGACTTCGGGCACCGGGGCGTAGGACGACACGGCCTGGGGGTTGGAGTTGCCGGGCAGTGTGGTGCAGGCCACCGGGGCCAGCATCAGTGGCACCATGACGGCTGCCGTCACCGTGCGTGTGGAGATTCGCCTAGTCATCCCGTTCCTCCGTCCCGTGCCAACCGTCGTCGCGGTAGTCGTCCCGGCCGTCGTCGTCGGAGTCCTCCCAGCCGTCGTCCATGTCCTCCGCCTCCTGAAGTGCGATCCGCAGTTCTTCCTCGGTCAGCCCCTCGAAGGTACTGAGGTCGACCCCGAGGTTCTCGGCCGAGCCGGCAGCGATGTCGACAGAGTCGAAACGGTCTATCCCGTCGCCACCGTCGCTGCCGTCCCCACCGTCACTGCCGTACATGCCGTAGGTGACGTCCGCAGCCGGGTCACGGGGCACAGTCTCGTCCAACTCCGCCGATTCCTGTGACTCCTCCGTACCTTCCTCATGGTCCGGTAGGTCATCCACGTCGGTGACCATGGCGGTGTCCAGGTCCGGGTCCGCTGTGGACTCCAGTTCCGGGTCGACCTCCAACGGCAGTGGGGAGGTGCGGACCTCCTCGCCCGGAACCCGCGGCAGTGTCAGCCGGAAGCAGGCACCGACGCCCTGCTCGCCGGTGGCCTCCAGCCGCCCACCATGCAACTGGGCGTCCTCCTTGGCGATGGCCAGACCCAGACCGGTGCCTCCGGTACGCCGCTCCCGCGACGGATCGGAGCGCCAGAACCGGTTGAACACCAGGTCCGCCTCGCCGTCCTTCAGCCCCATCCCGTGGTCGACGACCGTCACCGCCAGCGACTCCTCGCCACGACGCATCGTGACCTTCACCGGACGCCCCTCGCTGTGGTCGATGGCATTGGCCAGCAGGTTGCGCAGGATGCGCTCCACGCGACGGGAGTCGACCTCCTCCATCACCGGTTCAGGGGGCAGGTCGAGCTGGATCTCGCTGCCGACCTCCTCGGCCAGCGCACGCAGCTGCTCCATCGTGGACTTCACCACGCCACGCACATCGATCATCTCGCGGGACAGGTTGGCCACGCCGGCGTCATGCCGGGAGATCTCCAGCAGGTCGCCGAGGAGCATCTCGAACCGGTCCAGTTCGGCATTCATCAGCTCTGAGGCGCGTCGGGTCACCGGATCAAGGTCCTCGGCGTTGGAGTGGATCAGGTCGGCGGCCATACGGACCGTGGTCAGCGGGGTGCGCAGCTCATGGGAGACATCCGAGGTGAACTGCTGCTGCAGCGAGCCGAACTCCTCGAGTTGGCGGATCTGGTATGACAGCTTCTCCGCCATCTCATTGAAGCTGATCGCCAGTCGGGCAACCTCGTCCTGCCCGTCGACCGCCATGCGCTCACGCATGTGGCCGGCGGCGAACCGCTCGGCGATGCGCGATGCGGTACGCACCGGGACGGTGAGCTGCTGGGAGAAGACCCAGGCGATCACCACGAGCAGCACCATGAGGACCACACCGCCGGCGAGCAGCAGGCCGTGCATCAGGGCCATCGTGGACTCTTCATTGTCCAGCGGCATCACCAGGTACAGCTCCAGTCCCTGGATGTCCGTTCCCACCGGGGTTCCCACGACAAGGGCCTTGTACTGTCCGGTGTCACGGTCCACGGTGGTGTACTGCACCGACACCCGGTCCTGCTGCACGAAATCCCGCAGACTGTCCGGCACGGGGTGGTTCTCTGGGCTGGAAATGTCACCACCGGTGGCGTCGGCGGCAATGATCACCGGTTCAAAAACCGTACTGGTGGTGGTTTGATCGGCGGACACCGACCGGTCACTCAGCGCGGCACGGGCGTTGTTGATGCGTAGTTGAGGTGAGGTGGAGGTGTCCGTCATACGGATCTGTTCCTCCACGATCGACCGGGTCCGGTCAATCTCCTCCATCGCCGCGGCATTCTTTGCATCGAGCAGTTGCTGGCCGACGAAACTGGTCAGCACGAAACCCAGGGCCATGATCACCAGCAGGGAGGAGGCGAAGACACTGCCGATCACTCGGACCTGGATCGAGGTGCGCCACCGTTGGCTGAGCTTCTCCAGCAGGGTGCGTGTGAACTTCGCGGGACGCCGGACGAGGATCTTCAGCCCCTCGACGAAACCGATGTCACCAAGTTCGCCGCGTGGTGCGGTGCGGGGGTCCGATACATCACCTGCCCGGGAGCGTCGTCGGGTGAACTCTCCGTTGGAGTCCCGGATGAAGGGCAGGATCGACCGCCCCGCCGCCCTACCGCTGCTGTCTGGGCCACCGCCGACAGGGGTGGTGCCAGCGGCGTCCGAATCCTGGTTCTCCTCGGCGGACATCTCCCGGTGGCTCCCCTACTCCCCCGTCTTGTAGCCGACGCCGCGGACGGTCTGGATGATCTTCGGGTTGTCCGGGTCCTGCTCGACCTTGGAGCGCAGACGCTGGATGTGAACGTTGACCAGCCGGGTGTCCCCGGACTTGCGGTATCCCCACACACGCTCGAGCAGTTCTTCGCGGGAGAAGACCTGCCGCGGTCGGGAGGCCAGGGTGGCAAGCAGCTCGAACTCAATCGGGGTCAGCGAGATGGGTGCCCCACCCCGGGTCACCTGGTGCCCACCGAAGTCGATGGTCAGATCCGCAAGCTTCACTTCTTCCGGGGTATCCTCCGGGGAGCGGCGCAACCGGGCACGGACCCGGGCGACGAGCTCCTTGGGCTTGAACGGCTTGGGGACATAGTCGTCGGCACCGGACTCCAGGCCCAGCACCACGTCGACGGTGTCGGTCTTGGCGGTGAGCATGACGATCGGCACCGTGGAGAACTCACGGATCGCCCGGCACACGTCCACCCCGCCGAGTCCCGGCAGCATCAGGTCGAGCAGGACGAGATCCGGGTCCTCGACACGGGCGGCGTCCACGGCCTGGTTACCGTCACCGACGACGACTGTGTCGAAGCCCTCACCCTGCAGGACGATGGTCAACATCTCGGAGATCGCGGGGTCGTCATCGACGACGAGAACTTTGGCAGCCATGGTGAACAGTCTGTCACATCGCAGCGCAGTGGCGGCTGTCAGTCCTCGGCGGGTGCCCCAGCGACCGTCTCCTCCACCGCATCGGCGAGTTCGGTCAACTGACCGTCGAGAGCAGACCGGTCGCCACTGTTGTCCAGCACGATCCACGGGGAGTTCCAGTGCGCCGCCGCCAGCGCCCGGTAGGCGGCCAGGGTCCGGGCCTGCAGACCACCGTCGGCCTCATACGCGTCGACCTCACGGTCGGTGTCCTGCTCGGCGCGGGACGCGACCCGGCGGGCGGTGACTGAATCCGGCACATCGACCAGGACCTGAAGGTCCGGGAAGGGCACGCCGAGCTGGGCGAACTCCAGGTCCTCGACCCAGGACACCACCTCGCCGGACACCGGCCCTTCCCTGTCTTCCCCGGTAGCCTCCCCAGTACCGGTCACGGCGTCCTGCGACAGCCGTGCCGCGGAGTACGCGGCATTCGAGGCGACCCACCTGTCCAACAGGACCACGTAGCCGTCCTCGTCGAAGCCGGCGAGTTCGGCAGCGACCTCGGCCCGGTCGAGGGCGAACATCGTCGCCATGCCGTGCACGGAGTCGACCAGGTCACCCATCTCGCCGTGCAGCGCGGCGGCGGCGAGCTGGGCGTGGACCGATGTCTCGTAGCGGGGGAAGGCCAGTCGGGCGACCGGGATCTCCCGGGCGATCAACTCGGCCTCCAGCGCGGTGACCAGCGTGTTCTTCCCCGCTCCGTCGATCCCCTCGAATGCGATGATCACGTGACGTGAATCCCTAGTAGCGGTAGTGCTCGGGCTTGAAGGGGCCCTCGACGTCGACACCGATGTACTCGGCCTGCTCCTTGGTCAGCTTCGTGAGCGTGCCGCCGAGTGCCTCGACGTGGATCCGGGCGACCTTCTCGTCCAGGATCTTCGGCAGACGGTAGACCTCGTTGCCGTAGTTGTCACCGTTGGTGAACAGCTCGATCTGGGCGATGGTCTGGTCGGCGAAGGAGTTGGACATCACGAAGCTGGGGTGGCCGGTGGCGTTGCCCAGGTTCAGCAGACGACCTTCGGAGAGCACCACGATGCTCAGCGGGTCACCGTTGGCGTCCGGGAACGTGAACTCGTCGACCTGCGGCTTGATGTTCACGCGGGTGACATCGGTGCGGTGGTTCAGCGAGGCCATGTCGATCTCGTTGTCGAAGTGACCGATGTTGCCCAGCACGGCGTGGTTCTTCATCTGCTGCATCTGCTCGAAGGAGACGATGCCCAGGTTGCCGGTGGAGGTGATGACGATGTCGGCCTCGCCGATGGCCTCATCGATGGTGACGACCGGGAAGCCGTCCATGAGTGCCTGGAGAGCGTTGATCGGGTCGGCCTCGGTGACCTTGACCCGGGCGCCCTGGCCCTTGAGCGCCTCGGCGACACCCTTGCCCACGTCACCGTAACCGGCGATCAGCGCGGCCTTGCCGCCGATGAGCATGTCGGTGCCGCGGTTGATGCCGTCGATGACGGAGTGGCGGGTGCCGTAGCGGTTGTCGAACTTGGACTTGGTGACGGCGTCGTTGACGTTCATCGCCGGGAACGGGAGGGTGCCCTGCTCGGCGAAGTGGTACAGGCGGTGGACACCGGTGGTGGTCTCCTCGGTGACACCCTTGATCGCCTTGCCGGCCTCGGTCCAGCGGGTGGCGTCCTTACCGAAGACGCGGGAGAGCATGCCCAGGAAGGCCTGGTACTCGTCGGGGTCCTCAGCAGACGGCTCCGGGACGATGCCGTTGCCCTCGAAGATGGTGCCCTCGATCACGGCGTTGGTGGCGTCGCCACCGTCGTCGAGGATCATGTTCGGCTTGTCGGCACCCCAGTCGAAGATCTGCTCCAGGCACCACCAGTACTCGTCGAGGGTCTCGCCCTTCCACGCGAAG
>DGYFR06201__coassemble_1400_pt1 | contig 12872 bp, 12 predicted proteins | sample DGYFR06201__metabat2_high_PE_047 | metagenome-assembled genome bin DGYFR06201 | reverse complement strand
GGGGTCGTCCTCTCCGGCTCGGTCAAGAAACGGGTCGTTCATCGCGATGAACTTATGATGTCTCCATGGATGATACGACACCGGATGTGACGGTCGGCTACGACGACGGCTGGATCGCCGTCACCGGGGCGCTCGCGGTGTCGATGACCGAGCAGCTGGACCGTGTCCGCACCTCACCAGCGCAGCAGCAGTACGAGCTGGAGCCCGGACAACTGCAGGTCGGCCCAACAGGTGAGACGCCGGAGTTCCTCACCGCGCTCGACGGAAAGACCCGATTGCCGCTCAGCCCGCAGCTCAGGGAGTTCTACGGCTACGCCCGGTGGTCGTCCGGCAGCGTGACGCTGCTGGAGGTCCAGGATCCAGTGGACTTCCTTGACCTGCTCACTGATCCGCAGGTGAATCTACCCGGCGTGCTGCGTAGCGAGTTCACGTCGCCGGGAGTGTTGGTGGACGCCCGGGGCCAGGGTCTTGATCCGTCCCGGTGCGCGCTGCTCATGGTCGATTCGGTGACCTCGTCGCCGCACAGTCGCGCCTACCGTGTCTTCGATGCCCCGGAGCATTCCCGGGTGGGGACGCTCATCGCCGCGAACGAGAGGAGCGGGGGAGCAGCGGGGACGATGCGAGCGGCGGGAGCGGCGATACCGCCGACACCGCGGAGCCCGAGGTCTGGGTGTTCGAGAATGAGCACCACCACTACGCCGACCTGCGGACCTGGCTGGCGTGGCGGGCCTCGGACGACGGCCCGCTGGATGGGCCGGCCGGGCCGGAGGAATTCGAGACGGCGGCCGATGCGCTGGCCGACGGTGAGTACCAAACCTTGTGGGAGCGGTGAACTTTCAGGTCAACCCCAGTCGTAGGTGTAGAGCACCGTGTGGCTCTCCGGCTCAACGAACATCAGGACGGCGTCCGCCGCCCCGTCCCGCCACCGGTGGCAGGCCGTCGCCGCGACGAAGGCGAACTCACGCGGCTCCGACGACCCCGGCCCCGACGCAAGACGCAGAACCGGGCTCACCCGATCCGCCCGGTCGAACTCGAACCCGGCCGGCGGGTCGAAGGACGCCCAGTTGCCGTAGCCGGGCCGACCACCGATCAGGACGGTGGTGTTTCTCCGGCACCCAGCCCAGCTCTGGACCCTGATCGGCGCGCAGGGCTTCGCCGATGCCCCACCTGTCCTCGAACTCGCGGGCGGACCCCTTCAGCGAGGTTTCCACCCGCTCCAACAGCGCGCCGTCCCCGTCCGGGTCGACGGCGGGAGCTCGGCGACCGGTGCGGTGTCCTCACCGGGACCACCGGGACCACCGGGGTCGCCGGGACCACCGGGGCCGCCGGAGCCGTCGTCGAGCCGGCGGATCAGGACGTGGCCGAGGGTGCTCCGTCGGCGGCACCAAACGCCGGACGCCAGGACACGCTGTAGAGCGAGTCCGCGGTGCCTGCACTGTTCATGGTCGCCGAGAATACTGGAGCAGCGTGCCAACGACGCGCCGCCGCTACTCGCCGCGGATGCTGACTGCGCTAGGGTCCTCGCCAAGCAGGTCCTCCAGCGCAGCCTCGGAGCGGGCGGCCAGCGCACACCACATCGCGGTGACCGCACGGTCCTCCGCAGCGACCGAATCAACCGCACGGCGCAGTTCCACGGTCACTCCGTGCACCGCGTCGAGCAGCCCCTGGGTTCCCGCCGTCCGGTCGGTGATGTCGACGTCGGTGGTGTAGCCGGGCTCTGCCGTGACACCAGCGACCGGCTCGATCGCATCGCGAAGCGAGCGCATCCGGGTACCCACGACCACCACGGTTCCCCGGTTCTCGCCGGATGCCGGCAGTACCGCCCCGCTGAGGTACACCGCCTGGTGGATCAGTTCGGCGGCGTCCGACAGTGCCTCGGCGGTCTCCTCGCTGTCGCTGAAGCCCTCGTCGAGCAGTTCCTGGTCGATCGCCTCGCCGCCGGACTCCCGGGTACTGAACGTCGCCAGTGCGGCGTGCAGGCCGGTCAGCAGGACGGCCCGGTCACGGGCGTCGTCCTCCCCCGGGGCGCCGGGGTAGTCGGTGGCGGTGTACTCCTGGTCGTCGATCGTGACGTCCTCACCGCCGATCAGAGCCATCATCGCCGAGCGGATGTCGGCGATCGTCGGATCGTCCTCGACCCCGACGTCGGTGTGGGTGGTGCAGGTCTCCGGGACCTCACCGTCCTCGGTGCCGCACAGTCGCAGGATCTCGTCCTCCACCAGGCCGGCCTGCTCCTCGAAGACCGGGGTCTGAGCGTCGCCCTCGACCACCAGGCGGGTGTTGACGTCGGTGAGCTGTCGCTGCAGTTTGTCGAGCATGGCGTCACGCTCGGGCGGCTCGGTGGAGCAGGCGGTGAGCGCGCCGGTGGTCAGGGTGGCCAGGGAGAGCAACAGGGCGGACGCGGTGCGGGTGCGGCTCATGGTCGACACCGACCGGCGGGGGAGGGATGACTCGTGCACGGAGTCCATAGTGCCATCCGGCACCGGTGCTAGTGTTCAGGGCATGGCTTTCCCAGATGAAAAGGCACTCGCCGATGTCGTCTCGCCACTGGCGTCCGCACTCGGCCTGGAGCTGGAGACCGTGACCGTGACCAAGGCGGGGGCGAAGTCGTCGGTGAGGGTCGCCGTCGACGCTGACGAGCGTCCTGACCTCGACAAACTGGAGGAGCTCAGCCAGGCGGTATCGGAGGAGTTCGATGCCCGCGAGACCTCCGGGACGCTGAACTTCGGCCCCGGCTACACCTTCGAGGTGACTACCCCCGGGGTGGACACCCCGCTGACCCAGCCCCGTCATTTCCGACGGAACATCGGCCGTCTGGTGACCTTCGCGGTCAGCGGCAACGGCGGGAGCAAGGACACTCTGCGTATCGCCGCGGTGGACGAGCAGCCCGCCGGGTCCGCTGAGCCCACCGTGTGGATGATCCGCCCCGGTGAGAAGAAGAAGGACGCCCCGACCGTCGAGCCGCACGGATTGGCGTCGGTGGCTGGTGCTTTGGTAGAAGTTGAGTTCTCTGAGGCCCCGGCGGAGCAGCGCGCGCTGGTGGGCCTGAACCCCGAGCAGTACCACGACAAGACTCGCTGACCGTACGAACAACCGGCAGCGCAGAAGGACGACAAGTGAAAATTGACCTGAGTGCCCTCACCGCCCTGGAGCAGATGGAGGGAGTGCGTTCCAGCTCACTGCTGTACTCGATCTCCGATGCCCTGCTGGGTTCCTACCGGGAACAGACCAAGGTGGAGGGCCCGGCACGGGTGGTGATCGACCGCACCGACGGGACGGTCCAGGTACTGCGCAAGGAACTCGACGACGAGGGCCGGATCACCGGCGAGTTCGATGACACCCCCGAGGATTTCGGACGCACCGCCGCCCTCGCCGTCCGCGACGCCATCCGCGCCCAGGTCAACATCGCCCGGGCCGAGAGCACCTTCGACAAGTACGTCGGGCTGGAGGGCACCGTGGTCTCCGGTGTCGTCAACCGGGACGCCCGCGCCAACGAGCGCGGCATTACCGTGGTGCACCTGGGTACCGAGGCCGATGGGCAGGACGGTCTGATCCTCGCCGCCGAGCACATGCCCGGCGAGAAGCTCGAGCACGGCGACCGCGTGAAGTGCTACGTCACCGCCGTGAGCAAGGGGCAGCGTGGCCCGCAGATCCTGCTGTCGCGTACCCACCCGGAACTGGTCCGGGGCCTGTTCGCCCTGGAGGTCCCGGAGGTCGCCGACGAGTCCGTCGAGATCACCGGCATCGCCCGTGAGGCCGGACACCGCTCGAAGATGGCGGTGCGCTCCACCGTCAAGGGACTCAACGCCAAGGGTGCCTGCATCGGTCCGCGTGGACAGCGTGTCTCGGCGATCATGGAGGCCCTCGGCGGTGAGAAGATCGACATCATCGACTACTCCGAGCAGCCGGACGTTTTCGTCGGCAACTCGCTGGCACCGTCGAAGGTCGTGCGGGTCGACGTCACCGACCATGACATGCAGATCGCCCGCGCGGTCGTCCCGGACCACCAGCTGTCGCTGGCGATCGGCCGTGAGGGGCAGAACGCCCGCCTGGCCGCCCGACTGACCGGGTGGAAGATCGACATCCGTCCGGAGTCCGACCCGGGCACCGACGAGGAGTTCGTGGCCGAGCCCACCGATCTCCCGGACGACGTCGATCTCGACGCCGCGTCCGGCATCGACGACTCCCACTGATGACGCCCCCTGACGGCACCCTCTGGTGACCCTCCCGCCCCGCCCCACGGTGTGTGGTTGGCCCATGAGGGGTCTAAAGCGTTAGAATGTAATTCGGTCTGACGTAGAGGAGAAGGAGGTTTGGCATGTCCACACGCCCGTCCACACCCTCCGCGGCAGCAGGTCCGCAGCGGACCTGCATCGCCACCCGGAACGTCCTTCCTGATTCGCAGTTGTTGCGCTGTGTCGTGCAGCGTGACGGCCACGTCACGGTAGGGGAGTCCGGGAGCGGTGAGGGGGCGACACGTGTCGTCCCTGACCCCCGTCGTCGTCTCCCGGGCCGTGGTGCATGGATCACCGCGACCCGGAAGGCGTACGAGACCGCCGTCCAGCGCAGGGCATTCGCCCGGGCGCTGAACGTGCCCGCCGAGACGGACACCTCCGATGTCCTGGAGTACATCACCGGCCACGGTGCCGGTGGCACACCGGGAACGGGACCGTTGAGGCGGACACCCACATTGACCACCAGCCCGGTGGCCGAGAAGGAAAAGGAAACCGATTACTGATGAGCGCACGATGAAGCAGCATCAGCGATGAGTGTCCAACTGACCTGGAGTCGCACGTAGCCGACCCGGCGAGCATGGTGGAGAGAAACCATGTGAACCGACCACCGGCCTGCGGCTCCGAAGAAATCTAAGGAGAGTAGTGCCCGGAAAGCTACGTGTCCATGAGCTGGCAAAGCAGCTCAACGTGACCAGCAAGGAACTTCTCGCCACGCTCAAGGAGCAGGGTGAGTTTGTGAAGTCGGCGTCCTCGACGGTGGAACCGCCGGTCGTCAAGAAGATGAAGAACCATTACGGGGTTGGCGCCGCCACGTCCGAGCCGGCCGCCGGTGCGGCCGCACTGCCCGATCTGAGCTCGCAGCCGACCGCCCAGGCCTCCGCGCCTGCGGACGCCCCGGCTGCCGAGACCAAGGCCAAGCCGGGCGCGTCCAAGCCCAAGCCCGGCGCTGCGAAGCCCAAGCCGGCTGCTGCCCCGGCAGCGAAGGACGCCTCCGCCGCAGATGCCGCAGGCAGCGCCGACAGCGCAGCTCCTGCCGGTGCTGCTGAGGCGGCCGGGTCCTCCGCCGCGAAGCCGGCTGCGGCCTCCAAGCCCGCACCGAAGGCCACCCCGGGCTCCCGCCCGACCCCCGGTGCCGCCGCTTCCCGCCCCACCCCAGGTGCGGCCAAGTCCGGCAAGCCGGGCCCGCGCCCGACCCCGGGTGCAGCCGCATCTGATGCGGACGCCACCTCCGGTGACCGTCCGTCCCCGAAGCCGGGTGCACGTCCGGGCCCGAAGCCGGGCGGCGCCAAGCCGAAGCCCGGTGGCCGCGCCCCGCGCGTGGCGAACAACCCGTTCTCCTCGGGCTCGGACCGTCCGGCCCCGCGCCCCCGCGGTGGTCAGGGCAAGTCCGACATGCCTCGCCCCGGTGGCTCCACCGGCCGTCCGGGACCGCGTCCCGGCGGCCAGCAGGGCGCACCGTCCCAGGGCGGCGGCTCCCCGAAGCCGGGCGGACAGGGTGGACGTCGTCCCAGCCCCGCCTCCATGCCGAGCCACCCCAGCCCCGGACAGATGCCGGCCAAGGCCAGCACCGGTGGCGGCGGCCGTGGCCGTGGCGGCCACGGCGGCCCCGGCGGCGGCCAGGGCGGCGGCCCGCGTGGCGGTGGTGCCCGCGGCGGACGTCGCGGCGGTACCGCAGGTGCCTTCGGACGTCCCGGTGGCGCTCCGCGTCGTGGACGTAAGTCGAAGCGGCAGAAGCGTAACGAGTACGAGGCAATGCAGGCACCGTCGGTGGTCGGCGGCGTCAAGCTGCCGAACGGCAAGGGTGCCAGCATCCGCCTGCGTCGCGGTGCCTCCCTGTCCGACTTCGCCGAGAAGATCAACGCCGATCCGGCTGCACTGGTCCAGGCGATGTTCAACCTCGGTGAGATGGTCACCGCGACCGCCTCGGTGGCCGATGACACCCTGAAGCTCCTCGGCCAGGAGATGGACTACAAGGTCGAGGTCGTCTCCCCGGAGGACGAGGACCGCGAGCTGCTGCAGTCCTTCGACCTGACCTTCGGTGAGGACGAGGGTGGCTCCGAGGACCTCGAGTACCGCCCGCCGGTGGTCACCGTGATGGGTCACGTCGACCACGGTAAGACCCGACTGCTGGACACGATCCGCAAGACCAACGTCGGTGGCGGCGAGGCCGGCGGCATCACCCAGCACATCGGTGCCTACCAGGTGCCGGTGGAGGTCAACGACGAGGAGCGTCTGCTGACCCTGCTGGATACCCCGGGTCACGAGGCGTTCACCGCCATGCGTGCCCGTGGTGCCAAGGCCACCGACATCGCCATCCTGGTCGTGGCCGCCGACGACGGTGTCATGCCGCAGACGGTGGAGGCGATCAACCACGCCAAGGCCGCCGAGGTCCCGATCGTGGTCGCGGTGAACAAGATCGACAAGGAGGGCGCGTCCCCGGACAAGATCCGTGGCCAGCTCACCGAGTACGGTCTGGTCCCCGAGGAGTACGGCGGCGACACCATGTTCGTCGACATCTCCGCCAAGCAGGGCACCAACATCGAGTCGCTGCTCGAGGCTGTCGTGCTGACCGCGGATGCCTCGCTGGAGCTCGTCGCCAACCCGGACATGCCCGCCCAGGGTGTCGCCATCGAGGCGCACCTCGACCGCGGTCGTGGCCCGGTGGCCAACGTCATCATCCAGCGCGGTACCCTGCACGTCGGTGACTCCATCGTCGTCGGTGACGCCCACGGTCGTGTGCGTCGCATGGTCGACGAGCACGGTGAGGACGTCAAGGAGGCCGGTCCGTCGACCCCGGTGCAGGTGCTGGGTCTGACCAGCGTCTCCGGCGCCGGCGACAACCTGCTGGCCGTCGACGACGACCGCACCGCCCGCCAGATCGCCGACCAGCGCAACGCCCGTCGCCGTAACGCCCTGCTCACCAGGAACCGCAAGCGCGTGTCCCTGGCGGACCTGGACTCGGTGCTCAAGGAAACCAGCCAGCTCAACCTCATCCTCAAGGGCGACAATGCCGGTACGGTCGAGGCGCTGGAGGACTCCCTGCTGCAGATCGAGGTCGACGACGAGGTCTCGCTGAACATCATCGACCGTGGTGTCGGTGCGGTGACGCAGACCAACGTGGACCTGGCCGCGGCGTCCGACGCCATCATCATCGGCTTCAACGTCCGCGCCGAGGGCAAGGCGACCGAGGTCGCCAACGCCGAGGGTGTCGAGATCCGTTACTACTCGGTCATCTACGACGCGATCGACGAGGTCGAGCAGGCTCTCAAGGGCATGCTCAAGCCGGTCTACGAGGAGCGGGAGATCGGTACCGCCGAGATCCGTCAGATCTTCAAGGCCTCCGCTGTCGGCCTCATCGCCGGTTCGATGGTCCAGACGGGCAAGATGCGCCGCAACGCGCAGGTCCGCCTGGTCCGCGACGGCAACGTCGTGGCGGAGAAGGCGACCATCGAGTCGCTGCGCCGCGAGAAGGACGATGCCACCGAGGTCAGCCACGGCTACGAGTGCGGTATGGTCCTGTCCTACCCGGACATCCAGGTCGGCGACATCATCCAGGCCTACGAGCTGGTTGAGGTCCCGCGTGACCAGGTGAAGTCCGACAAGTCCAAGAACAAGAACAAGGACGACTAATCGTCCACGGTGCCCCGGTCCACCCGGCAGGGGCACCTACCGGCGACGGCCCCCGCCACAGACCCCAGCGGTCTGTGCGCGAGGGGCCTTTTCCGGTGATAATAGACATCGACAACATTCTTTCTTCAAGAGACAGGGGTGCCCACCATGGCAGACCACGCACGCGCGGCCCGGATGGCCAAGCGCATCATGACCATCGTCGCCTCGGCGATCGAGCGTGAGGTGAAGGACCAGCGTCTGGAGTACGTCACCGTTACCGACTGCCGGGTCACCGGTGACCTGCACGACGCCACGGTGTTCTACACCGTCCGTGGTGTCACCATCGACGACGAGCCGGACACCGACGCCGCTGCCGAGGCACTGCACCGTGCCCGCGGCCAGCTGCGCAAGATCGTCGGCGACCAGCTGTCGGTCCGGTTCACCCCCACGCTCAGCTTCGAGCTCGACACCGTCCCGGAGGCCTCGGCCCACCTGGAGGACCTGCTCGCGAAGGCCCGGGAGATCGACGACCGGGTGCGGGCGCAGGCGAAAGGTGCGGTGCCGGCCGGCGACGCCGACCCGTACAAGAGCGCGCCCGACGGTAACGGCACCGACGGTGCCGATCACGACGCTGAGCGCTGAGTGACCGCTGAGTGACGGCTGAGTGACCCAGCGCAGTTCCCCTGAGGTGAGGGCGGACACCCGGACCATCCTCGGTCTGGCGTGGCCCGCCCTCGCCGTGTTGGCGGCCACCCCGCTGTACCTGCTGTGGGACACCGCGGTGGTCGGACGCCTCGGCGTCGTCGAGCTCGCCGCCCTGGCCGCCGGGGCCACGGTGCTGGCCCAGGTGACCACCCAGCTGACCTTCCTGTCCTACGGCACCACCGCCCGGGCCGCCCGACGTCATGGTGCCGGTGACCCCGCCGGTGCCGTGGCCGAGGGGGTGCAGGCCACCTGGGTGGCGGTGGCGGTCGGCGCGGTGATCGCCGTGCTCGTCGCCGCGACGGCCGGCCCGGTGACCGGCTGGCTGACCGGCTCTGGGCCCGGCTCCGAGGTCGCCGACGCCGCGGCACAGTGGTTGCGGGTGACATCGCTGTCGGTGATCCCGGCGCTGGTGACCATGGCCGGCAATGGCTGGCTCCGCGGCATCGCGAACACCCGCGCCCCGCTGTACTTCACCCTGGCCGGGGTGGTGCCGATGGTGGTGACCGTGCCGTGGGCGGTGGACCGCTACGGCCTGGTCGGGTCCGCCTACGCCAACGTACTGGGCGAGGTGATCATCGCGTCCTGCTTCGTCGTCGCCCTGGTGGTGACGTGGCGGAAGACCGGTGACGGTCGGCCGGTGCGTCCCACCTGGTCGGTGATCCGGCCGCAGCTGGCGATGGGACGCGACCTGGTGCTGCGCTCCTTCAGCTTCCAGGTGGCGTTCGTCTCCGCCGCCGCAGTCGCCGGACGCATGGGGGACGCCTCCCTGGCGGCCCACCAGATCATGCTGCAGCTGTGGAACTTCCTCACCCTGGTGCTGGACTCGGTCGCCATCGCCGCCCAGGCGCTGGTGGGCGCGGCATTGGGCAAGGCTTCGGCGGCGACGGCGTGGCAGGTCGGACGCAAGGTGCTGCGCTTCTCGGTCGGCGCCAGTGTGGTGCTCGCCGGACTGCTGGCCGCCGGTGCGGTGGTGATCCCGGGGCTGTTCACCTCGGATGCGGCGGTGCTCGACACGATCCGCGGACCGTGGCTGGTGCTGGTGGTGATGGTGGTGCTCGGCGGGGTGGTCTTCGCCCTGGACGGGGTGCTGCTCGGGGCCGGCGATGTAGCGTTCCTCCGCAACGCCACGATTGTCTCGGTAGTGCTCGGCTTCATCCCGGGTGTGTGGCTGTCCCTGGTCTTCGACCTGGGGCTGACCGGGTTGTGGTGCGGCCTGCTGGCGTTCATCGTGCTGCGGTTGGTGGCGGTGACGTGGCGGTACCGTTCCGGTGACTGGGTGACGTTGTCGGACGCCCCGGCACCATGAAAAACAACTTCACTCTGTGAAAATTGTGACTGATGTGACTATAGTGACGTGGGTGGTTGAAATTTCGAGGAGGTTGCGTCGATGACCCCGACACCGGTGCCCGGACGTCCGACGTCCGCACGTACCCTGTGGGCTGTCTCGGACCTGCACATCGCCGCGCCCGGAAACCGGGAGCTCGTCGAGGAACTCGTAGTGCCGCAGCACCCGGGGGACTGGCTCGTCGTCGCCGGCGACGTCGCCGAGAAGACCAACACCATCCTCGGCATGCTCAGTGACCTCAACGACCGCTTCGCCAAGGTCATCTGGGTACCCGGCAACCATGAACTGTTCTCCCGGCCCAAGGACACCGTCCACGCCGAACAGAAGTACGCTGAACTCGTCGCCGGCTGCCGCGCGATGGGTGTCCTGACTCCCGAGGACCCCTACCCGAAGTTCGCCGGACGCACCATCGTCCCCATGTTCACCCTCTACGACCACTCCTGGCGCGACCCCCGGACCAGCGTCAAGCATGCCCTGCTGGCCGCGGAGGGCAACGGGGTGATGTTCACCGACCAGGTGGCGATCGCACCCTATGTCGACGTTCCCCTGTGGTGCCAGGAACGTCTGGGTTACACTGTGCGTCGATTGTCCCAGACCACCGGACCGACGGTGCTGGTCAACCACTGGCCGCTGGTCCGCGAGGTCACCGAACGACTGGAACTCCCCGAGATTGCCCTGTGGTCCGGAACCAGGCACACCCAGGCCTGGCCGGTCCGCTTCCGGGCGGAGACGGTCATCTACGGGCACCTGCACATCCCGGTTCTCACCGAGGTGGACGGCGTGCCCCACGTCGAGGTGTCGCTGGGCTATCCCCGAGAACACCACCACACCCTCGACAAACGCCGTGCACGGGAGCTCTGGCCCTACCCGGTTCTGACTGAAGATCCCAGAGAGGAAGAGGCATGATCATCGCAGCCCCCTTTGTCGCCGTGGGACACGACGGCCTCGACCGTAGGCCGGTCGTGCCGCGGCACATGCTTCCCTCCGAGACCGGCCTGGTCGAGCTGCACGCCGGCCAGGTCAACGACCTCAGCCGCTACCATGAGCTCGACTACGAGGAGCGTGCCATCGTCTCCGCCGCCGTCGACTCGCGCAAGGCCGAGTTCGGTGACGGTCGCTGGTGCGCGCACCGCGCACTGCGCGGACTGGGGGAGGACGTCCCGATCCTGCGCGGCCCCAAGGGCATGCCCCTGTTCCCGTCGACGGTGTCCGGGACGATCTCGCACACCCGCGGTCTGCGCATGGCCCTGGTGGGACGCTCCGAGCACTGGCAGAGCCTCGGCCTCGACGTGGAGGTCGCCCAGCGTCTGCCCGAGGGGGTGCTCACCGCCGTGACCTCGGTGCGGGAGCGTCGGGTGCTGCGTCGGGCGGGGTCCAGGGCTCCGGGGCGGGCACTGGGGACGGTGCTGTTCAGCGCCAAGGAGTCAGTCTACAAGGCCTGGTACCCGCTGGCCGGACGGTTCCTCGACTTCGACGAGGTCGACATGCACCTGGAGATCACCGAGCTCGGGGACGGTCCGGGCGACGAGATCAGCGGCACCTGGCATGCCCGGGTGCTGAGCCGTCCCAGCCCGGTACCGGCGCTGCACGGCACCTGGGTGATCCGCGACGGGTACGTGGTCACCGTCTGCGGCGTGCAGGAGCGCTGAGGGCAGCGTCCTGCGGTGACGTCAGCGTGACACCGTGGCTGCGGGAAGACGCGGGGGAGAAGGCACAACGACCCGAACTGAGCATGGATCCCGTGAATCCGGAGATTCAGGCGGTCTATGCCCAGTTCGGGTCGATCAGGTTCCCGGGGCTGCCCGGGAGGTCGCCGACGGCGGCCGGCGGTGCGTCCTACCGGATCAGTAGTAGGCGCCCTGGCGGAAGTCCCAGGTGTCGAACTGGTCGGCGAGGATCAGGACGATCTCGTCGTTGTAGACACCCTTGCGGATCAGGGTGGGGCAGGGGGTGATGCCGCGCTCGCCCTTCTGCTCCGGGATGAGCTTGCCCTCGTCGTCGACCATGGAGACCATGACGCCCTGCTCGTAGCGGGTGGCCTCGGTCTTGTCCGGCTGGATCGAGGCGACGTAGTCGTTGCCCTCGATGATCAGGTCGGCCTCGCCGGCGATCTCCTCGCCGATGCCCTCGACCACACCACGGTTGCCCTTGCCGGACGGGTTGGCGGAGGAGGCGAAGACCAGCTTGCGCTCCTTCTCCCACAGCTCGCGGGCGATGTTCTCGCCCGGGGTGCCGAACTTCAGGACGAAGCAGCTGGTGCCGCGTACGTCGGTGGCCAGCTCAGCAGCACCCTCGGGCAGGTACTTCTCCTGGGCCCCTTCCTTCCAGGGGAGGATGCAGCCCATCAGGACGTCCTGCTCGACGCAGGTCTGGTAGAACTTCTCGATCTCCGGGTTCAGCTCGGCGAGCTCCTTGAGCTGCTCGATGGAGCCACAGAGCACGACGCCAGGCTTGTTGCGCTTGCGGTGCTTGACGGCGAACTTGCGCTCGAGACCCTCACGGTCGCTGGTGGCGATGATGTAGCCGACCTTGGTCGGGGTCACCACGATGTGGCCCGGGGTGTTGAGCAGGTCGACGGCTTCCTGCTGCAGACCACCGTTCCACTTGATCTGGCGGGGGCTCTCGTTGTCGGCCATGTGTTCCTCTCGTCGTGTGCTTGTGCGGGGAGATCTCAGGACGTGTCTCACTGGTCGGGAGTCACTGTCTCATAATCCGGCATTCTAGTGCATTCCTGCGATCGCCGGGGAATCGGGGGGTGGCCGTGTCCCTGCAGCGTCGCCGTGGTGTTGCTGCAGTGTCGCCACAGTGCCGCCGCAGTGTCGCCGCAGCGTCCCGGTGCGGGTCCGGGCGGGCACTTCCGGCGGCGAGTCAAGGAGAGGTGGGATGCATCACGCAGCCCTTGACTCTGCGCACATGAGGGGCGTCATAGTAGGCGAGGCAACCCTTACTCGACGGTCACATCACAGTCGTCCGAACAC
>DGYFR06201__coassemble_1395_pt1 | contig 12897 bp, 12 predicted proteins | sample DGYFR06201__metabat2_high_PE_047 | metagenome-assembled genome bin DGYFR06201 | reverse complement strand
GTGGGTGGCGAAACTGTGCCGCAGACTGTGCGGCGAGACCTCCGGCAGCCCGGTCCTCTGCGCGGCGGTGGTGATGATCTTGTGGCCGCTCTGCCTGGTCAGCCGTCCGCCACGGGCGGTGAGGAACAACGCGCTGGCGTCCGCCCCGGTGCGGCTGCGGGCAGCCAGGTCGGGACGCGCCCGTCGCAGGTAGGCGTCCACCGCCTGCAGTGCGGGATCGCCGACGGGGAGGACGCGTTCCTTGTCCCCCTTGCCTCGCACCAGCAGCGTCGCGGCCAGTTGGTCGGCGCCGTCGCCGCGGACGTGGTTGCGGACGTCAGTGCGCACATCGAGGTCGTCGAGGTCGAGGTCACAGATCTCACTGATCCGCGCCCCGGTCGAGTACAGCAGCTCCACGACCGCCCGGTCGCGCAGTTGCAGCGGGCCCGCCGCCGGACCGTCCGGGCAGGCCTCGATCAAGGCCACAACCTGGTCGACGGTCAACGCCTTGGGAAGATCGCGTCGCCCCGGTGCCAGCGGGATATCCGCCACCACGTCCGGCAGGCCACTGTTAGCGGCAGTGAAGCGGTGCAGGCCCCGGACGGCACTGAGAATCCGGGCGACGGTGGACTGGGCCAGCGGCGCTCCCCCGGTCACGGGGTGGCCTTTGCGCAGGTCCATGATGAAATCCTCGACGTCGCCGGTGGACACCGAGGTCATATCCAGTGAGCGCGACGCCAACCAGTGGAGGTAGCGGTCGATGTCCCGGGAGTAGTTGTCCAGGGTGTTGCGGCTGCGGCCGCGTTCGGTGCGAAGATGCCGGAACCAGGCGCGGGCGCGTCGCTGGTCCTCTTCGGATGCCTCCGCCGGGGCGGGTGTCGAGCTGTCCTCAGCGGACATGCTTGAGGTCCGTGCCGGCCGGCTGCCCCGGACTACGTCGCTCGATCAGTCCGGAGTGGTGGTGGTAGGTCTCGGATACATCGCGGCGGGTGCCGGCGTGCAGGTGCAGCAGGCCAGCCACGGCGATGGCATTCTCGATCTTTCCGGTCTGAACCCATTGCACCGCCTCATCGACCGGCAGCCAGAGGCTGGTCATGTCCGCCTCCTCACCGCTGGCCTGCTCCAGCTCGGCGGCATCGTCGGCGGTGATGTTGCGGACATCCTCGGCGAGGAAGATGCGGCACATCTCCTCACTGATCCCCGGGGAGGTACTCACGTCCCCCAGCAGTGACCAGGTGTCCGCGGCCAGTCCGGCCTCCTCCGCCAGTTCGCGCTGCGCGGTGGCCAGGGCGTCCTCCCCCGCCATGTCCAGCAACCCGGCAGGCAGTTCCCAGAGGTAGCGTCCGACCGGCCGACGGTACTGGCGGACCAGCATGACCTCCGGCCCGGTGTCGCCCTGACGGACCGCGACCACGGCCGCGGCACCGAAATGCTCGATGACCTCCCGGTCGACCTCTCCGGTGGCGGTGGTGATCCGGTCACGACGCACCGCAATGACCGCGGTGTCCACCAGCACCTCGCTGGAGAGGGTGCGGTACAGCTCAGTCATCGTGGCGGCTCCTGGGCGATGCTCTAGCGCCCGGAACGCTTGTTCTCGACCGCGGCGTGGATCAGGCCGGCGAACAGCGGGTGCGGGCGGGTCGGACGCGACTTGTACTCCGGGTGCGCCTGGGTGGCGACCAGGTAGGGGTGGATCTCGGTCGGGTACTCGACGAACTCGACCAGGGTTCCGTCCGGCGAGGTGCCGGAGAACTGCAGGCCGGAACCCTCGGTGATCTGCTCACGGTAAGCGTTGTTGACCTCGAAGCGGTGACGGTGGCGCTCGGAGACCTCGGTCTCGCCGTAGGCCTCGGCGACAACCGACCCCTCCGCCAAGGACGCGGGGTAGGCGCCCAGACGCATCGTGCCGCCCAGGTCGGCCTCGCCGGACACGGCGGCCTGCTGCTCGGCCATGGTGGAGATCACCGGGGCGGTGGTGTTCTCGTCGAACTCTGTGGACGAGGCGTCCTCGACACCGGCGGCACGGGCCGCATCGATCACGGTGCACTGCAGGCCCAGGCAGATACCCAGCATCGGCACCTTGTTCTCGCGGCAGTAGGTCACCGCGGCGATCTTGCCCTCGATGCCCCGGACACCGAATCCGCCCGGGACGACGACCGCGTCGACGTCGCCGAGTGCGGCAGCCGCACCCTCCGGGGTCGCGCAGTCGTCGGCGGCGACCCAGCGGATGTTTGCCTTGTGCCGCTCACTGAAGGCGCCGGCGCGGATCGCCTCGGCGACCGACAGGTAGGCGTCCGGCAGGTCGATGTACTTGCCTACCAGGGCGACGGTGATCTCACCCTCGGGGTTGTGCACCCGGTCGAGCAGGTCGCCCCACACGGTCCAGTCCACGTCACGGAACGGCAGGTTCAGCTTGCGGATGAGGAACGAGTCGAGGTGCTCACGGTAGAGGACCTGCGGGATGTTGTAGATAGAGGAGGAGTCCGCGCAGGACACCACGCCCTCCTCCTCCACGTCGGTCATCATCGCGATCTTCTTCTTCAGACCCTGCGGGACCTCACGGTCACACCGCAGGACGATCGAGTCCGGGATGATACCGATGCTGCGCAGCTCGGCCACCGAGTGCTGGGTCGGCTTGGTCTTCAGCTCACCGGAGGGAGCCAGGTAGGGCACCAGGGAGACATGGATGAAGAAGATGTTCTCCCGGCCGACCTCGTGGCGCACCTGGCGGGCGGCCTCCAGGAAGGGCTGGGACTCGATGTCACCGACGGTGCCGCCGATCTCCGAGATGACCACGTCCGGCTTCACACCGTCGGCGCCCGGCTCGGCCTGGGCCAGGATGCGGGACTTGATCTCGTCGGTGATGTGCGGGATGACCTGGACGGTCTTGCCCAGGAACTCGCCGCGACGCTCCTTGGCGATGACGGTGGAGTACACCTTGCCGGTGGTGACGTTGGCGTTCTGGGTCAGGCTACGGTCCAGGAAACGCTCGTAGTGCCCCAGGTCGAGGTCAGTCTCGGCACCGTCGTCGGTGACGAAGACTTCACCGTGCTCGAAGGGGTTCATCGTGCCCGGATCAACGTTCAGGTACGGGTCCAGCTTCTGCATGGTGACCGTGAGCCCCCGGGAGACGAGCAGCTGGCCGAGGCTAGCGGCAGTCAGTCCCTTCCCCAGTGAGGACACGACACCGCCGGTGACGAAAATGAACTTGGTGTGCTGTTCGGTGCGGCCTTGTGACACGTCAACTCCCGTAATGGATCCGGATAAAACCTACGGGGCTTCAATCTAACACAGTTCGGCGTTCTAGCCCGCACCGACGGTGGTCGCTGCGGCGCTCGGGGTTACCCCGTAGGACCCCGAATTGCCGTCGAGTTGCTCAGCTACCGCACGGACGGTGGTGATCCGGCCTGCGACATCAGAGACATGGTCGACTGTACTGATGCTCTCGGTCGCACCCTGATCGGCCCGGATCAGGCCGATGGCGCCGTTGGACTCGGCCGAACCCTGTCCGCCGGCCAGCACAACACCACCGGTGGTGGCGTCGAGACCAGCGGTGAGATCGGCGACGAAACGGGTCGAGTAATTACCGTCCCCGTCGCCCTCTGAGGCATCACCAGTGACGACCACGACGGCATCGACCTCACCGTCGACGGCGGAGATCGCCTCAGCGCCGTCGGCGAAGAAACCGGCGTTGTCCAGTGCGCCGACGACCACGGCCCGGTCGGACTCGCTGGCATCTCCGAGAGTCTGACCCAGCAGCTCGCCGGTGTGGTAGCCGGGGTCCAACCGGTCCTCGGAGAGCGAGGCCCCGGCCGGCAGCGAGGAGGCGGCGATGGACTTCAGCTGGTCGCCGGAGCCCGGGGCGGTGGCGTCCTCACTGAGCTGCACGGTGCCGGCAGCCTCTCCCCCGGCGGTCGCGATCAACTCGCCGACCCCGGTCACCGCAGCCTCATCGGCGTCAGCGGTGGCGAGCACCAGGACGTTCTCCCCGTCCAGGACTCCGTCGAGGATCCCCTCGACGGAGCCGTCGAGCAGTTCGTCCGCACCTCCGACGGAGGCCTCCGCACGGTCGGCACGCACGGTCTCGGCGTCCAACTCGGTCCTGGTCTCACTGTCGACCGCGGTAGGGCCGCCCTCGACGTTGGGTGCCAGGACGTAGAAGCCCAGCAGCGTTCCGGCGGCGATGCCTGCCGCGGCCAGACCCGTTCCCTTACCCGCGCTCATCAGAAGAGGTCCTGGAAACGCAGGGCGATGTTGTTCCAGCTGTCGATGAGGTTGTCCACGAAGCCTTCGGAACCACTGAGCCCGGCGATGAGCACGATCACCACGAGCGCCAGCAGGACACCGAGGACTGCCCACAGCCAGCCACCGCCGGAGCGGGACACGCGGTAGAGCTCGGCGACAGCACCGGAGTCGACCAGTCGGCCTCCGACACGCAGTCGCGACAGCATCGCCGAGGGGGTGTCCGGGGACTGGGCGGTGTCGAAGATTCGGTCCAGGTCCAGGGTGGGTCCAAGGTTCACCACCATCGACGCACCGTGGTAGTCGGCCAGCAGCAGGGCCAGATCGGTGGCATCGGAGGTCGCCGCCGGGAAAGTCATCGCGCCGATACCGAGATCCTGGATCCGCTCCAGGCCCGGGGCGTGACCGTCCGGCTCGGCCGGGAGGATCACCGTGGCACCGGAGTTCAGTGCCTCGGTGGAGATCACCTCGGGGTCACCGACGATGACCTGCGGCTTGTAGCCCTGCTTGATCACGGCGTCCACCGCCGTGTCGACGGCGACGATGATCGGGTCGTACTCGCGGATGAAGTAGCGCAGCGACTTGATCTTCTCGTCCAGCTGCGGATCGGGGCTGATGACCAGGACCTTGCGGTCGTCCATGTCCACACCGGTCTCCGGCACGCCGAGGCCATCGATCAACAGCGGAGCCTCGGAACGGACGAACTCGGCGGTGTTACCGGTGAAGGCCTCCATGTGGTCGGCGAGCGCGTCACGGGCCTCGGTGAACCGGGTGGACGCGGTGTTCTCGTCGAGGAGGTCGCCCTTGCCGATCGACCGGTCGCCGTAGAGGACCTTGCCCTCGTGCAGGCGGCCCTTCTTGCCGTTCTTCACCCGTTCGACGATGCCGGGGTCGGCGTTCTCCACCAGGGTGATGTCGGCGTCCAGCAGCATCTGCGGGCCGAAGTTGGGGACGTTACCCGTGGTGAAGGCGGCGGTGTTGACCACGGCAGACACCCGGGCGTCAATGAGTTTCTGGGCCAGTGCCCGGCTCACATCAGGTTGGTCGATGACGGCGATGTCACCCTCGTGCAGGCGTCCGGTGCCCTTGTTCCCGGTGCAGTCCCGGGTGTGGCCGTGGATGCCGGGGGTGTCGGTACGGGAGAAGATCATGCGCACCATTGTGACCGGAGTGACTGGCTGGACTCGGTAGGCGCGCCGTAAGGGGGTGAGGCTTCTTTCGGGATACCTACTCAGGGCAGTCTGGTCCCGCGCCTTCTACAACGCCTTGTCCAGTACGTTATCCACTGCCTTATCCAACGCGGTCGCCAAGGCGGAGACCGGACGGGTGTCGAGCCTGGCCAGGACCACCGGGACCCGTACCGCCGGGTCCGCCAGTCCACGCACCCGCAGACGCTGGCCTACTCCCGCTGCTCCCCCGATTCCCCCGGCTTCCCCGGTTCCTCCGGTACCGTCCGCGGGCACGACCGCCGCCCACCGCCCGGTGGCGGCCAGGGCGCGCAGCGCTTCCACCGAGTCCGCCTCGGCCGCCGGCGCCACAGGCACGCCCGCATCGGCCATCGCCCGGTCGAACTCCTCGCGCGCCCGCATCCCCGGGGACAACACCGCCACGGGAGTATCCACCAGATCCGCGCCGGTCATCATGGTCTTGTCCTCCGGCACGAGATCCTCGGCGGCGAGCAGCACGAAATCCACCGAACCCAGGTCAGTGACGTGCAGCCCTGTCACAGACTGCGCGGATCCCAGCGCCGGGTGGATGATCCCGGCATCCAGTTCCGCGGACTGCAGCTTCGCGAGGATCTCCTCGCTGCGCAGCCCGGCGACCAGGTCAACGCTGACTCCGGGGTTCTCCCGGCACAATGCCTCGAGCACCGCCGTACCGCGGCTCAGTCCAGCGGGGATGACACCGAGGCGCACCGTGGTCTCCAGCTGCCCACGTCGGGCCGAAAGGTCCTCCACCAGGGCACGGTGGTCGGTGACGATACGTCGGGCGTAGCTGAGCACCAGTTCGCCTTCCGGGGTCAGCCCACGGTAGGTCGAGCGGCCGCGGTTGACCAACGGCACCTTGAGCTCGGCCTCGAGCTTGCGGATCGCCTCCGACAGCGTCGAGGTGGTGACGAAGCAGGATGCCGCGGCGCGTCCGAAATGGCGCTCACGGGCCAGCGCCTCGAAGTAGCGCAGTTGGGTGAGCAGCATCTAGGCGCCTGCTCCGGAGTCGGCCGGGACGGGGGCAGGAAGCTCCTGTTTGGCGGCCCGGGCCGTGGCGAGCAGCTCCTCGGCGTGGGCGCGTCCGGTGTCGGACTCCAGGCCGGCGAGCATCCGGGACAGTTCCTCGACCCGCTCATCGGCGTCCAGGGTGCTGACGCGGGAGACCACGGTGTCGTCGGTGGCGGATTTGGCGACGTGCACGTGCGCGTCGGCGAAGGCGGCGACCTGAGGCAGGTGGGTGACCACGATGACCTGGTTGTCCACGGCCAGCCGGGCCAGACGTCTGCCGATCTCCACCGCGGCGCGTCCACCGACCCCGGAGTCGACCTCGTCGAAGACCATGGTGCGCCCGTTCCCGGCGAGGATGACCTCCAGGGCCAGCATGACCCGGGACAGTTCACCACCGGAGGCGGTCGCCGCCAACGACGAGGGCTTCCCACCCTGCACCAGCAGGAACTCGACGGTGTCGATCCCGTCAGGTCCGCAGTCGGCGGTGCCCGGTGTCCCCACCGCGGTGACCTCGACGCGGAAGGAGGCGCTCATGTGGAGTCCGGTGATCTCGGTGCTTACGGCCTCGGCGAAGCGCCGTGCGGCCTCCTGCCGGGCGCCCGAGAGTGTCCGGGCGGCCTCGAGCATGGCCTCGCCGGCGGCGGTGACCTTCTCGGCGAGTTCGGAGAGGGCGTCGCCGGAGACGTCGATCTGTGCCAGACGTTCCCGGGCGCGGTCGCGCCAGAGCAGCGCACCGTCGGCACCGGTGGTGTCGGGCAGGGTGCCGGGCGGGGCGTCGGGCTGGGTGATGTCTGGGGCACCGTCCGGGGAGTCCACGGAGGAGGCCTCGGCGTACTTGTGCAGTTCGCGGAGTTCCTGCTGGCGTGACAGCAGCCCCTCCAGACTTTCCGGGTCCGGGACATCGGACAGTGCCGCGCCGATCTCGGTGGAGATGTCACCGACGTCGGCGATTACGCCTTCCAGGCGGGTGACCAGCCCGGCGAACCGGGGTTCGGAACCGGCCACACCACGCAGCGCGTCCACCGCAGCGGTCAGTGCGTCCACCGCCGAACCTCCGTCGCCGACGGCGGCCTCGTCCCCACCGTCGATGGCGTCGAGGGCGGCGGACGCTGCGGTGCGCACGTCGTCGGCATCCTGCAGTCGACTCACCGTGGCCTTGATCTCGTCTTCTTCCCCGGGCTGGGGGTCCACCCCGTCGATCTCGTCCAGGGCGCGCCGAAGGTTGTCGGTCTCCAGGGTCAGCTCCCGGCGACGCAACGTGCGTTCATTGAGGTCTCTGGCCAGCGTGGCCCACTCTCGCCGCAGCCGGCGGTAGTCGCGGCGGGCATCGTCCAGTCCGGCGAAGCGGTCCAGGTTGCGCAGCTGACGGGTGGGGTCGAGCAACTGCAACTGATCCGACTGTCCGTGGATGGTCAGCAGTCGGGAGGCGACGTCGGCTAGGACCCCGGCGGCGACGGTGCGTCCGGCAAGGTGGGCGCGGGAACGTCCGGAGGCGTTGACGGAGCGGGAGACCACGACATCACCCTCGTCGACGTACCCGCCGACGTTCTCGACGAGTTCCTGGACCTTGGCGTCGTCGCCGGTGTGGAAGACACCGTCGACGGTGGCCCGGTCGGTGCCGGCGCGCACCCGCTGGGCGTCCGCCCTCGCACCGGAGAGCAACTTCAGGCCGGTGACCACCATGGTCTTGCCGGCACCGGTCTCACCGGTGACCACGGTGAAGCCCTCGGCGAACTCGGCGACGGCTTCCTCGATGACTCCCAGATTGCGGATCTGCAGCTCAGTCAGCATGCGCGTCACCGTCGCGGCCCACGCCACCCCGTCACCGGGAGGCGGAACTTCTGCACGAGACGGTCGGTGAAGGGCTCGGTGTCCAGGCGTACCCAGCGTACGTCCTGCGGACCCCGGCGGATCTCCACCCGGGCACCAGGCGGCATGTGGATCTGACGGAAGCCGTCCATCACCGCGGTCGCCGGCGAGGTCTGCGGGTTGGTCTCCACCGCGACCGTCGAGTCCGGGCTGACCACCAGCGGTCGGGCGAAGAGGGTGTGGGCGTTGGACGGCACCACCAGGATCGACGCGAGCTCCGGCCAGAGGATGGGTCCGCCGGCGGAGAAGGCGTAGGCGGTGGAACCGGTGGGCGTGGAGACCAGCACGCCGTCGCAACCGAAGGAACTCACCGGACGCTGGTCGACCTCCAGGATCGTGTCCAGCACGCCCTGACGGTTCATGTTCTCCACCGAGCACTCGTTGAGCGCCCAACCGGTGCCCAGCACGCGGCCGTCGATGTCGCGGGCGGTGATCGAGAGCGTCATGCGGTTCTCGATGCGGTAGTCCCCGGCGATCACCCGGTCCAGGGCCTCCTCCAGGGAGTCCTGCTCCCATTCGGCGAGGAAGCCGATGTGTCCGAGGTTCACGCCGAGGACGGGGACGTCCTGGGCGTGGGCGATGTCCGCGGCGCGCAGGAATGTGCCGTCACCACCCAGGACGAGCACCAGGTCGACGCCTTTGGCGGCGTCGGTGGTGTGCCCGTAGCGCGGAAAGCGGCCGAGGATCTCGTGGCGGGCGACTGGCGCTGGGTCGCCGGTGGACATGACCCGCACGGTGAGTCCGCCGTCGGCAAGCCGCTGGGCTGCCGTGGCCGCCATGCTCAGTTTGTCGGACGCGCCCGTGTGCGCGACGAGCAGCACCTCCCGAACGGGGGCAGCAGCGTCGGCGATCTGCTCACCGCCGTCCTCGGCCGGGGTGGCGGCGGCATTGTTGACCTCGTTGACCTCAGTCACTGCGGACCCTCCTTCACTGCGTCGGCGACCATCGCTTCCAGGGCCTCATCGGACGGCGCGGTTGCCCCGCCGTCCTTGACCAGCCACAGAAAGTACTCCACGTTTCCGCTGGGACCGGGCAATGGTGAGGCGGTGACGGCTCTGGTCGACAGCCCGTGGCGTTGTGCCGCGCGGGCTACATTCAGTGTAGCTTCGACCCGCAGTGCCGGGTCCCGAACGACCCCACCATGTCCCAGACGGTTCTTCCCCACCTCGAACTGGGGTTTGACCATCGGCAACAGGTCCCCACCGTCGGCCACGCACTCTGCCAGGGCCGGAAGCACCAGTTCAATGGAGATGAAGGACAGGTCACCGACCATCGCATCGGCAGGTCCACCGAGCTGGTCGGCGGTGAGGGTGCGCACGTTGGTGCGGTCCAGGACGGTCACCCGGTCGTCATTCTGCAGCCGCCAGATCAGCTGGCCGTAGCCCACGTCGACGGCCAGGACCTCAGCGGCTTCACGGTCCAGGCAGACATCGGTGAATCCACCGGTGGATGCACCGGCGTCCAGGACCCGGCGTCCGGCCAGGGTGAGTCCGTCCGGTTCAAAGGCCGCCAGGGCCCCGAGCAGTTTGTGTGCCCCGCGTGACGCCCAGCGGTCATCCTCACTGGCGGCCACCCGGATAGAGACGTCTCCGTCGACTCCGGTCGCGGGTTTCGTGGCGAGGATGCCGTTGACGCTGACCCGACCGGCCTGGATCATCTCGCGGGCGTGTTCGCGGGAGCGTGCGTCCTTGCGCTTGACCAGTTCGGCGTCGAGACGCTGCAGTCGTCGTCCCTTGTTCTGCTTCGCCATCAGCGCCCCTCAAGTGCGTCGTTGATCAGTCGGTGAGCCTGCTCCAGCAGCGCTGCTTCGTCGTTGCCCTCGGCGTCGGATGACAGCAACCGGTCGACTTCGGCGACCAGCTCGTCGACGTTGGTCGGTGCCCCGGGAACGGGTGTGCTGCGTTCGGGCTCAGTCTGTTCGGTCACCGCCATGCCTCCAAGGCCTCGGCTGCGGCAGTATCACCGTCGGCGGCGTGGACCTGTGGTGCCTCCGCGCCGGCGTCCAGCGCCGCCCACGACAGTGGGGCCGCGACGGCAACGGCCTCTGCGGCCATCACCGCTACCGGTCCGGTCTCACCGGAGTGCACGATGATCGCCGTGGGATCATCGACGGTGCCCGTCGTGGCATTCCACCCGGTGAGGTGGTCGCGCAGATTCGCCGCAATGTGGGTTGGTCGGTGCTCGGTGGTGAGCAACTGGGTGTGGGTCGCCACACCGGTGAGCACGCAGAGCGTGTCGATACCGGCGGCGATTCCTCCGGCGATGTCAGTGTCGAGGCGATCTCCGACGGCCAGTGGGTGCTTTGCTCCGGTGTTCGCCACAGCGGTGTCGAACATGGGGGCCAGTGGCTTGCCTGCGCTGTACGGGGTCACCCCGGTGGCGCTGGTGACGGCGGCGACCATGGAGCCGTTACCGACGAGGAATCCTCGTTCGGAGGGCAGCGTGGTGTCGAGGTTCGAGGCGACGTGCAGTGCCCCGGCACGGATCGCCAGGGCTGCCTCGGAGAGTTCCGCCCATCCGTTGTCGGGGCTGTGGCCCTGCAGGACCACGTCCGGTGTGCCTTGCGGACCATCCGCAGAATCGACGAGAGTGAACCCGGCCTGTCGGGCGAGTTTCCGGAAAGACTCCGCTCCGACGACATAGGCACGTGGGTCCGTGCGCCCCTCGAGCAGACCGGCGGCCAGGACGCACGCAGCCTGGGCCGAGGTCAGGACGTCATCGGCGGTGGCGGAGAAACCGAGGGAGCTGAGGTGCTCGGCGACCTGGCCGGGTGAACGGGAGGCGTTGTTGGTGATGAACACCAGTCGCCGACCGTCCAGCCCCTGATGGGCACCGTCGATCGCACTACCGCCGGCGAAGACGGTCCCGTCAAGGTCGACCAGCAGGACGTCGTAGCCGTCCAGTACGTCGAGGCCAGCCTGGGCCGGTCCGCGTGTGGTCATGACTAGGCGCCCCCGAGCTCGCGCAGACGCTCGTCGGTGTCGAGGACGTTCTCGGTGTCCATGTCCTTGGCACGGTTGAACCACTGGCGTGCCTGGTCGAGGTCGCCGGTGGCCAACAGGGCGTCGGCGAAGGCGTAGGTTACACGCAGAGCGGTAACCGGGGGAAGATCGGTCGACTCGGACTCGGGGCGGAGGGTCTCCAGGGCCGCGCTGTAGTCGCCGAGGTCATGGTGGGCTCCGGCGATCACGATAGCCAGCTCAGCGCGGCCTTCCTCGTCGAGTTCCTCAGCCTCAGGCGTCTGGCCGAGTTCGATGGCCTTCTCCGGTTTGCCGAGGCCGCGCTCGCAGTCGGCCATGACCGCGAGCAGGCCCGGGCCACCGGCCATACGGCGTGCGGCACGCAGCTCGGAGAGAGCTTCCTTCCACTCGCCGGCGTGGTAGGCGGCGATGCCGAGGGTCTCGCGGGTGATCGAGACACGACCACCGCGGTCCTTGGCGGCGCGGGCGTGGGCGAGGGCCTTGTCGGCATCGCTGTCCATCAGAGCTGCGGCCATGATCAGGTGGCCGGCAACCTTGTCGGCATTGTCCTTGGACAGGCTCCGAAGCTCCTGGCGGACGCCTGGGTCAAGCTCCTTCGGGTTGACGTCGGAGGGGATCGCGGGCTCGTTGTCACGGAGGTTGAGACGTTCCTCGCGGTAGCCGGAGCGCTGCGGGCCGTTGTGGCGGTCACGACGACGATCGTCATGCTGGCCGGCACCACCGCGATTGGCGTGTTGCGGACGGCCGCCGCGGTTGTCTCCACCACGACGATCATCGCGGCGCCCACCTCGGCGGTCATCACGGTATCCCCCACGACGGTCATCGCGACGGTCGTTGCGGCCGCCGCCCTGGTATCCACCGCGACGGTCGTCCCGGCGGTCATCACGGTATCCCCCACGGCGATCATCGCGACGGTCATTACGGCCGCCGCCCTGGTATCCACCGCGACGGTCGTCCCGGCGGTCATCGCGGTGTCCCCCACGGCGGTCATCCCGACGGTCGTCGCGGTATCCGCCGCGCTGACCTCGCCTGTTATCTCCTCCACGTCGGTCGTTACCGCCGCGGTTGTAGCCTCCCTGACCGTTGCGACCGCTGTGGGAGAAGCGGTTGTCGCCCCGCTGATGGCCGCGCGATCGATTGTCGCCGGAAGACTCGCTCATGTGTTTCCTCTTTCTCACAGTATGTACCTCACCGATTCTAGGTGAGGGCGCCCGGACAGCCAACCATTGGTGCACGGTGGTCTGGGGAGACCTCCTCCGGTGGAATCCACCGAAGAATGGGGGTGCAGTTGCACCCCGTTGCACGAAGAAAGGCCCCGGTTGCAGACGACGGTGATGTCATCAGCAACCGGGGCCCAACCCCATTCTTCAAATTTAAATGCCGGCGGCGACCTACTCTCCCACACCCTCCCAGGTGCAGTACCATCGGCGCAGGCAGGCTTAGCTTCCGGGTTCGGAAAGGGACCGGGCGTGACCCCGCCGCTAAAACCACCGACAAACTTAAACAGAACAAACCACACACACCCAACCAACCCCACCGGGGCCACTGGTGTGCCGTGCCGTTCCAGACACTGCACAATGAACGCGAATACCTAACTACACGGCATACCC
>DGYFR06201__coassemble_1326_pt1 | contig 13418 bp, 9 predicted proteins | sample DGYFR06201__metabat2_high_PE_047 | metagenome-assembled genome bin DGYFR06201 | reverse complement strand
GTTCGCCGAGTCCCTGCTGTTCAGCTACACCGGAGCCTTCCTCTACGAGGGTGACTCCGCAGAGCGGGCCGCTGCTTTGTCTGTGGACCCCGCCCTGCTGGCCGCCGTACTGGGCCAACGAGGTGAGGGTCTGGAGCTGGACCCGGCCGTGGTCGAGGAGATCGTCGCCTCCCTGCAGTGGCTGGCCTCCGGGCGACAGGCTCGCTCGGCGGAACAGGTCGTGGACATGCTGCGCGCCTTGGGCCCGTTGACGCCCGAGGAGGTGGCACGACGGATCGATCCGTCGGCGACCCCGGCGACCCCGGCAGCTTCGGGGTCCTCGATAGCAACAGCGGCCTCGGATGGAATTCGCGGCAGTGGGCCGGACGCGATCCTTGCCGAGGTACGCGCGGTGATTCCGCGCCGGGTCTGTGAGGTCAAGGTCGGTGGGACGCTGCGCTGGGCGGTCGTGGAGGACGCGGCCCTGCTGCGCGACGGCCTCGGCATCCCGGTACCGCCCGGGGTCGCCGCCTCGCAGGACCGGGTGGTCGATGCCGTCGACCAGCTCGTCCTACGGTGGGCCCGGACCCACGGGCCGTTCGAGGCATCCGACATCGCCACCGAGTTCGGCCTCGGCGTGGCGACGGCGGATGCTCTGGCGAAGCGGTGGGTGTCGGCGCGGCGGCTGGAGGCACATACATCCGGCACCATCGCTGCCGACACTGCCGACACTGCCGACACTGCCGACACTGCCGGCGCAACCAGTGGCAGCGCGGACTACTACGTCGATGCCGGTGTCCTGCGACGGTTGCGGGCGGCGACGTTGGCGAAGGCCCGCGGATCACTTGAACCGGTGAGCCCGCAGACCTATGCGTCCTTCCTGCAGGAATGGCATGCCCTCGGCATCGGCGAACGGGAGGACCTTCCGGCTGTCATCGAACAGCTCGCCGGGGTCGCGCTGCCGGCGAGTGCCTGGGAGACCGTGGTGCTGCCCTCCCGCATCCCCGGCTACCAGTCCACTGACCTGGATGACCTGATGGCCAGTGGGGAGATCGTGGTTGTCGGAGCCGGAGTCGGCGGTGGTGCCGGTGGGGCCACCGACCCACGGATCATGCTGCTGCCCGCGGACCTTGCGCCGCTGCTGGTGGAGGATCTCGAGGCAGAGGACGGGGCAGCAGGAAACCTGACCGCGCCGGTGGCACTCGGTCCCGTCGCCCAGGTCATCCGCGACAAGGTGAGCGGGGGAGGAGCCTTCCTCGCCGCCGAGATCGAACGGACCCTGGGTGAGGCCGATCCTTCCGGCACAGCTGCGGGTACAGCCGCCGGTGCAGCTGGTGACTCGACTTCGGGTGCGGCAACCAGGCCCTCCCACGATGCGGTGGATTCCGCAATCTGGGAACTCTTCGACGCCGGTCAACTCATGCCTGACTCCTTCGCCCCGATCCGTGCCCGGCTCGCCGGTACCGGCTTCACTGACCGTCCTGCTGGCGCCGGCCGCGGTGACGGGCGAGGAACTACGGGTGCCGGTGCGTCCGGAAGCGGTGCGTCCGGAAGCGCGGCGGGTAACCGGGGCGCGCACAAGGCACCGCGACGCAACGCCGGTCGCGGCTCCACCCGACGACTGCGCATGGGGCGGACCACCTTCGCCCAGACCGTGCGCTCCGAGGAAGTGCGGTTGCGCCGGGCGGCGATGAACGCCCATGCCGGCGTGCCCGGACGCTGGTCACTGGTGCCGCCGGCCGGAGGTGCCGCAACCGATCGGGCGATCGCCCGGGGTGAGGCATGGCTGGACCGCTACGCCGTGGTCACCCGCGGATCCATCGTCGCCGAACACACCGAAGGCGGGTTCGCCGCGGCCTACCGGATGCTGACCGCCTGGGAGGACAACGGAACCGTGCTGCGCGGATACATCGTCGACGGCCTGGGCGGGGCACAATTCGCCTCCCGCGAGGTCATCGACCGGCTGCGCGACATGGAGGAGGAACCGGCACCTGCAGAGTCGTCGACACCGGTGCTGCTGGCGGCGTCCGACCCGGCGAACCCCTTCGGCGCGGCGGTGCCGTGGCCGGACAATGGGTCAGAGGGCACTGACACTTCGACCGATAGAGCCTCCGCCCGACCGACTCGTGGCGCTGGCGCCCTGGTCGTGGTGCAGGATGGTCGACTGCTGGCCCACCTCACCCGTGGGGGCAGGACGGTGACAGCCTTCGGACGTCCGAGCCTGGGAGACGGGCCGGTGGACGTCGATCCCGGCGACGTCCAGGCGGTGGTCTCCGCTCTGTCGGCCGCCATCGAAGCGAAGCGACTGTCACCGGTCACAGTAGAGAAGGTCAACGGGATCGACGTGATGTCACTCGGCGCAGCTACCCGGGCGTGGACGGAGGCCGGCGCACGGCTGACACCGAAGGGCCTGATCGTGCGGTGATATCAGTTACTTGGCCGTACCGTTGTGGCATGAGGATCTCGGCGGTGGTGTGCGATCTTGGAGAGACACTGGTCGACGAGTCCGCCTTGTGGTCCGAACTCGCCGACCAGGTCGGGGTCCCTCGATTCACCTTCATGGCCACGCTCGGCGGGCTGATCGCGCGGGGGCGGGACCACCGGGAGATGTGGGACGAACTTGGCATTGATCGACCCCGGTACTGGCCGGAACACGCTGCGTCGGACCTCTACCCGGACGCGGCAGAGTTCCTGAAAGACCTCCGCCGCCTGGGCATCACGGTTGGCATCGCGGGCAATCAACCGGAGAGAACGGAGTCGCTCCTCAAGGACATGGGCCTTGCGGCGGATTTCGTGGCTTCGTCGACCGGATGGGGTGTGGAAAAGCCTTCACCGGAGTTCTTCACCAAGCTCGTCGACGTGTGTGGCTGCGCACCGGAGCAGGTTCTCTATGTGGGGGATCGCGTCGACAACGACATCGTCCCTGCTGCGGACGCAGGACTTTTGGCCTGTCATATTCGTCGGGGTCCGTGGGGAGTCATCCAGTCACAGCGGCCGGAGGCGAGGACCCCCACGATGCGGGTCGAGTCACTGGCTGAGCTTTTCGAAAAACTGTAGTGAACTGTGCAGGACTCCGCTTGGTGGCTGCAGAGTAGTGTGAGAGCGAATCCAACGTAGAGGTCAACACCAGAGAGCTCAGGAAAGGGGGACTCATGCCAGAGGGTGATTCCGTCCTGCAGCTCTCCGAGCGTATGCAGTGGATGTCGGGCCGAACCATCACTCGCTCCGACATTCGCGTTCCCCGCTTCGCCACCGAGAATCTCGCAGGACGCACCGTCACAGGCGTCTGGCCATACGGGAAGCACCTTTTCATCGATTTCTCCGGTCGGGTGCTTCACACCCACCTGAAGATGGAGGGCGTCTGGTCGATCCACACCGCCGGCACCCGGTGGCGGCGCCCCGGCCACACCGCCCGGACCGTCCTCCGTTTCGCCCCGCAGCATACGGGAGGCCCTGAGGTCGAGGTCGTCGGGCACTCCCTGGGCTTCGTCCGGCTCTTCGACCGGTCAGACTACGACCAAGTGGTCGGGCACCTTGGTCCGGACATCCTCGCCCCCGACTGGGCCGATGCGACTTCCGGGCTGTCTCACCGCGATGAAGCACTGCAGCGCATCCTCGCCCGCCCTGAGCGCACTATCGGCGCAGCCCTGCTGGACCAGCGCAACGTCGCCGGGATCGGCAATGAGTACCGGGCGGAGGTGTGCTTCCTCGCCGGAGTCGACCCCCGCCGTCCGACAGGTGAGGGGGAAGGCGCGGAGGAGACCGCCGCCCACCTGCTCGACCTGTCACGCAAGGTGATGTGGGAGAACCGTATGGAGCCACGGCGCCTGTTCACCGGAGACCGGCGCCCCGGCATGGGAAACTACGTCTTCGGCCGGGCGGAGAAAGCCTGCCGGCGGTGCGGGACACCGATCCTCAAGAGCTTCCTCGGAGGCGTCGACGCCGACGGCGACGAGGGCGAGCTCGAGCGCGTCATCTGGTGGTGCCCCGTCTGCCAGCCGGGCTGAGCCGCGCTGACAGGGCTCGTTCACCTACCGCCGACGGTTGCGCAGGATGTGCTTCGTCAGCGAATCCGTCGAGGAGTCACCGGTGGACACGTCCGCGCCACCGTTGTTGGCACCCAGCTTCGGCAGCAGCTCATTGGCCTGCTTCTTGCCGAGCTCCACACCCCACTGGTCGAAGCTGTTGATGCCCCAGACAAGTCCCTGCACGAAGGCGATGTGCTCGTACAGTGCGATCAGGGCGCCCAGGGTCCGCGGGGTCAGCTTGTCGGCCACGATCGTCGTCGAGGGACGGTTACCCGGCATCACCTTGTGCGGGACCAGCTCCTCCTCGACACCGGCCTCACGCACCTCGTCCTCGTCACGGCCGAAGGCCATCACGCGGGACTGTGCCAGGAAGTTCGACAGCAGCATGTCGTGCATGCTGGTCTCGCCGTCCGAGGCGACGGCGTCGGTGTGCGGGTTGACGAAGCCGATGAAGTCCGTCGGGATCAGGTGCGTGCCCTGGTGGATCAGCTGCATGAAGGTGTGCTGTCCGTTGGTGCCCTGAGCGCCCCAGTAGACCTCCCCGGTCTCCACGGTGGTCAGGTCGCCGTTGAGGCGCCGTGACTTACCGTTGGACTCCATCATCAGCTGCTGCAGGTAGGACGGGAAGTCCGCGAGGTCGTCCGAGTAGGGCAGCACCAGGTGGGACTGGGAGCCGAGCACCGAGGTGTACCAGACCCCCAGAAGACCCATGAGGACGGGAACGTTCATCTCCAGCGGCTCGGAGTAGAAGTGGTTGTCCACTTCGTGGAAGCCGCCGACGAACTCCATGAAGTCACGCGGTCCGATCGCAGCCATCAGCGACAGGCCGATCGCGGAGTCCACCGAGTAGCGGCCGCCGACCCAGTCCCAGAAACCGAACATGTTCCGGGTGTCGATGCCGAACTCGGCGACGGCCTCGGCGTTGGTGGAGACTGCGACGAAGTGCTTGGCGACGGCGTCCTTGACCACCGCATCGTCCTTCACGTCGACACCGGTGTGGCCCAGCTCGCGCAGCAGCCAGCGCTTCGCGGCGTGGGCGTTGGCGAGGGTCTCGGAGGTGGTGAAGGTCTTCGAGGAGACCACGAAGAGGGTGGACTCCGGGTCGAGCCCGTCGAGGGTGGAGGTGATGTCCGACGGGTCGACGTTCGACACGAAGTAGGGGGTGATGCCGGCGGTGCAGTAGGGACGCAGCGCCTTCGCCGCCATCGCCGGACCCAGGTCGGAGCCGCCGATGCCGATGTTCACCACGTTCTTGATGGTGTGGTTGGTGACTCCGCGCCAGTCACCCTTGCGCAGTGCGCGGGCCAGGTCACGCATCCGGCCGAGGACGCCGTGCACGTCCTCGGCGACGTCCTGCCCGTCCACAGTCATGTCCTGCTCGATCGGGATGCGCAGGGCGGTGTGCAGGACGGCCCGGTCCTCGGTGGTGTTGATGTGCTCACCGTTGAACATGGACTGCCGGTAGTTCTCGATGCCCATCGCGCGTGCGACGTTGGTCAGCAGGCGCAGGGTGTTCTCGTCGGCGAGGTTCTTGGACAGGTCGACGTGCAGCGGGCCAGCGTCGAAGGTCATGTCACCGGCGCGACCGGGGTCGTCCCGGAACAGGTCCTTGATGGTGGTGCCCTTGGCCTGTGTGGCGTGGGCGACCAGAGCCTGCCATTCAGGAGTTTTCGTCACGGGTGTGGTGTTCGGGACGGTGAACGTCACTGGTGTCGCCCTTTCGCTGCTGATGGTGTTCTCCGTCACCACGGTAGCGGAAAATACCGCTCTGCCGCTGCGAAGGGGTGAGTGACGGGTCGGCAGGACGCCCTACTCAGGCGGTACGTTCCTTCAGGCCGTGGGCGTAGTTGTCCGCGGACTTGATGGCCTGGACGACATCGGCGGCGCTGTACTCGCCGGGCAGCTGCTTCAGCGTCTCGTCGGGGGACACGGCCAGTTCGGCGATGCGGAACAGGTCCTCGTCGGAGACCTCGGGCAGGTTGATCTCCTCCAGCGTGGTCGGCAGCCCGACCGACTGCAGGAAGCCGATGTAGCGGTCCAGCTCCTCCTTCGGGGCACCCTCCAGGACCAGCTGCACGCCGATGCCGAAGGAGACCTTCTCACCGTGCGACTTGTGGTGGATGTCGCCCGAGAGCGCGGTGAACCCGTTGTGGATGGCGTGGACCGCGGCCAGGCCACCGTTCTCGAACCCGAGACCGGACAGCAGGGTGTTGGCCTCGGCGATGTTCTCCAGCGCGCGGCTGGCGATGTGTGCCTCGTTGTCGCGCAGAGCCTGGTGGGCGTAGGCGAACAGGGTCTCCTCGCACTTCTCGGCGAGGGCGATACCGGCCAGGGTGGGACGTGCGGTGTCGTCCATGCGACGGGAGTTCGCCCGGGCGACCGCGCGTGCCTCCACCGAGGTGGCCAGAGCATCGCCGATGCCGGAGCGCAGGGTGTTCACCGGGGCGTTGGCGATGACGGTGGTGTCCACGGCGACAAGGTCGGGGTTGCGGTCGTAGAAGAGGTAGGAGTCGAAGACGCCGTCGTCGGTGTAGATCACCGAGACGCGGGCGGTCGGTGCGTCCGCGGAGACTGCGGTGGGGAAGATGGCGACCGGCAGTCCGCCCTTGTCGGCGACCGCACGGGCGGTGTCGATGATCTTGCCGCCGCCGAGGCCGATGATGACGTCGGAGCCACGGGAGGACGCGACCTGGGAGATGCGCTCGATCTCCTTGTAGGAGGCTTCTCCGCCGAAGATCTCGTGGGTGGCGTTCTGGTCGGTGTCCTCGTCGGAGTTCAGCGAGTTCTCGAGCTGCTCACCGGCGATACCCCACACGATGTCGTCGGTGATGATCAGCGGGGAGGTGCCCAGCGGGGCGAGGTAACCGGCGGCGCGGTCGATGACCCCGGCGCCCTGGACGTAGCGGGACGGGCTGGTGTAGACGCGGTCGATGGAGGTCACGGTAGGTTGGTGTCCTTTCAGTTGGGGTTTTCCCTGATCAGAAATTTTTTCGTTCTGGGGTTGGTGCCGGGGCCCGGACGCTCAGGTCCAGCGCTCCAGCACCGGGCCGCCGGCGTCCTTCAGCGACGCCTGGAACAGCGGGCCGAAGGAGATGCGTCCCACGCCGAGCTTGCTGGCGGTGGCCAGGTCGATGCCGTCGGGGATGCCGCCGTCGACCGGGTGGGCGGTGATGTTCACCGGGGTGGAGACGGTCTCGAGGATGGTGGTCAGCACCGCGGTGGAGGGGATGCCCACCGGGTACAGGGAGTCCGCGCCGGACTTCTCCAGGATGGCGAGCCGGTTCAGGGCGTCCTGCAGCTTCGCCTCGTCTTCACCGTCCTTGGTGAAGGCGTCGGTGCGCCCGTTGATCACCAGGTGCACTCCGTGTTCCTCGGCGGCTGCGCGGATCGCCGCGATGTAGGCGCCGTGGTCCTCGGCGGCACGGCAGGAGTCGTCGGAGTGGACGGTGTCCTCGACGTTGACACCGACGGCGCCGGCTTCCAGGACACGGCCGACCAGGTCGGCGGCGTCGAGACCGTAGCCGGACTCGACGTCCACGGACACAGGCACGTCGACGGCCCCGGTGATGCGGGCGACCGCGGCGAAGTAGAGGTCGAGGGGAGTGTTCTCGCCGTCGGAGTAGCCGAGGGAGTCGGCGACCGGGTGGGAGCCGACGGTCAGTGCGGCGAACCCGGCGTCGACGGCGGTGTGGGCGCTCCAGGCGTCCCACACGGTGGGTAGGACGACCGGGGAGTGGCCGTGGTGGAGGTCAAGAAGGCGTTGGGCCTTCTCCGTGAGATTTTCCTGTGGTGTGGTGTTCTCTGCACCCATAACACAAGGCTACGCGTCTGCGGGAGAACACTTATCCAGTTGATTTCCGGATGATTCCCCGGGTTCCAGTGCGGACAGCACGGCGTCCTGCAGCAGGCCGTTGGACGCCACGGCCGAGCCCTCGTGCGGGCCCGGTGTTCCGTCGAGGGAGGTGAAGGTGCCACCGGCCTCGCGGACGATGACGTCGAGAGCGGCGAGGTCCCAGAGGCTGACCTCGGGCTCGGCGGCGACGTCCACGGTGCCCTCGGCGACCATGCAGTAGGACCAGAAGTCGCCGAAGCCGCGCAGCCGCCAGGCGGAATCGGTGAGGGCGACGAGCTGGTCGCGTCGTCCGACGGTGCGCCAGCCGTCGAGGGAGGACAGTGAGATCGACGAGTCGGCGACATCGGACACCCCGGAGACGGACATCCGGCGGGCCTGGTCGGCGCCGAAAGTGCGCCAGGCACCCATGCCCTCGGCAGCCCACCAGCGGCGGGCCAGCCCGGGGGCGGACACCACGCCGACGACCGGTTTCCCGTCGACCAGCAGGGAGATCAGCGTGGCCCAGACCGGCACACCGCGGACGAAGTTCTTGGTGCCGTCGATCGGGTCGATGACCCACTGGCGACCGGTGAGCGTGACATCGCCGCCGAACTCCTCGCCGAGGACGGCGTCGTCGGGGCGGTGGGTGGACAGCAGTTCACGCAGCCGGAATTCGGTGGCGGTGTCGGCGTCGGAGACCGGGGTGAGGTCGGGTTTGGTCTCGATCTGGAGGTCCCCGGCCTCGAACCGGTCCATGGTGAGGTCGTCGGCGGCGTTGGCCAGGTTGAGGGCGAGGGAGAGGTCGTCGGAGTAGTGGGTTCCGGTGGCGGCGGTTCCGGTCGCGGGATCCTGTGCTGGCGTGCTCATGGTGTCCAAGGATAGGCCGCGTGGCCAGCGGGTGCAGTATGCAGGGGTGGGTGTTCGGGGGACGTTTTCAGCATCGAAATGACTCGTTAACGGCCTCGGAAAGAATCGCGGGTTTCCGGCTGTGTGGGTTCGGGGAGTGAGAGGTCGTCATTCTCCACTCCGTGAACGGGCAGTCTCTCGGACATGGCGCTCCAGGTGTGATCAGTGTCGGCCCGGGAGGGGCTCCCGGCGATACCGTCATACTAAGCGAGTCAGCCACACTGCGCAGTCGGAGGGCAGGGTATCGGAGATGCCCGGATCGCTGGTGGTGATAATTCTGTAACCAGCAGGAATGGGCCAATCGGCGGTGCCGAGGTTCGCCACCACGCGGGTCTGCGGGGGCTCTCCGGAGTCGACGTCGACGACCACCAGGTCACTGTTGAGGGTCGGGTCGGAATCCGGGTCCACGATGGTGAGTTCACCGGCCCCCAGGCCCAGTTCGCGGCGTAGCGCCAGCAACCGCCGGTACAGCGACAGTGTGGACTCCGGGTCGTCCTGCTGCTGGTCGACGGCGAGGGCGGCGAACTCGGCCGGCTGCGGCAACCACGGTGCGGCCGGTGCCGCCGCAGCGTCCTGTGCAGCGTCCTGTACCGTGCCTGAGCCGTCGGTGACGCCAGCGACGTCGGCGGCCCGCCACGGGATCGGCACACGGCACCCGTCGCGTCCCAAACGCTGCCCGTCGGTGCGGGCGAACGTCGGGTCCTGACGCGCATCGTCCGGCAGGTCGAGCACCTCCGGCAGGCCCAGCTCCTCGCCCTGGTACAGGTAGGCGCTGCCCGGTAGTGCCAGCATCAGCGTGGTCGCCGCCCGGGCCCGACGCAGCCCCAGGCTGCGCTCCGGTACCGTCACCGGCCCGGCCAGCTGGGTGACGAACTCCGAGGGGTCCAACGCCAGGCGGGTGGCGTGACGGATCACGTCATGGTTCGACAGCACCCACGTCGTCGGCGCGCCGACCTGCGAGGTCACCCGGAAGGACTCGGCAATCGTGGCCCGCAGCTTCGCCGCGTCCCAGGGGGTGTCCAGGAAGGAGAAGTTGAACGCCTGGTGGTGCTCACCGGGCCGGACGTACCGGGCGATCCGGTCGACCGGCTGCACCCACGCCTCGGCGACCATGATCCGCTCACCGGGGTAGCTGTCGAGCACCTCACGCCAGGTGCGGTAGATCTCGTGGACCCCGTCCTGGTCCCAGTAGGGGGTGACCTCCTCGGCCATCGCATCGGACTGGTGGGAGCCCTCGGCGACGTCCGGCAGCCCCGGGGCCTTGACCATGCCGTGGGCGACATCCACGCGGAAGCCGTCCACCCCGCGGTCCAGCCAGAACCGCAGCACGTCGAGGAAAGCCTCCCGGACCGCCGGGTTCTGCCAGTTCAGGTCGGGTTGGCTGGCGTCGAAGAGGTGCAGGTACCACTGGGTCGCCTCTGTGCCGGCTGTGTCGTCTGTGTCGTCTGTGTCGTCTGTGTCGTCTGTGTCGTCTGAGGTGGCCGTGGTGACGGTGGACCACGCCGGGCCGCCGAAGTTCGACTCCCAGTTGTTCGGCAGGATCGTCGGGTTCGCCGGGACATCGGAGTCCGCCAGGTCCTGGAACATGTACCAGTCGCGCTCCGGGGACCCCGGGTCGGCGGCCAGTGCCCGCTGGAACCACGGGTGGGCGTCACTGGTGTGGTTGGGCACCAGGTCCACGATCACCCGAAGGCCCAGCCGGTGCGCCTCGGTGATGAGGGTGTCGGCGTCGTCCAGGTCACCGAACAGAGCGTCCACCCCGCAGTAGTCGGCGACGTCGTAGCCGGCGTCGTTCTGCGGCGAGGGATAGAAGGGCGAGATCCACACTGCGTCGACGCCCAGGTCGACGAGGTGGCCCAGGTGGGCGGTGATACCCGGCAGATCGCCGATCCCGTCGCCGTTCGAATCCGCGAAGGACCGCGGGTAGACCTGTTAGATCACCGCATCACGCCACCACATCTCACACCGCTTTGAGCTGCTCGGTGACCGCCTCGACGCAGGACGGCGACCCGGCGACCGACCAGGTCCGCCCGCCGGCGGTGACCCGCTCACAGCGTCCCCCCACGCCTTCCACCAGCGCGCGGCCCGGCAGCAGGTCCCACGGCAGGACGCTGTGCTGGACCCAGCAGCTGCGGTTGCCGGAGGCGACCGTGGCCATGTCCACCGACGCTGAACCCTTGAACCGGACCGTGGCGAACTGGCTGACCACCTTGGTGAAGATGTTGTTGAGCTCCGGGGTGGCGATGTCGGTGGGGTGCAGGTAGCCACTGAGGCTGGAATCCGCGGGTGGCAGGTCCGCCAGGGAGCCCAGCCGGTTGCCGTCCAGGGTGGTGGGGATGCCTGCGCCGCCGAACCAGGTGTAGCCCATCGCCGGACGGTGCACCGCACCGAAGACCAGCTTGTCCGGATCCTCCGGATCGCCCTCGACCAGGGCCAGGGCGGAGCACCAGTAGTCGGAGCCGGTGGTGAAGTTGTAGGTGCCGTCGACCGGGTCGATGACCCAGGTACGTCCGGACGACCCCTCGGCGACGGTGCCCTCCTCGCCGAGCAGGCCGTCCTCCGGGCGCAGGGTGCGCAGGGTCTCGGCGATGAAGTCCTCCGCCGCCCGGTCGGCGGCGGTGACGACGTCGGAGACCGAGGTCTTGAACTCGGTGGTCAGACCGGCCTCACGCATCCGCCAGGCGAGACGTCCGGCGTTGTAGACCAGCGCCTGGGCCAGGGCGGCGTCATCGTCGCGCTCATGGGAGATGATGAAGGTCTTGGTGACGGCTTTGAGTGCCTCTTCGGGGATCGGCTGGTTCGGCTGGGACGGCTGAGACGGCTGAGTCATACCGGCTATTGTGCCCCGGAGTGCGTCGGCCTGCAGCGGGTGGGGCACTGTTGACGGGACGAGGGACATGGGCCGGTAGAGTGGGGGACCATGCAGCCCGATGTGACCTCAGCGATCGACGACCTGGACACCACCCTCACCACCATCGAGAAGGTGCTCGACCTCGACGAGTTGGATTCGCGATCCCGCGAACTCGAGGAGCAGGCCGCCGACCCGTCGCTGTGGGACGACCCCGAGCACGCCCAGCAGGTCACGTCGCAGTTGAGCCACGTGCAGGCACGGTTGAAGAAGGTCCGGGGTCTGCGCTCCCGGCTGGACGACCTGCCGGTCATGTACGAGATGGCCGACGAGGCCGGTGCCGAGAACGCCGCAGAGGGGGCCGAGGCGAAGGAACTGGCCGACGCCGAGCTCGACGAGCTGAAGACCGACATCGAGTCCCTGGAGGTCACCACCATGCTCTCCGGGGAGTACGACTCCCGCGAGGCCGTGGTGAACATCCGCTCGGCCGCCGGTGGTGTGGACGCCGCCGACTGGGCTGAGATGCTGATGCGCATGTACACCCGCTGGGCGGAGAAGAACGGTCACAAGGTCGAGGTCTACGACATCTCCTACGCCGAGGAGGCCGGCATCAAGTCCGCGACCTTCGTCGTCCACGGCGACTACATGTACGGCACCCTGTCGGTGGAACAGGGCACCCACCGCCTGGTGCGCATCAGCCCCTTCGACAACCAGGGACGCCGCCAGACCTCGTTCGCCGAGGTCGAGGTGCTGCCCGTGGTGGAGACCAGCGACCATGTCGACATCGACGAGAACGAGGTGCGCGTGGACGTGTACCGTTCCTCCGGCCCCGGTGGCCAGTCGGTGAACACCACCGACTCGGCGGTGCGTCTGACCCACGAGCCCACCGGCATTGTGGTGACCTGCCAGAACGAGAAGTCGCAGATCCAGAACAAGGCTTCGGCGATGCGGGTTCTGGCGGCGAAGCTGCTGGAGCGCCAGCGTCAGGAGGAGGCCGCGGAGATGGATGCGCTGCGTGGTGACGGTTCGAACTCCTGGGGCAACCAGATGCGCTCCTATGTGCTGCACCCGTACCAGATGGTCAAGGACCTGCGGAACAACTTCGAGGTCAACGACCCTTCCAAGGTGCTCGACGGTGACATCGACGGCCTGCTCGAGGCGGGTATCCGTTGGCGTATGGCCCAGCAGCAGGGCGAGGACGCGTAGGTCGTCGAGGGGAGATTTCACGGCGTTGCCTCGGCACTATCGGTGGCATGAGTACACCGACAGTCCCGAACCGCGACCTGCGTAGTGTCATAGACACGCATCGTCGCGAGTTCGATGTGCTGTTGGCCAGGTATCGGGCGACGAATCCGAAGCTGTTTGGATCGGTAGCTAGGGGGGGGGACGCGCACGAAGGCAGCGACATCGACATTCTCGTTGACATGGATCCCGTTGACGGGAATCTCCTGATGAGGGCATCCGGGTTGTTGGAAGAGACCCGTGCGTTGTTCGGTCGGGACGATATCGATGTGGTTCCTGTGGGGCTTCTCCGGGACGGCGTGTCCGCTACTGCGATGAAAGACGCGGTTCCTCTGTGAGTAGGGGAGATATCGACGGGATATCCGATATTCTTCGGGCGATCGATGCGAGAGATACAGCGTCTCGTTGACCAGTGATGATGCTGATCTGGCGAATATGGCAATGGATGCTGTCGAGCGGAACCTTCAGGTGGTTGGCGAGGCTGCCAACCATTTATCTCGGTCGGTTACCGCCTCACATCCTGAGATCCCATGGCCGGAGATCAGAGGGTTCCGAAACATCCTCGTCCACCAGTACTTCAGCA
>DGYFR06201__coassemble_911_pt1 | contig 19049 bp, 19 predicted proteins | sample DGYFR06201__metabat2_high_PE_047 | metagenome-assembled genome bin DGYFR06201 | reverse complement strand
TAAGGTGGACCTTCGTGCTTACCATCACGATCATCCTGCTGGCGGCCGTCTTCATCGGGGCGGTCCTCCAGCGCATCACCGGAATGGGCCTCGGCCTCGTCGCCGGACCGGTCCTGTCCGTCGTCCTCGGGCCCGCCGCCGGCGTCACCGTGGTCAACGGCCTGTCCGTGGTCAACGCCGCGAACAACGCTTGGTCCGTGCGTGACCGTACCGACTGGCGACGGTTCTCCTTCCTCACCGGCGGCTTGCTCATCGGCTCATTGCCGGCGGTCTTCGTGGTCATGGCGATCGACGGTCCATGGCTGATGGTCACCCTCGGCGCGCTGGTGCTGCTGGCGCTGAGCGCGACGATGATCAAGACCGACCGCATGCAGCTCAGCGAAAACGCCCGGGTACCGATGGTCATTGCCGGTGCAGCCGGCGGCTTCATGAGCACCGTCGTCGGTATCGCCGCCCCGGCCTTCACTGTCTACGCCCGGATCACCGGATGGGACTACCGGGACTTCGTCGCGACCCTGCACCCGGTGATCCTGGTGGCGAACACCCTGTCCTTCCTGCTGAAGATCATCCTCATCGGCAACCTGGACATGGGTGGGCTGCCCGGGTGGATCTGGATCGTGGCCCTCGCCGCGATCTTTATCGGTGCTTACTTCGGGGACAAGCTCAACGGGAGGATGTCCAGTGACGGCATGCGTAAGCTCGCCACCCTCCTGGCCTTCGCCGGTGCGGTGACCCTGCTGGTCAACGGCACCACCGAGTTGCTGCAGGGATAAACGAGGGATGACCCCAGCGACTACCTGGCCACGCACCGTCGCCGCGGTGGGCATCATTGTCACCCTGGTGCTGCAACTCGCCGACACGATCGGTGTCGCGCAGGACGCCGGGCTGGATGGGACGGCGGTGACCACCGCCGTGATCAACTGGTTCAGTTTCTTCACCACCCTGTCGGCGGTGATGGCGGTCATCGCCCTGCTCGTCCGGTCGGGGACGATACGGATCAGTGCGGCGGCCTACACGCTGGTCGCCGGCGTCGGCTACTTCACTCTGCTCGGTGGACTCACTGATCCGGTGGGCAGTGTCGCTTGGTGGACGAACCTGGTGCTGCACGCCGTGGTTCCGGCGGTGATGCTGGTGGACCTGTGGGAGTCGCGGCATGGGGCACACATCGCCTCCCGAGGCAGGATCGTCGGGTCGGCGCTGGTTCTCCCGGCGGTATGGGCGGTGTACACCCAGGTGCGTGGCCCGCTGGTGGACGCGCCGTTCTCGGACGAACCGTGGTGGTTCCCGTACGGTGTCATCGACCCCCACCGGGTTGCCGAGGGTTATGTCGGCGTGATCGGAATGTACCTGATTGTCGGGTGTGCACTGGTCATCCTGGTCGTCCTGCTGAGGTCCGTGGTTGTGTACCGTTCGCGAGGCGCAGCAGAAGCTGGTTGAGTGGCGGGGTTCCGTGCCGCCGGAACCGTCGCCGAAGCCCATGAACTGGTCGGTGTCGTGCGGGACCGGCTTCCGGTGTGGGGCTGAACGGACCTAGCCGGAGCTAGGCGGGACTATTCATCGTCGCCTTTTCCGGTCTGGGTTTCGCGACGGCCCGGACCACCACCCATTCCGGAGCTGGGCTGGGGTGCCTCCGCCACGATCGAGGTGATTGTCGAGCGCAGGGACTCTGACAGAGTGGTCGCACCCTCGTCGCCGATGGACTCGGCGCGTTCGGTGAGCTCCCCGAGAGTCGACTCCGCGTAGCCGCTGGCGATGAGCTCGTCGTACAGCTCGGAGTAGGCCTCCTCGTACATCGCGTAGAACTCCTCGTTGTCGAGGAAGCGCTCCTTGAGGACACCGCTGCCGCTGCCGCTGCCGCGGCTGCCTCCGCCTCCGCCGGGGCCGCCTTCCTCGTCGCCGTCTCCACCGGGGTCACCTTCGGGAATCTCGCCTTGGGGCATCTCGCCCCGAGGCATGGCGCCTTCGGGCATTTCACCTTCCGGCATGGCGCCGTCGGCTGGTTCGCCTTCAGCGGTTTCGCCTTCGGTCGCCTCGCCCTCGGTCGTGTCGCCCATGCCGGGCCCCATGCCGCCTCCCATGCCACCGCCCATTCCGGACAGGGCCATGTTCAGGTCCCAGGACAGCACCGTGAACTGCTCCTCCTCCGTGTCGTACCAGAGGTAGTAGTTGTTGCCTGGGCCGTCCATCGCATCGTTGTTGGAGATGAGCTCCTGGGTCGCCAGGTACTTGGCGAAGGACTCCGTGTCGAGATAGTCCTCGAGCTGCTCGGCGAACTCCTCGTCGGAGGAGTTGTTGACGACGTCGAGGAAGGTCATCACCGGCTGCAGGTCATAGGCGCCTTCGCCGTTGATCTGGTTGAAGGCCTCCTCGTAGTCCGTCGGGTCGTCGCCGAGGTAGTCGAGCGAACCGCTGGCGCGGCCCTTGTAGAGCACACCGTCGCCCAAGTCATCGGCCCACAGTGCATCCGGGGAGTCCAGCACCAGGCGGGAAGCGGAATCCTCACCGTTGACTGTGACAGTGGAGAAGCTGAACTGCTGGGTATCCTGTCCGCTCTCCTCGGTCAGCGACAGTGCGAGAGCCTCGTTGAGGGCGACATCCGAACCACTTGCCGCAGGACGCAGGGCGATCTCGGTGCGTCCCTCGAAGGCGCGCCCTTCCTCGAACTCATCGAAACTGATGAGCCAGGGGAGTTCTTCTGGCGCGCTCTCGTCGAGCTGGGTCATGCCGCCGCCTCCGCCACCGCCGGGCCCACCGGGGCCACCGCCTTCGCCGCCGCCCGGTCCCTGACCGTCCGACCGCAGGGACATCAGGGTCGAGTTGCCCTTCAGCCGGAGACCGACGTTCTCGATCAACGTCCCGTCGATCGTGATGTCTGCCCGGATGAACTCCTTCCCACCGTCATCCTGGAAAGTCTTGATCATCTCCTCGTACTCGTCCTGGTTGAAGCTGATGTCGATCGTGTGCTCGCTGTCGTCGAACAGGTCGGTGTCACCCTCGATGTTGTTGGTGATCACCGTCTCCGACACCAGGTCCGAGGTGATGTACGGGCGCACCATGCTAGCCCCGAAGACCAGCGCCGTAGCCAGCGCCACTGTGACGATCACTGCAAGCAGTTTCCAGTGGTGGCGCAGGCGCACCGGCAGCCGGTGGTGGAGCGGCGTGCGGGAATTGGGGGAGGTCATGTCACATGTCCGTCTGGTCGTAGCCGGTGAGGACGGTCGCCTTCTGTCCCGCATTCACCGTGCGCAGGTCGTTGACGAGATCGGCCGAGGTCGAGCCCTTCTTCAGGCGGGCGGTGTAGCTGTACTCGGTCAGCGAGCCGCCACGGACGCTCTCGGTGCTGATCAGCTCGTACTCGGTGGTGTGGCGGATCAGGATGTCGTCGATGTAGTCGCTGTAGTCCCCGCCGTCGGCCGGGACCTGTAGCTTGACCACCTGGCGTTGGACGTCCAGAGCGAACCAGTTGAACCGGTGCATCACCAGGATGACCGCGCATATCACGAGGGTCGCGATGATCGCCAGGGAGTAGAAGCGGGTACCGCAGGCCATGCCGATACCCATGACCAGGAAGATGAAGCCGACGTCGCGGGTCTCCTTGATGGCGTTACGGAAGCGCACCACCGACAACGCGCCCACGAGGGCGAATGCACGGGCGATGTTGGATCCGACGATGAGCATGATCAGGGAGATCAGCATGCCGAGCATCACCAGGGTCTGGACGTACCCCTGGCTGTAACTGATGTTCTTGTGGGTCGAACGGTAGACCCAGGCGACGACGACGCTGGTGACGAAGGACAGTCCGAGCGACAGCAGGACGTCGGCGACGCTGAAAGTTCCGGAAAGGTCGGTGAGACCGAAATCGAGGTCCATGGGGAGGTCTCCTGTGGGAGTGGGTTGTTGATGGTTGGGGATGGTGCGCCGGTGGATACCGGTCACTACCGGGTGTCAGTGGCCGCTTCCGATCGTCAGAAGTGTTTACGGCCGGACGAACTGGTCCTGCGGTGCGTGAAAGACCGACCGAGGAGCCAGACCGTGGGCTTCGATGCTCTGGCAGTACTTCGAGATCCGCTGGACCTGAAGGTCGTTGCGGGCCGCCATGTCGGTGACCCAGTAGGGGGCACGCTCATTGACCTTGACTTCCATCACGGCGAGGTCGGGGCGGATGATGTAGCGGTTTTCGGTCTCGGCACGCAGGTCGAAGTCACGGTCGCGTCCCCGGACTCGGTGGTCGAGGGTGACGCGCAGACCGAGGTCGGCGTCCACGCCCACGTAGGGCTCCCGGCGGTAGCCGGTCATCGCGGTCGGCTGGAGATCCAGGCGGATCACGAGGTCGAGGACCTCGTCGATGAAGGCCTGGTCCGCACCGGGGTGGACGACGCGCTCCCGTCGGTCACACAGGTCGAGGGCTTTGGCATAGGGCAGCATCACCCGCCGCTTCTGGGTGACCCGGTTGACCCGCTGCTTGATCTCGACGGAGACCGGGGTGTCAGCGGTGGTGGCTTCTCCGGTGTCGCCGTAGCGGCGAATCCGGAGCTTGCGGCGGAACTTCAGACCCTCGATCTTCTCGTAGTAGAACCGCAGCTTGTCGGTGTCGTAGTAGACACTCCACACACCGTAACCACGGGGTCCGGCGTGAGGGTCGCGCTGCATCCGCTGCGTCAGTTCCTGTCGCACCGGCTCGATCTGATCGGTGGGGACGAGGTATTTCAACTCATACCGGTTGAACGCGTGCATCGAGCTGGGCTCGCGTAGCCGGTGGCTGAGATCGTTCGAATGAGTCATGAGATCATTGTGGTTCCCCATTATCTCGACCGAATCGGGCAAACGCGGTATTTCACGGAGTTGGACGTACTGCGTTCGCAGTACGTCGTCCTGTCATGGGTGTCCTGGGCGGCACGGTGGACCACACTATTCGGACGCCTGTGTCGAGAATCACGGGCGACCAGCGGAAATTGACGTGTCCCTCCACTTGCATCTGGTGCCATCGAGGTCAAGAATGGAGCACCTGCTGAACCGATACAGGTGCCCCGGACATGACTTTTCACCTCCGGGGCCTTTGTTATTGACTGCCGTTTCAGCCCGCGACTGAGATCCGCACCTGACGTGACGACTCCGTGATGACACCATGAGGAGGCATGACACCGTGACACGCAACGAGAACGCAGCCGTACTGACCCGCCTGGCTCACCCCCAGAAGATGTCCCGTAAACCGGTGCCGCGGCAGACCGAAATGGGACGCCGCCGTCGCCCGATCGCCATGCTCGCCCTGGCGCTCGGCGGGTTCGGCATCGGCACCACCGAGTTCGTCTCCATGGGTCTGCTGAACCTCATTGCCGACGACTTCGGTATCACCGAGGCCCAGGCCGGAACCATCGTCACCGCCTACGCCTTCGGCGTGGTCGTCGGTGCCCCGCTGATCACCACGCTGACCGGGAGGGTGCCGCGGCGTCGGCTGATCATCATCCTCATGGCGGCCTTCGTCCTCGGTAACCTGCTCACCGTCTTCACCTCGAACTACGGGCTGCTGCTCCTGTCCCGCTTCATCGCGGGCTTCCCGCACGGGGCCTATTTCGCCATCGCCAACCTCATTGCCGCATCCATGGCGGAACCCGGGAAGCGGGGACAGGCCGTGGCCCGGATCTCGCTGGGTCTGGCGACCGCAACGGTAATCGGCGTGCCCGTCGCCCAGTGGCTCGGCCAGACCCTGGGCTGGAACGCGGCCTACGGACTCGTCGTGGTCATCGGGTTGCTGTGCCTCGCCGGTCTGTGGCACTCGGTGCCCCACATGACGCTGATGCCGGCCACCCGGCCCAGCACCGAGATGGGCGCCCTGATCAATCCGCAGGTCGTGCTGACACTTCTGGCCGGTTCCATCGGCTTCGGCGGCATGTTCTGCGTCTACACCTACATCTCCTGGACCATGACCGAGCGAGCCAACTTCCCTGCGGAGTACATGTGGTTCGTGCTGATGGTCTACGGCATCGGCATGGTCATCGGTAATGCCATCGGCGGACGCCTGGCGGACATCAACGAAGACAGGTCGGTCATCGCCGCCTTCGTGATGATGGTCGTCATGCTGGTCACGTTCTTCGCGACCAGCACCGTGGCGTGGATGGCGATCCTGTCCTTCGGGTTGCTGTCGGTGGGCGGCGGTATTCTCGTGGTGAACATGCAGGCCCGACTCATGGATGTCGCCGGTGACGCGCAGAACCTGGCCTCGGCGATGAACCAGGCGGCGTTCAATATCGCCAACGGTGCCGGCGCTGCCGTCGGTGGCCTGGTGATCAGCGCCGGAATGAACTACTCCTACCCGGCACTGGCGGGCGCGGGTCTGGCGATCGCTGGTCTGATCTTCTTCATTCCGGCCGTTCTGCTGCGCCGCCGCAGCTAATGTTTTTCATGTGAAAGGGTCATCGGTCGCCCGTGCGGCCTTTCTCAGTCGTGCAACAGTGGCAGCGGCGACGGTCGCAGTGACTGCGGCGGCCACAGTGTCGGTGGCGCCCGCGGCACCGGGCTCGTCGGCGGCCCCGGCTCGTCCGGGGCATCCGGGGTGACCGGGTCACTCGGCAGCGTCCACCAGGCGCTGACCGCCGACCCGTACCGTCCGGAACTGCACTACACACCGGAACGGAACTGGACGAACGACCCCAACGGGCTGGTGTACCACGACGGGGTCTGGCACATGTACTACCAGTACAACCCGTCCGGCGGGATCTGGGGCAACATCTCCTGGGGGCACGCCACCAGTACCGACCTGATGGACTGGACCGAGCAGCCGGTGGCGATCCCGCAGACCTTCAACGAGTTAAGGTCCCGGTCGAGTACATCTTCTCCGGGTCCATCGTCGTCGACCACGACAACACCAGTGGATTCGGTGGCCAGGACGCCGACACGAACCCGCCGTTGGTGGCGGTCTACACCAACAACAACACCGTGCTGAACCTACAGGCCCCGATGATCCAGGCGCAGTCGTTGGCCTACTCCACCGACGGCGGTTACACCTGGGAGAAGTACGAGGGAAAACCCGGTGCTCGACCGGGGTTCGCAGAACTTCCGGGACCCCAAGGTGTTCTGGCACGAGGGTGACGGCGGAGAGTGCTACTGGGTCATGGCGATCGTCGAGGCCACCGACCAGGAGGTCCTGCTGTACCGCGCCGACGACCTGAAGGACTGGGACTACCTGTCCATTTTCGGCCCGGCGAACGCGGTCGGTGGAGTGTGGGAGTGCCCGGACCTCTCCGAGGTGCCGGTCGACGGCGACCCGAACAACACCCGCTGGGTGTTGAGCGTGAACCTGAACCCCGGGGCGGTCGGTGGTGGCAGCGGCGGGCAGTACACAGACACGGTCACCCTGCAGATCTACCTGGACCGCAGCTCGGTCGAGGTGTTCTCGGAGGACGGGACCAGGACGATCACCGACACGATCTTCCCCGACACCACCTCTCGCGGGATGAGCACCTTCGCCGAGGGGTGGGGACGCCACGGTCCGCTCGCTGACGGTCACGCCGATGGGGAAGTAGGGACCTCCCAACCACGGCACAAGTCAGAACACCGGCCACGGCACCGCGGGCATCATCCCGTGCGGGACGGGGAAGTGGGCGGTCTTCACCAGGTCCTCGCAGCGTCGGGCGCACATGTTGACCTCGGTGTCGCTGAGGAGACCGGAGAGTTGGCGGTACAGTTCGGCGCCGGGGGACAGGGCGTGCTGCAACTCACTGACCGCGGTGAGTTCGGCGTCCTGCAGCGGCTCGCCGACCCACCCCCACAGCACGGTGCGCAGCCGGTCGTCGGTGTGGAAGGTCAGCCCGTGGTCCACACCGTGACGGTGGCCGGATGCCATGGGCAGGACGTGCCCACCCTTGCGGTCGGCGTTGTTGACGATGATGTCGAAGACAGCCATCCGCCGAAGGGCGGTGGAGTCCTCGTGGATGAGCGAGACCGGACGGTCCAACTCATCGACGGCGTCGAACACGCGGAGCCAGCCGGCGGTGAGGCGGGCGGGGAGTTCGGCGATACCGACAATGTCGACAGGGTCGACAGGGTCGACAGGGTCGACGGCATCATGGCCTGGCTCGGTGTCGCACCAGCGTTGCACCATGCCGGGGCCGAAAGGGCCGTCGGAGAGCCAGGTCTGCGGCACAATGTCCCAGCCCAGGGCCTCGGAGACCAGGTAGGACGCCACCTCGCGCTGGGCCAGGGTGTGGTCGGGGAAGTCCCACAGCGGTTTCTCACCGGCGGTGGGCTTGTAGACGACCCGGGTGTCGCCGATGCGTCCAAGGAAAGTGGCGTTGGACGCGGTGGTGAGCTGGCCCTCGATCTCGATCGGGCCGTCCGGCACGGGGTTGGTGGCGTCACCCATCTACGCGGAATCGCGCCCGGCGGCGACGACGGACCGGGTGCGGTCGATGAAGGCGCGGGCGGCACCGACGGGGATGCGGACGATGAACACCTCGTCCGGCTCGACCTCCAACTCGAAGTTCTCCGGGTCCTCCTGCAGGGCCTCGACCTGGTCGAGGTCGAGCTCCGGGGGTGGTGCGGCCTCCACCACGACCTGTGAGGTGGTGGGGTCCCAGCCGAGGGTGAGCACCCCGGCCCGGAACTTCTCCTGCAGCGGCATGTCCAATGGCTCCTCATCGACGAGCAGGTCAGGCGTGCTGTCCGGGATGGTGATGGAGGTGGCGTCCGAGGAGCGCAGCGTGTCGAGGAGCTGTTCTACACCGTCGGCCAGTGCTCCTGCCTGCTGCTTCTCCAGAGAGACGCTGACCGTCTCATCGCGTTCGGTGGCCTGCAGGTAGAACGTCCTGTCTCCAGGCACGCCCACGGTGCCGACAACGAAGCGGTCGGGCCAGTCGAATCCGTGCGTGATCATGGGCATGACACCAAGTGTAGTTGTCTAGTGTCCGGCTCCGCCGCCGATCCGGTCGTCGGTGGGGACGTCGGTAGAGTCGGACGAGGCGGCGGGGCGCAGCCACGACAGGTCGCCGGCGGAACTGTTCACGGTGAACACCTGGGTGCTGTTGGGGCCCTCGGAACCGCTGCTGCCGTAATGGATGACGGTGACGGACGCCGGGTCGGCATGGATGCGCTGGAAGTTGTCCAGCGGCATCCCGTAGGCATCGGCGATGAGTGACTTGATGATGTCGCCGTGGGAGACCGCCGCCCACACCGCATGCGTGCCGTGGGTTTCGGTGACCTCGGTGTCGTGGCGTCGGATGGCCTCGACGGCGCGTGCCTGCATGGCGGGCAGGGACTCGCCACCGGGGAAGACCGCGGCGCTGGGTTCGCCGAGGACCGTCTTCCAGAGCGGTTCCTTCGCCAACTCGGAGAGCTTTCGGTTCTGCCAGTCGCCGTAGTCGCATTCGGTGATCCCGTCCTCGACGGTGATCTCTGTGGCGGTGTTGTCGGCGCTGGCAGTGCTGGTGGGGATGTCCTGGTGGGCGAGGATGGCGTCCGCGGACTGTCGGGTGCGCTCCAGCGGGCTGGTGACGATCCGGGCGAGCGGGACGGCGGCGAGGCGTTCGGCGGTACGCCCGGCCTGGTCCAGGCCCTTGTCGTCGAGGAGGACGCCCGGGGTGCGTCCGGCGAGGACCCCGGCGGTGTTCGCGGTGCTGCGCCCGTGGCGGACGAGGATGACGGTGGCCATAGGGACGAGGATAGTCGGGATGGCTGCCGTCACGTCTGGAACTGGTGAGCTCGTTGACGGGGAAGATACGCCCCGTGAGGCGCGAACGTCAGCTCAGCCCGAGATGCAGCAGCAGCGCTTCGTCCACCCCGGAGACGTCCTCAGCGGACAGTGATCCGAGACGTCGTACGAAGCGTGACACGTCGAGCGACCGGACCTGTTCTGCCTGTGCTTTCGAATCCACCTCGAGTCCATTGACGCGGTCCGGGGTGACGAGGACCTGGAACGGAAGAATCTTGCGGACGTTCTTGGTGAAGGGAACGACCGTGAGAACTCCTCGGCCGGTACGGGAAGAGACGGTGTTCCTGGCGTTGTTGGAGACGATGATCACGCGCCGGGTCTTGTTGGCTTTGCTGCCGACGGTGGGGGTGAGTTCGACAAGCCAGACCTCTCCGCGACGCATCAGTCTACGTTCTCCAGTCCGTCGGAAAATTATCCTACTGGTCGGGAAGGGGCTGGATCCCGGCCGTCTGGAACTTCTTCCGGGTCCTGGCGGACGCACCGATGAGGACGACGGACCGTGCCTCACGGGCGGTGGGGAGGTCCGTGAAGGAATCCGTGACGAACTCGGCGTCCTGAACCGGGACGTCCAACTCTCGGAGGGCCTCGACCTTGCGCTCTGCAAGCCGGTGGTCGGCGACGTCCATCCCGGTCGGGGTGGTGGTGAATGTCGTGCCTGAGAGCAGGTCGAAGGGGACCCCGGCGGTGTCCAGCAGTACCCGGGCGAGGCGGTGTTCGGTGGCGGTGGCGATGACGATTCTCGCGCCCTCGGCCTTCTGCCGCCGGATACGCTCGACGGCGGAGCTGCGGATCCAGGGGCCGGAACGTCCGACGCGGTGGCCGAAGGACGCCACCCGCCGAGCGAACTCCGGGTCGTCGAGACCGCGTAGCGCGATCCTGGCGATGCGCACGCCGGTGATTCGCCGGTGCTCGTCATCCCGGAGGAAGAGTCTCTTGATGGCGAGGGGGATGGCGGGGAGCAGGCGCAGCGGTCGCTGGCAGAGTTGTTCGATGGTGAACACGGTGAAGGTGTCGCGGGTGGTGATCACGCCGTCCAGGTCGTAGATGACGACGTGGGGAGTCGGTTCGGACGGTCCGGACGGCATAGACGGCACGGTGGGCATGCGGCTGAGCCTAGCAATACAGCTATGGTCACCATGCTGCCCTGGGCGATATCATTCATGATATGAACGTGCGGAGGTGAGATTGATGATGTCAATCGTGGTTCGCGGGCTCGACGAGACCGTGAAGAAGAGGTGGGCTGAGCAGGCAAACGGGCATGGTCGATCCCCCGAACATCGGTCTTGCACTGATGCACATGGCCCAGGGCCTGGGTGGGGTCGATGAGTTGGACATCCCTGGGCGCAATGATCGGGCAAGAGCAGTGGATTTCGAATGATCGTCCTTGACACGAACGTCATCTCGGAAGTTTTCCGCAGATCGCCGCCATCTGCCGTACGCACGGCGCAATCTGTGCCACGCGAAACTCGAAGGATTTCGCCAGAACGGGAGTTGAGCTGATCAACCCCTGGATTGTCTGATCGGCGCCGACGTGGTCGCAGCGTCCGATCCCACGGTGGACACGGTGGACACGGCGGACACGGTGGACGAGGATGCTCGGCGTCGCCCTCGGTGGTCGAGGCGGTCCGACGGCTGGCGGTACCTAGAGGTGGCTAGATCAGCTTCAGCCGTCGCTGTCGGTAACGCCTGCCGGTCGGCAGGACCAGGGTTTTCGGGACGACCTCCAGGTCACCGGGCTCCGTCGGCAGCGAGGTCTCCACGAGGATCGGGAAATGGTCGGAACCGTCCTGCGGCAGCGAGGTGACGGACGGGGAGACGTAGCCGTGGGACAGGGCCAGGTCGTAGCTGCCGCGGAAGACACCGTAGTTGCGGTAGGTGGCCGAGTCGCTGCTGGACAACGTGTATCCATAGGGCACGACATGTTTAGCCAACCCGGACTGGAACAACGGGTAGTTGAAGTCGCCGGCCATCACCGACGGCAGGCCGGGGCCGAGATCGTGCAGGGCACCGACCGCGGTGCGGACCTGCTGGCGACGCAGGGAGTTGCTGGCGGTGAGCGGGGCGGCGTGGAAGGACGAGATCATCACCTCACCGCCGTGGAGGTTGTCGTGCGCCAGCACGGTGGCCAGTCGTTCTTCGCCGGGTTTCATCACCACGTCGTGCAGGGACTTCTCCAGCGGCATGGTGAGCAGGGAGCGGGGGTCGAACCGGCTGGGACGCAGGTACACCGCCAGGCCGAGCCGACTGCCGGAGGTGGACTGCACCAGCTCCAGGTCGCCGATTCTGGTGGGCAGGGATTCGGTGTCGGCCTCCTGCAGGCAGAGCGCGTCCGGATCGTGAAGCTCCGCCAACGGGGCCAGTTCTCCGGCGGCGTTGTGGTGGTGGAGGTTGTAACTGATGAGCTTCATCGTGGTCCAGGGTAGTCCAGGAGGTCGGGTGGGGTGGGGATCTCACCGTGTATTGCCAGGTCAGCTCGGAGATGCCGTGCCGATTTTCCAGTAGCTGCAGAAGGTCACGTCCGACTTGGGGACGCCGCGGTCGCGCACCAGGTGGCGGCGAACAGCCTTGATGAGACCGGACTCCCCGACGGTGAAGCCGTAGACGCTCTCCGGCAACGAGAGCCCGCGCAGGGCCGGCGATGCCTTCGGTGCCGTGGACGACGAAGTCGACGTTCATTTCTGTCTCGGATCCGTCTGACGCCCCGCATGACCCGGCCGATGCAGACCCAGCGCGGAAGTCACGGATGGTGTCGTTGCGGATCACTGGGCGGGTGTCCTTCGGCAACGCCATGAACGTCAGGAGGCCGCCGAAGCCGAACGTGGTGGGCACATTCTCCAGCTTCGCCCCGTCACTGATCGGGAGAGCATACCGGAACCACTGGTCGAAGCCCTGGTAGGCGAGCTTGGCCAGCTCCCCGCCGGTGCGTCAGCACCCGTCACCATCGCTCACGCTGTGTAATGACCGAGGCCGTGGCAGGATACTCCGCATGGCCACGGACGGTGAGCAGACGGTGATACGGCAGGCTCGTGCAACGGGGACTAGAATCGTGGCATGGCACACAATGGGACTGAACCTGACATCAAACCCCGCTCCCGGGATGTCACTGACGGCCTGGAGAAGACCGCGGCCCGCGGTATGCTCCGCGCCGTCGGCATGGATGACGGCGACTGGGACAAGCCGCAGATCGGGGTGGCGTCGTCTTGGAACGAGATCACCCCCTGCAACCTGACCTTGAAGAAACTCGCCGGCTTTGCCAAGGAGGGCGTACACGCAGCGGGGGGCTATCCGCTGGAATTCGGCACGATCTCGGTGTCCGACGGGATTTCCATGGGCCACGAGGGCATGCACTATTCACTGGTGTCCCGGGAGGTGATCACCGATTCGGTGGAGACGGTCATGTCCGCCGAACGGCTGGACGGGTCGATTCTGCTGGCCGGCTGCGACAAGTCCATCCCCGGGATGCTCATGGCGGCGGCGAGACTGGACCTGTCCTCGGTGTTCCTCTACAACGGGTCGACCATGCCGGGCACTGCACGGTTGTCGGACGGATCGGAGCGCGAGGTCACCCTGATCGACGCTTTCGAGGCCGTCGGTGCGTGTCGGGCCGGGAGGATGTCCGAGCAGGATGTGGATGCCATTGAGCGGGCGGTGTGCCCGGGAGAGGGGGCGTGCGGTGGCATGTACACGGCGAACACGATGGCATCCTCGGCCGAGGCGATGGGGATGAGCCTGCCAGGATCTGCCGCACCGCCGGCGATCCACCGCAACCGCACCATGTACGCCCGACGCTCGGGGGAGGCGGTGGTCGGACTGCTGGAGAAGGGAATCACCGCCAGGGACATCATCACCCGGGAATCGCTACTGAATGCAGTAGCCGTGGTGATGGCGTTGGGCGGGTCCACCAATGCTGTGCTGCACCTCATGGCGATCGCGAATGAGGCCGGGGTCGATCTGACGCTGAAGGACTTCAACGACGTCGGCGACCGCGTCCCGCACCTCGGTGACCTCAAGCCCTTCGGACGGCACGTGATGAACGACGTCTTCAAGATCGGTGGCATCCCGGTGGTCATGCGTGCTCTGCTGGACGCCGGGCTGATCAACGGGGACTGCCTGACCGTGACCGGCAAGACGGTCGCGGAGAACCTGGCGGAGATCAACCCGCCGGATCCGGACGGCACGATCCTGCGGAGCCTGGATGACCCGATCCACCCCACCGGTGGGCTGAGTATTCTCCACGGGTCGTTGGCTCCGGAGGGGGCGGTGGTCAAGAGTGCAGGCTTCGATGCCGACGTCTTTGAGGGCAATGCCCGGGTGTTCAACCAGGAGCAGCCGGCGATGGACGCTGTGCTCAACGGCGAGCTGAAGAAGAACGACGTGGTCATCATCCGCTACGAAGGGCCCAAGGGCGGGCCGGGCATGCGCGAGATGCTGTCGATCACCGGCGCGATCAAGGGTGCGGGAATCGGCAAGGACGTCCTGTTGATCACCGACGGTCGTTTCTCCGGTGGTTCGACGGGGCTGGTCATCGGCCATGTTGCTCCCGAGGCGGTGGACGGCGGACCGATTGCATTTGTCGAGGACGGCGACCGGATCCGGGTGGACATCGCCGCCCGCACCATTGACCTTCTGGTTGATGAGACTGTGCTTGCTGAGCGGGCCGAGGGATGGGTGGTGCCGGAGAATCCCCGGCTGCACGGGGTGCTGGGTAAGTATGCCGCGCTCGTGAAGTCCGCGTCCGTGGGCGCGGTGACGACGTAGCGGGTTGAACTATCTGACCTGGTGACGCACATCCAGGGCACGCGGTAGGGCTGATGGTCGTCGCACCACTGGGGCTCTTACAGTAATCTCTCGCGGATCGTGAACGGGTCGGCCTTGGGCTTGGAGCGGGTGCGTGCGTCAGTGGCGTCCCTCAGCTTCAGGGCGCCACCCGCGTGGATGCGGCGAACATCCCCGCAGCAACGACCACGATGAGGGTGGCGGTGGCGACGACGGTCCCGGCGTCCCACCCGGCGAGGACGGCCCCGCCGACCGCGCCGGCGATCGTCACACCGAGGTAGGTGCCGGAGGTGTTGAGTGCGATGGCCGCATTGGACCCGTCACCGGCGGTGGTCGCAAGACGTGCGGTGAGGGCGGGTGACAAGCTGAATGCGCCGAGGGACTGGACGGCGCCGAGGCAGACCAACACCACGATCAGTGGGAGCGAGTTCAGCGGTGCGGCCAACCAGAGCAGCCAGGATCCGGCGCAGCCGACGGCCAAGGTCAACAGTGACACGACGATGGTGCGCAGCGGGCCGATCCTGTCCGTGAGTCCCCCGCCGATCCACACGCCGACGATGCCGCCGAGTCCGGAGACGGCGAAGGTGACCGCCCGGAGTTCATTGTCGGGGACCGCCCCGGCGAGGAATGGTGCGAAGTAGGTGAAGGCCATCATCGAGCCGGACATGGCCACCACGTTCACGCCCAGGGTCCGGGCCACCGGCGGGGAACCCAGGGCGCGGAGCTGCCTACCGACCGGAACAGCGTCCTCACCCTGACCGTCGGACACCATCGTCGAACGGATCATGACGGTGGCCAGCAGCGCGCCGACGGCGAGCACGAGGAAGCTGCCTCGCCAGCTCACGGCCTGGGCGATGAGGGTTCCGGCGGGCACGCCGAGGGCGATCGCACCGGTGACACCCAGGGCGACGATGCTGATGTAGCGTCCGATCTTCTCCGGCGGCGCCTGGGCGGCCGTCCACGCGAAGATGGCGGGAGTGGATGCCCCGGCGCACAGGGCGGCGATCACGCGCAGGGCCATCAGCACCCAGAAGTCCGAGGTTGCCGCTGCGGCGAGGTTGGCGACGGCGAAGACCGTGAGGGAGATCGTGAACAAGGTGCTGCGCCTGACCCGGGTCAGACTCACTGCCGCCACCGGTGCAGACAATGCGATGGTCAGGGAGAAGACGATGACCAGCTGGCCGGCCTGGGCCTCGGACACCCCGAGGTCGCCGGCGAGCTCGGGGAGGATGCCGGCGATGACGTAGTCGTCGGTGTAGAGGATCAGGGCCGCGAAGAGCAGCGCGAACAACCACCGGGGCCTCAGTGCGTCCTGCCCGAAGCGGACTGCAACGCCTCGGTGAGCAGGGTCGTCATCCCCTCGGGTGACAGGGCACCGTGGCTGGTGGAGGCATCGAAGGTCATGCCGACCATGAGGGTCTTGATGGTCATCGCCGCCTGCGGCGTGCGGTCGGCAGGGACGCCCAGGCCGGTGAGGACGGCGGTCACCACGGAAAGCATGTCGCCTGACATGTGGTCGGTGATGTCCCGGAAGACGTCCTTGGTCCGGGAGGCCATCATGAACTCGCCGAGCACGATGTTCTCCCGGCGACGGTCCTCGTCGAGGGGGAGCAGCTCGCCGAGTACTGCCACGGCGGTCTCCACGGTGTGGGTTCCCGGAGTGCCGCTGAGGTCGTGGGATTCCAGGCGGCGGTCCATACTGTCACCGACATCCTCCGCGGCGGCGGCCAGCAGGTCATGTTGCCTGGGTTAGGTGTTGCGAATGCTGCCGACGTTGAGTCCGCTCTCCTCGGCGACTGTGCGGAAGGACAGGCCGTCGACACCTCTGGTCACGATGAGGTGCAGGGCGGCGTCGAGAATCTGTCGGCGACGCTGGTCAGGATCCACGATCTTCGGCATGGCCGCTAATTCATCACGGGTGTGATAAAAAGTGGAACCGCCCCCACCGGACGCCCCAACGTCCAAGCATCGACCCTGTGCTGAAACCATCCCCACGCCAGCTGAAGCTCGCGCTCAATTTCTTCCCGCCCTATGTCGGCTCCGGCATCCGCATGCGCTACATCGCCGACGACGGATCACGCGTGGTGACCACCCACCGTCCCCGGCGGGTCAACGCCAACCTCGTCGGCACCGCCTTCGGCGGTACGATCCAGACCATGACTGACGGGTTCTACCTGTTCATGGGGATGACCCGACTCGGGAGGGACTACAACGTGTGGGATGCCGAATCCCACGTGACCTACCTCAAACCGGGCAGGGGACGCATCACGGCGGACATGCGCACCGATGACGCCACCTTCGACCTCATCCAGGAGAGGACCGCCGACGGGTCGAAGCACCTGCACTGGTTCACCACCGAGATCACCGACTCCTCAGGTGATGTCGTGGCGACCGTGCGTAGCCGGGTCTACTTCCGGCTCAAGGAGAAGGCGAGGGCGCGCGTGCCTCAGCGCACCTCGTAGCGGCGTGACTGGTCGGCGACACCGGCGAAGCGGAACGGGCCCGTGGTCACCTCGGCGGTGACCTGGTCAGAGCTGGTGCCGTGCGGTGCCGAATGCAGCGCGCGGTACTCCTCGATGCTCACCGGGACCCGGGTGTCCAACAGGGTGGCGGCACGCTCCGGGTTGCGACGCTGCAGGTAGCCGGGCTGCACGACACCTGTGAGGAACTCGGAGACACAACCGGAACCGTAGCTGAACAGGCCGATGCGCTTGCCGGCCAGGTCGTCCTCGTGGTCGATCAGCGAGGCCAGGCAGGAGTACAGCGAGGCGGTGTAGCTGTTGCCGAGGCGACGGTTGTAGCGCGAGCCGGTCTCCAGGCCGGTGTCGCGGCCGTCGGCCTCGTCGCCGGGGTTCAGGGCGGTGCTGATGTCGTCACCGCTGACCTCGCGCAGTCGGGCCTGGGCCTTCTTCGCCATCTTGGTGTACGGCTGGTGGTAGATGACCCGGTCGATGTCGCCGATGGCAGGGCCGCCCTGGGACTGCAGGTCAGCCCAGGCGTCCGAGACGGCGTCGAGGTAGGCGCCCACGGAGAGGTGCCCGTCGACCACGGCGGTGGTGGAGTCGTTGGGACGCCAGAAGTCGTCGACGTCGGTGGTGGAGATGCCGTTGGCCGGCTCGATCTCCAGCAGCTCCGGGTCGGCGGAGACCAGCATGGCGACCGCACCGGCCCCCTGGGTCGGCTCACCGGGGGAATCGAGCAGGTAACGGGCATTGTCGGAGGCGATGATCAACACACGCTCCTGCGGGGAGCGGGCGACGATGCCGATGGCGGCCTGCAGGGCGGCGGTGCCGCCGTAGCAGGCCTGCTTCATCTCCACGACGCGCACGGAGTGCGGCAGGCCGAGCAGCTTGGCGGCGGAGATGCCGGCGGCCTTCGACTGGTCCACACCACTCTCGGTGGCGAACAGCAGGGTACGAATCCCCTCGATGCCGTTGCGCTCCAGCAACGGCTTGGCCGCCGCGGCACCCATGGTGACGATGTCCTCGTCCTCGGCGAGCATGCTCATCTCGGACTGGCCGAGGCCCAGGACGTACTTGCCGGGGGCGATCCCGGCGTGGTCGGCGAGTTGCGCCAGGTCGACAACGTGGTGGCCGGTGGCCATCTCCAGGTCGTGGATACCAATTGCGGTCATGATCTTCTCGCCTTCTCTATCGTTCCATGCTCAGATGGGTGGACATCAGTTCGCCGGGGTTGGTCTGCGCGGCCAGCAGGGAGAGCTCGCCACACAGCACCGTTGCGGCCACCAGGGAGGCCAGGCGACGGGAGTTCTCCCCGACCTTGCGGTTCTCCCGGCAGCCCATGCGCTCAAGTGCTTCGGTGACATCGTCGTGGTGCTTTCCACTGCCAACGGTACCCACAATGATATTCGGAAGGGTGCAGGAGAAGTACAGTCCGTCCTCCCGGGCCTCGGCGTAGGTGATGCCCTGGGAGCCCTCCACGATGTTCGCCGCGTCCTGTCCGGTGGCCAGGTAGACGCCCAGGAGCATGTTCGCGTAGTGGGCGTTGGCGGACCGCAGGGCACCGGCGATTGTGGACCCGACCAGGTTCTTCTGCACCACGATCTCGGCGACGGCGGAGGCGGTGGTGCGCAGTCGACGCTCCACGACCTCGTTCGGCAGGAAGAGATCGGCGACGACATTCTTGCCACGGCCCAGGATGCCGTTGACGGCGGTGGCTTTCTTATCGCTGCAGAAGTTTCCGGACACCGAGCCGTAGGACAGTCCGAGGTCCCAGGACAGGATCCGCTCCATCAGGGCGTCGGCGCTCTTGGTGACCATGTTGTGGCCGGAGGCGTCACCGGGGTGCAGTTCGAAACGCACGTAGAGCAGGTTGCCGACGATCTCGGTGTGCAGGTCCACCAGTCGGCCGTGGCTGGTGGTGGTCGACACCGTGTCCTGCAGGTCCTCGAGACGGGCAGTGATCGTACGGGACGCCTCGGCGGCGACCGCGCCGTCTTCGGCAGTGAACAGCACAGAGCGGGTCATGCACTCGGAGACGACGGTGGTCCGGATGCCGTCCGGCACCTCCCGTGAGATGCTGGCACCACGTCCAACCGACGGCCACAGAG
>DGYFR06201__coassemble_707_pt1 | contig 27504 bp, 28 predicted proteins | sample DGYFR06201__metabat2_high_PE_047 | metagenome-assembled genome bin DGYFR06201 | reverse complement strand
GCGAGTTGGTTGACATACTCACGACCCAGTTCAATATCGCCGGCCATGGGCCGGGCCTTGAGCAGAGCCTGGAACTCCCAGGTCGACGCCCAGCGTCGGTAGTAGGTCAGGTGTGAGTCCAGGGTGCGCACCAGCGCGCCGTGGCGGCCTTCAGGACGCAGTGCGGCGTCTACCTCGAAGAACACCCGGCAACCGATGTTGATGAATTCGCCGGCCAGCCGGGTCGTCCGGGAGTCGGCAGGTTCGGCGACGAAGACGACGTCGACGTCCGAGATGTAGTTCAGCTCGCGGGCACCACACTTGCCCATGGCCAGGACCGCGAGCTTCACCGGCACCTCGCCGGTGGGGAACACCGTGGCGGTGGCCACCGCCAGCGCCGCGGTCAGTGCCGCATCGGCAGCGTCCGACAACCGGGCGGTGAGGTCGGAGAAGGACACCGGCGGGGTCACCTTGTCGTCCTGGTTCTCTGCATCCCGGCCGATGCGGGCGGCGCGCCGGATGAAGGTCGCGGCCAGATCGATCGCGGCGATCCGGGCCAGCACGGTGCGGTAGGCCGTGCGCATCGCCCGGTCTGCGTCAATCCCGGTCACGCTGGCCCGGTACAGCAGGGATTCCTCATCCTCCTGCACCGGCTCGGCACCAACCGACTCCAGCAGTTCCCCCATGATCTCCTCGCGCTCCGGCAGCTGACCGGTCAGCTCGGGCCAGACCAGCGGGTTGGCGATCACGTGGTCACCGAGCAGCGTCGAGCCACCGAACAGCGCGAGCAGCCGCACCCGGAACGCCGGGTCGGTGTCCAGGGCCGCCAGCAGCTCCTTGGCGGACGCCTCCCCGGTCACCGCATCATCTTCCAGTGTCTCGACCAACCGGACCACGGCGTTCAGGGCACGGTCCGGGTCACCGACGGAGGACAGCACCCCCAACAGGTCGAGGTGTTCCTCGTCGTCCCACCCCAGTGCCGCCAGGTCGTCACCGGCGGACGGCCGGCTCAGGCCGAGCGATGCCGGGGACGGTATGGGAGAGCGGGTGGTGCGTAGTGGGTTCACTCCTGGACTCAACTCCTACGGGACCGGCGCTCGGGGTCTCTCCCCGATCCAACGGTGCCACCCATCGTAATGGCATCCCCGGACGGGATGGACGGACGGCATGTCCGGGCGTGGTCCGACGCACCCCCTGCCACGGGGACATTTCCCCATGCTCACCACTTCGTGTCCGAGGCACCCGCTACATTAAGGATCATGCGATGATTCTCTCAGACTGCTGGCCACTCACGCCGCCTCAGCCGCACCACAGCTCTGCTCACCGCCACTGTGATGGGGCCCGGCCTCGCCTCCTGCGGAGAGGAGGGCGAGAAGGCAGGGAGCTGCAATGCCCATGAGTGCCCCGACACCGTCGCCCTGGCCGATGCCAGCGCCCTGAGCAACACCCGTTGGACCACCGAGAAACGGTCCTACTACCAGCGGGAGGAGTGTCCGACCCAGGCCGACGGTGGCAGTGGCGAGACCCCCAACCCCTCCCGCAGTCCCGACAGCCCGACCAGGGCCGATGGAAATTCCGGATCTCCGGACCCCAGCATCTCCACCTCCTCCCTCGGGGTGCAGGAGAGCCCCGCCATCGCCCGGGAGCGCAAGGTGTACCGCAACTCGGCGGACTTCCAGTTCCTGGACACCGACGGCACCCTCGCCCCCCGGCGCGAAGTACATCGTGGACGGCTCCGGCGGCCAGGGCACCTGCTCTTTCGGGTGGATGGTGCGCCCCGAAGGGAACAACAGCCGACTGCTCAACCTCACCGCCGGGCACTGCGGCGACGTCGGCGACAAGATCTACTCCGACTACTTCGGGTACACCAGCGCCACCCCGTCGGTGAGCATGGGCTCCACGCAGGTCGAAGTGAAGGGCTGGGCGGGCAAGCACTGGCTCGAGGAGAATCAGCCCTACATGTGCCGACTCGGCTTCCGGTCGGGATTGTCCTGCGGAAATTTCCAGCAGATGACCAGTGACATCTCCATGACCTACGTCGCCATCTCCGACCACGGGGACTCCGGCGGAGCCGTGTGGGCCTTCGACCCGTCCGACTCCTCGCAGACCTCGATCTACGCCGTCGGTGTCACAAGCTGGCTGCGGTACGAGGACGCCGCCACCGCCGGGGCCAAGACCGTGGAATCGGTGATGAACCCCCAGAACCTGAAGATCTACGCCTTCTGATGTCGGGCCTGATGTCGGGCTGAGGGAACCTAGAACTCCAGGTTGTGGGCCAGTTCCCAGGGAGTGACCTGGGACTGGTAGGCCTTCCATTCCCGCCACTTGTTGCGCAGGAAGTACTCGAAGACATGCTCGCCGAGGGCATCGGCGACCAGCTCGGACTTCTCCATCTCGCGCAGTGCCAGATCAAGGTCACCGGGCAGGTCCTTGTACCCCATCGCCATGCGTTCGCGACGGGTCATCCCGGCGACGTCCTCCTCCACCGGCGGGGCGAGCTCATAGCCCTCCTTGATGCCCTTGAGGCCGGCAGCCAGCAACACCGCATAGGTCAGGTAGGGGTTCGCCCCGGAGTCCGGGGTGCGGATCTCCACCCGGCGCGACGACGGCTTGTGCACGGTGTACATCGGCACGCGGATCATCGCCGAACGGTTGGACGCCCCCCACGTCGCCGCCATCGGGGCTTCGTCCCCACTGGTCAGACGCTTGTAGGAGTTGACCCACTGGTTGGTCACCGCGGAGATCTCCGGGGCATGCTCCAGGATTCCGGCGATGAAGGACTTCGCCGTGGTCGAGAGGTAGAACAGGTCGTCCGGGTCATGGAAGGCGTTGTCCTCGCCCTCGAACAGAGACATGTGGGTGTGCATCGCCGAACCGGGGTAGTCATGGAACGGCTTGGGCATGAACGTCGCCCGCACGTTATTGCGGCGGGCGACCTGCTTGACCATGTAGCGGAAGCTCATCACGTTGTCGGCCATCGACAATGCGTCCGCGAAACGCAGGTCGATCTCCTGCTGGCCGGGGGCGGCCTCGTGATGGGAGAACTCCACGGAGATTCCCATGGACTCCAGGGCAGTGATGGCGTCCTGCCGGAACAGCGGGGCAGCATCGGTGACCGCCTGGTCGAAGTAGCCACCGGTGTCCGAGGGCACCGGGCGCCCGTCCGGACCGTCCTCCTCCTTGAGCAGGAAGAACTCGATCTCGGGGTGCACGTAGCAGGAGAACCCCTCGTCCGCGGCACGGTTGAGCTGGCGACGCAGCACCTGGCGCGGGTCAGCCCAGCTGGGCTGCCCGTCGGGCATGGCGATGTCGCAGAACATGCGTGCGGTCAGCGACTGGTCGCCGGTGCCGCCGTCCAACGGCAGGATCTGGAACGTCGACGGGTCGGGACGGGCGATGGTGTCGGACTCCACCACGCGGGAGAAGCCCTCGATCGACGACCCGTCGAAACCAATCCCCTCGGCGAACGCCCCTTCCAGTTCGGCTGGCGCCACGGCCACGGACTTCAGGTATCCCTGAATGTCGGTGAACCAGAGACGGACGAAGCGAATATCGCGCTCTTCGATAGTACGCAGGACGTATTCCTGTTGACGGCTCATGCCGCCCATCGTAGCTGTGATGAGGGCCCTGGATTGTGACAAGTTCGTTAACATCTGTCCGGCGAAGGTGGCACAATATGTGGACATGGCTGACAGCACGCAACGACCCTCCACCGGTTACCTCACCCCCACCCGTCAGGTCCGCATCGGCGACCTGCGCGCCCGCAAGGCGGACGGCGACAAGTGGGCCATGCTCACCGCCTACGACTACTCCACCGCCAAGGCCCTTTCCGACGGTGGAATCGAATGCCTGCTGGTCGGTGACTCCGCGGCGAACGTGGTCTTCGGCTACGGCCAGACCCAGCAGATCAGCCTCGACGAGATGATCTACCTCGCCGCCGCCGTGGTCCGGGGTGCCGGCAACGCCCTGGTCATCGCAGATCTTCCCTTCGGTACCTACGAGGCCTCCGATGAACAGGCCGTCCTGTCCGCCTCGGAGATGATGCGTCGGTCCGGTGCGGCGATGGTGAAGATCGAGGGCGGGGTGCGCATGGTCCCGCGGATCCGGGCCCTGGTCGCCGCGGGCATCCCGGTGTGCGCGCACGTCGGATTCACGCCGCAGTCGGTCAACGCCCTGTCCGGGTTCAAGGTGCAGGGACGCGGCGACGGCGCCGAGCAGCTGATCGCCGATGTGAAGGCGGTTGCCGACGCCGGTGCCGACTTCGTGGTGCTGGAGATGGTGCCGGCGGATGTGGCGGCGAATGCCACCGCCGAGGTCGACATCGCCACCGTCGGCATCGGGGCGGGTCCCGACACCGACGCCCAGGTGCTGGTGTGGCACGACATCGCCGCGCTGCCGGCCGATGGACACCGTCCGAAGTTCGCCAAGCAGTGGGCACAGGTCGGCGCGGACCTCACCGCCGCCGCAGCGTCCTACCGTCGTGAGGTTGCCGAGGGCACCTTCCCCGCCGCGGAGCACTGCTTCTAGGCGGCGCTAGGCGAAACTAGTCTTCGTCCCACTCATCAGCGGCCTCGGTGCGTTCACGGGCGGTGGTCAGCGCGCGTTCCGCCTCCGCCCGGGTGGCATAGGGGCCCATCCGGGAATCCCACCCGGAGGTCTTGCCCTGGGTCACCTCGCCGGTGGCGGTGTCGAAGTACCAGGACCCGTTGGTGCTGTCGGTGTTGTCCGTGTTCGTGGTCATGCCCGCCATCGTAACCATCTGTGTGCCCGCTCGACGGCTCCGCTGCCCGAGACGGGGCCTCACAGTGCACCGATGATCACGAGGACAAGCGAGACCAGTCCCAGGACCACCGTCGACACCGTCAGCGTCACGACGCCCAGTACGGACGGCGCGATGCTGCCACGTTCCATTCCGAGGAACTGCCGACGATAACGCCTGACCTGGGTCATGTAGATCACCAGGCCCACATACGCCAGGAGTCCCGCCACCAGGACCACTGGCCGACCGTAGGAGCTGACCCAGTGCAGCATTGCGGTCGCAGTGAGCATGAGGCGCATCGCCGTCCTGCTCCAGGACAGGTTCGTCCGCTCAGGCTGCAGCCCCGGATCCCGCACCATGGTCACCCGATGACCAGTAGCGCGAGAATCACCGCGGCGAGGATGGCACCGGCCGACAGCGCCGGCACAATGGACGGCGCAGGCAGGGGTTTATCGTGGCGCATCGCGCGTTCGATCCGTAGCCAACGCACCGCGGATCCCGCAGCGAGCAGGACGCCGGTACCGATCGCCGCCAGGGCAGCGAAGGTCCGCAGTCCAGGTTCGAGCACCGAGTCCGGCAGAGCCTCGATACCCACTCCACCGGCGACGAATGCCAGCGCGGTACGCATCCAGGCCAGGAAGGTGCGTTCATTGGCCAGCGTGAAACGAGGGTCAGGTTCCTCACCGTCAGGGAAGAACCACCGGGTCGTCAGTGACCGTCGGTCCCCGGTCGCCGTGGCCTCATCCGTGGCCTTGCCCTTGGTCGCGTCGTCCTTGGCACTCACGGTGAGCCATTCTAGTCGGACAGCGCGCCTGTATCCCGGTTGCCTCCCGACGCCACCGGGTCGAGGTAGGAAGTTGGGTGTCGAGAGGGCCTGTGAGCCGGATTCTGTCCTACCAGGCGAGGACCGGCGGTGCCGTTCCTGCCCGGCGAGGTGATCATCCATCTGGGTCGACCGTCACCGGCCGCCTCACGCGGTCTACCTGTCCCTTGTCCGACGGGCCGCCGACGGGACACGGCCACACCGTTGCCGGTGCAGCCACTTGACCTTGCTCCTGGTGGGGTTTACCTAGCTGCGCCGGTCACCCGACGCACTGGTGCGCTCTTACCGCACCGTTTCACCCTTACCCGGCCACTGGTGACCGGGCGGTCTGTTTTCTGTGGCACTGGCCCGCGGGTCGCCCCGGGTTGCCGTTAGCAACCACCGTGCCCTGTGGAGTCCGGACTTTCCTCGATTCCGGGCGTGTCCCGTGACGGGCCGTCCCCGGAACCGCGATCACCCGGCCCTCTCGACGAGGTCCAACGTTAGCACTACCGCAGGTAGTGGGTGTCATTGACCTCGGTGACCACGGAACGTCGGGGGTAGAACTCCGCAACCGACAGGCCGGCCAGGTCCAGGTGCAGTGTGGTGTACATCGTGGCCGGGACGTTGAGTGCCTGACGCAGGATCGACTTGATCGGCGAGACATGGCTGACCATCAGCACCGTCTGCATCTCCGGTGCATCATGCAGGCGGTCGAGCAGGGCGGCGCAGCGTTGTTCGACCGCACCCATGGGCTCCCCACCGATGGCGGGGACGCTGGTGTCGTCGCACCATGCCTGGTGCTCGTCCGGCCAGCGCCGGTGCACCTCGGAGAAGGTCAGACCCTCCCAGTCACCGAAATCGGTCTCGATGAGGTCGTCGTCGGTGGTCACCGCCATCCCCAGAGCATCGGCCACCGCAGCGGCGGTCTGCCGGGTCCGGGTCAGCGGTGAGGAGATGATCCGGGTGATCCCCTCGCCGGCGTCCTGCCGCCTGGCCAGGTACTCCGCCGCGCGGGCGGCCTGGTCGCGGCCGGTCTCGGTCAGTTCCGGGTCACTGCGTCCGGAGAACACCCCGGCGACCGACATGGGGGTCTGTCCGTGGCGCAGCAGCAGCACCCGCAGGCCGGCCCCGGCACAGTCCTCCCCCATCCACCCGGGTCGTGACGTCGCTGACGTCGATGTACTCATGAGTCCTCCCGGATCAGCAGGCAGTCACATTCCGGGCAGGTGACCAGTTGGTCCTGCGGCGCGGCGATGATCCTGGCCAATGACTGGGGGTCAAGGCTCATGAAACACGACCGGCAGAGGTTACCTGCCAGAAGTGCCGCCCCGGCCCCGGTGCTGCGTTCGGCCTCCTCATAGCGCGCGCGGACGTCCTGCGGCAGTCGGTCGCGCAAGGCGGACGACGCCGCCGCCAGGTCCTCCAGTTGTCGGTCGATGTCGGCGAGCGCAGCCTTCTCGACGTCCCGGGCCCGGTCACGTTCGGCCACCGCCGTCTCAAGGGCGACCACCGCGGCGGTGACCTTGTCAGGTTCCCCGTCAGTGCTGATGAAGGCAGCGAGGAGTCGTTCCTCCCGCTCCATGGCCTCCTCGACCTCACCAAGTCGGCGTTCGGCGACGGTGAGGTCGTGGCGCAGGTCGCGCCGACGCTCGATGTCGGTGACCGAGCGCAGCCCGTCGATGTCCTCCCGCCTGCGCTCCCGCAGGCGGGAGGCGTCCTGCCGCAGGCGACGCACGGTGGAGTCGAGGTCGTCGGAGCGACGTCGTAGTCCGGCCAGCTCGCTGCGCCGTCGGTCGACGTCCGCGGTCAGTGCGGTGACCTGCTCTGTGTCGGGCAGTGCCTGACGCCGTGCGGTCAGTGACCGGGCACGGTCATCGACCTCAGTGAGTTCCCGAAGCACCGTCGGGACGCCGGACACGCTGTCAGTCACCGTCCGTCACCGCCCTCGTGCAGGGTCCATGGGTCGGTGCGTACACCGATCACCCCGGTGTCCAGGCGCGGGTCGGCGGCGGCGAGGAGGTCGGCGGCCTGGGCGCACCAGGGGAACTCACTGGCCCAGTGGGCGGTGTCGATCACCGGGCAACCACCGGCACGCAGGTGCTCGTCGACCGGGTGGTGGCGTAGGTCGGAGGTGACGAAACAGTCGACGTCCAGGCCCTTGACCGTGTCCAGGAAACTGTCCCCGGCCCCGGAGGACACCGCCACCCGGTGGATCATGTGCTCCGGGTCGCCGGCGGCACGCACGCCCCAGCGGGTCGTCGGAAGCCGGTCGGCGACCCGGGCAGTGAACTCCCGCAGGGTCATGGGGGTGTCCAGCGCGCCGACCCGTCCGATGCCGTAGCCGGTCTCCGTGGCGTCCTGCGGGGTGCACGGCGCCAGGGGCTCACCGGGGGTAACCCCCAGAAGTTCAGCCAGCCGGTCGTTGACCCCGGGGCGTGCGGAATCGGCACTGGTGTGGGCGGAGTAGAGGGCGACTCCGGCGCGGATCAACCGGTGCACGATGCGTCCCTTCGGACTGTCGGCGGGTACACCGGTGACGCCACGCATCAACAACGGGTGGTGCACCAACAGCAGGTCCGCACCTTCCTCGATCGCGGCGTCCACCACCGCATCGGTGCAGTCCAGGGCAACCCGGACCCGGGTTGCGTCCTCGGCCGGGTCACCGCAGACCAGACCGCAGGCGTCCCAGGATTCAGCGAGATGCGGCGGGTACGCCTCTTCGATGACCGCCACCACATCGGCGACGGTCGGGGGTCCGGGAGGTGCAGAGGGAGCGTTCACGCCCTCCACGATAGCTGCTCGTCTGCATCCGGGTCACTGCTGCGACCCAGGGTGACTACCGCATTCCGGCGCAACCCGTGCCCCTCATTACCGGCATTCATCTTCAAGTTCTGGCACCCTGGTTGCTGTGGTAGACGCAGACTGGGCAGCAGACAACGGCAACTCGGGTGCACCGGACCTCACCGGCACCCTCGACGGGACGGGCCGCACCCTCCTGATCGACGTCGACGGGACACTGGTGGACTCCTACCCGGGGATCCGCTCCAGTTTCCTGCGAGCCCTGGAGGACAATGACGTCGAGGTACCGTCGGAGGATCAGCTGCGTATGATCGCTGGCCCACCGATGATCGACACCCTGCGTGGTCTCGGCCTGGACGAGGAGACCTGTACGTCCACCCTGGCCAGCTACCGCGAGCACTACGACGGTGGCGGCTGGCTGGAGGCCCGTCCCTTCGACGGGGTCGAGGCCCTGCTGCGTGGCTGGAAGGACGCCGGTTTCACCCTGGTCACCGCAACCTCCAAGTCCGAGTCCTCGGCGATGCGTCTGCTGCGTCATTTCGGGTTGGACGGCTTCTTCGACGCCTTGGCCACCGCGTCCGACGACGGGTCCCGCCGTGCCAAGCCGGAGGTCGTCGCCCAGGCACTGTCACTGTTGGGACTGGACACCACATCCGTCGCCGACGGCGGGCCGGCCGGGCGTCCGGACATGCTCATGATCGGCGACCGGATCCATGATGTCGAGGGCGCCCACGCCTACGGCATCCGCGCCGCGCTGGTGGACTGGGGTTACGGTAACCGTGCCGAGCACAAGAAGGCTGACTACTCCGTCGCCGACCAGTGGGAGATGGGACGCCTGGTCGCCGACTGGGCCGACAAACGGCCGCTGATCTGCGTGGTCTGCACCGGGAACATCTGCCGGTCCCCGATGGGCGAGATCATGCTGCGTGCTGCCCTGGTGCAGGCGGGTCTGCAGGACGAGGTGCGACTGAACTCCTGCGGCACCGATGGCTGGCACGTCGGCGAAGCCGCCGATCCGCGGGCCGTCGCGCAGCTCCAGGAGGACGGGTTCAACGGTTCCGGTCACAGTGCCGCCCAGTTCGGCCCGGAGCACCGGGATGCCGACCTGTTCCTGGTGATGACCGCCGCGCACCGTAAGGCACTGCTGAAGCAGGGTGTAGACGAGGACCGGATCGCCCTGGTCCGCAGTTTCGGCCCCGCCGGGGACAAGGAGGTCGAGGACCCCTACTACGGTGGGCCGGACGGCTTCGCGGTGGTGTCGCGTCAGCTGTCCGAGTCCATCCCCGGGATCGTCGACTGGGCCCGGGCGCAGATCGCCGCCCGGCCCTGAATACCTGCAGGCCGCTACCGCAGCTCGAAGTCCATCGAGTCGACCGTGCCGTGTCGCGAACAGGTCGACGTCCACCCGTGCGGGGTGACCTGGACGACGCGGCGTCGCCCGCACTCCGGACAGAACCGGGGGGCGTCCAGCCCGGCCTTCTGCGACGGGGAGTACTCGATGTGCTCGCCCTCCCCCAGGTCGGCACCGGTGTAGGGGTCGAAGGGCCCGGTGCCCTTACCTCGCCTTCTCTCGCGTGCCACGGTCACACGCTCCGCGACAGAACCTTGATCGGCAGGTTCAGCCGACCCATCATGTCCATGTCCTGCTCTGCCGGGCGGCCCAGGGTCGTCAGGTAGTTGCCGACGATGATGCCGTTGATACCCCCGGTCAGCCCCTGCTCCACGCCCATGTCGCCGAGCGTCAGTTCGCGACCGCCGGCGAAGCGCAGGGTGGTCGACGGCATGGCCAGGCGGAACATGCCGATGGCCCGCAGGGCATCCTTGCCGTCCATCACCGGCATGTTCGCGAAGGGGGTTCCGGGTCGGGGGTCCAGGAAGTTCAGCGGGACCTCGTGCGGGTCAAGCTCGCGCAGCTGCACGGCAAACTCGGCGCGCTGTTCCGGGGATTCGCCCATGCCGACGATGCCGCCGCAGCAGACCTCGATGCCGGCGTCCTTGATCAGCTCCATGGTCTCCCGACGCTCCTCCCAGGTGTGGGTGGTGACGACCTTCGGGAAGTAGCTGCGGGCGGTCTCGAGGTTGTGGTTGTAACGGTGCACTCCGGCGGCCTTCATGCGGTTGACCTGCTCGGGGGTGAGAGTGCCGACGGAGACGGCGACGTCGATGCCCTCGACGTTGGCGTAGATCTCCTCGATGGCGTTCTCCAGCTGGACCATGAGGTTCTCGTCCGGCCCCTTGACGGCGGCGACGATGCAGAATTCGGTCGCGCCGGTCTTGGCTGTCTGGCGGGCCTGCTCGATGAGCTCGGCGATGTCCAGCTTGGTGGAGCGCACCGGGGACTGGAAGAGGCCGGATTGGGAGCAGAAGTGGCAGTCCTCCGGGCAACCACCGGTCTTCAGGCTGACGATGCCTTCCATCTCGACCTCTTCACCGCACCACTTCACCCTGACCTCGTGGGCGAGGGCGAGGAGGTCGGGGATCTGGTCGTCGGGGAGGTCGAGGACCTTGATGAGGTCCTCGTAGTCGAGGCCGCGTCCTTCGTCGAGTACCCGGGCACGTGCAGTGGTGAGAATGTCGGTCATGCGACCACGGTATACTGAACAGTGTTCAAGTTCCAACGCGAAAACAATTCTGCACGGTCAGACGGTGTGTCAGGAGGGCGTCAGAAGGGCGTCAGAACCTCTCCTCGTCACGGTTGCTTCGACGGTCGAAGAGCCCGCTGCGGCTCGAGCCGTAGCGTTCCTGGAGTTTGCGTTCCCTCGACATCGGCGCTGATGTCGCGGGTGCACCGTCCGCTTCCTGCTCCGCCGGTGCGTCCCGCTCCGCGGGCGCGTCCTGCGTGGCCGGCGCGTCCGACGAACTGGTGGAGGTCTCGGCAGCCTCAGAATCAGCGGCGGCGAGTTCTTCGCGACGACGGCGCCTCTCCCGGATCTCCGCCCACAGGAAATAGGCCAGACCAGCCGGTACCATCACCCCGAAGGCGATCCACTGCAGCCCGTAGGACAGGTACGGCCCGGAGTCCAGGTTCGGCAGCGGGATCTCGGACAGCCGTCCGGACGGGTCGGTCGCCTCCACCGAGGTGGCGTCCAACTGCACGTAGTCGTCCGCCAGGTCGAGGTCCACCGTGTCCCCCACCGCAGCAGTGGACATACCGTAGACCTGCACCCTGCCCTCCTCGGTGATCGGCGAGTTCGACGGGGCGTCCTCCGACATGCGGACGAACCCGGTGACCGTGGTCTGCTCCCCGGTGACCTCGGGGACGTCGTCGGCGCCGAAGTCGCCGGAGGCGTCCAACCATCCCCGGTTGACCATGACCGTCATCCCGTCACTGAGCCGGAACGGGGTCAGGGCGTGGTAGGCCTGGGTGCTGGACACCGGACGGTTCCGCAGCAGGACCTCGTCGGCCGGCAGGAATGTGCCCTGCAACTCCACCCTCGACCATTCCTTCTCCACCCCGGCACTACTGCCGTCGGTGGGGAGCACCTCCTGCGCGGGCACCGGGTCGGTCTCCAGGGCCGCCTCGAGACGGTCCTGGAAGTCCTGGGTGTCCCGGTTCTTGCCCAGTTGCCAGGGCGCGAGCACGGTGAAGGCGAAGTAGGAGAAGGCGATGGCGACCACTGCGGTGATCACCCATCCCGGGGTCAGAAACGAACGCCACCCCCTCCGACGACGGTCACCCTTACCACCGGAGCGCGGTGCGGTCGGGGCGGAGGTTGAGGTCGTGGAGGGGGTGGACACCGGGTCGTTCTCAGTCACACTGGCCTAGTCTAGTCCCGACTGCCGTGTTCCCCGCAGTCGTAGCCCGAGCCAACCGGCCACGATGACCGCGATCAGGGCGATCGTGCTGGGGATCGCCGAGGCAGGGGTGGTGATGAAGGACATCAGCGCGCTCTCGTCATCGCCGTCGGAGCTGTCGGATGCCGCCGAGTCAGCGTCGTCATTGCCGCGGATGGTGACCTCGCCGTCGGCGGCATCAGCGTCGGAGTCATCGTCCTCGCGACCGTCCTCCGTCTCGTCCTCGGGCATGTCACCCAGCGAGCCCGCCTCACCGTCGCAGCCCAGGGCCGCAGCGAAACCCAGCGGGTCCATCGCGGCACCGGTCTCGTAGAAAGTGCCCATCGCCGACGATCCATCGGCGGTGAGCGTCGCCGTCGCGGTGCCTTCGGCGACACCGTCGGTGACGCTAGCACCGTCGACCGACAGGTCCGCCACGGCGATACGGCCGTAGTTGTGCGGGTTGCCATCGGTGTCGTTGGACGTCACGTCGGCGAACAGGGTGCCGGTGTTGCCGTCGATCCGGATCTCGGGGTTCGCCACGGTGGTGTCCAGCACCCCCTCGTGACCGGTGAAGTGGACCGAGCCACCGAAGGTCAGGTTGGCGCTGGTGAGGGAACCACCGGCCACCTCCGCGGTGCCGTCGTTGCCGGTGAAGACAAAGGCTCCGTCGCTGTAGACCGCGCCGCCTCCCAGGTCCCAGCCACCGTTGGCGATGCTGCCTCGGATATAGCTGCGGAAGGACTCCTTGATGCCCCAGCCCATCCGGGCCTCGGCGACCTGGGTGGACCCGTCCGAGGCCTCACAGGAATTCTCGCTGTCGTTGGCCACACCGGTGACCCGGGGTGCGGTCACGCCAAGGTCCGGGTTACCTGAGCCGGTGTCGACGGCGCCGACTCCTGCGGCAGCTCCACCTCCGGTGGCCGGGGTGGCGGCGTCCAGGGCGCCGAGGCGCTCCCCTGCTCCGCTGGCGCAATCGTTACCGTCGGTCGCCAGGGTGACGTTGAGCGGGTCGGCCTCGTTGTTGCCCTCGCCGTAGTTGCCGCCGAAGGCCTTGTTGCCCTCGGCGGTGATGAATCCGGGGCCGGACAGGGTGATGTCACCGGAGCCGGCGGAGGTGATCGGCTGGTCCAGGGTGAATTCTGCGATCGCCACCTGGGAGCCGGTGTCGGCACCGGTCACTTCGGCACCCGGGGTGAATCCACTGACCGTGGTGGAGCGGTAGTCGGCGATGAACTGGGCGGTGGTGCCGCGGACCTTCACCGACATCTTCGACAGGGTGATGTCCAGGGCCCCGAAGTGGCCGTGCAGGTTGACCGAGCCGTTGAGCGGGATGTCGGCGTCCTGCCCGGAGAGAGCCGCGGCACCCGCGTCGCCGGTGAAGTCGAACGTGCCCTGGCCACGAGGGTCACCGGAGAAGCCGACACCGTTGAGGTTCCAACCGCCCATGGCGATCGGGCCGTTGAGGTAGCTGCGGAAAGACTGCTTGATGCCCCAGCCGACGGAAGCCGACTGGATCTCACCACACTGGGAGACGCCGGTGGTGGGTGTCGTCGCGGCCGCGACCTGTCCCTGGGTGTTGGGCTGTGCCTGCTGGGCGGGCTGTGCCGCCGGGGCCTGCTCAGCCTGCGGGCCCGGCTGTGCCGCTGCCTCCGACTGCCCGGCCGAGCGGGCGATCTGCACGCTGCTGTCCACGCCCTGGGCGCCACCAGGTGTGGTGGTCAGGTCCAGGCTGAACCGGTCACCGTCGTTCTTGCCGGCACCGTAGTTGCCGAGCAGTGCCTTGTTGAGGTTCTCGTGGATCCAGCTGTCGCCGGTCACGGTCGCCGCACCGGAAGCGGCACCTGCCTCGGACAGCGTCTCGTCCAGGGTGAAGGTAGCGACCGGCTCGCCGCTGAAGGCCGGCGGGCCGCCGGCAAGACTGACCACCGCGTCGACGTCCGCGGCGAGGTAGCGACCGTCGGCGATCAGCTGCGCCTGGTTACCCCGGATCTGCATCTCGAGGTTGCTCAGGGTGACGTTGATCAGCCCGGCGTGCCCGGTGAGGGTCATGGAGCCGTTCAGTGGGATGTCGGCGTCGTCTCCCTGGACCCGGGCTCCGGCCGGGTCGGCGGAGAACTGGAAGGCACCGTCCTCGGTCTTGGCTCCGCCGGTGAACCCGATGCCGTCGAGGTTCCAGTGACCACCGGCGATGGGCCCGGTGAGGTAGTTACGGAAGGACTGCTTGATTCCCCAGGACAAGGTGCCCTGCGAAACCGAGGAGATCTGCCCGGAACCTGCTGCAGCCCCCTGTTCGGCAACGACCGGTTCTGCCGCAGCCGACGTCACGACGCCCGGCAGCGCGACCGCTCCGACCAGGGGCAGCGTGGCGACGACAACGGAGGCCGAAGCGATGCGCAGTGAGCGGGCGGGCCGCAGGGACTTCCTTGAATTCACAGTGTGCACTTTCAACGTCATCACATGGACCCGCACAGACCCGCAGGGATCCGGCGTGATGCATGTGGATTTACACCTATTTTCAGTTAGGCAAGGCTAGTCGACCATGTCTCCGTTGACCAGCCACCAGCATCCGCACAACCACCCCCATCGGGGGTCGGGTCATGATTGCCCGGGGGCGCCAGCCATGGCTGCCCTGCCATCTCACACATCGCCAGTGCAACGACGGGGCAACGACGGGGCAGATACAGAAGACCAGCGACCCGACGGCAGAATCGCCGAGGAAAGTCGCTGGTCAAAGATGGTGCGCACTGACGGGTTCGAACCGCCGACCTGCTGGGTGTAAACCAGCTGCTCTTCCAGCTGAGCTAAATGCGCGTTGCACCGTCCACGTACCGTGCGGAACGTGGGGAGGCACGCATGGTGAACCGTGGTCCAGCTAGAACTCTAGCGCTTCATCCCACGGGGAACCAGACAGGCCCCCTGCCATTCACCGAAACGGGTGGACTTGGTCTGCACCAGGCCGGCGACCTGGGCAGACTCAGCGATGACACCGGGCTCGACGGTCCCGTCGGTACCGGCCGCCGGGGTCAGCAACCAGATACGGCCCGATTCTCCGAGGTTGCGGGTGGCGTCGACGAGACCATCGACCAGGTCGCCGTCGTCGGAACGCCACCACAGCAGGACGACGTCGACCATCTCGTCGGTCTCCTCGTCCAGGAGCTCCTCCCCGATCGCCTCCTCCAGCGCTTCGCTGATGGCACTGTCGGCGTCCTCGTCCCAACCAAGCTCCTGCACGACCTGGTCAGCCGTGACCTCCATGAGGCTGGCCCATTCCTGTTGTTCGTGCACTGCTGCGCCGGAGGCGTCTCCCACTTGCGGTTCCCTGACCTTTCGTCGAATTAAATCTGTCGTCATTACTAATTCCACCCTTATCTAGGGTGATTTTCTCCAGCTGGTCCGTCACCTTGGACATCCAACCGTCCGGCTGCGCTCGTCCACTGGCGACTCACGTCGTGTGCCACCTGCAGATTCACATACCGATCACTTGTGAATAGTAGGTGACGGACCGGATGTTGACCAGACTTCCACCGTTTTTGGTGTGATCGCCGAAATATTTCATGTTCCGGACTTCCGTAACATCGGGTGCTGACAGGTACCGAATTCCCGCCACGGAACCACACATTCCCACCGTGGCACCGGTCCTTTCCACACCCAGGAGGAAATTTCATGACGACAACACCATCAGGAAGCGGACGCTCCGACAGCAACTTCAGGAACATCCGCGACGGCGTGGCGTCCTATCTCAGGGACTCCGACCCCGACGAGACCCAGGAGTGGATGGACTCCCTGGATGGCCTGCTCAGTGACGCTGGCCCCGACCGTGCCCGATACCTGATGCTGCGTCTGCTGGAACGTGCCTCGGCCCAGCGGGTGGCCCTGCCCCCGCTGCTGTCGACCGACTACGTCAACACCATCCCCACCACCATGGAACCGGAGTTCCCCGGCGACGAGGCGATGGAGAAGCGCTACCGGCGGTGGATCCGCTGGAATGCCGCGGTGATGGTGCACCGCGCCCAGCGGCCCGAGATCGGCGTCGGTGGTCACATCTCCACCTACGCCTCGGCCGCCGCACTCTACGAAGTCGGCTTCAACCACTTCTTCCGCGGCAAGGACCACCCCGGCGGTGGCGACCACATCTTCTTCCAGGGCCACGCCTCCCCCGGCATGTACGCCCGCGCCTTCCTCGAGGGGCGCCTCAGCGAGGAGGAGATGGACGCCTTCCGTCAGGAGAAGTCGAAGCCGGAGCACGGCATGCCGTCCTACCCGCACCCCCACGGTATGCCCGACTTCTGGGAGTTCCCGACGGTGTCGATGGGACTGGGCCCGATGAACGCGATCTACCAGGCCCGGTTCGACCGTTACCTGCACGACCGCGGCCTCAAGGACACCTCCCAGCAGCACACCTGGGCGTTCCTCGGCGACGGTGAGATGGACGAGCCGGAGTCCCGCGGGCTGATCCAACAGGCCGCCCTCTACAACCTCGACAACCTGACCTTCGTCATCAACTGCAACCTGCAGCGTCTCGACGGCCCGGTCCGCGGCAACACCAAGATCATCCAGGAGCTGGAGAGCTTCTTCCGGGGTGCGGGCTGGAACGTGATCAAGGTCGTCTGGGCCCGCGAGTGGGACGATCTGCTCGCCAAGGACAAGGACGGCGCCCTGGTGGATGTGATGAACTCCACCGTCGACGGTGACTACCAGACGTTCAAGGCCAAGGACGGCGCCTACGTGCGCAAGTTCTTCTTCGAGCGCAGCCCGGAAACCGCCAAGCTGGTCGAGGACATGACCGACGAGGAGATCTTCGCCCTGCGCCGCGGTGGCCACGACTACCGCAAGATCTTCGCCGCCTACCAGCGGGCGCTGGACACCAAGGACCAGCCGACCGTCATCCTGGCCCACACCATCAAGGGCTACGGCCTGGGACACAACTTCGAGGGCCGCAACGCCACCCACCAGATGAAGAAGCTGGCCCTGGAGGACCTCAAGCAGTTCCGCGACAAGCAGGAGATCCCGATCTCCGACGAGGAGCTCGAGAAGGACCCCTACCTGCCTCCCTACTACAACCCGGGCCCGGAGTCCCCCGAGGTGCGCTACATGCTGGAGCGACGTAAGGACCTCGGCGGGCCGTTGCCGGAGCGCCGCCACGGCTACACCCCCCTGGCCGTGCCCGAGGTCAAGGGCTCGATGCGCAGCGTGCTCAAGGGATCCGGATCCCAGGAAGTCGCCACCACGATGGCCCTGGTCCGTGCCCTCAAGGACCTGATGCGCGACTCGGAGATCAAGAAGCGCCTTGTCCCGATCATCCCGGACGAGGCCCGCACTTTCGGTCTGGACGCCTGGTTCCCGACCCTGAAGATCTACAACAACCACGGTCAGAACTACACCCCGGTCGACGCCGACCTGATGCTGTCCTACAAGGAGTCCGAGCAGGGCCATATCCTGCATGAAGGCATCAACGAGGCCGGTGCGGTGGCATCCTTCACCGCCGCCGGAACGTCCTACGCCACCCACGGCGAGCCGATGATCCCGCTGTACATCTTCTACTCGATGTTCGGCTTCCAGCGCACCGGCGACGGCATCTGGGCCGCCGCCGACCAGATGGCCCGCGGTTTCCTCATCGGCGCGACCGCCGGACGCACCACCCTGACCGGTGAAGGTCTGCAGCACATGGACGGGCACTCCCCCGTGCTGGCGTCGACCAACCCGGCCGTGGTCTCCTGGGATCCCGCCTTCGCCTACGAGATCGCCTACATCATGCGCGACGGAATCCAGCGCATGTACGGCGAAGGCTCCGGCGGAGAGAACAGCCCCGGCGAGAACGTCATCTACTACATGACCGTCTACAACGAGCCGGTGCACCAGCCGGCCGCCCCGGACGACATGGATGTCGAGGGCCTGCTCAAGGGCATCTACCTGTACTCCCCCGCCGACAAGCTGATCGGCACCGGCGAGAACTCCGCAGGTGACGTCGGTGACGCCCCGGAGTCCGAGCTCGAGGCGAATATCCTGGCCTCCGGTGTCGGTGTCACCGAGGCCATCCGCGCCAAGGAGATGCTGCAGGACCGTTTCGGTGTGCGCGCTGCGCTGTACTCGGTGACCTCCTGGACCGAGCTGGCCCGCGAGGGCGCTGCCCAGGCCAAGGAGGAGCTGCGCCACCCCGACGGAGTGATCCCGAAGCCCTTCGTGACCCACCTGCTGGACGACGCCTCCGGCCCGTTCATCGGCGTCTCCGACTTCGCCACCGACCTGCCGGAACAGATCCGGGCCTACGTCCCAGGCGAGTACACCACCCTGGGCACCGACGGTTTCGGGTTCTCCGACACCCGCGCAGCGGCCCGGCGCTACTTCAACTCCGATGCCGAGTCAATCGTGGTGGCCGTGCTCTCCGCCCTGGCCCGCGCCCACCAGTACTCCTGGAACGACGTGCGCGCCATCGCCGAGGAGTTCAACCTCACCGACCCGACGAAGGCATAGGTCGCGGGTAGGGCTTGCGGGCCCTACCTGCGGGCCCTACCTGCGAACCCTGCCTGCGAGTCCTGCGCTGCTAGAGTGGGTCGGAGAACCCTGCCCCCACTCACCGACACCTCACAGGTGTCGGCGGTAGACGCGAAAGGCCGTAGAAGCGTTGGAGATCTCCCCCGAGGCACAGCAGAAGCTGGCCGGAAAACTCACTGGCTCTGACGACGCCGACTCCGCGGCAGCGCCCGGCCGGAGCGCCCGGGACGCCCGCAACACCGCGATGGACACCGCGACCCGGATCGCGGTGATCATCGAGGAGGCCACCGGGGTGGACGTCGAGGAGATCGAACTCGACAGCAACATCACCGACGACCTCCACATCGACTCGGTGTCGCGCATCGACGTCGTCATCCGCATCGAGGACGCCTTCCACGTACGTATCGAGGAAGAGGACATCGACGCTGCACGTACCGTCAAGGACATCGTGCGGTTCATCGAGGCGCGCACCAGCACCGGCGAGTGAGCGCCATGTCCGCCGACGGAATCACTGGAGTCCTCGCCGAGGTCGACGAGTGGCCGGTAGGCACCGTAGGCGCCGCGGTCGTCACGACCGACGTAGACGGGCCCGTGTTGCACGGCGACGCTGACCGGCTGTTCGCCCTGGCCAGCGTCAGCAAACTCATCACCTGCTACAGCGTGCTCATCGCCGTGGAGGAAGGTGCCTTCGACCTTGATGACACCGTGGACGACATCGCCGCAGAGTACGGCACAACGGTGGACGCACCGCAGGACGTAACGGTGCGTGAACTGCTCAGCCACGCCTCCGGGGTCGGCATGCACTCCCGGGCGCAGGAGAAACCGGCCCGCAGTCGCCGGATCTACTCCTCTGCCGGTTTCGACATCCTCGCCGACCTGGTGTCCTCGACCGGCATCCCGTTCTTCACCTACGTCCGCGAAGGGCTCTGCGAGCCGTTGGGCATCGACGTCCACCTGTCCGGTTCGGCAGGTCACGGGTTCGGTGCCCGGCTGGGCGACCTGGCGGTGTTGGCCGCAGAGTTTCTCTCCCCCACGCTGATCTCCGAGGAGCTGTGGGACGAGGCGCTGACCCCGCAGTTCCCCGAACTCGACGGTGTGGTCCCCGGCTACGGGTCGCAGCGCCCCTGCCCCTGGGGCCTGGGCATGGAGCTGCACGGGGAGAAGTCGCCGCACTGGCTGCCGGACAGCATGCCCGCCGAGGTCGCCGGCCACTTCGGCCAGGCCGGTACCTTCCTGTGGTTCCACCGGCCTACCGGACGCGCGGCTGTCGTCCTGGCCAACCGTCCCTTCGGGGACTGGGCGAAGCAGCGTTGGGACGGCTTCAACGACCGCCTATGGTCGGCCTTCTGACGCCGACGCGCCCCCTCCTCGCTCTCACTCCCACTCCTGGGTGGTCCGACCCCCTCCTGCCCACCCGAGAGCGGGAGTGAGAACGCAGCGAGCACACGAGGCCACACGGGGAACACACAACGAAAGACCCCGGTGCGGTGACCTTCGTAGGTCTCCGCACCGGGGATGGTGTTGCTCCCCCAACTGGATTCGAACCAGTAACCTTCCGATTAACAGTCGGATGCTCTGCCGTTGAGCTATGAGGGAATGTCTCTGCTGTCCTGGAAGAAGCTCTCCCTGGCAACGAGGACATACTCTACCCAGACACCGGAGTTCTATCAAATCTGCAGGTAAGAACACGAAAATGGACACCAGAACACCGCAACAGCGACAACCGGAACTACACCGACATGATTCACTGTCGCTCCCCTCGCCCCAACCACCCACCCGACAGTTGTGCCACAGGCCTGTGCTTAAATAAGCGCACGGGGCTATAGCTCAGTTGGTTAGAGCCGCGGACTCATAATCCGCTGGTCGCGGGTTCAAGCCCCGCTGGCCCCACAGTGAGTACCAGCAGGCCAGAGGGCATATCGTCACACAGATGATATGCCCTCTGTCTGCACCCGGCACACGCCGCCTACGACCTACCTCACACTGCCTCAGTCTTTGTTTTGCAAATCACACTTATGGGACCTTTTCTCCCCCTAAACTTCCTGCCATCGGCGACCTAACGCCGTTCACCAACCCAGGGAGTCAGACATGCAGGATGGAATCGGCGCACAACTGTTGCCTATCGGCCTCGCCGTGATCATGGTGGGCATCGGCCTCACCCTCACCCCCACCCAGTTCAGGCGCAGCGTGAATTCCACATCCACCGTCACCTGGGGGCTGATCGGTCAGGTGGTGGTCGTCCCGCTCATTGCCCTGTCGCTGGCGTTCGTTCTCAATCTCTCCCCTGTGTTGGCTGTCGGCTTGATGCTGCTCGCCGCCGCCCCTGGCGGTGTCACCACGAACCTGTTCGCGTATCTGGCCAAGGGCAATGTCCCGCTGTCCATCGTGCTGACCGTGATCACCTCGATCCTGATGATGGCCACCCTGCCGCTGTGGGTATGGATCACCGTGCGCCTGTTCGAGGACGTCACCGGTGATGTCGGAACGGTCACCGTCCCCCCGGGCGAGGCGATCGGACTGGTCGTCGGTGTTGTCGGCGTGCCGGTGATCATCGGTATGTTCATCCGGGCGAAATCGGAGTGCATCGCCGCGAAGCTGGAGAAGATCATCGCGGTCGTCGGCGTGGTCGTCCTGGTCGGCGTGTTCACTTTCCTGGTCATCGATCTCGGCGATGAGCTGGGCCCGCTGATCGGCGAGGTTGGCCTCGCTGTCCTCATCTTCAACGCCCTGGTGATGGCCACCGGCTGGGCGGTCGGTGCAATGCTGAAGCGTCCGGCGGAGGACAAGGTCGCTCTGGCCGTCGAGTACGGTCTACGCAACTCGACGATGTCGATGGTGATCGCCCTGTCGGTCATCGGCTCGACCGAGATCGCTGCGCCGGCCATGCTGTTCAGCGTGACCATGTACATCTTCGGTGTCGCCCTGCTGGTGTGGCGCCGTCGGACGTTGAAGAAGTCGGACGCCCCGACCACCGCCAGTGCGGAGGATTCCGACGTCACCGTCCCCCAGGGGTGACGAGTCCGGATTCGTAGGCCAGGACGACAAGTTGCGAGCGATCCCGGGCGTGGAGTTCCGACAGGAGCCTGCTGACGCAGGTCCTCGCGGTCGCCGGGCTGATGTGCAGGTGCGCGCCGATCTCGGCGTTGGTCTCACCGTGCCCCACCCGTTCCAGCACCTCCCGTCCCCGGCGTCGACGGAACGGATCGACGCGCGCAGGTCCACCGGCGAGATGTCCTTCAGCAGGTAGCCGGACGCCCCGGCGTGGATCGCGGCGAGGACGTCACGGTCCTCGTCGAAGGTGGTCAACACCAGTACCCGTACCTCGGCAAGGTCCGGGTCTGCGACGATGCGTTCCGTGGCGGCGATGCCGTCCATCCGTGGCATGCGGATGTCCATGAACACCACATCAGGCCGTCACTGCCGGACCAGGCTGACGCCCACCTCCCCGTCGGCGGCTTCAGCCACGACCTCGATGTCACCGTCGCGTTGGGCGAGTTGGCGTAGTCCGGCGCGGACGAGTTCCTGGTCGTCGACGAGCACGATACGGATCATGGTTCCAACCTTGCCGGAATCCTCGCGGTGACGGTGAATCCGGCAGGGCTGGTGGTGCCGGTGGAATAGGTGGTGAACGTCCCGCCGAGGACCCGCACCCGGCCGGCCATGCCGGTGACCCCGTGGCCGAGCGAGCCACCACCGCTACGGTCACCGGTGTCACCGCCACCACCGTTGTCAGCCACCGTGACCACCAGCGTGGCGTCCTGAATGTGCGCCGAGCCCCGCACCCGGGTGGCGTGGGAGTGGCGCAGCACATTGGTCAGCGACTCCTGGACGATCCGGTAGGACGCGGCGCTCACCCTCGGTGTCGCGTTCCCGCAGCAGGCGGAGCATGGTGCGTAGTTGGTTCAGGGTGCTCGAGGCCTGCGATCTGATCTGGTCCAGCGGTGCGGCCGCCGGGTGGTCGTCGGTGATCTCCTCACGGGCGACGGCGGCGTGCAGGGAGATCACCGACAGGCCATGCCCGACGGAGTCGTGGAGTTCACGGGAGATGTGCTCGCATTCCACCTGCTCGGCTAGCTGGGTGATGTGTCGCTGTCGAGCGAGGTGACGCCGCCGAGCCTAACGCCTGGCGAGCTCGGGAGATTGCGACGGCGACAGCCCCGGTGGCCACGCCGACAATCACTCCGGTCAGCAGACTCGACAGTCCGGAGAGCACCCGGAGGATCACCGTCTCCACCGCTGGATCCAGGTCGCTGAGGTTACCGCCGAGTGCTGGCGGGTTGCCGCCGAAGGCCGAATCCCAGAAGATCTGGTGGCCCAGCAGCAGGAAGACCCCGTAGATCGCCCCGATCGCCAGATTGGTGACGAATGGACGTTGCGCCCGGGCAACGAGGGTTGCGATGATCCAGATCAGCGGCGGGACGAAGACGAACAAAGAGTTGATGAACGTCCCCTCGTGGATGATGTCGAGATCGTGCAAGACCACTCGAAATGCGTCGAGGGCGGCGAGAAGGACGAGGACGGGGACGGAGAACCCGAGGCGTGGGCTCTGGTCCACCTCGGTGTCGGTGTTGCTGTACATGCTCACTGACGCTACGGCCGGGCCGCAGGGTGCACATCCGTCTACGCGCGTCTCCCGGTGTCGCTTCTCGACGTAGTCCGTTGCAGTCCGACGCCGTCCATTGGCGACCAATAGCATGGGGATGTCGAGACCGTAGGCCGATGTGCTGCTTTTCGGGCCGCAATAGCGTCATGGCTATGACTCCTTCACCGAGCACCTCACCTTCCCCCTCCTCCACCTCGGCCCCCACGACAACCACAGTGAACTGGTTGCTGGCCTGTGCCCTCGGCGTGGTCGCGCTGATCCGACCAGTGGTGCGAATCATCGCAACCCAGGCTGGCTACGAACTCTCGGCGGCCGTCCCCGGTTCTACTCACGCTCGGCATCACCGTGGTGTGGGTCGTCGCCGTGGTCTCCGCCCGAACACCATCCCCGGTCCTCACCCTGATGATTGCCGGTGTGGTCTACGCAGTGCTCTCGACCGTTCTCAGCGGGGTCCTCTCCCCCCATCCTCGATGGCGAGTTCTCCGGCCCGCTGGCGAACCCGGTCGCGATAATCCCGATGCTGCTGATCAATGCCGGGTGGGGACTGGTCGCTGGCGGGATCGCGCTGACCTTCCGGCGGCGGGTGTCCCCGACTGCCCTTCGCAGAGCACCACTGTGAGTCCTACCGCACCAGACGCGCGACGGCGGCGGAGACCTCGTCGAGCTTCTCCATCGCCTCTTCCTCTCCCTGCTGGGCGGCATGCAGAACACAGTGCTGCATGTGGTCGTCCAACAGGGCCAGCGCCACACTCTTCAGCGCCGACTGCACGGCGGTGACCTGGGTCAACACGTCGATACAGTAGGTGTCCTCGTCGACCATGCGGTGCAGCCCGCGGACCTGCCCCTCAATGCGTTTGAGGCGGGCGAGGTAACGCTTCTTGTCCGGGGTGTAGCCGTGCGAACCGGCGTCCGCACCGTGCCCCTCGTGGCCGTCGTTTCCCTCCACGGCTGCCGAATCCCCGCAGCCGCAACCGCAGGACGCACCCGCGTCCTGGTGCGCCAGCAGGTTGCCGTTCACGGCGCCGTCATTCACGGTGCCCTCGGTACCCTCGCTCATGATGTCTCCTGTCCGCGTGAGAAAAGCCCCCGGGTAATACCCCTACAGGGTATCAACGTCGGGGGCTTTCCCGCAAGGTGGGACGCCCTTGTGAGTGCGTACCCAGCGCATGCTCAGTGGCCGCGGGCGATCCACTCCTCCAGGTGCGGGGCCTCCGCACCGATCGAGGTGGCATCACCGTGCCCGGTGTACACCTCAGTCTCCCCCGGCAGCGTCAGCACCTTCTCCCGGATCGAGTCGATGATCGTGTCGAAGTCACTGAACGACCGGCCCGTCGCACCCGGACCACCGGCGAACAAAGTGTCACCACTGAGCAACACCTTCGCCTCCGGCAGGTACAGACAGCACGACCCTGGCGAATGGCCCGGAGTATTCACTACCCGCAACCTGGTCCCGGCGATGTCGAAGACCTGCCCATCGGACAGATCCTCGTGCCCGACACCCGGGTGCGTCTGGTTCCACAGCATCTGGTCACCCGGGTGCACATGGATCTGGGTATCCAACCGCTCCGCCAACTCCGGGGCCACGGTGATGTGGTCATTGTGGGCATGGGTGCAGATGACCGACCGCACCCGGCGACCACCGACCGCCTCCACGATCGCATCGGCATCATGGGCAGCGTCGACAACGATCACCTCCTCATCGTCACCGATCAGCCAGATGTTGTTGTCCACCTCCCACTCGCCACCGTCGAGCGCAAACACCCCGTGGGTCACGACCCGGTCAATACGCAGCCCCGTCTCGGAGGCACCGGCGAACTTCTCGGACTCTCCTGGGACACTCACAGCTCCACCACCGATCGCAGCACCGAACCCTGCTTCATCTTCGTGAAAGCATCCTCCACCGCATCAATACTGATCCGCTCATCCACGAAGTCACCCAACGGGAACCGCCCCTGCAGATACAGGTCGGTGTACAACGGGAAATCCCGCTCCGGCAAACAATCGCCGTACCAGGACGACTTGGTCGCCCCACCACGCCCGAACACATCCGCCAGCGGCAACTCCAGGCGCATCTCCGGGGTCGGCACACCGACCAGCACCACTCGTCCGGCCAGGTCACGCATGTAGAACGCCTGGGTAAAGGTCCCCGGCAGTCCCACAGCATCAACCACGACATCGGCACCAACACCACCGAGGATCTCGTGGACGGCCTGCACCACCGGCTGATCCTCACCGGTGGCCGAGGCATCCCCACCCAAAGCCGACGGGTTGATCGTGTGCGTGGCCCCGAAGTCCTTCGCCCGCTCGAGCTTCTCGTCCGACAGGTCCACCGCAATGATCCTGGTGGCCCCGGCCAGCTTCGCCCCGGCGACCGCGGCCATCCCCACACCACCGCACCCGATCACGGCGACGGACTCACCACGCTTGATCTCACCGGTGTTCACCGCCGCACCCACACCGGCCATGACACCACAGCCCAGCAGCCCGACCGCCGCCGGATCGGCCGACGGATCCACCTTGGTGCACTGTCCCTCGTGGATCAGCGTCTTCTCGATGAACGCGCCGATCCCCAGCGCCGGCTCCAGCTCGGTGCCGTCGGTCAGCGTCATCTTCCTGGAGGCGTTGAACGTGGCGAAACAGTACTTCGGCTCGCCCTTCTTGCACGCCCGGCACTCGCCACACACCGCACGCCAGTTCAGCACCACGAAATCACCGACGGCGACGTGCGAGACGTTCTCACCGACGGTCTCCACCACACCGGCGGCCTCGTGGCCGAGCAGGAACGGGTAATCGTCGCTGATCCCACCGTCCCGGTAGGCCAGGTCGGTGTGGCAGACACCGCAGGCCTGGACCGCCACGATGACGTCGTTGGGGCCCGGATCAGGCACCATGACATCCACCAGTTCCACTTCTGCACCCTTACCGCGGGCGATAACACCCTTGACCGTTGTATTCACTGGTGCCGTTCCTTTCATGCAGGTTCGTCTCGTTGGTTCCCCCAACCATACGGAGAAATCCGCGTCTCTGGGGATCCCGGTGTTCCCGCGGGCACCCGGGGCGGCAGGTATGATGGCGGCATAGTTCTACGGTCGCCTTCCACCCCACGATTCGCCCCACGATTCGCCCCACGATTCACCAAGGAGCACCCTCAATGATCCAGCTGGTCATCGGCGCCGCCGCCGGCTACGTCTTCGGCACCAAGGCAGGACGGCGTCGCTACGAGCAGATCCGGCGGGGCTACGAGGCCACGATCAACTCCCCGGTCACCCGGCGTGCCGTCCAGGCAGGACGCAAGGCCCTGGCCGACCGCATCGATCCCGAGCCGCGGATGCGCGAGCTACGCGACGTTCGTGGTGCCGACCGTCGCGGGGAGCTCGACGGTTCGCAGGACGCCTACCTGGAGGACGACGCCCTCGAGTTCGAGGAGGACATCATCGTGGAGTCGGACCAGCCCCGGATGCGGGACGCCAAGGGCCGACCGGTCAGTGAGCAGGACGGCTCCGGCGGCACCTCACGTCGCCGCTTCGGCCACCGGTAGTCACTGCCAGCCCCTCTGTTAGCCGCCCAGCTCCCCGTAGGACTGGGCCTGTTCCTGCAGCGTACGCCGGTACTTCTCCAGCGCCATGAGGTCGGCGAAGGTGTCGTTGTACTCCTTCTTCTTCGCCCCACCCTGGTCCGGACGCATCTGCTGCATCCGTGACTTCAGCTCGGCGATTTCCACGCCGACCCAGCGCTCCTCCATCCGGGCGACCACCGCACCTGCGTAGAACTCCAGGCGCTCAGGCTTGCACCGTGGCTCCTCCACCGCCAGCTCACTGATCACCGCGCGGCACATCACGTCATCGGTGGCCGCGGTCACCGCGTCCAACCAGTCGGCACCTGCGGCATGGCCGTCGGCGGTGTCGACACTGCCTACCCCGCCTGCCGCGGAGATCGCGGTGGCGACCGCGACATAGGTCGGGTGCTCGAAGGTCTCCGGCAGCAGTCCGTCGGCGTCCGCACCGACCATCTGCGGCTCCTGCAGCATCAGCTTCAGCACCTCGCGGGCCGGTTCCAGGTTGATGTCATCCGGGTTCGGACGGCTCAACATCGACGCCACCGCACCACCCCGCGCACCGGTGCCCGCGGCTTCAGCCTCCTGCGCCCGACGGGTCAGCCTGGCCACCCCCTCCTTGAGCTGGGTGCCGGAACGGTCCTGCCCGCCCCGGGCGGCCTCACGGCGCACCTGGGTGACCACCTCGGTGGGGTCCGGCCAACTCAGCCACCCGGCGGCCTGGCGTGCGTACTCGT
>DGYFR06201__coassemble_645_pt1 | contig 31372 bp, 29 predicted proteins | sample DGYFR06201__metabat2_high_PE_047 | metagenome-assembled genome bin DGYFR06201 | reverse complement strand
CGCGCCGTCCTCCAGTCCGTTGCCGACGACCAGCGCACCGACATTCGCCGCGAACTTCTCGGTGAACTCCTCGGCCACCGACTCGTGCACCAGGATCCGGTTGGCCGAGGTGCATGCTTCGCCACCGTTGCGCATCTTCGCCGCCAGCACGCCCTCGACCGCGAGGTCCAGGTCGGCGTCTTCGAAGACGATGGCCGGCGCATTGCCGCCCAACTCCATCGAGGTGCGCAGCACATTGTCCGCGGCGGCCTTCAGCAGCGTCACCCCGACCGGGGTAGACCCGGTGAAGGAGACCTTGCGCAGGCGGGAGTCGGCCATCAGCGGCTCCGAGATCGACGACGCCGACGTCGACGACACCACATTGAGCACTCCGTCCGGCAGTCCGGCGTCCAGCATGGTCTGCGCGAAGTACTGCGCGGTCAGCGGGGTGAGCTTCGCCGGCTTGAGCACCATCGTGCAGCCCGCGGCGATGGCCGGGGCGACCTTGCGAGTCGCCATGGCCAGCGGGAAGTTCCACGGCGTGATCAGCAGGCACGGGCCCACCGGCTTGTGTCGGGTGGTCATCCGCAGCGTGCCCTCGGGCACCTCCGCGTGCCGCCCGTAGTGCCGCACCGCCTCCTCGGCGAACCAGCGCAGGTACTCCGCGCCGTAGGTGACCTCGCCGTAGGACTCGGCCAGGGGCTTGCCCATCTCCAGGGTCATCAGCGTGGCGAAGGTGTCCTTGCGCTCGGTGACCAGCTCGAAGGCGCGTCGCAGGATTTCGGAGCGTTCCCGTGGGGACGTCCGCGCCCACTCGTCCTGTGCGGACGCTGCGGCGTCGAGCGCCGCGACGGCGTCCTCACTGGTGGCGGACGCCAGGGTGGCCAGGTGCTCCTCGGTGGCGGGGTTCTCCACGTCGTAGGTGGAGCCGTCGGAGGAGTCCCGCCACTGACCGTTGATCAGCAGACCGGTGGGGACGTCCTTGAGAATGGCGGAGGTTGTGGTGGACTCTGTCATCGCTTCTCCTTGAAGTGTTCGGCGGTGTGCCTGTCTGTTCCCGATGGTAGGCGAGGTGTCTGTCCGACCGGGGTTGTAGACTCTCCCTCCTATGCCGAACACACGCGCCGAGGGCGCCTACCAGCAGGCCGTCGGGGCCTTCAGGAACCCGACGCTCGATCTGCTGCACGGCCGCTACGCCCCCTTCGTCGTCGCCGCACTTTCCCTCATCTTCACCCCGGAGCGTCCCACCGTCGCCGTCACCGACGCTCATGTGGAGGTCGGCGACATCGCCGAGGACCTCCGCGTCACCGGGCACGAGGATCTGCCCACCGGCACCGGCCGCGACATCTGCCGCTACTGGCGCCGCGTCGGCTGGCTCGTCGAACAGATCGAGGACGGCACCGAGGTCTACCGCCTCTCCGCCCAGGCCGTCGGCGCCCTCGAGATGGTCGGACGCGTCGGCGGCGGCCGCGCACGCGTCTCCCGCTCCCGGGTGCGCACCCTGCTCGACTCCGTCGACCAGCTTTCCCAGGACGCCGAGCCGGACGCCGAGCAGCGCCTGGCGAATCTGCGGGCCGAGCGAGACCGCATCGAGGCCGAGATGGCCCGCGTCGCCTCCGGTGAGATCGACGCGGTGGAGGACGACCAGCTGCTGGAGGAGGCAGAGAACGTCCTGCACCTCTCCCGCGAGCTGCCCGCCGACTTCGCCCGCGTCGCCGAGTCCATCAACGCCATGCAGCGCGACGTCGTCGCCGAGCTGCGGCGGGACGTGCGGCCTACCGGCGAGGTGCTGCGCGAGTACCTGCACCGCGGCGAGCATGTCATGGACACCACCCCGGAGGGCCGTGCGTTCGCCGGTGCGCTGAAGCTGATCGGGGATCCTGAGCAGATCGACCAGCTCACCGACCGGGTGACCAGCCTGCTCAACCAGCCTTTCGCCCGGAGGATGCGTCCTGACCAACGCGCCGAGCTGGGTGCCATCGCGCGGCGGGTGGAACAGGGCGTGGCCGAGGTGCTCACCGCCCAGCGTCGCGCCTCGCACGTCATCACCGCGCAGGTCCGCACCCATGATCCCGTCCGCGACCGGGAGATCGATGATCTGCTGCGTGAGGCGATGGCCGGGCTGCAGATCTGGAACGGTGCCGGTGCCACAGACACAGTTGACCCGTTGCGCAGTTTCCCCACCGCCACCATCGGCCACCTGCGTCAGAACCTCGCCGATCCGCGCCCGCCGGGCACACCGGAGCCGCTGCACGACCATGAGGACGAGCCGGACGTCCCCGACGATGACTCGCGTGCCTGGGGCGGGCCGCATTACCCGGAGCTCGAGGCGCACGTAGCGGGCCTGGCGGGATCGGGTGCAGACACCTTCGACCTGGCGGACGTCTTCGCCGACCTCCCCGGGGACATCCGCCGGCCTGCCGACCTGCTCGGCCTGCTGGAGATCGCCCATCGCCACGGAATGACCGAGTCCGAGCAGGTCACAGAGGTTGAGGCAGTGCGTCCGGACGGCACGTCCCGCCGCTTCGCCTTCGGCGCCGTACAAGCGCACACCACCCCGAGTAGACAGGAGCCCCAGCATGACTGACCCCTTCATCGACGCGGTCGCCATGGAGAACGACCCGGACGGCTGCTTCCCCGGGGACCGTGGCGTGCTCGACCCGGACATCCGCCGGGTGCTCGTCCGTCTGCTGCAGCGCCGTTTCCTCTCCGCGGAACATCACGAGGACTGGCGCATCCTCATGGACAACCAGCAGGTCATCGAGTCGCGGATGCACGACCTCTTCGTCCGCCTCATCGTCGACACCGACCGTGGGGTGGCCTACAAGCAACAGGTGCGTTCGGACGAGCTGGACGTCCCGATCCTGCTCACGGACCGCGCCTACTCTCGCGTCGACACCCTGGTGCTGGTGTACCTGCGCACCGTCCACCAGCGCGAAGCAACGGCGGGGGAGCAGGACGCCCGCGTCGACGTCGAGGAGGTCACCGACACCGTGATGACCTACTTCACGCAAGACGACACGGATGTCGCCGGACGCCAACGCGCGATCCTGCGGTCGTTGGAACGACTGCGCGGCGACGGTGTCGTCGACGAGGAGTCCGAGGGACGCTTCCGCATCAACCCGCTGATCGAGATCGTGGTCAGCGCCGAGAAACTCCGCGAGGTCAACGACTGGCTCGCAGCGCAGAACATGGCAGAAGGAGACCACCAGTGACCATGCTCGACACCCTCTTCGGCCTGGTTCCGGAGGCCTCCACCGGCCAGCAGTGGCTCGCCGAGGACCTGCAGCTGGTCAACTGGGGCGGCTACGACGGCGCCCACCGCGTCCGGTTCTCCCCGGCCGCCACCCTGCTCTGCGGCGGCTCCGGCTCCGGCAAGTCCACCCTGATGGACGCCTACATCGCCCTGATGATGCCGCACACCACCCCGTTCAACGGGGCGTCCAACGGCGCGGTCACCGGCCGGCCCCGCGGCGAGGAGCAGCGCAACATCCTGTCCTACGGTCGCGGCAAGTTGGACGAGTCCCGCAGCGGGGAGGGGACACAGGTCCGCGTGCTGCGCGGCGACGGCACCGACACCTGGACCGCCGTCGCCATGACCTGGTCCGACCACAGCAACAGCCATGCCGTGCAGCGGTTCACCGCGGTGCGCGCCTGGTACTTCCCGGCCACCGCCCGGGTGATGGAGGACGCGGTGAAGGTGCGTGGTGTCGTCGACGGCCCCTTCGACCTCGCCGCCCTGCAGGACGCCGCGACCCACCGGCTCGCAGACTCCGCCGTCCGCGCGACCGGGCTGGACACCATGCCGACCGACAAGGAGTTCCTCGCCCGGATCCACTCCGTGCTCGGCATCGGTGCGGCCGGGGCGGGCACGAAGGCGATGAGCCTGCTGGCCCGGATCCAGGCCGGTCAGCAGATCACTACCGTCGACGAGCTCTACAAGCGCATGGTGCTGGAGGAACCGGAGACCATGGCCGTCGCCGACCAGGTCGTCTCCCACTTCGATGAGCTGGAGTCCACCCGCGAGCGCATGGTCACCGCCCAGCGCCAGGTGAAGGCGCTGCGTCCTATCCGGGAGTACATGAGTGCCATCGAGGCCTCCGCCGAGCAGCTGCGGTTGATCGAGGAGATCGGCACCTTCGACGACGCCGATTCGCTCGCCGCCCTGTGGATGAACGGCCAGCGCCTGGACCTGCTGCACACCGCCGAGGCCGAGGTCCGTACCCAGAAGAAGGCGGTGGACGCCGAGGTCACCGCCGCCACCGTCGCCGCCGAAGCCGCCGAGGCGGAGCGGGACGGCCTGCTGGAGGTGCTGCGTCATTCCGGTGGTGACCAGCTGGACACCGCCCAGCGGGAGATCAGTCAGGCCGAGCGTCGTCTGGCGGAGGTCTCGCGTGCCCGCGCCCGCTTCGATGAGGCAGTGATGCCCGCAGACCTGGAGGAACAGGTCACCACCGCTGAGGACTTCGCCGCGCTCACCGAGCACGCCCGGATCGCGCTGAACGACCCGAACATCAAGACTGCGGCGATGGACGCCTACGCCGACGCCCGCGCCACCGTCTCCCGGCTTTCTGTCTCCCTGAAGGACCTCGAGGCCGAACACCGGCAGGTCACCGGCCGGGCCGACAACATCCCCGGGGAGCTGCATGCCGCCCGGGACGCACTCGCCACTGCGGCCGGCCTGACCCGCGCCGACCTCCCCTTCGTCGGCGAACTCGTCGAGGTACGCACCGAGTACGAGCCCTGGCGTGAGGCCTTCAACCAGGCACTCGGCGGTTTCGCCACGACCCTGCTCATTGACACCGCGAATCTCGCGGACTTCCGGGCAGCCATCGACACCGTCCGCACCGGACGCCGTATCCGCTTCGAGGGCGTGCACACCGGCCTGCAGACCACCGGCCACCTCGACCCCGCCCGCCTGCCCGGACGCCTGGACTACCGCGACAGTGCCTTCACCGGTTGGCTGCAGCAACGCCTCGAGCGCCAGTTCGACTTCGTCTGCGTCGACTCGGCAAGTGAGCTGTCCGGGCATTCCCAGGCGCTGACCATCACCGGCCAGCTCTCCCAGGGCAGCCGCGGTGCCCATGGTGGTCACGGCGCACGCAACGTCCTCGGCTTCTCCAACCAGCGCCGGCTCGCCGACCTCGACGGCGACATCGCCAAGCTCCGCGCCGAGATCGCCGCGGCCGCAGCGTCCCGCGATTCCTACGCCGCCGAGCTGGACGCCCTGGATGCCCGGCTGGCCGCCTACCGCGCGGCCACCGCGGTGACCTGGGAGGAGATCGACGTCGACGCGGTCACCGCCGAGCGTGACCGCTGGGCCGGCATCATCGACGAGATCACCACCGGCAACCCGGAGATCGAGAAACTGCAGGAACAGATCGACGAGCTCAAGGTGACCGTTGACCGGCAGCGGGAATCCATCGGCAAGGCCCGCGGTGAGCAGGACGTCCTGAAGACCCGCTGGGCGGACATCGCCGACCAGGTCGACGCGGCGATGATCGCCGTCGACGAGGCTGAGGAGGCTGGCCGGGAACTCAGCGACGCCCAGGCGTCCTACCTTTCGGAACGCTTCGGACCGTCCGACACCCCCGACCAGCTCACCGTCTTCGACGCCGCCATCGCCACTGCCGCCGGACGCCTCGCCGAGGACCGGTCCACCGCCCAGAAGACCCTCACGGCGCAGCGCGACCAGCTGCGCCGCACCCTGGAGAACTTCCTGGACAACTGGCCGAACCCGAACCTGCGCGCCGATCCGGACACCTCCGTCGGCGACTTCGAGCGCATCCTCGACGACCTGGAGACCAGTGGACTGCACGAGCTCGAGGCGGAGTGGAAGAACAGCCTGGTCACGATGTCCGGCAACGACCTGACGAACCTGGCCTCGGCGCTGTCGCGGGCGCGCCGGGAGATCCAGGAACGCATCGAGCCGATCAACCAGATCATGCGGGAGCTGCCGTTCTACGACGACGACCACCGGTTGCAGATCTCCCCACGGGACAACCAGTCGGAGTCGCGGCGTAAGTTCCTCAAGGATCTGCGGGATGTCCGCGGTCTCATCGAGTCCTCCTCGACCAGTCCCGCGGACAGTCCGGAACGGGCGCAGGCCTATGAGCGCATGTCGCGGCTGATCAACCGGATCCGCCGCACCGCCCCGGACTTCGACGGGCTGATCGACGTGCGTAACCACGTGCGCGTCAGTGCAGAGAAGATCCACGCGACCACCGGTGCGCATGTCGCGTTGTACGATCACATCGGTGAGAAGTCCGGTGGCGAGTCCCAGGAGCTCATCGCCTTCATCGTCGGTGCCGCGCTGCGCTACCAGTTGGGCGATGCCTCGGCGGAACGTCCCCGCTATGCCCCGGTCTTCCTCGACGAGGCACTGATCAAGGCGGACGCGCACTTCACCGCCCGCGCGATCGGCGCCTGGCGTGGTCTCGGATTCCAGCTGGTCATCGGCGCGCCGAACGACAAGTACAGTGCCATCGAGCCGCATGTGCAGGTGGAGTACGACATCCTCAAGGACACCTCCGGGCGGTCCTGGGCGAAGCCGAAGGTGGGGGTGTGACGCTGTACCGTCGACAAAGTAGTTGATCTGTCATATGCTATGGCCATGACCGGTTCTGTGCCAGTGCCAGTGGAGATCATCACCGCCCGTGACGTGCCCCTCGGCGGGTTGCGGGCCATGACCGTGCACCGCACGCTGCCGCAACGCCGCCGCAGCCTCATCGGCGCCTGGTGCTTCATCGACCATTTCGGCCCCAACCGGGTCGCCGCCGACGGCGGTATGGACGTCGCACCACATCCCCATACCGGCCTGCAGACCGTGACCTGGCTGTTCGAGGGAACCATCAGGCACGACGACTCCCACGGCATCCATGAACTCGTCCGTCCCGGCGAGGTCAACCTGATGACTGCCGGTGGCGGAATCTGCCATTCGGAGGTCTCCGCCGAGGACACCGAGATACTCCACGGTGTCCAACTGTGGACCGTCCTGCCCGACAGCGCCCGCCACGGCGACCGACGCTTCGACCACCACGCCCCCGACCAGATCGCCTTCCAGGGCGGAAGCGCCCTGGTCTTCATCGGTTCGCTGCTGGGGGTCACCTCACCGGTGGAGACCTTCACGCCGCTGGTCGGGGCGGAGATCCGGTTGGACGCCGGTGCCAGCATCGACATATCCCTCGACCCGTCCTTCGAGCATGGCATCCTCGTCGACACCGGTGACATCACGCTCGAGGGCGTACCGGTGGGGCGCACCGAGCTCGCCTACACCGGTACCGGCGCGGACAGCCTGCACATCGCCAATATCGGGGACGAGGCGGCCCGTATCGTCCTGCTCGGCGGGGAACCGTTCGAGGAGGAAGTGGTGATGTGGTGGAACTTCATCGGACGCGATGACGCCGAGATCCGCCGCTTCCACGAGGCGTGGAACGCCGCCGGCGGAGGTGACAACGACCAGTTCGGTCAGGTCACCGGCTACCGTGGTCATGATCCGGACGGCGAGACATGGCTGGCGGCGCCGACGATGCCGCCGACGGTGCTGCGTCCGCGGACGAACCCTGGCCCCGTCGCCCGCCCCGGCGATGACCCGTACCGGTCACGGTCCTGAAAACCTGGAGGAGAGCAGATGTCTCAGCTATCACGGCGCCCTTATATCGACAAGGTCCATCCGAGTGTCTATAAGGCGATGAACGGAGCCGTTCTCGCCGCGCGCACGGTGTACGGCGAGGTTGACCTGCCGATGTCGCTGATTGAACTGGTCAATGTCCGGGTGTCGCAGATCAACGGGTGCCCGACGTGCCTGAGTGTTCATGTACCGGCGGCCCGCGACGCGGGGCTGGAACAGAGGGTGCTTGACCTGCTGCCGAGCTGGCGGGAGATGCGCGATGCAGGTTCCACGGACGTATTCAGTCCGCAGCAGTTCGCCGCCCTGGAGCTCGCCGAGGCGTTGACCGTGGTGGACGGGACGGCCGACGCGGTCGCCGACGCCACCGAGGTGTTCAGTCCGGAGCAGGTCGCAGCACTGGAATGGGCGATCATCCTGATCAACTCCTACAACCGGATCTCGATCGGTTCGGGGCATCCGCCGGCAGGTGCGCGATGACCGTCATCAGGTCCGAGGACCGTGCCTTGTGGCCAGGTAATGACATCCGGTCGAGGCAGTCCTTCCCGGCGACCGGGTCTACCCGCATGACCGACTACGCTTTCGGCCTGTTGTTGATCCACAACGACGACCTGGTGGAACCCGGTGAAGGTTTCGACATGCACCAGCATGCGGACGTGGAGATCGTCACCTGGATCGTCGACGGGACACTCCGCCACCGTGATTCCTCCGGCGCGGAGATGACCTTGTCCGCCGGGCAGGTCGAGGCCATCACCGCTGGTTCGGGGATCAGCCACGCCGAGACCAACAACGTCGGGTTCACCGGACGTGAGGTGCTGCGGGTGATTCAGATGTGGCTGCCGACCGACGCCGCCGGGCTGGAACCTGCCCACTCCACCGCCGATCTCAACGCTGCGTTGGACGCGGGTGGCCTCGTCACGGTCGTTGATGGTGGTGGCGGTGACGACACAGGTGGCGCACCGCTGCGCATCCACACCTCCGGTGCCCGCCTCTCGGCCGCACGTCTTGCCCCGGGGTCATCTGTGGAGACGGAACCCTCCAACTACCAGCACATCTTCGTGGTGAAGGGCGAGGTGGAGCTTCTCGGCGACGTCTTGTCCGAGGGCGATGCCGCACGGCTCACCGACGCCGGCGCCGTCCGGATCACTGGCCGCGAGCCGGCCGAGGTCCTGGTCTGGGAGATGGACCGCAGTGTCCGCACGGAACCCCGCTGGCGGTGACAACCGGGGGTGGGCGTCCTGCCGCGGCCACTGCCGCTGATTAGGGTGGGGAAGTATCGGGCCGCAACGTACCGCTACCGTGGTCTGACCTCACGTTCTCGGAAGTGAAAGGGTTGACCATCCATGAAGGCAGCACGCTACTACGGCAACAAGGACATCAGGGTCGAGGACATCGACCAGCAGGCGTTGGAGCCGGGCACGGTGCGCATCAATGTCGCCTGGTGCGGCATCTGCGGAACTGACCTGCACGAATACCTGGACGGGCCGATCTTCTGCCCGACCTGCGAAGCCGCCCACCCGATCTCCGGGGAGACCGCGCCGATCACCCTGGGCCATGAGTTCTCCGGTGTCGTCGCCGAACTTGGTGAGGGGGTGGACGATCTGGCCGTCGGTGACCACGTTGTCGTCGAGCCGTACATCATCGGCGATGACGTCGACACCGGACCCGACAGCAGCACCTACCACCTGTCGGAGAACATGAACTTCATTGGTCTCGCCGGCCGTGGTGGTGGTCTGTCGGAGAATGTCGTGGTGCGCCGACGCTGGGTGCACAAGATCGCCGACTCGGTGCCGCTGGACGAGGCGGCGCTGATCGAGCCGCTGTCGGTGGGCTTTCACGCCGTGCAGCGATCCGGTCTCACCGAGGAGAACGCTGCCGGGAAGACTGCGATCATCGGTGGTGCCGGTCCGATCGGCCTGCTGACCGCGGCGGTGCTCAAGGCATGGGGCGTGCGCGTGGTCGTCTCGGAGCTCTCGGAGCTGCGTCGGCAGAAGGCGATGGATTCCGGGGTGGCGGATCTGGCGTTGAACCCGACGGAGGTGGATGTCGTCGAGGAGGTCAAGGCGCTGACCGATGGTGCCGGAGCCGATGTCGCCTTCGAGTGCACCTCGGTGCAGGTCGTGCTGGATACCTTGATGGACGCGCTGCGTCCTACCGGTGTGCTGGTGGTCGTGTCGATCTGGGGCCACCGGTCGGATTTCGACATCCACAAGCTGGTGATGAAGGAGATCGACCTGCGTGGCACCATTGGCTACGTGAACTCGCATCCGGCGACGATTGCGCTGGTGGAGTCGGGGAAGATCGACCTGAAGCCGTTCATCACCGGCAAGATCGGGCTGGATGGTCTGGTGGACGAGGGTTTCGACACCTTGATCAACCGCAACGAGACCGCGGTGAAGATTCTCGTCTCGCCGTCTGGAGAGGGGCTCTAGACCCCTAGAACGGCACCGCCTGCGCCTCGACCTTCGCCGCTGCGGCCCGGGTCTTCTCCCGATGCTCCAGTCGGAGGGCATTGTGTTCGGTGAGTGCCTTCCTCTTGCGGTGCAGGCGTGTGTCGAAGGTCAGGCAGGCATCGGCCAGGGGGCCGGTGGGGGTGTCGACGACGGTGTGTCCGTCGGCGATGCTGGTCCACCAGCAGGACCCGTCCGGATTGCGGGTGACGTCCCACAGTCCGCGGGTCTTGAGGCTGTGGCAGGCGGGGCACAGTGACTGTTCCGCCCAGGTGGCCGTCTTGCCGCCACCGTCGTACTTGGTGACGTGGTCGATCTGGGCGGTGGCGGCCGGGGCGTCGCAACCGGGGAAGCGGCAGGTGCCGTCGACTCCGGCGATGGTGGCGCGCTGGTGGTCGCTGTTGCGGTAACCCTCGATCTCGCTGTGTCCGGCGATGCACAGGTCGGTGACACGGGCGAGCCACCGCTTGGTGGCCACCCGGTCGAGGCCGGTGGACTCCAGGTGGGTTTCGGCGGTATCGAGGTTTCGGTAGCAGTTCAACGTCACGGAGACATTGCGAGCCTGACCATGAACCAGTTCGGTGAGGGCTTTGGCACGGGTGGTGTCATGTGCGTCGGCCACGGCATCGACGATGCGGAGGAAACCGATGCCCTCATCGGCGGGCATCGTGATGTGGAAGACGGTACGTTCCGGGGACCGGGTGTCGACGTCGAAGCACAGTTGGGCTTGTGGGGGAGGGGCTATGCCGAGCTCCTCCGGGTCGGCAGGTCGCGCCGTAGGCTGGATCCGGTCAACGATGTCGGTGACTTTACGGCGCAGTGTCCGGGTTCCTGGCACTGCCTGAGACGGGCGCTGGGGGTAGAGAAGGCCGGCGATCTCGTCCCCCACCTCGAGGCGATGATCGTCGGTGACTCCGAAGAGACAGTCGGCGAGGACCCGGAGGTGCTCGAAGGAGAACGCACCGACCTCGAGGAGCGGACGTAGTTGTTCGTACTTGGAGAGCATGGTGCCGATGTCGCAGTAGGCGATGGCCTTGGACTGCGGGATCGCCAGGGCGGATGCCAGTCGCCGGGCGATGCGCGAGACCTCGTCGCCCGGCTTCGGGGTGACCGACCGGGCAATGCTCAGGTCCGTCTTGTTGATGGTGACCCGTGCTTTCTGGAGCTCGCCGTCGCCGGTCACGGCCCAGTACCCGAACGTGGTGGGCGTCAGATCGTTATCGAACGAGTAGTCGTATGGATCATGGTACTCGCCGGTGTCGGGATCGAAGTCCATGTACTGGTCCGGGTAGGTCATCGGCTCTTCTGCGGCCGCTGCCGCCTCGAGCTCCTCGTTCCACGTGCAGTGGGGGCAGTACATGTCCTCGTGGTCGGGAATTGGGCAGATTATCCCGGTTTCGCCGATATGGATAGTCGACCTGACCCATTCCTCGATCTTCGGCACGTTGACTGGTTCGCGTATCGCTGTGGTCATTTTCGTGGTCCCCTGGGTGATGGTGTTGTGGTGTCCCGCTCCGTTATGTTCACTTGCAATACTACCGATACTGTGTTCGAACGGCAAGAGGAAGTTTTCGACGGGTCGGTGGACTCAGCTACGCGACCACAGGGACCTGGAGAGTAATCCGGACCGGAACGCTGAGGGGAAGGTGAATACGATGGCTCACATGACTGACCCCGCAGCCTCCGCAGCACCCACGACCGTCCCGGTTTTCCTCGACTGCGACACCGGTATCGATGATGCCCTGGCCCTGGCGTACCTGCTGGCCAGTCCGGTCGCCGATCTGGTCGGCGTCGGTTCGGTCCACGGCAATGTCAGCGCAGCTGGCGGCGCGGACAACACCCGACGGTTGCTGGCGATGGCATCGCGTACCGACATTCCGGTGGCTGTCGGAGCGTCCGACCCGTTGGGCGGCACCTTCGCCGGCGGCACGGTGGCGGTCCACGGTGCAGACGGCGTCGGCGGTGTCCGTGACAGACTGCTTCCTGCTGTGCTGCCAGAGGCCGCGGGGGCAGCAGGCTCAGACACCGACGCCGCTGACCTGCTGCTCAGCCTGTCCCACGAGTACGCCGGTGAGCTCCACCTCATCGCCATCGGCCCGTTGACCAACCTCGCCATCGCCCTGGAGCGTGATCCGTCGCTGGTCAAGCGGGTGGGGGGACTGACCGTCATGGGAGGTGCGGCGATGGTTCCGGGCAACATCACCCCGGTCGCCGAGGCGAATATCGTGCTGGACCCCGAGGCGGCCGAGCGTGTGCTCTCGGCTGGATGGCCGGTGACACTCGTCCCGCTGGACACCACGATGGAGAACACCTTCGAGAAGTCCCATATCGATGCACTCGCGCAGTCGGACGCTCCGCTGATCGCGGCAGTGGGGGAGATGCTGCACTTCTACTCGGGGTTCTACGCCGACATCTACGGCCGGGTGTGCTGTGCCCTGCACGACCCGCTCGCCGCCGCGATCGCCCTGGGGGATGTCGGGTTGGAGAGCGCACCGCGGGTACCGGTCGTCGTCGATGCCACCGACGGGCCCGGACGTGGCCAGACCATCTGCGACCTGCGGCACCAGCGTCCTGCCAATGGCGAGTACGACATCGATGTCGAGGATGCGACGGTGCGGGTCGTCCTGCGCAGCGGGGCGGGCTTCCCGGACCTGCTCGCCGAGCGGCTGCTGGGGTGGGGCGGTCGTCAGTAGGGTGGGCAGCATGACCTCCGCCGATACTGCACCCATTCGCACCGCCATCCTCGGGTTCGGACTTTCCGGACGCTACTTCCACGCCCCCTTCCTCGCCGCCGACCCGAACTTCGAGGTCACGGCCGTAGTGACGTCCAAGCCGGAACGTCAGGACGCCGCGAAAGAACTGTTCCCGGACGTCCGAGTGCTGGACTCCGTGGAGGACGTCTGGAATGCCGACGACATCGACCTGGTCGTCATCGGCACGCCCAGCTCAGAACATGAGGCTCACGTGGACGCCGCGCTCGACGCTGGCAAGCACGTCGTGGTCGACAAACCCTTCGCGGTCAGTTCCGCCACCGGTCGGGCGCTGATCGAGAAGGCGAAGGACAAGGGCCTGATGCTCACCGTCTTCCAGAACCGACGCTGGGACGGGGACTTCCTCACGTTGCAGCGACTGCTGGAGTCCGACGAGCTCGGCGAGATCAACCGGTTCGAGTCCCGCTTCGAGAAGTGGCGTCCGCAGGTCGACCAGTCATGGAAGACCGACAGTACCCACGCGCAGGGCGGCGGCATCCTGTTCGACCTGGGCAGCCATGTCATCGACCAGGCACTGCAGTTGTTCGGTCCGGTCGCCGACGTCTACGCCGAGGTCGAGACGCGTCGGGAGTTCGTGCAGGCGGAGGACGACGTCTTCCTCGCCCTGCGCCACGAGTCCGGGGTGCTCTCGCACCTGTGGATGAGTGCGGTCGCACCCGGTCCGGTACCTCGGTTCCGGCTGCTCGGCGCACGTGGCGGCTACGAATGCTGGGGAGTCGACGGACAGGAAGCCGCGTTGCGTGGTGGCGCCAGTCCGGACGATCCCGGTTTCGGCACCACGCCCGAGGCAGAATGGGGCCGGATCTACGCCGGTGGGGACGGTCAGGCCTGCCCGACGGAGGACGGTGCCTACGCCGACTACTACCGGCGGGTCGCCCAGGCAGTGCGCGGTGAGGAGCCCGCACCTGTGGACCCTGCGGACTCGGTGGGGGTGCTCGAGATCATCGAGCGGGCGATGGCCGAGAATTAAGCCTGCAGCGTGGTGTCCCTGTAGTACCGGCCGTGGTTCTTGACCTGCTTGGAGACATCATGGTCGAGGATTCGGACGTCCTGCAGCCCCGCGGCGGTGAGCACCCACCAGGCACGGGAGGCCCCCGAGGCCTGGGCATCGTCGTAGACCACGACTGTGTCGCCGTCGTTGACACCGAGTGCGAGCAGGGACTCTTGCAGGGCCGGTCCCGTCCAACCGGGCGGCAAGGTCACCGACGGTGATCAGGGTCATGGGTCTGTTCTCCCTAAGGAATCGCGGAGGATGTCGACGGCCTTCGCCCCGACACCATGCCAGGATGCGACCTCGTCCAGTGAGTACCCGGACAGGTCAGCCAGCGAGGTGACCCCGTGGGACACCAGCGCCTTGGTCGCCGGATTGCCGATCGCCTTCGGCAGGTCACCGACCTCCCCAGCGACCGCTGATTCGGCGGCGATGAGAGGTGCAGCCAGGTCGTCCGGCGCGGCGGCGAGGAAGGCCTGACGGACCAGGTGGTTCGACTCCATGCCGTTGAGGTCGGCGAGGACAGAGGTGGAGTCCGGGAACAGCGTCAGGGTCGCGGACGCCCCCTTCCCGGTCACGGTCGCGAAGACGGTCCCGCGCACCGTGAACGTCCCCTGGGTCTCCTCAACCTCGGGGAGGGCCAGGGCTGCCTTGCGGATCTGTGCCGGGGTGGTCATGTCACCGACGATAGCGTCGGACTGCTGCGGCGACATCGTGGGCGCGTACCCCGGCCCGGTGGCCCGGGTGCCTTCCCGGTCGGGACACCAGGTCAGGCAGGGTGCGGAGGACCTCGGTCAGTGGACTCGAGCCGTCGAGCTCGACACGCTCCAGTGCCGCGGCGATGGTCGACGTCTGGGAGGCGTCGACCAGCTGGCTGCAGGCGGACAGGTCGATCTCGGTGTCGCCGACGCGGATGCTGTGCAGCCCCTTCGCCTGCGGTGGGCGGGGGCCTTTCCGTTCATTCCGTCCCCGTCCGTCGGACACGAACCGGGTGGCCGGCGGGACCTGAGGGGCGGGCATGGTGAAGGGCTCGCTGTCGGTGCTGGCTTCGGCAAGCTCCCGGGCACGGTCGGTGACGTCGACGGGGTGATAGGCGTCCAACATGATCACCGTGTCGGCGACGTCGATGAACATCCCGGACCCGCCGGCGACCAGCACCGTGGACACGCCGTGGTCCTCCCACAGGGAGCGCACCCGGTCGACCAGCGGGGTGATCGGTTCCTTGGCCGAGGGCACCAGGCGACGCATCCGGTCGTCGCGGATCATGAAGTTCGTCGCCGAGGTGTCCTCGTCGATGAGCAGGCAGGACGCTCCGCCGTCCAGGGCCTCGACAAGACCGGCGGCCTGGGAGGTTGATCCGGAAGCGTTGGTGGTGGAGAAGTCGTTGGTGTCCGCACCGCCCGGGAGGTCGTGGAGGAAGGCGGAGATGTCGACGTCCGACACCGGGCGTCCGTCCTCGGCACGCAGGGAGACCGCGTCGTCGACGGCGACGGCGGACTCGCGTCCGTCCCCGGCGACGTGGTTGTAGATCCCGAGTTCCAGAGCCTTGAGCAGGGTGGACTTGCCGTGGTACCCGCCGCCGACGATGAGGGTGACCCCGCGGGGCACGCCGAGACCGGTGAGGCTGCGTCCCGAGGGTAGGTCCACGGTGTGGCGCAGGGAATCCGGGGCGCAGAAGGGGACGGCATGGCGTCGGGGACGCTGCGAGTTCCCGGCCGCCCGCGGCAGCACGGAGCCGTCGGCGAGGAACCCGACAAGGCCAGCGTCGGCCAGGTGATCGCGGAGGAGCTCCTGGTCCCGGTACAGTTCCACGGCGTCGGCCAGGTGGTCGTGGTCGGCGGAGGAGAGGTCGAGCAGCGTGTCCTGAATGACCTCGGGGAGGATGTCGCAGAGCAACGTGGCTGCGGCGCGTCCGCGGATGCGGCGGCCCTGGGCGGGCAGCGCGACCTGCAGGCGGACGTGCAGCTCGGCATCAGCACCAACACCGTCAACCACCACACTGGCGCGATCCAGAACCTGCTGGCCAGGGGTGTCGATGGCGAGGAAACCGGCCGACTTCCCGCCCCGCGGGTTGGCCGCGGCGATGGCGGTGGCGAGGCGTCGGGTGAGATGGTCGCGTAGGGGGACGTCCCCGTCGAGCAGGTTGGGGTCGATGCCCGTGGTGTGGAACGGGAGGCTGACCTGGATCAACGACGGCGGGGCGAAGGGGTCTGCCTGGACCCGGTCGATGCTCAGCCGCAGTGGATCACCAGACGGGGTGTGCAGGGTGTGGCTGCCGCGCAGGCGCTTGTAGCCGCCGTAGCCGGAACCGTCGAGGTCTCTGAGGAGGTGGTCGAGTCGTTGCATGACACCCGCGATCCTACGCGACCCTACCTGTGCGGCGACCACCCGAGCTTCGGCGCCAAAGAGCCGGCGATGTCGCCGAGGATCTGCAGGTAGTCGTCCCGTTCGAAGTCGAAGGGCAGGGCGAACGCGACCTCGTCGATGACCTGGAAGGCCGAGAGGTTGCTCAGCTGCTCGGCGATCTGCTCGGAGGTGCCGATGAGGTCGGGGGCGGTGATCATCTTCTTCGGCCCGAATGCCTGGACCCGTCCCACCCCGACATCCTTACGGTGCTGGACGTAGGCCTCGTAGCGGCGCTTCTGGTCTTCCGTCGCGGAGTCGGTGGGGATGACCACCAGGCCCTGGGAGATACGCGGCCTGCCACCGAGGACGTCGCGGTAGTGGGAGCGGTAGAGGTCGAACTGGGAGCGCTGGTTCTCGTCGAAGTCCTCGCTGGTCTCCGCGGAGATCACGCTGGAACTCAGCAGGTTCAGACCGCTCTCGGCGGCCCACTGGGTCGAGGCCCGCGAGCCGGAGCCGTACCACAGGCGGTTGACCAGCCCTTCGGCGTGCGGCTGGACCCGGTTGGTGAACTCCTCGGTGTTCTCGATCGTCTCGAAGGACGCCACCTCGTCGCCGCGGACGGCCTGAACCAGACGGTCCACCCGGCGCTTGGAGAAGTCCTCGGCCTCGGCGGTGTCCGGGTAGAGGGCGTCTTTCCAGCCGTCGTAGCGGAAGGGGGTGCCGACCGAGACCCCGGGATTGAGTCGGCCGCCGGTGAGGAGGTCGACGGTGGCCATGTCCTCGGCCAGACGCAGCGGGTTCTCCGGCCCCAGCGGGGTGACCGCGGTGCCCAGGTCGATGCGGCTGGTGCGTTGGGACGCAGCGGCCAGGACGGTCATCGGGGAGGTGATGCCGTGCTGCATGTGGCGGTTGCGCAGCCAGGCGCTGTCGAATCCGAGCTTCTCGCCGTACTCGATGATGTCCAGGGTGTCCTCGATGCCGGTCGCCGGGTCGGCGGGGTCGAAGGTTCCGATGGTGAGGAAGCCGAGGCGGCGCAGCGGGAGGGTGGTGTCGGTGCTCATAAGTCCATGATAGACGTATGTGGTTGACGTGTCACCTTAATTGGAAGCCGGCCTTCTCCAGGATGCGTCGCAGCAGGTGACGTTTCGTTCTCGTCGCCGCCGTCCCGGACATCCGGTGCAGGGTCTGCGCCGGCCACTGCGGGTGCGAACCGTAGCGGGAGAAGTAGTCTTCCAGGGCGTCGTCGTAGTCGGCGAGCAGCCGGGTGCGCTCGGCCTGGCCCGCTGCGTCCTCCCGACGGTTGTAGTGGTCATGGTGGACGAACAGTTCCCGGGGTAGGCGTGGCTTGACCCCGGCATTCTCCGCCGGGTCGCCCCAGCCCACCGCCAGGCCGAGGAAGGGGACCACCGTCTCCGGGATGTCCAGGATCTCCTGGACCTGCGCGATGTCATTGCGCAGCGAGCCCAGGTAGACCGTTCCCAGGCCGAGGGACTCGGCGGCGACGACGGCGTTCTGCGCGGCAATGCCGATGTCGAGGGCGGCGAGCATCGGCTCGTCCAGGTACTCCAATGCGCCCAGGTCGTGTGGCGGGCGGGAGGAGACGCCGTGGACCTCCTCGGCTGCTCCGTTTTCGCCGTCCTCCGCAGCCCGCGCGGCCTCGCGTTCGGCGAGGAAGCGGTGCTGGGAGAAGTCGATCAGCCACACCAGCAGCACCGGGGCGGTGGCGACATGGGAGGACATCCGCTTGCCGATCGAGGCGATGGCCTGCTTGATGGCAGCATCCCGCACGGCGATCACCGAGACCACCTGCTTGTTCGAGGAGGTCGCCGCCGACTGTGCGGCGGCGATCATCGTGTTCAGCGCAGTCTCGTCGACCTCCCGGTCCAGCCAGAGGCGCACCGAACGGTGGCGCAGCAGGGTGTCGACGGTCTCGTTGGACGCCACTGTCCAGTCCTGGTCGCGGCCGTAACGGGTGGACAGGGCAGAGCGCGTATCACTCATGAATCCACGTGCCAGACCAGGTCAGGGTCGGTGGCGCCGCGCAGTTCCTCGAGCTTGGCCCGGATCCCGGTCTCCAGACCCTCGAACCCGTCGTCCCAGACCTGCGCACCGTCCACCCCGTCGACGACGGCGCACCAGGTGCCCTCGTCGCGGACCACGGTGACCTCAAAAGAGTTGTTCAGCATGGCGCCCATCCTAACCACGTCCGCCTAGCCCAGGTGGTTGTCCGTCACCCATCTGGACAGGGAATGCCGGTTGGCCTGCTGGGTCTTGCGCAGCACATTGGAGACGTGGGTCTCCACCGTCTTCACCGAGATGAACAGTCGCTGCGCCATCTCCCGGTAGGTGTAGCCACGGGCCAGCAACCGCAGCACCTCCTTCTCCCGGGGCGTCAGGGACGACAACATCGACTCATCGGCGTCGTCCGGCAGCGGGGTGGGTTCGACAGGATCCTCCGGTTCCGGTGCATCCGAGGCAAAGGCGTCCAGGACATAGCCGGCCAGGCGAGGGGAGAAGACCGCGTCGCCGGAATCGACGCGCAGGATACTGTCGACCAGTTCCTTCCCGTCGATCGACTTGGTGACGTAGCCGCGCGCCCCGCTGCGGATCAGACTGATCACGTCCGTCGGATCGTCCGACACACTCAGGCCCAGGAACTGCGGCGGCTCGCCGGCGGCGGCAGCGTCGAGCACCTGCTGCAGTACCGCAAGCCCACCGCCGTCGGGCATGTGGACGTCCAACAGGACCACCCGCGGCGCGGCACCGGCGATGCCGCTGACCGCCTCGGCCACCGACCCAGCCTCGCCGACGACCTCGACCTGGGGGTGGGCGTCCAGCTCAGCCCGGACCCCGGTCCGGAACATCGAATGGTCGTCGACGAGGAACACCGGTACCGGGTGGGACGGTTCGATCGTCACGGGGCGGATCCTTCCAGTCGCAGAATGACCTCGGTGCCGAAATCACCGCTGTCGATGTCCACGGTACCGCCGACCCGTTCCATCCGGTCGAGGATCGAGGTACGCACCCCCTGCCGGTCCGTCGGGATCTGATCCACGGAGAAGCCCGGCCCCCGGTCGCGCACGAACACCTCCAGGGCATCCCCGCTGATCTCCAGGTACACGTTGACCTCGGAACACCCGGAGTGCTTCGCGGCATTCACCATCGCCTCGCGGGACGCCAGCAGCAGGGCGGTGTCGGCCTCGGTGGCTTCCCGGTCGTCACCGACGATCACCGGACGGATCTGCACGCCGAAGGTGTCCTCCACCTCGCCGCAGGCCACCCGCAGGGCACCGGCCACCGTCTCGGTGCGCACCGATTCCTCCGGGGCGAACAACCACTGGCGTAGCTGACGCTCCTGGCTGCGGGCGAGCTGGGCGATCTCCGGGTCGTGCGACTTCTTCTGGATCAGGGTGAGGGTCTGCAGCACCGAGTCGTGGATCCGGGCGGCGATCTTCGCACGTTCCTCCTCCGCGGCGCGTTCCCGGGCGTTCGTGCTGGCCATCGACCACAGCCGCAGCCACAGCGGGATCAGCACCACGACCAGGCCGAGGATCATGGCGACCGCGGCGAAGACCGTCGGCAGGATCACCTCGGCACCGTTGGCGCTTCCGCTGCCACCACCGATGCCGAAGATGGTGAAGCCGATGCCGACGACCAGCAGCACCAGGCCACCGACCAGACTGGCCCACTGCACCAGGCTCGGGGTGCGCCCGGTGACGACGTCCGGCCCGAAGGTCCGCCACACCAGGAACACACCGCCGGCCAGCAGGACCACACTCACCGCCACCTGCGGGCGGGTCGCCGCGCCGGCGGCCATGAACACCACCGAGAGCAGCAGGAACAGCCAGTCCAGGCCGATCCGTGGTCGGTTGACGATACTGGGGGATGTTCCGCGGGCAGCCATGGAGGCACGGGCGGCCGCCGGAACCGCCTCGTCGGGCGACGATGTCCGCCCGGTGAACACCCACAGCGCACCATAGGCCACCAGGCCGAGACCGGCGACGGCGTTGAGCAGGGCGAACACCAAGCGCACCGCGGTGAGGCGCACGCCCAGGTGTGCGGCGACACCGGTGCACACCCCGGCGAGCATCCGGCCCTCGTCCACGCGGAGCAGCTCCGGGGCGGGTGGGGCGGGATCTGGCCGGGCACCAGGCAGGGACACGGGGGTCGGGGACATGTACCCCACTGTGCCAGGTGGTGCGGACACCCGGTATCGGGGATGACCCTGAGATGAAAGTCCGGGTACGGATTCAGGGCCATCCCCGATGTGGTTTGCTGGTCACACATCAAGAATGAGAGCCATGAGCCACAACACCCAGTCCACGAGCCCCGGCTCCCGGGGCACCTTCGAATCAACCATCCGCGACATGTGGGCCACCCGGCCCGTGCGCTTCCCCCGCAGCCAGTCGCCGCGGACCTGGTTCTTCGGCGTCTGCGAAGGCATCGCCGTGCGCTACCAGATCTCCCCGGTGCTGGTCCGCCTCCTGTTCGTCCTGCTCGCCTTCACCGGCGGCATCGGCGTGTGGGTCTACGGCGCGGCCATCCTGCTCTTCCGCCGCTACTCGGTGCCGAAGACCCCGCTGGAGGTGCTGCTGCGCAGCGAACGTGACCCCCGCTACGACGAGGACCGGTCCATCGCCATCGGCACCCTCATCGTCGGCGCGGTATTCCTGCTGTTCGGCGGACTCTTCAGCGGCGGCGTCACACTGGCCGGCCTGATCGTCTCCGTCGGTGTCACCGGTGTGATCTGGTGGCTGCTCTACGAGCGCACCCCGGTCGCACCTGCCGGTCTGATGGCCGGGGACCGTGACAGTTCCCCGGTGCAGGAGACCCCGACAGCCCCGTCGGCCCCGACGGTGAACCTGACCGACATCGACACCGCCGAAGGCTTCGAGGAGTCCGACGTCCAACGTCAGCAGCCGCCGTCGTGGGATCCGCTGGGCACCGCGCCCTTCGCCTGGGACCTGCCGGACCCCGGCATCCCGGAGGACGAGGAGCCGCAGAGCTTCACCGCCGCACCCAAGAAGAAGCGTCGGGGTCTGAAGGTCCTGCTGGTCGGTGTGATCCTGGCGATCGTGCTGGCGATCTCCGGAGCCTTCGGCGCACTGTTCTCCAACTGGGGAGGAGCCTCCAGTTACGATGGTGGTGACTACAACGGCACCATGGTCGGTGACAGCCGCCCAGTCGAGGACCTCGACGGCAGCCGCAGCGTCAACTACACGATGAGTTCCCAGACCATGGACTTCGAGGAGACCGCCGTCACCGGTGACAGCACCATCGACCTGACGACGACGATGAGCTCGGTCGTCCTCAAGTTCCCGGAGCGCACCGACGGTGACTCCTACGTCCTCGACCTCAACTGCGACAGCCTGACCATGAGTGACGTCGACTGCAGGACGATGGACGGCACCGTCGTCGAGGGGAACAGCAGCAATGACAGCGACACCCGCCACACCCTCACCGTGAACGTCACGGCGACGATGTCGGACGTCACGTTCGAGCAGGCCGCCTGACTCGGGCCGGCGTCAGCCGGCGACCGGCTGGGTGGGCACATGCACCGCCGCCCTGTACTGCGCATCAAGTCGCAGCAGCGCGGACCACCGCTCCGAATTTCTCGTCGGCGTTACCGTCGGTGGCGTTCAGAGCTTTCTCGACCTGCGCATCGACCTTCCTTTCCCATACCTGCGGGAACATATTCACCTGGTCGGCGTCATCGCCCCTGCGCTCCGAGCCGCTCTTCATACTGCGGGTGATCTTGATGATCTCTTTGAGACAGTCGTCCAGGGACGCGGGGTAGTCGGTCACGGTGAGTCGGTGGATCTCCGGCGGGGCCAGGAAACCGCGGGGGGGACTGGGACGAACCGATCTTCACGGTGTTCCGGATGTCCCAGACATAGGACACCGGCCCCAGCGCCTTCTGGATCGAGATGGGATTGCTTCCCGGCTTCGGAGCTCTGTTCAACCGGTGCCACTCGTCCGGGGTGGCCAGGTAGGTCGCCTCCGGATCCGTCGTCAGCGCGATCGAGGCGTTGAACGGTGCGACCAGCGGGATCAGCCCCAGGCGGCTGAGATGGTCCATCACCAATCTGTGCTGTTTGGCCTTGGTGCAGTGTGCGTGCATGGTGTTCAGGGCCTCCATGATGAGGTCCGGATCCTTGTCACGGTCATCATTCTCATCACGGCGATCACGGTGAGTAGGGGGTTCAGCGGCGGTGGGGTCGAAGCGGTCTGGGTGGTTGTACATGGTGTCGTGGTGTCTCCTTGTCGAGGGGTCTGGCACTGAGGCTCATTGAGACTACCGGGGCGTCCGGACACGAAATGTTGGCGTTCGAACACAGTGTTCGAGAGATCCTATGTCGCTAGGCTGGGGGGGGGACGAGCCGCATCGACGATGCCATGCGAACTGTGGCCCGCGAGGCCTTCCTTCCCGAGAAGCAGAAGGGCAGCGCAGGTTTCGACATCGCCCTCCCCATCGGAGGCGGTTCAACCTGCTCGCAGCCCACCACCGTGCGCACCATGCTGGAACTGCTCGACCCGGTTCCCGGGAACAACGTCCTCGACGTCGGATCCGGGTCCGGGTGGACGACCGCATCCTTGTGTCCGCGGATGCCCGAGGCAGTGTGCCACAGGAACTCGTCGACCAACTGGCACCCGGCGCGGTCCTGGTGTGCCCGGTCGACGGGGTGATGACCGTGGTCCGGAAGCCAGTCGATCCAGGGCAGGATGTGCAGGCCAGCCAGCACGGGTTGTACCGCTTCGTCCTGCTTGTCAGCCGACGCGATCGCCCCTGAGCGCCGATCGTGATCGTCCGTCCGTCGTCGTCACCGCAGCGACCCGGGTATTCGTGTCACGCGGTTCATTTCTCATCGCCGTGAACAGGACGGACCGGCCGCGACCCCGGTGTGCGCGGCAGTGACCAGGCCGACACGAGCAGCAGCACGGCGGCAACCACGACGCCGTAGAACACGCCGGTGGTGGCGTCCACGATGGTGGCCGGGTCGTCCGGCCCGGCGCCGTCGGCGATGATCCCGTTGGAGACCGTACCGTAGACGGCCACGGCCACGGCACTTCCCACCGAACGGGCGAACATCGTCAGCCCGGTGACCTCCGCTCGCTCGGACCACCCGACCGATGCCTGGGCAGCGACTACGTTCGGCGCGGCGACGAACCCCAGGCCCGCGCCGATCACCAGTGCCACGGCCACCACCAACCACACACTTGGGTGACCCACTATGACCAGCAGCAACAGAGCGCCGACCGTTGTGATGGTCGAACCCATGGTGATCGATGCACGGAAGCCGTGGGGGATGTAGATACGTCCTGCATTCGCACTCGCCAGCGGCCAGGCGATCGTCAGGGCTGCCACTGCGAGGCCAGCGGCGACCGGGGTCGCGTGTGCTGCGCGCTCCAGGTAGGTCGGCACGAAACTGGTGAGGCCGAGCACAATGCCGCCGATGGACGCGGAGATACATACCGCGTTGATGATCAGGCGGCGGCTGAGCAGATGCATACTGATCACCGGTTCAGCTGCGCGGCGCTCCACCAGCGCGAAGACCCCGAGGGCCAATGCCCCACCGCCGAAGCAGACCAGGGACTCCTCGGAGGCCCAGGCCCATCCGGTGCCGCCTTCCAGCAGCCCCAGAAGCAACAGGGTGAGGGCGACGGTGAGCACGAGCGCACCTTCGACGTCGATCCGGTGGCGGGTACGCTCGACCTTCTCCTGGAAATTGCGCCAGACCATCACCGCGGCGAGCAGCCCCAGCGGAACATTGATCACGAATATCCAACGCCACGAGACATACTGGGCGAACACACCGCCGATCAAAGGCCCCATCACCGAAGACAGGCCCCACACACTGGCCAGGTAACCCTGGACGCGCGCCCGCTCCTTCACCGTGTAGATGTCTCCGGCGATGGTCTGGCCCATCGGCTGGACCGCACCGGCACCGATACCCTGGACGATGCGGCATATGATCAGCAGCGTCATCGACGGGGCGAACACGGCGATCGCCGAGCCGATGATGAACATGGCGATGCCGGTGAGGATGACCGGTTTGCGTCCGTAGGTGTCGGCCAGCTTCGAGAAGATGGGGACGGTGACGGCCTGGGCCAGCAGATATCCGGAGAACAGCCAGGGGAAGCGGGAGAAGTCGCCGAGGTCGGCGACGATGCTGGGGACGGCGGTGGCCAGGATCGTGGCGTCGACGGCCATCAGTGCCGAGGACAGCATGATGGCGATGAGGATGGGGCCGCGGCGGTCCCGGAACACTGATTCTTCTCCTGACGTCATTCACGCCAGGTTAGCGTCGGAATAGGCGGGGCGATGCCCGGGGCCGTAGCAGGAAGGCACTCCTCATCACTTTCTCCACTTTCATTAACTTCCGTAACATGGCACGGTGGAGGGGAGACACTGACAATCATCTGTGAAAGAGGTCCCGCCGTGCGTCGTACCCGCCGACCCGCAACCGTCACCACTGCTGCAGCCGCTGTCGCGGTCGCATTGGGGTTGGGGCTGACCTCGTGCAGTTCCGATTCGGACTCCACGGTGGAGGACGACCACGTCAACGCCGCCCTGTCGAGCTCAGACGCAGCGTCTGAATCTGACGCTCCGGATCCCACCCTCGGCGACTCCGCACCGGCACCGGCACCGGCGACCCAGCAGGAGCAGTCGGAGCAGCCGGATCAGGACCAGGAGCAGGAAGCCACCCAGGTCGAGCTCGGTGACTACACCGTCACCATGGGCGACGGTACCGCACTGACCTGCATGTTCCGCGAGGACCAGGAAGCCGACGGCTTCGACTGGGGCTGCCAGGCCAATGTCGAGACTGAGTGGCCGGCCACCCGCGGTGGCGACGCCAACGGTGTGGCCTACCGCAAGGGTGGCGACCCGGAGCTCTACGCCCTGCTCGGCAACGCCGCCGGTGTCGACCTGGTCGGTGAGCTCGAGCCGGGCACGGTCACCCGCGTCGGTGACCGCTTCGTCGTCGACCTCACCGAGGACGGCGCAGCCCTCATCTCCGCCGACGGCGTCACCGCCCGACTGACCCAGCAGGACTACTCCCTGCTCTAGGGTGAACCCGGGATGAACACCTGCCGACGATTGCGTTGTCGCAGGTGGCTCAATTGGCAAACCCCGGTGGGCACCGATAGGCTCTCGTGACGTCATGATCCACAGACGTCACCGAGGAGAACTTCAATGAAACGCCGCCGTTTCCTGGCAGGTGCAGCAGCAGGAGGAGCCGGCGTCGTCGCCGCACGGTTCGTCGGACAGGCGTCCGCCGGGGTAGCCACAGACGAGGCTACTGGCGGCGAATCCTCTGGTTCCGCACGGTCCGACGAGGTCTTCGCCCACTCCGTCGCTTCGGGTGACCCCCGATCCGACAGCGTCGTCATCTGGACCCGGGTGACCCCCACCGCCGACGCCACCCCGGGATCCGGGGCAGGGGAGCCCACCGAGGTGCGCTGGGAGGTCGGAACCACGCCGGACTTCGGCTCGGCCGTCGCGTCCGGCACCCTGACCACCGACGCCGACCGGGACCATACGGTGAAGGTGGACGTCACCGGGCTGTCACCGGCGACGACCTACCACTATCGTTTCGTCGTCGTTGACGGCCCGGCCGCCGGGGCGTCCTCCCGCGTCGGACGCACCCGCACCGCACCGGCCGACGGCGACGACCCCGGCCGACTGCGCTTCGGGGTGGTGTCCTGCTCCAACTATGAGGCAGGCTACTTCCGCGCCTACCGCTCGCTCGCCGAGCGCGACGACGTTGAGTTCGTCCTGCACCTGGGTGACTACACCTACGAGTACGAGACCGGTGAATACGGCGCGGCCTACGACAACATCGTGCGCAGGACCGCGCCCGCGAACCGCACCACCACGCTCACCGATTACCGGATCCGACAGGGGCACCACCGGCGCGACGCGGACCTGGCGGACCTGCACGCCGCCAAGCCGATGATCTGCGTATGGGACGACCACGAGTTCTACGACAATGCCTGGCGTGACGGTGCCACCGGCGACTCGGACTACCCTGACTATGCAGCGGTGAAGCAGGCCGCCACCCAGGCCTACTTCGAATGGATGCCGGTGCGCGCCGGCGAGGGATTCGGCACCACCGACACCCGCCACCTGTACCGGCACCTGCGCTACGGCACCTTGTTCGAGCTGATCATCCCGGACCTGCGCACCTACCGGGACGCCCAGGTGCTGATGTCCGAATCGGAGTCCGGGGTGCCCGCCGACCCGGACTACCTACGCTCGGTCGGCAAGGATGAACGCACCATGCTGGGACGCACCCAGTTCGACTGGTTCGCCGACGTCCTGACCACCTCACCGACCACCTGGCAGGTCATCGGGAACTCGGTGATGTTCGCCCCGATGACCCTGCCGAACACCCTGGACCCGCGGGTGCACGACTGGCTGGTGACCCAGCTCGGCCTGCCGGAGGACGGCATCGCGCTCAACGCCGACCAGTGGGACGGCTACATGGCCGAGCGTCAGCGGATCGTGGACCTCATTACCGACCGCAACAACCGCGGCGAGGGCAATGTGGTGTTCCTGACCGGTGACATCCACACATCCTGGGCGTCCGACATCCCGGTGGACGCTGGGGCCTACCGGCTGGGCAGGGACACCACCGCGGCGGCCGCGGAGTTCGTCACCCCGTCGGTCACCGCCGCGAGCGCCTATGATTCCATCGCCCCTGCACCGGAGGTGAAACCGGTGATCGACGAGGTGCTGACGCAGGGGGAGCGGATCATCACCGAGGTCGACTCCTGGTACAAGTACGTCGACCTGACCCGCCACGGTCACATGGTGGTGGACATCGACCACCACCGCACGCAGGTGGACTGGTTGTACGGGGAGGTGCTGAGTCCGGACGCCGGACTGTCCCACGGGGCGAGTTACCTGACGGACGCCGGGAATCCGGGAGTGCGGCGGGCGGCCGGGGAGTTGGACAGGTCGCAGACGGTGTACTGAGGCTGACTGGTCGGGTTCCTGCCCCTTTCACCGGGGGGGGGCTGATCAGTGCAACAGGTGACTCGTGACGTCCCTACTCGTAGATGACCCAGTCCGGGTTGGGGCGGACGATATTGCCTTCCTCGTCGTACTCGTAGAATCCGACACCGTCGCCGAGGCCCGCCTTGCCCTCCTGGATGCCCCGCTCATCGAGCAGGTCGGCGAACTTCTGCTTCGCCTCGGTGGAGTTCGGGTTGCCGCGGGCGATGTTCACCGCCACATTGAAGCCGACGATGTCGTAGGTCTCGAACGGGCCCTTCGGGGCACCGGTGGAGACCTTCCAGTCGTTGTCGATGACCTCGGGGTTGGCCACCTCGTTGACGTAGAGGTTCGATGCGGCGTCCAACCACGGGATCAGCAGACTGTTGAGCAGGTAGCCGGGGGTTTCCTTGTGGACCGGGAAGGGCTGCAGGTTGATCTCCCGGGCGAACTCGATGGTGCGCTCGAAGACCGCCGGATCCGTCTTGGGCGTGGACATGACCTCACCGGTGTTCAGACGCCAGACCATGTTGGCGAAGTGCAGAGCCAGGAAACGGTCCGGGTGGCCGGTGGCGTCCGCGAAATCGGAGGGGCGCAGTGAGGAGGAGTTGGTCAGCAGGATCGCGGAGTCCTTGACCGCCTTACCGACATTGCCCCAGACCTCCTGCTTCAGCTCCAGGTTCTCCGGGATGGCCTCGATGACCACGTCCGCGGAGCCCACGGCCTGGGCCAGATCGGTGGAGGTGGTGATCCGCTCGATGGCGCTGTCGAACTTGTTGTCGGAGAAGTCGTCCAGATCGCGCTCGTAGTGTGCGCGCATCCACTCCCAGCGCTCGGGGAGCTTGTCCAGGAACTCCTGCTTCACGTCGTAGGCGACGACGTCCTTCCCTGCGTAGGCGGCCTGCATGACGATCTGTGAGCCGAGCACGCCGGTGCCCAGCACGGTAACTGTGGTGATTTCACTCATAGTTACCAAGGGTACGCCTAGCAATTAGCCGGTGTAGAAGGGGATGACTCCGATGAGTATCGCCACGGCGAGCATCACCAAGGAGACGATGACCGCGCGCCACAGGACCTTGCGGTGGTGGGCACCCAGGCCGACGTTGGCCAGGGACACCAGCAGCAGGATCGCAGGCACCAGCGGGGACTGCATGTGCACCGGCTGCCCGGTGATCGACGCCTGCGCCATCTGCACCGGTTCGATGCCGTAATGGGACGCACTCTCTGCCAGAACCGGCAGGACTCCGAAGTAGAAGGCGTCATTGGACATGAAGAAGGTGAACGGCATCGACAGCAGGCCGGTGATCGGAGCGAGGTAGCCACCGAGCGAGTCGGGGATGACGGTGGTGACCCACTCGGCCATGGCGTCGACCATGCCGGTGCCGTTGAGGACGCCGACCAGGGTCGCGGCGGCGAAGACCATGCCGGAGACGGCGACGATCGAACTGGAGTGGGACGCGACGGCCTCGGCCACCGAGCAGCTCGTCCTTGCCGCGGTGGGCGACGAGGAACGGACCGCCACCGAGGTCGCCGAGCTCACCGGGGTGTCACGGGCGACCGCGCAGCGACGGCTGGCGACGATGGCCAGCCGCGGCGTGGTGATCGTCCGGCTGCGCTACGGGCAGTCGGGGCGTCCCGAGCACCTCTACTCCAAGTCGGGGAAGGCGCAGTGGTGATGAGGGCGACATGGACATGGGCGGTATGCACGGTGAACCTCAGGTGACGATGACGACCTTCCCGGCGGTGTGGCCGTCCTCGACGGTTGTGACCGCTGCCGCAGCATCCGACAAGTGGTGGACGTCACTGATGTGGGGGCGGACATGGCCGGCGGCGATCAGCGTGAGGATCTCGGCGAAAACCGGCCCCGAACGACGCCGGGTCACCGGAGGCCCACCAACGGTACTGCGCACGGGAGCTTCGGCAAACCGGGCGGTGACTTCCTCGAGTACCGGTGGTCCGACGGTGTCGAGGATGGCATCAGCGTCCGCGACCCGGTCCACCCACCCCTCACCTGAGGCCACGAACGTCGCGCCCAGTTCGGTGACCAGCTCGCGTTTGGACTCCGAGGCGACCCCGACGACCTGAAGGCCCAGGTGGCGTCCCAACTGCACCGCGGCGTGACCGACTCCGCCACCGGCACCGGGGACGACGACCGTGCCACCGTCCGGCAGGCCAGCGTCCCGCAGTTCATGGAGGCCGTCCCACGCAGTGCCGAGGGCGACCGGGACGCATGCAGCCTCTTCGGGGGAGACACCGTCCGGAACCCGTGTGGTCTGGGTGGCGTCCAGCAGGACCCGTTCGGCGTAACTCCCGGTGCCCGCCAGCGTGCCGCCGACGACCAGGTCACCGACCTCGAATCCGGTGCCGGAGGAGGCGGCGAGGACACGTCCGGCGGCTTCGCGTCCCATCGCCATGGGGAAGGCGACCTCGACCTTGCCGATGCGCCCGCCCTGGCGCACCTTGATGTCGGCGGGGTTGACCGTGGTGGCCAGCATCTCGACCAGCACTGCGGTGGTGGAATCGCCGGGCAACTCAGCGTCGGGCACGTCCAGGAGGCCGGCGACCTCCGGGCCGCCGTAGCGGGTGAAACCGTGGATCAGCATGGGGTCGATGCTACGTGTTCGAACGAATGGGCGTAAGGAGAGGTTTCCTGTCCGCTCCATGACGTAATCTCTTGACCATGAGCCCGTACCAGGACGACATGTCCTCCTTCGTCAACCCGGCCGCCGTGGACCCCGCGATGCGGCTGCGCCTCTACCGTCCGACGACCGGGAAGAAGGTCGCCGCCTGGGTGTCTCTCGGTGTCGGCATCATCATGTTGACCAGTGTGTTCACTGCTTCGTGGGAGAGTCTGGTGGGCGATATCCTGATGAGCATCGGGTTGGGGACCCTGTGTATCGTCCCGGGCGGGTACTGGTTGCTGTGCAACCGGCGTGACTCGAAGCTGGTCACCAACTGGATGGTGGCGAACCGGGACTACCAGGCCAACTGGGAGATGCTCGCCGCCGACGAGAAGGAACTGTTCTCCCGGCCCGAGGCACTGCCGGAGATCCCGGAACGTCGGTGGAAGACGGTGTGGCTGATCATGGTCGGTGCCTTCGCCGTTGCCATGGTCGGTGCCGCGTTCCTGCCCGACACGACCACCACCGGGGCCGCCTGATGACATCGTTGCCGTTGGAGGGTGTCCAGGTCGTCAGCCTGGCGGGGAACCTGCCGGGGCCGGCTGCCGCACGGAGGCTGGTGTCGTTGGGTGCCTCGGTGACGAAGGTGGAGCCGCCGTCGGGGGACATGCTGAGTCTCGCCGCATCCGACTACTACCAGTGGTTGTCGGCCGGGCAGACTGTGCTGACCCTGGACCTGAAGGACCCGGCAGGACGGGCCGAGTTGGACGCGCTGCTGGCCGATGCCGACCTGCTGCTGACCTCGCACCGTCCGGCGGCGCTGGAACGCCTCGGGCTGGGGTGGGAGACACTCCACTCGGCTTTTCCGACGTTGTCGCAGGTGGCGATCGTGGGCCACGGCGGCGAGGACGCCGACGTGCCCGGCCACGATCTGACCTACCAGGCGGTCGCTGGCACGCTGGGGGAACCCCCGGAGCTGCCGATGCTGCCGGTGGCGGACCTGGGAGGTGCCGAGCGATCTGTGGCGGATGCGGTTGCCCTGCTGTTCCAGGCGGCCCGGAGCGGGCGAGGTGGATACCGTGAAGTCGCCCTGGCCGACGTCGTGGAGGACATGGCCGCCTCGGTGCGTTTCGGACTCAGCGGTGCGGGCACCGCGCTGGGTGGAGCCATGCCGACCTACGGTGTCTATCCTGCGGCCGACGGTTACGTTGCGGTTGCGGCCATTGAGCCGCACTTCGTCCTCGGCCTGGCCCAGGCACTGGGGGTGCCCGGGTTCGAGGACGTCACCGCCGATGCCCTCACCGAATTCTTCGCCACGAAGACGGTCACGCAGTGGACGCAGTGGGGTAGGGACAACGGGCTTCCGGTGCAGGGGATCGAGTGAGCAGTTCCAGGGCCAGCTTCTAGGGCTCGTTGGGGATACGTCCCTCAGTGACCACCGTGCCGTCCACCCAGCGGAAGGTGACCTCCTCGGTGTAGTTCGGGGCCTCGACATTCGCCCCACCTTCCTCATCCAGGGCCTCCCAGTCCTTGAACTCGACGGTGACGGAGTCCTCGGTGGTGTCGACCACCGTGTGCTGCTGGGGAG
>DGYFR06201__coassemble_618_pt1 | contig 34588 bp, 27 predicted proteins | sample DGYFR06201__metabat2_high_PE_047 | metagenome-assembled genome bin DGYFR06201 | reverse complement strand
CGATGCGGGTCAGCAGGGCCACGGCGTAATCGAGGGCGGCCTCGATGACCGAGGGGTCGGTGCCGCGCTCGAAACGGCGGGAGGACTCCGAGGACAGCTTGTGTCGACGGGAGGTCCGGGCCACGGTGATCTGGTCGAAGAAGGCGGCCTCGAAGTAGACGCTGGTGGTGTCGTCCTGAATCTCGGAGGTCGAGCCGCCCATGACACCGGCCATGGACTGGATGCCGTTGGCGTCGGAGATGACGACGTCCTCGCCGTCGAGGGTGCGCTCCACACCGTCGAGAGTGGTGAGCTTCTCACCTTGCGGCGCGAGGTGGACGTACAGGTCACCGGAGATCCGGTCGGCGTCGAAGGCGTGCATCGGCTGGCCGAGCAGGAACATGATGTAGTTGGTGACGTCGGTCGGGGCGTTGACCGGACGCTGACCGCACAGCAGCAGCTCGCGCTGCAGCCAGTAGGGCGACTCGGCGTCCGGGTCGATGCCGGTGACCTTGCGGATGCCGAAGCGTGCGCACTTGGTGGCCTCGTCGACGGTGATCGCCGGCAGGTCGCCACGTCCGGTGGAGTTCGGCAGCCCGGCCAGCAGGTCGGTGGGCAGTGCGGCGGCCGCCGGGTCCTCCGCCGGGTCGCGGTAGGACAGGTCGAAGGAGCTGGCGAGCTCACGTGCGAGGCCTCGGGCGGACAGGGCGTAGCCGCGGTCCGGGGTCACGTTGACCTCGAAGACCGTGTCGTCCAGGCCGAGGAACTCGCGGGCGTCGGCACCGATGACGATCCGGGGGTCCTCGGCCTCGGCGCCGCGCAGGGCGATGATGCCGGAGGTCTGAACCTTCGCCAGGCCGAGCTCAGCGGCGGAGCAGATCATGCCCTCGGAGGTCTTGCCGTAGGTCTCGCGTGCGCCGATGGCGAAACCGCCGGGCAGCACCGCACCTGGCAGCGAGACGACGACGATGTCGCCCTCGCGGAAGTTCCGGGCACCGCAGATGATGTGCTGCGGTTCGCCGGTGCCGTTGGCGTCGCCGACGTTGACGTCGCAGTAGCGGATCGGCTTCTTGAAGCCCTCCAGCTCCTCGATGTGCTCGACCCGGCCGAACACCAGCGGCCCGGTGGTCTCCTCGATGTGTTCGTAGCCCTCGGTCTCGAATCCGACGCGCACGAAGCCGGTGTCCAGTTCAGCGGCGTCGACGGAGAAGGGGGCGGTGGAGGTCCGGAGAAGGCGGGTCAGCCAGGACTGTGAGATCAGCATTGTCGGTGCTCGGTTCCTCTAGGTGTGCTGCGTTGCGGGTGCTGCGTGAAGTGTGCTGTGCGGTGCGGCAGGTCAGCCGCGGATGCCGAAGGGCTGGGTGAAGCGGACGTCGCCCTCCACCATGTCCCGCATGTCCGGCAGGCCGTTGCGGAACTGGAGGGTGCGCTCGATGCCCATGCCGAAGGCGAAACCGGAGTAGACCTCCGGGTCGATGCCGGCAGCGGTCAGGACGTTGGGGTTGACCATGCCGCAGCCACCCCACTCGATCCAGCCGGCCCCGCCCTTCTTGTTGGGGAACCAGACGTCAACCTCGGCCGACGGCTCGGTGAACGGGAAGTAGTTCGGGCGGATACGGGTCGTGGCGTCCTCACCGAACAGGGTGCGTGCCAGGTGGTCCAGCGTGCCCTTGAGGTGCGCCATGGTCAGGTTCTTGTCCACCGCGAGGCCCTCGACCTGGTGGAACACCGGGGTGTGGGTGGCATCCAGCTCGTCGGTGCGGAAGACACGACCCGGGCAGGCGATGTAGATCGGGACGTCCCGGTCCAGCATGGTGCGCATCTGCACCGGGGAGGTGTGGGTACGCAGCACCTGGCCGGAGCCCTCCGGGGCAATGTGGAAGGTGTCCTGCAGGGTACGGGCCGGGTGGTCGGGCAGGAAGTTCAGCGAGTCGAAGTTGAAGTACTCTGCCTCGATCTCCGGTCCGTCGGCGATCTCCCAGCCCATGCCGACGAAGATGTCGGCGATCTGCTCGGACAGGATCGTGATCGGGTGCTGGGCCCCACGCTGACCGCGGGCGGTCGGCACGGTGACGTCGATGCGCTCGGCGGCGAGAACCTCGGCGTTGCGCTTCTCCTCCAGGGCGTTCTTGGCCGTGGCGAATGCCTTCTCGATCCGGCCGCGGGCCTGGTTGACCAGGCGTCCTGCGTCCTTGCGCTGATCCTTCGGCAGCGAGCCGAGGTTACGGCGTGCCGCGGGCACCGGGGCGTCGTCGCCGAGGTGGCCACGCCGGAGTTCAGCCAACTCGTCCAGGTCCCCCGCCTGGTCGAATGCCTGTTCAGCAGCGGTAGCCGCCGCCTCGAGCCCGGCCTCACTCATGTCGATTTCGTCAGCCACCTGGCGCACCTCGCACTTGTCTCTCTCGTCCACAAAGTCGGGTAAATGATAGCACCCGGTCGACCACCCCGTTAGCGTCGGGCGACCCGAGAAGTCTCATACAGGCAGATCGCCGCCGCGGTCACGAGGTTGAGGCTCTCGGCCTTGCCGCCCATCGGGATGGAGACCCGAACATCGGCCAGGTCCTGCCAGTCCCCCAGTCCATGTGCCTCGTTGCCGAACAACCAGGCGACCTTCTGCGCCAGCAGCGGTGGCTGACCGTCAGTGCTGGTGGCCGCCTCGTCCAGGGTGACGTCCCCGTCCCCGGCGGTGGCGAGGATCGCGAAGCCCTGATCGTGGAGATGGTCGACGACCTCAGGGACGCTGATGTCACGGGCCACCGGCAAGTGGAACAGGGAGCCGGCCGACGACCGCACGGCCTTACCACCCTGCGGGTCAACCGTCGCTCCGGCGAAGATGACGCCGGACGCACCGGTGGCGTCCGCGACCCGGATCAGCGCGCCGGCGTTGCCGGGCTCCGCGGTCTCCACCGGTACGGCGACGAGGTCGCCGACGGCGGCGGAGGCCAGGCCGGTGAGTTGGTCATTGCACAGGGCGAACAGGCCGGTGGAGGTGACCGACTCGCTGAGGTGCGCTGCGGCCTTGTCGGTGATCAGGTGGACGCGCACACCCCGGTCGTCGGTGCCGGTGAAGGTGTCCAGCTCGCGGCCGAAGGAGTCCAGGGCGTCCTCGGTGAGGTAGACCTCGACGACGTCACCGTCGCGCAGTGCCGAGATGACGGCGTTGGACCCTTCGGCGAGAAAGCGTCCGGTCTTGCGACGCACCGGGGCCCGGTGCAGCTTCGCGGCGTTGACGATGCGGGGGGTACGCTCGCTGAACGGTTCATCTCCCATCCAGCCACGCCAGTCACTGGCCAGTGGTGCGGAGGTCTGGGACGGGGATGCCGGTGCGTCAGTCATGGAGGCCATCGTACCGCGCTGGTCGCCGGTCACCTGAACGCGCGGTCAACGACAACACCAAACCGTCACGCCTGGCTCCCCTGCCCCTGGAAACCACGAAAGCCGCCGCCCACCGTATGCGGTGGATGGCGGCGTGGGCCTCGGAGCCAGTGACGGCCCCGGGAATCCTCGGGGGATTAGGCGGACGGTGCGTTGACGTCCTGCGGCAGAGCAGCCTTGGCAGCCTCGACCAGGGCGGTGAAGGCCTGCGGGTCGTTGACGGCCAGCTCGGCCAGGTTCTTGCGGTCGACCTCGATACCGGCCAGGTTCAGGCCCTGGATCAGGCGGTTGTAGGTCATGCCGTTCTGACGGGCCGCAGCGTTGATGCGCTGGATCCACAGCTTGCGGAACTCACCCTTGCGGGCGCGACGGTCACGGAAGGCGTAGGTCTTGGAGTGGAGGACCTGCTCCTTCGCCTTGCGGTACAGGCGGGAACGCTGGCCCCGGTAGCCGGAGGCCTCGTTGAGGATTTCGCGGCGCTTCTTCTTCGCGTTCACTGAGCGCTTGACACGTGCCATGGTGGGACGTCCTTATCTTCTAGATCGTTATGGTGCTGTAATCGAGAACGGGAAGGCTTTTATGCCTTGCCCAGCAGACGCTTCACGCGCTTGACGTCGGCGGGAGCAACGTCTTCGGTGCCCTTGAGGCGACGGGTGCGCTTGGAGGGCTTGCCCTCCAGCAGGTGGCGCCGGTTAGCCTGCTCGCGGCGCAGCTTGCCGGAACCGGTGACCTTGATGCGCTTGGCGGTGCCCTTGTGGGTCTTCTGCTTCATCGTGGATCCTTTAACTTCTTCGTGGATGGGTACTACGTAACCGCGTCAGACGCGGTTCGGCTACTTCTTGCCCTTGCGGACCGGGCCCAGCACCATCGTCATATTGCGACCGTCCTGCTTGGCGCGGGTCTCAACAACGCCGTACTCAGCAACATCATCGGCCAGACGCTCCAGGAGTCGGAAACCCAGCTCCGGACGGGACTGCTCCCGGCCACGGAACATGATGGTCACCTTGACCTTGGAACCCTTCTCCAGGAACCGGACCACGTTGGACTTCTTGGTCTCGTAGTCGTTGTCACTGATCTTCGGGCGGAACTTCTGCTCCTTGACCACGGTCTGCTGCTGGTTCTTGCGAGCTTCCCGGGCCTTCTGGTCCTGTTCGTACTTGAACTTGCCGTAGTCCATGATCTTGCACACGGGCGGCTTGGCGTTCGGTGCAACCTCAACCAGGTCAAGGTCGGCGTCATAGGCCAGCTTGCGTGCATCGTCAATGCGGACGATGCCGACCTGTTCGCCGCCCGGGCCGACGAGCCGGACCTCGGGCACGCGAATCCGGTCGTTAATGCGAGCTTGAGCGCTAATGAGAACTCCTGACGTAGCAGTGGTAGAAAACTTCTGTACCGCACACTGCAAATGATTCCCCCCTACGCCGCACAGGTCGACGCACATCGGACGCACACAGCAGGACGCCCGCCTTTCGGCGGGGAACCACTGTCTGGTCCGGTTGACCCGAGCCCTGCCTCGAAAGGCGGTCTCAGGTGGGAGTTACTCCACTTGCAGCCTGACACGACGAAAACACCGTTGACAGGCGGTAGTGCGAACAACACTAACATCCTACCCCGGCTGCACAAAATCCGCTGACCACGTCCGCATGTCACCCCCGAGTGCTAGTTTTAGACCATGAACAATCATCGTTCTCCTGGGGGGAGTCCGCACGACCTGGACCGCCTCCGCACTGAACTTCACCGAGCCGCTGCGGCCCAACAAGAATCACTGAGAATCTCCATGGAGATCCTCGAGCGACTCGAGCGTCTGGAACGGGAGGACCGTGTCCAGCGGCGCGCTGCCGAACCTGCCCCGCACGGTCCCCGTCCCGGACGCTGGTCTGGCGTGTCCACAGCCGGCACCGACCATGCGCAGACTGCCCCGCCCGCAGCAGGAGGTCCGGCGACGACACCACCGGTGGCTGCGCCTGCGCCCGCGGTGCCGCCAGGGGTTCCCTCTCCCCCGCCCGAACAATCCGGTTCGTCCGGCCCAAACGGTCCGTCCGGTCCGCCGCGCAGTGAGCGCGACCGGATCACCCTCACCATCTCCGTCCTCGGCGCGTCGATCACCGTCATCGGTCTGGTTTTCCTCGCCGTCCAGGCCTTCAGCCGCGGATGGCTGGGCCCCGGCATTGCAGTGACCGGTGCTGCCCTGCTGTGCCTGGCGCTGGGGATCGCGTCGGTGTCCGTGCACCGCCGACACCCGGACGGCCCCACCGCCCCGGCCCTGCTCACGGCCGCGGTACTCGGCGGATACACCGATCTCTGGGTCCTGGTGTTCGGACTGGAATGGCTGCACTCGGCGATCGGCATCGGCATGGGTGCGCTGATCTCGATCATCGGTCTCGGCCTGGCGTTCCTGTGGAACAGACAGGCACTCGCGACGACGCTTGTCATCGCCGGTGCTACCTTCACCACCCCGGCGGCTCTGCATGTCCTGGACGCCACTGGTTCCGCCAGGTTCGAGACCATCTCCCTCGCCGTCCTCGCCCTCGTCGGCTCGGCCGCCACCTGGCGCCGCGCGTGGAGATCCACCGAGATCTCCGCCGGCGTGGTGTTCACCATCGCCGCGATCACCCTCGCCTCCGACGGCGACCTGCTGGCGCTGACCCTGCTCAGTCTCCTCGGCATCGCCACGATGACCGGGTTGTCGCTCGGTGCACCGGATCTCCCCAACTGGGTTCTGGCCATCGGACGATGGATCCCGGTCACGGTGGTGCCGGTGCTGTGCCTGCTGGCCACCGGCTCGACCTGGTGGGCACCGGGAGTGACTGCCGGGGTCGCCATTCTGATCGCCGGTGCAACCGTGGCCGTCGGGATGGGATGGTCGGCGCTGACCAATACGGCGTTGCGCCCTGCTGCTGATGTAGGCGACGCCGGCGCGACGGTGCGCTCCCTGTCCGTGGCGACCTGTTGTGCCTTCCCGACCCTGGCGGTCATCGCCCTGGCACGTCAGGATTCGGACGCTCCGGTGGCGTCGATGTTGTGGATCCTGGCCCTGCTGGCGGTGACGTCCGGGGTGATCCTGATCAGTGCCCGGCTGCCCCTGGCGGCGACCTGGACGATGCTCGGCCTGTCGGTCCTGGCCTGCCTGCCCCGCGTGATTCCCGCGTGGTTCCCGGACGAGCTCAGTGCCGATGTCACGGCAGTGACCCAGTGGCCCGTCCTGCTGGCACTGGCCGTGCCCGGGGTCCTGTCGCTGTGGCGCGCTGCCGATCTGGGGGCCACGACCGATATTGTCAGCGTCACTGCGGCGGCGTTGGGCGCGATGGTCACCTCGGCGATCCCTCTGATCTGCCTGAGCCTGAGCGACTCCGACGGCAGTTTCATGGCCGGCCATCTGCTCATGTCGGTGATGTGGATGGCCACCGGCGTGGCCGTTCTACTGCACGGCAACGGCCCGGCGGGCCTGGCGATCGCGCTGGCCGCCTCAGCGAAGCTGGTGTTCTACGACCTGTCTGCCCTGTCCGGGTTGATCCAGGTCGCCGCCTTCGTCATCTGCGGCGGCATCCTGCTGGCCTCCGGGTACCTGCGGGAGAGCGGCAAGGCCACCAACAGGCAGCAGGACCTGAACGGTGACCGCGGACCCCGTCAGAACTGACATGGGCTCCGAATCGTCCGGTTCTAGAGCATCTCCTTGAGGAACTGACCGGTGTAGGACTCCTCGACCTGGGCGATCTGCTCCGGGGTTCCCTCGGCGACGACCATTCCGCCGCCGGAGCCACCCTCCGGACCCATGTCGATGATCCAGTCCGCAGCCTTGATCACGTCCAGGTTGTGCTCGATGATGAGGACGGTGTTGCCCTTGTCGACCAGCCCCTGGATCACCAGCATCAGCTTACGGATGTCCTCGAAGTGCAGGCCCGTGGTGGGCTCGTCGAGGATGTAGATCGTCCGACCGTTGGACCGCTTCTGCAGCTCACTGGCCAGCTTCACGCGCTGGGCCTCACCACCGGACAGTGTCGTCGCCGCCTGGCCGAGCCGGACGTATCCCAGTCCGACGTCCACCAGGGTGTTGAGGTAGCGGGCGATGGAGGTGATCGGCGCGAAGAACTCCGCGGCCTCGGTGATCGGCATCTCCAGGACCTCGGAGATGGTCTTGCCCTTGTAGCGGACCTCCAGGGTCTCCCGGTTGTACCGGGCGCCCTCACAGACCTCGCAGGGGACGTAGACATCGGGCAGGAAGTTCATCTCGATCTTCAGCGTGCCGTCACCGCGGCAGGCCTCACACCGGCCGCCCTTGACGTTGAAGCTGAAGCGGCCGGCCTTGTAGCCACGCACCTTTGCGTCGGTGGTTTCGGCGAAGAGGTTACGGATCTTGTCGAAGACACCGGTGTACGTCGCCGGGTTCGACCGCGGGGTACGGCCGATCGGACTCTGGTCGACACGGACCAGCTTGTCGAGTTGGTCGAGGCCGGTGACCTTGCGGTGGTGACCGGGCACCTGCCGGGCTCCGTTGAGGTCGTTGGCGAGCACCTGGGCGAGGATGCCGTTGACCAGACTGGACTTGCCGGAGCCGGAGACACCTGTCACGCAGGTCAGCACGCCCAGCGGGAAGTCCACGGACACATTGCGCAGGTTGTTCTCGGTGGCCCCGTGCACGGTGATGACCCGGTCGGTGTCCACCTCCCGGCGGGTGTCCGGCACAGCCAGCACCCGACGGCGGGACAGGTACTGCCCGGTCAGTGACTCCTCCGAGGTGAGGATGCCGTCCGGTTCACCCTGGTAGACGACCTTGCCGCCGAACTCACCGGCCCGTGGGCCGATGTCGACCAACCAGTCGGCCGTCCGGATCGTCTCCTCGTCGTGCTCGACGACGATCAGGGTGTTCCCCAGGTCACGCAGGTTGCGCAAGGTGGAGATCAGGCGCATGTTGTCGCGCTGGTGCAGTCCGATGGACGGTTCGTCGAGGACGTAGAGAACCCCGGCCAGTCCGGATCCGATCTGGGTGGCCAGGCGGATGCGCTGGGCCTCGCCGCCGGACAGGGTGGCCGCGGCCCGCGAGAGGTTCAGGTAGTTCAGTCCGACGTCGAGCAGGAAGCGCAGGCGCGCCTGGATCTCCTTGAGCACCCGGCCGGCGATGATCTCGTCACGCTTGGCCAGGGTCAACTGGTCGAGGAAGGAGCTCGCGCCCTCGATGCTCAGGGCGGAGACGTCCGAAATGGACATCTCCCCCATCCCGGACTTCACGGTGACCTGCCGGATCTCCGGACGCAGTCGGGTGCCCTCGCAGGCGTTGCAGGGCACTTCACGCATGTAGGCCAGGAAGCGTTCCTTCTGGTGCTCGCTCTCCGCCTGGTCGATCTTGCGCTGCAGGTACGGGATGACCCCCTCGAACGGCGCCGAGTACTGGCGGGAGCGGCCGTAGCGGTTGCGGTAGCGCACGGTGATCTCGTCCGGGTGTCCGTGCAGGACGGCCTTGCGCTGGGCCTTGGTCAGCACCGACCAGGACGTCCGCGGGTCGACACCCAGGTTGTCGGCCAGGGCGGCGAGCAGTTTGTCGAAGTAGCGGTGGTTGGGGCTGGAGGACCACGGAGCGACCGCCGACAGCAGCGGGGCCTCGTCGTCCGGGATCACCAGGTGCTCGTCCATCTCCAACCGGGTACCGAGACCGTCGCAGGTCGGGCAGGCACCATAAGGGCTGTTGAAGGAGAAGCTGCGTGGTTCGAGCTCGTCGATGGCCAGCGGGTGCCCGTTGGGGCAGGCCATGTTCTCCGAGAAGCGGCGGTATCGGTTGGGGTCGGACTCGTCCAGCCCGACAAAGTCGATCACCACCCGCCCATCGGCCAGCCCCAAGGCGGTCTCCACCGAATCGGTCAGGCGCTGCTTCTGCGCCTCCTTGACCTGCAGCCGGTCGACGATCACGTCGATATCGTGCTTGACCTGCTTCTCCAGGGTGGGCGGATCGGACAGCCGGTAGGTCTCACCGTCGACGAGCACACGGGAGTAGCCGGACGATGCCAGGTCCTCGAAGAGGTCGACGAACTCGCCCTTGCGGGTGCGAACGACCGGGGCCAGAACCTGGAACTTCTGGCCGGTCTCCATCTCAAGCACCTGGTCGACGATCTGTTGCGGGGTCTGCCGCTCGATACGCTCACCACACTGCGGACAGTGCGCCACACCGATCCGGGCGAACAGCAGACGCAGGTAGTCGTGGATTTCGGTGATGGTACCGACCGTCGACCGCGGGTTGCGGTTGGTGGACTTCTGGTCGATGGACACCGCCGGCGACAGGCCTTCGATGACCTCGACGTCCGGCTTGTCCATCTGACCGAGGAACTGCCGGGCGTAGGAGGACAGGGACTCGACGTAGCGGCGCTGGCCTTCGGCGAAGATCGTGTCGAAGGCCAGCGAGGACTTTCCCGAACCCGAGATGCCGGTGAACACGATCATCTTGTCGCGGGGCAGGTCGATGTCGACCCCCTGCAGGTTGTGCTCGCGTGCACCACGCACGGTCAGAATGTCAGCCACCCGGGCTCTCCTTCATCGTGAAGTCTCAGTGTGTCTTGAGTGTGTCGTCTCTGTGGGACGGTTCGTCAGGACATCCCACGGTCTCGCAACCATTCTACGTGACGACCCGGACACGGTCGAACGGATAATCGAACACTGTGGCGTTCATCTCGGTCCCCGCAGATTTCCCGGTGTCCCGGCGCACGTTCCGTGTCCGGGCCGTCCTCTACGGTGGAGTACATGACCACCGAGACCCCCACCACCGCAACCGTGACCGTGACCCGCGTCGGCCCGATGGACAACGGCAGCTACCTGATCAGCGCCGGCGGGAACGGCCTGCTCATCGATGCCGCAGCCGAACCGTCCCGCCTTCTAGACATCGCCGCCGAGCAGCAGGTGACGATCACCGATGTACTGACCACCCACCGCCATGCCGACCACGTCGGCGGCCTGACCGAGGTACTGACCGCCACCGGGGCACGGCACCACGCCTCAGCGCAAGACGCCGCCGACCTGCCGGAATCGGTGGATGTGACCTGGGGCGAGGATCCGTCCCCCGACGAGCCCCGGGAACTGACCACCTCCTCTGACCTGCTCAACCAGCTTGGCCTGCAGTATGTGATCCTGCGTGGGCACACCGATGGTGGCCTCGCGGTGATCCTGCCCGCCGAGCACGCCGCCGACGGACTCACCCATCTCTTCCCCGGCGACAGCCTCTTCCCCGGCGGTGTCGGGAAAACCGACGATGCCGAGACCTTCACCCGCCTGCTCGACGATGTCACCGCCCGCTGCTTCACGCTGCCGGACGATACGATCGTCCACCCCGGCCACGGCGACCCGACCACGATCGGCGCAGAACGCCCCCATCTCGACGAGTGGCGGCAGCGCGGCTGGTGACCACACAGCAGCCGGGGCAGGGGTACAATTGTCGCTCTGTCACCCAAGCGCCGTCACCGAGTCCAGTGACAACACCCGCAGCCATCCCGCCGGCCAGGAGACCATGAGCACCACCGCGTCCAGCAGTACAGAGACCGCGCCGACCCCGGAGATCGACGCCGAACAGGCGACCCTCGACGAGCTGCTCTCTGTCGTCGATGAGGCCCGTGAGCGGCTCACCGACCGGCTCCGTCTCGTCCAACGCCGCAGCGCCGACATCGACCAGCCGCAGCTACTGCTGGAACGCGACCACGAGACGGCCTCCATCAGCCAACGGATCGACGAGTACTCCGCCGCAGAGATCGGCCTGTTCTTCGGGCGCATCGACGTCGAGGACACTGAGCCGGAGAACCCGGTGGTCGACGACTCCCCCGGTGGCGACGGCAGCACGCTGGACCGCCGCTACATCGGACGCATCGGTCTGCACACCAACGACGACGAGATGCGCACCCTGCTGATGGACTGGCGTGCCCCGATGGCACGCCCGTTCTACCTGGCCACCACCCTGCACCCGGAGGGAGTGCATGTGCGCCGGCACATCCGTACCCGCGGCCGCGCCGTCACCGACGTGGCCGATGAACGCCTGACCGGGACCATGACCGGCAAAGACAGCGGTCGCACCGCGACCACCGCCGGTGCCGGTGCCGGTATCGGAACCACCGGTTCGGTGGCCCAGGAGAGCGCCCTGTTGCACGCGGTGAACCGTGCCCGCGACCGGCACATGCACGATATCGTCGACACGATCGTCGCCGAGCAGGATCGCATCATCCGTGAGGAGCACCGCGGAGTGACCGTGGTCCAGGGCGGGCCCGGCACCGGGAAGACCGCCGTCGCCCTTCACCGCACGGCCTACCTGCTGTACACCTGGCGCGAGCAGCTGGCGAACACCGGTGTTCTGATCGTCGGCCCCAACCCCCGCTTCCTGGACTACATCTCCCAGGTCCTCCCCAGCCTCGGCGAGACCGGCGTGGTACTGGCCACCCCCGGCACCCTTCTTCCCGGTGTCACCACCCGACCGTTGAGCGCCGAGCCGCTGATCGGTCAGGAGGTCAAGGGGTCGGTGGAGATGCTGGAGATCCTGGCCAATGCTGTGAGTGACCACCAGCAGGTCCCGGAGGCCCCGATCATCTTCGACGTCGACAGCGTCCGCGTGTCGTTGACCCCGAAGATCGTCCGCCAGGCACGGACCCGGGCGCGTCGTTCCCAGCGCCCGCACAATCTTGCCCGTAGCCGGTTCCGGGATTCCGTGCTCGACCAACTGCGCGATGCGATGGCCAACTCCATCGGTGCTGACCCGCTCGGAGGGGAGAACCTGCTGAGCCCGGCCGACATCGCCCAGCTGCGCGAGGACCTCGCCAGCGAGAGCGCCATCGCCGAGGCCATCGACGAGCTGTGGCCCGAGCTCACCGCCGAGGAGGTCCTCGCCGGGTTGTACGGCTCCCGTGAAGCCATCGACTCCGCCGCCGCCGAGTACGACGACCTCACCCGTGATGCCTTACTGCGCGACGGAGACGGTACAGCCGGGCGGGAGACACCGGACGACTGGACCGAGGCGGACGCCCCATTGCTCGATGAGCTCGCCGAGATCCTCGGCATCGCCGGTGCCGAGGAGGCTGAGGCCGAGGAGCGTAAGCGCTGGCAGGCGAAGGTCGACGAGGCGCAGGACGCCCTGGATATCCTCAGTGGCTCGGCCTACCAGGACCTCGACGACGGCACGGATGCCGAGATCCTCATGGCCTACGACGTGATCGACGCCGAGCAGCTCGCCGAACGCCAGCGGGTGCGGTCCTCGATGTCCACGGCCGAGCGCGCCGCCGCAGACCGCACCTGGGCCTTCGGTCATGTGATCGTCGACGAGGCGCAGGAGCTCTCGGCGATGGCCTGGCGGATGATCTTCCGCCGCTCCCCCAACCGGTGGATGACCCTGGTCGGCGACCCGGCACAGACCGGCAGCCCGGCAGGTGTCGAGCACTGGTCGGATGCCCTGACCCCCTTCGTCAAGGACCGCTGGCGGCTGCGCGAACTGACCGTGAACTACCGCACCCCGGCCGACATCGCCGAGATCGCCGCCGACGTTCTCGCCGAGATCTCCACCGATCAGGACGCCCCGGAGTGTCTCCGTGACACCGGCACCGGGGTGCGCACCTATGGCCTGCGGGACGCCGCGACGGCCATCACGGATGCCGTGGCGACCGCGGGTGACGGACTGGTCGGGGTCATCGCCGCTGCTGGACGGGTCCCGGAACTGGAGGACCTGGTGCGTCTCGGGCTCACCGGTGATAGCGCCGGTTCCGACTCCGGTTCGAACTCCGGCTCCAGCCCCGACCGGATGTCTGACCAGGTGGTGATCTCCGACGTCAACGGCGCCAAAGGCCTGGAGTTCGATGAGGTCGTACTGATCGAGCCCGCCGAGATCGCCGATGCTTCACCCCAGGGCCTCAACGACGTCTACGTGGCCGTCACCCGCGCCACTCAGGGCCTGACCCTGGTCCACGACACAGACCTCCCCTGGTGAGGTCCGCCGCTCATCGTCGCTGGGTAGTCTCAGGTGCATGAGTGTCTCCCACCCTGTCCGAGTCTTCCTCAATCTTGCGGTCGACCTGGCTCGTCAGGCCTGGCGCTTCGGGGATACCCCCTTCGGTTCGGTGCTCGTCGCCGCCGACGGGATGATCCTCTTCACCGACCGCAACCGGACGGTCACCGATTCCAGCCCGTTGCTGCACCCGGAGTTCACCATCGCCGAGTGGGCGGTCGCGAACCTCTCAGCGCAGGAACGGTCGGCCTGCACCGTCTACACCTCGGGTGAGCACTGTCCGATGTGCGCGGCAGCCCACGGCTGGGCAGGGTTGGGACGCATCGTCTACGCCTCCTCCTCAATGCAGTTGGCGGCGTGGATCGTGCAGGAACAGAACATCAACGCGTCCCCGATCGCCCCGCTCCCGGTGCAGGACGTGGTCCCCGACATCATCGTCGACGGGCCCGACGAGGAACTCTCCGACGAGGTCCGGCGGCTGCACCGTACTCCATTCGAGCAGGACCAGTCACTGGTCGGCGGTCGACAGCCCCGCCATGTCGACGTCCTGCACTATGACCCGGCATGGCCCGGGCGGTTCGAGGCAGAACGCGACCGGATCCTCACTGCCCTGGGAACCACGGCAATACGAGTCGAGCACATAGGCAGCACCTCCGTCCCAGGACTCGCGGCAAATCCCGTGATCGACATCAACGTCAACATGGAGGACGTCGACACCCGCTGTTCCGCGACTGGCTGCGGGATTCCGGGCCACAGAACCTCGCCGACCGGGAAGCCTACGGGGAGTTGAAGCTGTCCCTGTCCGGGCGCACCTGGGAGGACATGGCTGTCTACAACGACCGTAAGGGACCGCTGATTGCCGAGATCATGGCGCGGGCGGAGAAGTGGGCTGAGGCCACGGGTTGGCACCTCTGCCCCCGGCCTTGACCTTGTCACGCTGACAAGGTGCACGACGGGGTCATGAAGATCAGCGATGAAGCCGCGGCAGCAGGATGTTCCCCACGGATGGTGCGCTACTACCAACTGTCAGACGTCGCCCTCCTGTTGAAACTCCGCACCCTGACGGACGCCGGCATCCCCGCCGCCACCCTGCACGGTGTGCTCACCAGGGACACGTCCGTCCGAGCCGACATCGTGCAGGACGCACTGGACAATGTCGACAAGGAGATCACCCGCCTGCACCACCAGCGGGGCCGCCTGTTCGCAATGCAAGGTGGAACCTCGGGCATCCCGACCGACATCCAGGCACTCATCACCGACCTTCGGCGATGGGTCACGGACCATGACGAGCACGGAACGCTAGCGGAACTCCTCGACCAGGACCTCCAGGGGTTGCAGCTGATGGCCGACGCAGGGGTCGCCACCCCGGAGACCTGGGAACTTCTCCGCCGAACCCTGGTCGACGAGCGGCGGCGGTCTGCGACCCTCGACGGGCTGGCGGCGTGGTCTACCCTGGCCAGCTACACCGAGTCATCCGCCTCCCCCGATTCTCCCGACTACCCCGCCGTTGCGCATCTCCGGGACGTGATGATCCGCTCCATCGATGACGGCGTCCTGGGCGGGCTCCCCGACACCCTGCTCGACGGCGACGTGCCCCTGGCGACGACGGACATCCCGACCACCGGTGCCCAGAGAACAGTCCTCACTGACCTGGTGAAACGCATGGAGCCGGCGCGGAGGTCCCGGTGAGCACCCTGACCAGCGTACTGAGGTTCCTGTCCAGGCACCCTGCGGTGCGGGTGGGCAAGGCGGAGGCACGTCTGTGGCGGGGCTTCTGGTACCTCATCCGTGGCCGTCTCATCGTCCCGGATGGTGCCACGCCCATGCCCGCCACCACCGGCGTGTGGTTCCTTCCTGGTGCCATCTCTGTGGCGACAGTCATTGAGATCACCGCGGTCGAGCTCCTCGTCCCATGGAAAGAGCTGCGCATCATCCTGGCGATCGCGTCGGTCTACTCACTGATGATCTTGTGGGCGATGCTCGGGCGACAGAAAACCTACCCCCACTATCTCGACAGAGACTCCCTGGTTCTCCGGCGTGGTGGGCGGGTCCTGGCCGAATTGCCGTGGTCGATGATCCGGGACTGTGCCCGCGATCGACGTTACGATACCGACCAGGCAACAGTTGACGACGGAGTGCTGACGTTGGGCACCGGCGAGGGGACGAACATACGGATCACCCTCAACGCCGGGCTATCGGTCGCCGATCCTGACCGTTGGCCCTGGCAACGTCCCCAGCCCGTAGAGATCTCCGAAATCCGACTGTGGCTCGACGAACCCGCAGAGGCCCCGGCAGCCCTGACAACCTCAGCCCAACTACACCGTGTGCACGATCATCACGTCGCAGTCAGACTGGCGGGCAACGTCCGCCGGCACCGAGCCGAGCAGCCGTCCGGTCAGTGAGTTGATACCCCGGTTACCGACGATCAGCAGGTCCGCGGACTCATCGGTGACGATGCCCATCAGCGCCTCCACCGGCGAGCCTTCCTTGACGGCGGAGACCACGTCCTTCGCGCCGACCTCCTGGGCCGCTGCGACGGCGCTCTGCAGGTTCTCGTGGGCGGGGTCGTCCCCCACCACCGTCTTGGAGTCCATGCGCACGGCCTTCACCGCTGCATCAGCATCCCGGTAGTACGCGCAACCGATCACGAGACGGGCATCGAAGGCTGCGGCCAGCGCCGCTGCCCGACGTACCGCCAGCAGGGACGACTCCGAACCGTCCGTACCGACGACGATGGTCCCGTAGGTGGTGAACTCGCTCACTGCCATCCCCTTTATGGTGCTCTTTGTGGTGTTCGTGTGACTTCGGAGGTTATCCGTTCCTCCCCAAAGACTACCGCACCTAGAGACCCGCCTCGATCATCCCTCGCAGTTCCTTCTTCAGGTCTGCGATCTCGTCGCGGAGCCGTCCGGCGAGCTCGAACTTCAACTCACGGGCCGCGTCCTGCATCTGGGACGTCAGGTCGGCGATGAGCTTCTCCAGCTGCGGACGCGCCATCTCCCCGGTGTCCTGTCCGGTGACCGCGGACGCGCCGGACGCGCCCTCGGCGACGTTGACGTCCGCGCCGAAGCCGGACGCCGCAGCGTCCTCTCCACCAGCGCCCCCTGCACCGTCACCCTCCTCGCGGTTCTCGTAGACCTGGTCGAGGATGTCGGCGATGGCCTTCCGCAGCGGCTGCGGGTCGATACCGTGTTCCTCGTTGTAGGCGATCTGCTTGGCACGGCGGCGCTCGGTCTCGTCGATGGCGTACTGCATCGAGTCGGTGACCTTGTCGGCGTACATGATCACCTCGCCGGAGACGTTTCGGGCGGCACGTCCGATGGTCTGCACCAGCGAACGCTCCGAGCGCAGGAAGCCCTCCTTGTCCGCGTCGAGGATCGCCACCAGCGACACCTCGGGCAGATCGAGGCCCTCACGCAGCAGGTTGATGCCGACGAGTACGTCATACTCGCCCAGGCGCAACTGGCGCAGTAGTTCCACACGCTTCAACGTGTCGATGTCGGAGTGCATGTAGCGCACCCGCACCCCGTGCTCCAGCAGGTAGTCGGTGAGATCCTCGGCCATCCGTTTGGTGAGCGTGGTGACCAGCACACGCTCCTGCTTCTCGACCCGCTGCCGGATCTGCTCGATGAGGTCGTCGATCTGCCCCTCGGTGGGACGCACCTCGACCTGCGGGTCGACCAGCCCGGTGGGGCGGATCACCTGCTCCACGAACTCGCCGCCGGCCGCGGCCATCTCGTAGTCGCCGGGGGTGGCGGACATGTACACCGCCTGACCCTTGCGGTCGTCGAACTCCTCCCAGGTCAGCGGTCGGTTGTCCAGAGCGCTGGGCAGCCGGAATCCGAAGTCGACCAGGTTACGTTTGCGGGACATGTCGCCCTCGAACATGCCGCCGATCTGCGGGACGGTCACGTGAGACTCGTCGATGATCGTCAGGTAGTCGTCCGGGAAGTAGTCGATCAGGGTGGCCGGGGCGGAGCCGGCTTCACGCTGGTCGACGTGGCGGGAGTAGTTCTCGATACCGGAGCAGTAGCCGACCTGCTGGATCATCTCCAGGTCGTACTCGGTGCGCATCCGCAGCCGCTGGGCCTCCAGCAGCTTGCCGCGGTTCTCCAGGTCGGCGACGCGGTGCTCCAGCTCCTCGCGAATGTCGTCCATCGCCTTCTCCATGCGCTCCGGACCGGCGACGTAGTGGGTGGCCGGGAAGATCCGGATCTCCTCGACCTCGCGCAGGACGTCCCCGGTCAGCGGGTGGATGTAGAAGAGACTGTCGATCTCGTCGCCGAAGAACTCGACGCGCACCGCCAGTTCCTCGTAGGCGGGGATGATGTCGACAACGTCCCCCTTGACGCGGAAGGCACCACGGGTGAAGGAGACGTCGTTGCGGTCGTACTGGATGTCGACGAGCAGCCGCAGGAAACGGTCGCGTTCGACCTCTTCCCCGACCTTCAGCACCACCGACCGGTCGAGGTAGGACTGCGGGGTACCCAGGCCGTAGATACAGGACACCGAGGACACGACCACCACATCCCGCCGGGACAGCAGGTTGGACGTCGCGGAGTGGCGCAGGCGCTCCACGTCGTCGTTGATCGAGGAGTCCTTCTCGATGTAGGTGTCCGTCTGCGCGATGTACGCCTCGGGCTGGTAGTAGTCGTAGTAGCTGACGAAGTACTCGACGGCGTTGTTCGGCAGCAGGCTGCGCAGCTCATTGGCGAGCTGGGCGGCCAGCGTCTTGTTCGGGGCCATGACCAGGGTGGGACGCTGCTGCTGCTCGATCAGCCAGGCGGCGGTGGCCGACTTACCTGTACCGGTGGCACCCATCAGGACGACGTCGCGCTCACCCCGGTTGAGGCGTTCGTCGAGCTCCTTGATCGCCGCTGGTTGGTCACCGGCTGGTTCATAGTCACTGACGACCTCGAAGCGGTCATCGGAGCGCTCGACCTCGCCGACCGGGCGAAACTCGGACTCGGAGAGGACGGGATGTTCTGCGGCGAAGGCCATTACGCCTGCACCTGCTCCCAGAAGCGGTCGACCTGGTCGATGAGTGCCTCGACGTCCCCGGAGTTGTCCAGCACCACATCTGCGGCGGCGAGGCGGGTGTCACGGTCGATCTGGGCGGCGATGCGACGGCGGGCGTCGTCCTCGTCCAGTCCACGGGAATCGACGAGACGGCTCACGCGGGTCTCGTCGGGGGTGTCGACGACGAGCACGGTGTCGACAGTCTCGGTCTCCCCGTTCTCGATGAGCAGAGGCATGTCGTAGACGACGACCTCGCGTCCTTCCTCACGGGCGGTGGCGAAGAGTTCGTCGGTGCGTTCCCGGATTCGCGGGTGGGTGATGTTGTTGAGCTGCTGGGTGGCTTCCGGGGTGGCGAAGGCCTGCCGGGCAAGTTCCGCACGGTCGAGGACGCCCTCGGCGGTGATCACCCCGTCGAAGGCCTCGGCGAGTTCAGCCAGTGCCGGCTGGCCGGGCTCCACGACCTCACGGGCGACCTTGTCGGCGTCCACGATGAACGCCCCCTTCTGCCGCAGCCGCTCGGCCACCGTTGTCTTGCCGGAACCGATTCCACCTGTCAGACCGATAATGCGCATGGCCCCCAGACTAGTCGGACGGTGCGGTCAGGGGCTATGCAGCAAAGGATCCGGACGGTGACGAGGTCAGGGCAGCATGTGCGGCAGTGAGGCACTGCAGGTTAGCCGCGTTGGCGTTGGTGAACACCAACCGCACCGTGTTCGCTGCCGCACGCGTGGCGGCGGCCGCTGCGTCATCCCCGTCGCCCACAGCGACCTCATGGGCGATGCGGTGCAGGTTCCACTGTCCCGACAGCTCTGCAAGCTGTGCACCCAGTTCGGCACAGAACAACTGGTCACCCGTGCCGAGATTGTTGTTCAGCAGGCTTCCGGCGGAGCCGTCCACCCCCTGCAGCTCCGGAAGATCGGGGACCGTTTCAGTGGTGTCGGCAGTAGCTGTGTCCTCTGCCGCATCTGCCAGGGCGGCTGGTGCGAGCAGCGCACCGGCCGTCAGCATGGCCGCGATACCGTACCGGGTTGTGTTCATGCGGTTGAACTATACTGATATCGACAAAACTTCACATGAGGAGTCCCCCTTGAACCCCATCCCTGCGCGCAGTGTCACCGCATCAGTACTCGCCGCCGCCGTCCTCGGTACGGTACTGACCGTGGCCGGCCCCGGCTCCGGTACCGCCCACGCCGCCCCGTGCGACAGCTACACGCCCGGCCAGATCGACCGCGCCGCCGCCCTGTTGAGTTCCGGAACCGGGTCACTACCGGGGTCCTCCACCTCCGGAAGCTCCCAGGCGCTCGGGTCTGTGGGACCATCCTGGTCTAATGGGACCCCCTTCGACCTGCCTTCACTGTCCGGACCGACCGAGTCGATGTACATGGTGACCGGCCCGAACAGCCCCGACAACACAGCGGCACTCGGCCTGGCCTCGACCGATCTCGGCTTCATGTGGGATGCCGGAAACGGAACTACCCTGATCGCCTTCGGCGACAGCTTCACCTGTAAGACCAGCAGCAATGGGTGGCACTCCAATGCGCTGTTCAGCTCACGGGACACCGACCCCACCGACGGACTCCTCATCGACGGCACCGCTAACGGGCAGACATCCGGTGAGTTCCTCCCCCGTTCGCTGAAGGTACCCGGCGTGGAGCACACGAAGATCCCGACCTCCGGTATCGAGGTCGGTGGGCACCAGTACGTCGACTTCATGTCCGTACGGTCCTGGGGACAGGCAGGTCAGTGGACCACGAACTACGCCCAGACCGTGGTCTCAGAGGACGGTGGCCGCACCTTCACCCCCGTCGACGAATCCACCCGCACGAACAGCTCACCCTCGACAGACCCCCGGCTGCCCCAGCTTCCCGCACACCGCTCTGGCGACCAGAACTTCCAGATGACCGCCATGGCGAAGAACCCGGCGTCACAGGCGGACGATCATGTCTACGTCTACGGGACCCCCAATGGCCGCGACGGATCTGCGCGTCTGGCCCGCTTCACCCCGGAGAACTTCCCCGACTGGTCGAAGGCCGGATACTGGGACGGCTCCTCCTGGACCGATGCCCCGTCGCAGGCGGCCATCGTCATCGACGGACGGGTGTCAGAACTGTCCGTGCAGTACAACGAACACCGCGGCAGCTGGCTGGCGATGTACGAATCCACGGAGGGGATCGTCCTGCGCGAGTCCGCCTACCCCACCGGCCCCTGGGGACCGAAGCGTACGGTGATCTCGAAGCTGCAGGTACCGGACGCCTACGGCGCGTTCATGCTGCCGCACCAGGCGCCCGAGGACGATGGGAAGCTCTATTTCGTCGCGACCACCTGGTCTGGCTACAACACCGCCATGCTCCGCACCGACCTGGACGCGGTGCTCGGATAACCGTCCAGCAGCCCTCCGACGACAACGACCCCACGGGGAAACAGTGCGTTTCCTCCCCGTGGGGTCGTTCGTGAAGCCGGACTAGCGCTCGACTAGCGCTCGACTAGCGCTCGACGATGGCGGTGATGCCCAGGCCACCTGCAGCGCAGATGGAGATCAGGGTACGGCCGCCGCCGTTCTCCTCGAGGGTCTTCGCCGCGGTGGCGAGGATACGTCCACCGGTGGCGGCGAAGGGGTGGCCGGCGGCCAGGGAGGAACCCTTGACGTTCAGCTTCGCGCGGTCGATGGAGCCCAGCGGGGCATCCAGGCCGAGACGCTCGCGGCAGTACTCCTCGGACTCCCATGCCTGCAGGGTGGCCAGGGTCTGGGAAGCGAAGGCCTCGTGGATCTCGTAGAAGTCGAAGTCCTGCAGGGTCAGCCCGTTACGCTCCAGCAGACGCGGGACAGCGTAGGTCGGGGACATCAGCAGGCCGTCCGGGGTCAGGCCGTCGTGGCCGTGCAGGAAGTCGACCGCGGCGGTCTCGGAGTCGACCAGGTAGGCACGGACCGGGAGGTTGTGCTCGGCGGCCCACTCCTCGGTGCCCAGCAGCACGGCGGACGCACCATCGGTCAGCGGGGTGGAGTTACCGGCGGTCATGGTGGCCTGGGTGCCGTGGGCGGCGGCGTCCTTCTTGCCGAAGACAGGCTTGAGGGTGGACAGCTTCTCCACGTTCGAGTCCGGGCGCAGGTTGGTGTCGCGCTGCACGCCGAGGAACGGGGTGACCAGGTCATCGAAGAAGCCGGCGTCGTAGGCGGCGGCCAGCTTCTGGTGGGACTCGACGGCCAGCTGGTCCTGGTCCTCACGGGAGACGCCGAGCTCACGGGCGGTGATGGCGGCGTGGTCACCCATGGACAGCCCGGTGCGGGGCTCACCGTTCTGCGGCTGCTCCGGGGCGATCTGGGACGGACGGACGGTGCCCAGCAGCTTGACCATCTCACCGGTGGACTTGGCGTTGTTGACCTTGATCAGGGTCTTGCGCAGCTCGTCGTTGACGGCCAGCGGGGCGTCCGAGGTGGTGTCGGTACCGCCGGCGATGCCGGAGTCGATGCGGCCCAGGGCGATCGCGTCGGCGACCTGTACGGCGGCAGCCAGGCCGGTGCCGCAGGCCTGCTGCAGGTCGAAGGCCGGGGTCTGGGAGTCCAGCGCGGAGCCGAGGACGACCTCGCGGGTCATGTTGAAGTCACGGGCGTGTTTGAGCACGGCACCGGCGACGACCAGGCCGAGCTGCTCGTCCTGCAGACCGAAGCGGGCCACGAGACCGTCGATGGCGGCGGTCAGCATGTCCTGGTTCGAGGCGCTCGAGAACTCCTTGTTCGAGCGGGCGAAGGGGGTGCGGTTGCCGCCGAGGATGGCGACCTTGCGCGGGGTGGAAGTCATGGCGGGATGTATCTCCATCGTCGTTGTCGTGTGTTCGGGGACCGCGATGCCGGTTGTGTAGTCCGCGTCACGGATTTACCTGACATGGTACCGCGTCACACACTAGGGTACGAATAGGAACATACATTGTTCGAGCGGCCGCAGGGTACGCTTTCGAGTAACGGATCTACGACACATCCACAACACAAGGAGATCACTACATTGTCTTCCAACAAGGGCCTGCTCGACCAGGTCGTCAACTCCGGCCTGGCAGGCAAGCTCGGTGTTCCGCAGGGTGAGAAGCTGCGCCGCTACAAGAAGGGCGAGCCCGCCCTGGACGGCCCGGTCGTCCTGGGTGGCGCCGGCCGCGTCGCCGCCGGCATCGAGCCGCTGCTGACCGGTGACTACCAGTTCATCGATGCTGGTACCGACGCCAAGCGCGCCGCCCTGGTCTTCGATGCCACCGGCATCACCAGGCCCGAGGACCTGCACCAGCTCTACGACTTCTTCAACCCGCAGATGCGCAAGCTGCTGCCCTCCGCCCGCATCATCGTCATCGGCACCACCCCCGAACTGGTGGAGGACCGCGACGAGCACATCGTCCAGCGTTCCCTGGAGGGCTTCACCCGCTCCATCGCCAAGGAGCTGCGTCGCGGCGCGACCGCCCAGCTGGTCTACGTCGCCCCCGAAATCGGGGAGGACCTCTCCGGCACCGAGTCCACGCTGCGCTTCCTGCTGTCCGGCAAGTCCGCCTTCGTCGACGCCCAGGTCATCCGCGTCACCGCCGGCACCTCGGACGCCCCGGAGTCCTGGGACGAGCCGCTGGCCGGCAAGATCGCCGTGGTCACCGGTGCCGCCCGTGGCATCGGCGCCACCATCGCCGAGGTGCTGGCCCGTGACGGTGCGAAGGTCGTCTGCGTCGACATCCCCGCCGCTGGTGAGGGCCTCGCCGACACCGCCAACAAGGTCAAGGGTTCCGCCCTGCCGCTGGACGTCACCGCCGCTGACGCTGCCGACAAGATCAAGGAGCACGCCGAGCAGCGCCACGGCGGCCAGATCGACATCATCGTCCACAACGCCGGTGTCACCCGCGACAAGCTGCTCGCCAACATGGACGAGGGCCGCTGGAACATGGTCCAGAACATCAACCTCGTCGCCCCGGTGCGTATCACCGAGGCCCTGCTGGCCAACGGTGGCCTCGCCGACGGCGGTCGCGTGGTGGGTGTGTCCTCGATGGCCGGTATCTCCGGTAACCGTGGCCAGACCAACTACGCCACCACCAAGGCCGGCGTCGTGGGCCTGGTCGACTCCCTGTCCGTCGAGCTGGCTGACAAGGGCATCACCGTCAACGCCGTGGCCCCCGGCTTCATCGAGACCGCGATGACCGACGCGATGCCGTTCGGTACCCGTGAGGTCGGTCGTCGCCTGAACTCCCTGGCACAGGGTGGCCAGACCGTCGACGTCGCCGAGACCATCGCCTTCTTCGCCGGCAACGCCTCCAATGCCGTCACCGGCAACACCGTCCGCGTCTGCGGCCAGAACCTGCTGGGCGCCTAAGCTTCGCACCTGACCAGAAGGAATCCACCATGACTGTCACCTACAAGGAACTCTCCTCCATCCCGGATCTGATGACCGAGTACAAGGGTGCCGCCAAGGACCTGGCCCCGGTGATCGGTGCGAAGCGTTCGGCGAAGACCGATCCGGCCACCGGTTTCGAGGTCTCGGGTGTGAAGGTCGATATCGCCCACCTCGCGGCCTTCACCGCCGCCACGGACCAGCGGCTGGGCAACGAGCTGCCGTACACCTACCCGTACGTCCTGTCCTTCCCGCTGGCCATGAAGGTGATGTCCACCCCGGACTTCCCCTTCAACGCCGTCGGCGCGGTGCACCTGACCAACGTCATCGAGCAGACCCGCCCGCTGACCGTCGACGATGAGCTGCGGATCCGCACCCACGCGACGAACCTGCGCAAGCACCGCAAGGGCCTGCTGATCGACATGGTCACCGAGATCTTCGTCGATGGTGGGGACGGAGAGGACACTGCGTCCGACGCCCCGGTGTGGACCCAGACCTCCGGCTTCCTCGCCAAGGGTGCCAAGCTGTCCTCCTCGGCCGATACCACCGTCGCCGAGCGTGAGGAGGACACCGGCAACCTCTTCGAGCGTCCGGAGATCCCCGCGGACCCGACCCCGACGGCCACCTGGTCCGCCGACCAATCGGTCATCAAGGCCTACGCAGACGCCTCGGGCGACAAGAACCCGATCCACGTGTCCGGCCTGGGTGCGAAGGCCTTCGGTTTCCCGGCGACCATCGCCCACGGCATGTGGTCGGCAGCGAAGATCCTCGGCAGCCTGGAGGGCCACCTCCCTGCCGCCGGACGCTTCGCCGTCGAGTTCGCCAAGCCGGTCGTGCTGCCGACGAAGGTCGCCTTCTTCTCTGCACAGACCCCGGACAACGCCGGTAGCCAGTCCGGCACCTGGTCGGTGCAGCTGCGCAAGGCCTCCAAGCTGGAGACACTGCATGCCATCGCCGAGGTGTCCCCGCTGTAGGCATCGCCGCACGGGGCCTCGCTTAACGATGCCTCGTAGCTTGTCGCACAGCGACGCTGCGTAACAACCCCGCTGGTCACTTGAGTAACTCGAGGTGACCAGCGGGGTTGCTGTATGTGCGGGATGCACGAGTCAACGAGTTTTCGGTTCTGGGTCGTGGTTTTTTGCTCCTCTTGCACCCCCCGGAACCGAAACCTCCCGCGCTGTGCCCCGCCCGATCAGGGGTGGCACCCGGCGCACGTTGGTATACTCCGAGGGGGTATACAGATACGCGACACCGGAAAGGACACCACCATGCGCAAGCGACTCTTCGGCGCCCTGGCCGCAGGGGCCATCGCCAGCACTCTCACCCTCACCGCCTGCTCCTCGGACGAGGATTCCGACACCTCACACGAGGACCACGGGGCACACGAGACGACCGGGGACCACGGGGACCACGGGGACATGGACCATCCGGCCGACGGCGGTCCGCCACCCGAGGGCATTACCGAAGTATCCGACCCGGAGTTCCCGGTGGGCACGGAGGTTGTCCTGTCCGCTGACCACATGCCCGGTATGGACGGCGCGACCGCGACAATCACCGGCGCCTTCGACACCTACACCTACTCGGTCAGCTACGACCCGACCGATGGCAGCGCCCGGGTGGAGGACCACAAGTGGGTGGTCCAGGAGGAACTCGACGGAGTCGGCGAGGACCGCCTTTCCGACGGCGACACCGCCACCATCAACGCTGAACACATGGCCGGCATGGACGGCGCCGAGGCCACGATCGACAGCTCCACGGAGGAGACGGTGTACATGGTGGATGTCGAGATGGACGGAATGACCATGATCAACCACAAGTGGGTCGTGGAAAGCGAGATCTCCCCCGCCGAGTAGTCGCGGGAGAAGGCAGGTAGAACAGGATTATGGAGCACGACACGCGCGCTGGCCACGAGCATATGGACCACGATCACATGAACCATGACCACATGGATCACGGTGGCCATCAGAATCACACGGGCCACGACGACCACGGTGGACATAAAGATCACACAGGTCACGCAGGTCACGGCGGTCACGCCGGCCATGTCGCCCAGTTCCGGCGCCTGTTCTGGATCATGCTCGTCATCGCCGTCCCGGTAGTCGCCTTCAATGACATGTTCGCCGAGCTCATCGGCTACGAACTGCCGGATACCGAGGCCATCGGGTGGATCTCCCCGGCCCTCGGCACCGTCATGTATCTCTGGGGCGGCCAGCCGTTCCTCACCGGCGCGGTCGATGAGATCCGCGACCGGAAGCCGGGGATGATGCTGCTCATCGGCCTGGCCATCACCGTGGCCTTCATCTCCTCCTGGGGTGCAAGCCTGGGCGTTCTCAGTCACGAACTCGACTTCTGGTGGGAGCTCGCCCTGCTGGTCGTGATCATGCTCCTGGGTCACTGGATCGAGATGCGTTCCCTGGCCCAGACCTCCTCCGCTCTCGATTCACTGGCCGCCCTCCTCCCGGATGAAGCCGTAAAGGTCACCGGGGACACCACTGTGACGGTCTCCCCCGCGGAGCTTGAGGTGGAGGATATCGTCCTGGTCCGTCCGGGTGCCACGATCCCCGCCGACGGCACCATCGTCGACGGCTCGGCCTCGATGGATGAATCGATGGTCACCGGCGAATCCCGCACCGTGCACCGCGACGTCGATGACCATGTCGTCGCCGGCACCATCGCCACCGATTCCGGGGTACGGGTGCGGATCACCGCCGTCGGCGACGACACCGCGCTCGCGGGTATCCAGAAGCTGGTGTCGGACGCCCAGAATTCCTCGTCCCGCGCCCAGCGCATCGCCGATACCGCCGCAGCCTGGCTGTTCTGGTTCGCACTCGGCGCAGCGCTCATCACCGCGGTGGTGTGGACGCTGGTCGGCGTGCCCGAGGACGCCGTTGTCCGCACCATCACCGTCCTGGTCATCGCCTGCCCCCATGCCCTCGGGCTGGCGATCCCCCTCGTCGTATCGATCGCCACCGAACGCGCCGCCCGCGCGGGTGTGCTGGTCAAGGACCGTCTGGCCCTGGAGTCCATGCGCACCGTGGACACCGTCGTTTTCGACAAGACGGGAACACTCACCAAGGGTGAACCTATGGTCACCGCCATCGAGCCGAACGGAGACGTCGGCAAGGACAAGATCCTCGCACTCACAGCAGCCGCGGAATCCGACAGTGAGCACCCACTTGCCCGTGCCATCGTCAAAGCCGCAGCGGACCGGGAGCTGGATGTGCCGACGTCCTCGAACTTCTCCTCCTCCCCTGCTGTCGGCGTGAAGGCCGTGGTCGACGGGACGACCATCGAAGTCGGTGGACCATACCTGTTGGAGCAGCACGACGTCCACGAGCTTCCCGTCGCTGACTCGTGGCGGGAGCAGGGCGCGATCATCCTCCACGTCCTCGCGGACGGTGTCGTCATCGGTGCGCTCCGACTCGCCGACGCGGTGCGTCCTGAATCCCGGGATGCCGTCGATGCGCTGCACGCCCGCGATGTCCAGGTCATGATGATCACCGGGGATGCCCCGGCAGTCGCGGAGACAGTCGCGGAGGAGCTCGGCATCGACCGGGTCTTTGCTGGGGTCCGCCCGGAGGACAAGGCAGCGAAGGTGTCTGAACTGCAGGACGCCGGACATCGTGTCGCCATGGTCGGCGACGGGGTCAACGATGCCCCGGCGCTGGCCCAGTCGGACGTCGGCATCGCCATCGGTGCCGGCACGGACGTGGCGATCGGATCGGCCGGGGTGATCCTCGCAAGCTCCGATCCGCGCGCCGTGCTCTCGGTGATCGAACTGTCCCGGGCGACCTACCGGAAGATGACGCAGAACCTGTGGTGGGCCGCGGGCTACAATCTGGTGTCCGTTCCCTTGGCGGCGGGTATCCTCGCCCCGGTCGGTATCATCCTGCCGATGAGCGTGGGGGCGGTGCTGATGTCCGCCTCCACGGTGGTCGTCGCCCTGAACGCACAATTGCTGCGCAGGCTCGACCTGTCACCGGACAGTGTGGCTACTCAACGCTGACTACTCGGTGGCTGCGGTCGCTGCGGCATCCGGAGTCTCCGCGGGTTTCGCAGTAACCGTGATGAGATCATCGCCGACGGCGGCAATCGGGGCAGGGATCCCCTCTACCTCGGCGAACTTCCGGGTATTGACGACCACGACCGGGGTCACCGCTGAGTACCCTGCGGCCTCGATCTTCTTCCGGTCGAAACGAATCAACTCGGTTCCCGCCTCCACCTTCTGTTTGCGCTCGACGAGGACCTCGAAGCCGTCACCGTCCATCTTCACGGTGTCGATACCGATGTGGATGAGCAGTTCAATGCCGCTGTCCAGGCGCAGACCGACAGCATGACCGGTCTTCTGCACCGTCAGCACGGTGGCATCGGCCGGGGCCACGACCGTGTCCCCGGTTGGCTCTATACCAGCACCCTTGCCGAGCGCCCCGGAAGCGAACGCCGGATCCGGAACGTCCGACAGTGGAATGGCCTTACCGACCACCGGAGAGGTCACCACTGTGACCGCCCCCGGTTGCAGGGCTGCCTTGTCACTGGCCTCGGCACCGGCGGCTTTTCCGGCGGTAGTACCGGCAGCAGCCACCCGGGTGTCCTCGTCAGCATTGGCCTCGGCACGTTCCGCCTCGAGTTGCGCCATAACCTCGGCCTTCTCGTCCTTGCCGCGGTAGTCGAAGAAGAGCACCAGCAGCATCGAGGTGGCGAAGGCCGCACCGATGCCGATGAGGTAGCCACCCCACGGGTCCATCGCCGGGAAGGTCAGCAGCGAGGTGAACACGAAGGCGTTCGCCTTCACGTCGAAGAAACCGATGATCGCGCCACCGACGACACAGCCCGGCAGGAGGCGGAAGTAGGTCTTCTTGAATCGCAGCAGCACACCATAAAGCGATGGCTCTGAGATACCGCCGAACAGACCGGCCATCAGACCGCCCAGCGACACCTGACGCATGCTCTTGTTCTTCTCTCTGATGGACAGGAGGAACACGCCGGCGACCACGCCGAAGCAGGCGAAGTTCCAGGCACCCATCGGCCCCTGGATGAAGTCGTAGCCGAGGGTCGCGAGGTTCTGCACCATAATCGCGTTCAGCGGCCAGTGCAGGCCCAGCGGCACCAGGAACGGGTACATGATCGGCACGATGATAGCCAGGATGAACGGTGAGATGCCGTTGAGCCACAGCAGGAAGTCGGAGATTCCGTTACCGATGCCGATGCCGAAGGGCCCCAGCAGGAAAGCCGTCGCCGGGATCATGATCAGCAGTGAGAAGAAGGGGACGAAGACCATCTGCACAGCACTGGGGATGAGCTTCTTCAGCCCCTTCTCCACCCAGAACAGGCCGATCGCCGCGATCAGCGGCGGAAAGACCTGGGACGAGTAGTCGTTGAGCACCAGTGGCAGGCCGAAGACATCGGCCGTCTCCCCTGCCTCGCCCAGTTCCAGGAACTCCGGGGTCAGCAGGGCGGCCGGGATGGCGGCACCGACCCACTCGTTGGCGCCGAGCTTCCGGGCCGCGGTGGCACCGATCATGATCGGCAGGAAGTAGAACACCGAGCGCCACATGGCGTGAAGCAGGACGTAGCCGTTGGGCTGGTCCGCCATGTCCGCACGGAAGTCCTGCATGTTGAAGGTGTCGGCCAGCACCAGCAGGGTGATGATCAGCGAGGCACCCAGCAGGGCCCACAGCACCGGGCGGAACGTATCGGAGAGGAACTCGAAGCAGTAGTTCACCCAGTCGTACTTGCCGCGTACTCCCCCGTACTCCTTCTTCCCACTCGACGAGCTCTTACGTTCCCCGTCCCCCATCCCGGGTTCCTTGACGATGGCGTTGTAGAACTCGGCGACGCCACCGCCCATCACCACCTGGACGCCGGTACTCCCCTGTTCCACTACGCCAAGGACGTTGGGGTCCTCGTCCAGGGCGTCAATGTCGACCTTGGATTTGTCGTGAACGTCGAATCTGAGCCGCGTCGCACAGTAGGTGAAGGAGGCGACGTTGTCCGCGCCTCCTATTTCCCGCAGGATAAGCCGGGATGTCTCAATCGTTTTCGATACCATGTGGCATTCCACCTTGAGTCAGTATGGCAAAGCCGCCCGGTGGGGACGGTCGCGTGAACCAGTTTAAGGTGAAAACGCTCTGAGCCGGTAGGACGACATCGGCCTGCGGGGGCACCACCATGGGAAACCGAGGAGAAGATGCAGGGGGCAAAGAGGGATGCAGAGGGGAACAGACATGAAGAAGCCCCGGGGACAGAAGTCCTCGGGGCTTGTTCAGGGGTTGTTCCGGAGCATCGGAACAGGCTGCAGCTTAGTTGCCGGCCAGCTTCTGGCGCAGGGCGTTGAGCTGCTCGTCGGACGCCAGCGAACCGGAGTCGTCGGTGGCCTCAGCGGCGGCAGCAGCCTCGGCGGGCTTGTCCTCGCTGCTGGAGGAGTAGCTGCCGTTGTCGGCGGCCTCGCCGGCCTCGGCGGCCTGGGCGCGGTGGCGCTCGATCTGGGCGGCGTGCATCTTGTGGCGACGCTCCGACTCAGCGTAGCGGTCCTCCCACTCACGCTGCTGGGACTCGAAGCCCTCCATCCACTCGTTGGTCTCCGAGTCGAAGCCCTCCGGGAAGATGTAGTTGCCCTGCTCGTCGTAGGAGTCAGCCATGCCGTACTTGGACGGGTCGAAGTCCTCGGCGAAGTCCTCGTCGGCCTGCTTCAGGGACAGGGAGATCCGGCGACGCTCGAGGTCGATATCGATGACCTTGACCATGAGCTCCTGGCCGACGGTGACGATCTGGTCCGGAACCTCGACGTGGCGCTCGGCCAGCTCGGAGATGTGGACCAGGCCCTCGATGCCCTCCTCGACGCGGACGAAGGCGCCGAACGGAACCAGCTTGGTGACCTTGCCCGGGACGATCTGACCGATCGCGTGGGTCCGGGCGAAGACGCGCCACGGATCCTCCTGGGTGGCCTTCAGCGACAGGGACACGCGCTCGCGATCCAGGTCGACGTCGAGAACCTCGACGGTGACCTCGTCGCCCACGGTGACGACCTCACCCGGGTGGTCGATGTGCTTCCAGGACAGCTCGGAGACGTGCACCAGGCCGTCGACACCGCCGAGATCGACGAAAGCGCCGAAGTTGACGATGGAGGACACGACACCCTTGCGGACCTGGCCCTTCTGCAGCTGGTGCAGGAACTCGGAGCGGACCTCGGACTGGGTCTGCTCGAGCCATGCCCGGCGGGACAGGACCACGTTGTTGCGCTGCTTGTCCAGCTCGATGATCTTGGCCTCGATCTCCTGGCCGATGTACGGCTGCAGATCGCGCACGCGACGCATCTCGACGAGGGAGGCGGGCAGGAAGCCACGCAGGCCGATGTCCAGGATGAGACCACCCTTGACGACCTCGATGACGGTACCGGTGACCGGCTCGTCGTTCTCCTTGAGCTGCTCGATGGTGCCCCAGGCACGCTCGTACTGAGCGCGCTTCTTGGACAGGATCAGGCGGCCTTCCTTATCCTCCTTGGTGAGGACCAGGGCGTCGACCTCGTCGCCGACCTCGACGACCTCGCCGGGATCGACATCGTGCTTGATGGACAGCTCGCGGGAGGGGATGACACCCTCCGTCTTGTAGCCGATATCCAGCAGGACCTCGTCGTGATCAACCTTGACGACGGTACCTTCGACGATGTCGCCATCGTTGAAGTACTTGATGGTCTGGTCGATGGCGGCGAGGAAATCCTCAGCGGTGCCGATGTCGTTGACGGCAACCTGAGGAACGTTGTTGGTGGGCATAGGTGAAAGTGCTCCGAAACGGATAGTTACGTAGATGGACAGGGTGTCGCGCGCCCGCGTATGGACGCTTAACGGACTGGACGTTACACTACCCCTCCGAGCTGTGCAAATACCCTTTCTGAGAACGTCGCCGTGGATGCCCCAGCTGCCCCAGTCGCCCCTGAGCCACCTTCTGTTGCGCCAGTAACACCTACCACTCCGGCCACATCGGCGGTAGGTGCCTCGATCAGGGCGACCCGCACCGCATCCGACAATGCCGCCGCCGCGCGCCCGTACCCGAGACTGTCCAGCAGCTGAGCCGAGGAGTTCATCACCCCGGCCGGGTTCGCCACCCCCTTCCCCGCGATATCTGGCGCCGAACCGTGGGCGGCCTGCGCCATGACCAGGGAGTCGCCTGCATTCACACTGCCGGCCGCCCCCAATGCCCCACCGAGCGCACCAGCCAGGTCCGACAGGATGTCACCGAACATGTTCTCCGCGACGATCGTGCGGTGCCGCCCCGGGTTCGTCACCAGGTCAGCGCACAGGGCGTCGATGTGCACCGGGCGCAGTTCAACCCCGGTCTGCGCCGCCATGCGCTCGGCCTCCTCGACGTACATACCGGACGAGCGGCTCAACACATTGGCCTTGTGCGCCACGGTGAGCACTCCCCCACGTGCGGCAGCGATGCGTCCTGCCCGCACCACGATCCGACGCACCCCGTGACGGGTGAACGTACCGATGGCCAGCGCCACGTCCGGGGTGACCATGATGTCGCCGGAGCCGGCGTACATGTTGCGGTCGGCGTACATCCCCTCGGTGTTCTCCCGCACGATCACCAGGTCCATCTCCGGGGCAGGTGCCCCGGGCAGCCCCGTCACCGGACGGATGTTCGCCCACAGGTCCGCACGCACCCGCAACGCCGCCGAGGGGTTCTGCTGGGCGCGCGCCGCCTCCGGGTAGGCGGCGTTGTCGTGTGGCCCCAGGATCCATCCGTCCAACCCGGTCACCGTCTGCCACGTCGACTCTGGCAGAACCGCGCCGGTGGCTTCGAAGGCCTCCAGCCCCAGCAGCAGTGGCTCCCACCGCACACTGATATTCCCGGCACCCTCGCAAACCAGGGCCAGCTCGACCGCACGCACCGTCGGCGAGATGATCTCCGGCCCGATGCCTTCACCCGGCCAATAGCCCAGGACCAGTGTTTTCTCGCCGCCAGCCAGGTTCGTCATGGGGCCACTATATCCCCCGCATATACCCGTATCTCCCCGTGCCTACGCTCACAGTGTCCTGTCAATGTCCTGGCAGCCCAACACACTCCAGCCGCCACTGCACACGTCCAGCCGTCGGGACGCTACGATGTTCGCCGTGACCGACAACCCAACCAGTGACAACCAAGCCACCCCCAGCGCGCGCCCGCCGGCGTTCGAACCGACGCCGCTGAACGCCGGCTCGGTCGTACTCAATGCCGCACGCGGCGGTCTCATCGGTACCGCCGAACTGGTGCCCGGCATCTCCGGCGGCACCGTCGCCCTGGTGACCGGTGCCTACGAGCGCGTCCTCTACAACGCCAACCGCCTGCTCGACGGGGTCAAGGCGCTGCCGAAAGACCGCCCTGAAGGTGTCCGGCGCCTCAAGTCCGTCGACTGGACCATGCTGCTTCCCCTCGGCATCGGCATGGTCGTCGTGGTCTTTGCCATGGCCGGAGTCCTCGGTGGCTTCGTCGAGGACCACCCGATCCCCGCGAAGGCTCTCTTCCTCGGCATGGTCGCGGTGTCCGTGGTCGTCCCGCTGCTGATGATCGACCGCGCCGACCTCCGCCGACGTCTGCCCGTAGCCATTCCGCTGTTCATCGTCGGTGGCATCTTCACCTTCGTCGCCACGAGTTTCTCCGCCTCGGAGAACAGCAACCCGAACCTCCTGCTGGTCTTCGTCTCCGCCGCCGTCGCGGTGTGCGCCCTGATCCTGCCCGGCGTCTCCGGTTCCTTCTTCCTCTACGCCATCGGCATCTACTCGGCGACCCTGACTGCCGTCAGCGACCTGGACCTGACCTTCATCGCGGTCTTCATGCTCGGTGCGATCACCGGTCTGGTGCTGTTCGTCCGGTTGATGGAGTGGCTGCTCACCCGTCACCGCACCCTGACCCTGTTCACCATGACCGGCCTGCTGCTGGGTTCACTGCGGGCGCTGTGGCCCTGGCAGGAAGGCGAGGAGGGGGAGGCGATCACCCTGATGGCCCCCGGCGAGCAGACCGGTACGGCGATCCTGCTCTTCCTGGTCGGTGCGTCCGTCGTCGCCACGATGGTGATCATCGAACAGGTCATGAAGCGCAAGCGGCTCGCAGCGCAGGCTGAGTCCGCGGCTGATTCCGACGCATAGGCCCGGGAAGCACACCCCGGTAGAATCGGCTCGTATGCGCACTCAGTTCGAGTCCATACTCTTCGACATCGACGGCACCCGGGTCGATTCGACACCGGCCGTCACCCGTGTCTGGACGGCCTTCGCCGCCCAGCGGGGCCTGGACATCGACCACATCATGGCCATCTCCCACGGCCGCCGCACCGAGGACACACTGGCCGAGCTCATCCCGGCGACCGAGGTTCGGGATGCCCTGGCACAGCTCGACCGCATGGAACGCGGGGACCTGGACGGGGTCATCGCCCTTCCCACCGTCGCCGACATCCTCCACCGGCTCCCCGCCAGCCGCTGGGCGGCGGTGACCTCCGGGGCCAGGGAGGTGATGGAGAACCGCCTTCGAGCTGCCGGACTGCCCGTCCCGCGCGTCCTCGTCACCGCCGTGGACGTCACCGCCGGCAAGCCCGACCCCCAGGGTTACCTCGCCGCCGCTGCAGCTCTCGGCGTCGATCCGTCCGACTGTCTTGTGGTTGAGGACGCTCCGGCCGGGATCCTCGCGGGTCACGCCTCCGGCGCCACGGTGCTCGGCGTGGCCACCTCATACGATGCCACCGAGCTCACTGACGCCGACGAGATCGTCCCGAATCTGTCGCATGCCACCGTCAGTGTGGCTACGTGCGGGCTCTCGGTGCGGATACGGTAGATCCGCGCTGCACCGCTGACCTCATCGCCTCCGCCGCGCTAAGTGCCATCCTGCCCGGTGCACGATGACTCGCCGGTGGGCCCGCGCGGCGTAGCCTAGACGGGGG
>DGYFR06201__coassemble_584_pt1 | contig 41296 bp, 30 predicted proteins | sample DGYFR06201__metabat2_high_PE_047 | metagenome-assembled genome bin DGYFR06201 | reverse complement strand
AGGGCAACTCCATCTTCACCAACGTCGCGCTCACCGATGACGGCGACGTCTGGTGGGAGGGCCTCGAGGGCAAGCCGGAGCACCTCATCGACTGGAAGGGCAACGACTGGACCCCGGACTCCAGCGAGAAGGCCGCGCACCCGAACTCCCGCTACTGTGTGCCGATCGCCCAGTGCCCGGTCGCGGCCCCGGAGTTCGACGACTGGAAGGGTGTGAAGGTCGACGCGATCCTCTTCGGTGGACGCCGTGCCGACACCGTCCCGCTGGTCACCGAGACCTACGACTGGAACCACGCCACCATGGTCGGCTCCCTGCTGGCCTCCGGTCAGACCGCCGCCCAGGAGGGTGTCGTCGGTGCCCTGCGCCACGACCCGATGGCGATGCTGCCCTTCATCGGCTACAACGCCGGTGAGTACCTCAACCACTGGATCGAGATGGGCAAGAAGGGCGGCGACAAGATGCCGGCCGTCTTCCTGGTCAACTGGTTCCGCCGTGGTGAGGACGGCCGCTTCCTGTGGCCGGGCTTCGGCGAGAACAGCCGCGTGCTGAAGTGGATCGTCGAGCGTATCGAGGGTCAGGTCGGTGCCGAGGAGACCGTTGTCGGCCACACCGCCCGTTACGAGGATCTGGACCTCGACGGCGTCACCGAGCCGGAGGCTGACATCCGCGAGGCACTGTCCGCCCCGGCCGAGCAGTGGGCCAACGACATCGAGGACAACGCCGAGTACCTCACCTTCCTCGGCCCGAAGGTGCCGCAGGAGATCCACGACCAGTTCGCCGCGCTGAAGCAGCGCGTCGAGGCTGCCGTGGCCGCGGAGAAGGCCGAGGCGTAGCACTCACGCCGAGCCCCCTGGAGGCTGCGCCCCAGGGATCGTCCCCGCCGTCCGGCGCACACCGTCACCCCTGACAGTGTGTGCCGGGTGGTGGGGACTTTTCCGTCACCGGGGTAACGTCGGGGGACAAGGTCACCGAATCACCACCGACGAAAGCGACACGAACGATGGCAACCAGTAAAACCACCGGCATCCTTCGAACCACCCTGGCCCTCTCCATGCTCGGCGCCGGGACGGCGAAGGTCACCAAGCAGGACGCCATGCTCGAATCCGCCGAGCATCTCGGATACTCCCCGGAGGCGTACCAGGCCATCGGCACCGCAGAGGTCGCCGGCGGTGTGGGGCTCCTGGCCGGTGCGAAGTCCCGGGCCATCGGAATCGCCGCGAACGTCGGTGTGATTGCCGTGCTGACCGGTGCCGTCATCGAGCACCTTCGTGCCGGCGACGGACCCAAGGTCTACGGCGCGGCCGCTGCACTCGACGCCCTGGCAGTCGTCACGCTGGTCAAACAGCTCGGCGACAAGGGCTAGGACGGTCAGCCCCGGCGGCTCACCGGTGAAGGCGGGCCGAGAGTTCGTGCCAGGTAACATTGCCAGCCGTGACTGAGCTTCTCGATCTTTCCCAACTCGGCGCACTGGTCGTGGCCAGTGTGGTGATCATCGCCGTCCCGGGCCCCTCGGTCCTCTTCGTCGTCGGCCGGGCACTGAGCCACGGTCGGGACATCGCACTGTTCACCGCGGTCGGCAACGCGGTCGGCTGCTACGGAGCCGGAGTCCTTGTCGCCGTGGGACTGGGCCCGTTGCTGGAACGGTGGGACCTGCTGCTCCAGCTGTTCAAGTGGGGTGGAGTCCTGTTCCTGATCTGGATCGGCGTCCAGGCCGTCCGACACGCCGGACCCGTCGGGGAGGGCGATGCCGACCAGGTCACCGGGGCGTCCTCACCACGGAACTCAACGGGACCTACCACGACGAGGCGGGCGTCCGCGCCCTGCTCAGTGAACTGGTCGGCTACGAGGTGGACGCCACCGTCGGCCTGTTCCCGTCGTTCACCAGCGATTTCGGACGCAACATCCGGTTCGGGCGGAACGTCTTCATCAACGCCGGCTGCCGGTTCCAGGACCAGGGCGGCCTCACGATTGGCGACGGGGCGCTCATCGGTCACAACACCGTCATCGCCACGCTGAACCATGCGATGGATCCGGCGCGCCGGGCGGACCTGGAACCCGCACCGGTGGTCATCGCGGGGGATGCCCACTCTCGCGCACTCCATGGCCGACACCGGCTTCATCGCCGTAGGCCTGGGCGGCCTTGTCGTTATCGATAACCTGTAGTCATGGCTACTGTTCTCGTCTGCTGCGACAAGTTCAAGGGATCCGCGACCTCCGCCGAGGTCAATGCGGCCCTGGCGGGAGGGTTGTCCGCGGCCGGTCACCGCGTCCTGACCTCCCCGTTGGCCGACGGTGGGGACGGCACTCTCGAGGTCTTCGACCAGCTCGGCTACGGGCGGGTGACCGTCACTGTCCGGGGTTCCGACGGTCGGCCGGTCGAGACCGACTACTGCCTGCACCCGGGGGAGCGGACCGCGGTGATCGAGGTCGCCCGGATCTGTGGACTGGACATGGTGGCGGCTCATGGTGAGACCCCGGCGGTGGCGGATGCGGTGCAGGCCGGCTCCTGGGGTGTCGGCGATGCACTCGTCGATGCGATGGGCCGGGGTGTCCGGCAGGTCATCCTCACCCTCGGCGGCAGCGCGACGACCGACGCCGGGATGGGGATGGCCGCCGCGCTCGGGGTGGTGTTCCGCGATGAGGCAGGACGCTCCGTTGGCGGGGTCGGCGACATGGCGCGCATCGCCTCCGCCGACGTCAGCGGACTGGATCCCCGGGTCGCTGACCTGCGGGTCGTCCTGGCGTCCGATGTCCGTAACCCCCTGTGTTACCGTGAGGGCGCGGCCGCGGTCTTCGGCCCGCAGAAGGGGCTGACCCCGGAGGTTGTTCCCGTCGTAGACGCGGCTGTCACCAGTTTCGCCGAGGTTGTCGGGGAAGCGACAGGTGAGCAGGACGCCGCGACACAGTCGGGGGCAGGAGCTGCCGGTGGCCTGGGCTTCATGGGGATTGCCCTGCTCGGCGCTGATCTGCGCACCGGGGTGGACCTGGTCCTGGAGAAGACCGGCTTCACCGAACTTCTGCAGGACGCCGACCTGGTGATCACCGGCGAAGGACGCCTGGACACCCAGACCCTCAGCGGGAAGGCCCCTGCCGGCGTCGCCGAACGGGCCCGTGCGGCCGGGGTGCCGGTCGTGGCGGTCTGCGGGCAGAGCCTGCTTGCAGAGGCCGACGGGGCGGACCTGTTCGAGAAGGTCTACAGTCTCACCGACATCGAGCCGGACGTGGCGTCTTGTATCCGGAACCCCCTACCGCTACTGGAACGTAACGGCACGGACATCGGGGAGGATCTCGGTAACGCTACGCTGGGGCTATGAGCGACAACACCACGTCCAACGATCTGCCCGTGACCCGGCACACGATCTTCCAGAACTCCCTGATGACCGCCCTGCTCGACGGCATCTACGACGGCGAGATGAGCGTCGGCGAGTTGCTCGGCAAGGGCAACTTCGGCCTCGGCACCTTCGACGCCCTCGACGGTGAGATGGTCATCGTCGACGGGGTCTGTTACCAGCTGCGCCACGACGGCACCGCCACCCGTGCCAGGCTGAGTGCCCGCAGTCCGTATGCCGTGGCGACCAACTTCGTGCCGAGGATCCGCCGGCGGGCACCGGAGAACATCCGCCGGGCCGACCTGTCGAACTTCATCGACGAGATGACCCCCTCGGCGAACTACATGTACGCCGTGCGCATCACCGGGCGGTTCAGCAAGGTCACCACCCGCACCGTGGTGCGTCAGCAGAAGCCGTACCCGCGGATGACCGAGGCAGTGGGCGACGATGCCGAGCAGAACTTCACCGACGTCTCCGGGGTGATCGCGGGCTTCCGTACCCCGATCTTCGAGAAGGGGATCTCGGTGCCCGGCTGTCACGTCCACTTCATCGACGACGACCGGACGCAGGGCGGACACGTCCTGGACTTCACCCTGGCCGAGGGCAAGATCGAACTGTGCCCCGGCACGGACCTCGACCTGCGACTCCCACTGACCTCGGCGTTCTCGGACGCGAACCTCGATCCGGACGACCTGGACGAGCAGTTACACGCCACCGAGGTCAAGGACTGACAGGTCAGGCCGTCGGACGCGCCGGCGCGGAGGTCACGTCGGTGGATCCGGTGCGCAGGTAGTCGATGACCGCGGCGTCCAGCACCTCATTGCCCATGCCGAACTGGCCGTGGCCGGGGCCGTCGATGGAGATCACGTGGCTACCCATCGCCTCGGCCATCGGCCGGTGCGTGCGGTAGACGGTCTGTGGGTCGCCGGTACCCTGGATCTGCAGCGGGGTGGTTTCCAGCTGGTCGCCGGAGATGTCGGTCCACGGGGCGTCCGGTTCCCGGCCACTGCAGCTCATGCCGGAGGCGGCCATGTCGCCGGGGGTGGAGAACATGTCGCCGGTGACCATGCTGCTCCAGATCGCGCCCGGGATACGACTGTAGTCGGGTGCGACCTGGTTCTCACCGCAGATCACCAGCGACTGCATCGCGACATAGGTGAACATCGTGGACTCGGCATCCGACATGTCCTGGCTCATGTCTTCGCCGGTGCCTGCGGCTTCGGCGCCGGGGGCTGATCCGGTGCCGTTGATGACGCCGGCCAGGTCACCCCAGTAGTTCGGCTGCGGCAGCAGTGTGCGGGTCAGGTTCAGGGTCTCCGAGGTCGACTGGTTGGAGCCGGGCTTGGCCATCATCCGGAAGACGTTCTCGATCTGCGCCTGCGGGTGGCCGATCGCGGTGAGCACGTCCGCAGCAGGCTGGCCGCCCCACTGCAGGCCCGCGGGCAGGTCACCGATCTCCGCCGGCGGCGGCACTGCGGTCGGGTTGGTGCCTGACTCGGCGACGATCTTCGCCGACCAGGACTGGTACACCTCCAGCGGGGTCTCACCCAGGCCGTACTCGTCGTCCCGCTCGGCGGTCCAGGTCAGGAAGTCGTGCAGCGCGCCGGTGTAACCACCGGTCTGGTCATCCAGCAGACCTGCCCAGGCACGGTCGGTGTCGTAGCCGGAGTCGAGCACGAGCTTGTCGGTGCTTTCCGGGAACAGGGAGGCGTAGGTGGATCCCAGCTGGGTGCCGTAGCTCAGCCCCAGGATGGAGATCTGCTCTTCGCCCAGCGCAGCGCGGACATCCTCCCAGTCGTTGGCGGTCTCCCAGGTGTTGAGGGAGTCGGTGTAGCCGGGCGTTCCGACCTCGCAGGCGTCCTGGAGGAATGCGCCGTACTGGGTCTGCATCCGCACCGGGTCCCAGCCGGCAGGCTCGTGCTCGCAGTCCACTGGGGTGGATCCGGGCAGGCCACGGGGCTGGACGGCGACCATGTCCCACTCGGAGGACAGCTCGTCCGGCCACTGCATGCCGTACTCGCCGTCGTAGCCGAAGAACTCGTAGGCGTCCCCGCCGGGGCCGCCGGGGTTGCCGAAGACGGTGCCGCGCGTCGCGTCCGGGTTGGACGCTGCGACGCGGACGAAGCCGACGGAGATCTGCTCGCCGTCCGGCTCGGCGTGGTACATCGGGACGTCGATGCGTCCGCACTCGGCACGGTCGACGGTGACCTGCGCGGGGCAGTCCTCCCAGGTGATGTCGGACGCTGCGGCGGGGCCGGCGGTGCCGGCGACGGCTGGGGCGACCAGCCCGGTGGACGCCACCGCGGCGGCGGCGATCAGGGCGGGCATGGACCTCATGGGCATGCGGCAACGCGAGGGCACAGAAACTCCAGAAAACGTCGAATGATGTTCGCCTTCAGAATCTACCTCATGGCCGATGCGAGCACTCGACGGGACGCGACGGGGCCGAGGTCACGTCGGCCACGATAGGCGGGGAGGACCTCCGGCCCCTTGTCCGGCCTCTTGTGGGGAGTGGCTGCAGCGGGTAACGTGCCACTCGCATACAAAGAACAGACCGATCTGTCTATCGCGATCGTCGTCGCCACGTTCCTTCAGGAGGTCCCATGCTCATCACCGGACTCGCGCTCGGTGCAGTCCTCGGCTTCGTCATGCAGCGCGGCCGATTCTGCGTCACCGGCTTCCTGCGCGACATCTTCACCCTCAAGACCTGGCGCGGCTTCACCGCCCTACTCGTGGTCATCGCCGTCCACGCCGTCGGACTCGCTGCCCTGACCAGCACCGGCGTGATCAGCCCGGAGGTCAACGACTTCGCCCCGCTGGCCGTCATCGTCGGTGGCCTGCTCTTCGGCCTCGGCATCGTCCTGGCCGGCGGTTGCGCCTCCGGCACCTGGTACCGCTCGGGTGAGGGCCTGGTCGGCTCCTGGATCGCCCTGGCCATGTACGCGTTGTCGGCCGCGGCGATGAACTACGGCCCGCTGTCCGGCATGAACGACTGGCTGGGCGGGGTGACCGTCAGCGCGACCACCGTCCCGGAGACCCTCGGGATCAGCCCCTGGTTCTTCGTCGTGGGCATCGTGGCACTCACCGTGGTGATGGTCCGCCACTTCGTCCTGCGCGACCGCGCGATCCCCACCCCGGCGACGCTGGCCCCGAAGAAGACCGGCCTGGCGCACCTGCTGACCGAGAAGCCGTGGCACTTCTACGTCACCGGTGCCATCGTCGGTGTGCTCGGTGTCATCGCCTGGCCGTTGTCTGCGGCGACCGGACGCAATTCCGGTCTCGGCATCACCACCCCCTCGGCAGACCTGGCGACCTGGACCACCACCGGCAGCTCCGACAACTGGAACTGGGGTGTGCTGCTGGTGCTCGGCATCCTCGTCGGTTCCTACATCGCGGCGAAGGCCTCCGGCGAGTTCCGCGTGCGCGTCCCGGACGGACGCCAGGCCGTGCGCTCCATCGGCGGCGGCGTGCTGATGGGCGTCGGTGCCGTGTGGGCCGGCGGCTGCACCGTCGGCAACGGCATGGTGCAGACCTCCCTGTTCAGCTACCAGGGCTGGATCGCCCTGCTGGCCATCGCCCTGGGCGTCGGCCTGGCGGCGAAGATCTGGCTGAAGCCCGACCAGCCCTACAACCCGCAGGACGCACCGGACGCACCGGCCACGCCGGATGCCGACGTAGACGCTGCCACGGACACCGCCGCGGCGCCCCAGGCTCCGGCCACCACCGCAACCAATGCAGCGTCCGGCGTCCTGACGATGACCACCCCGGTGCTGAACACGGCAACCCTCGGCGCGTCCGGCGCGTCGGGTGCGGACAACGGCGGCCTGACCAGCCTCGGCGACGGGCGCTGGATGATGGACACCCTCGGCGCGGTGTGCCCGTTCCCGCTGATCGAGGCGAAGGACGCGATCAAGCGCATCGACATCGGCGACGAGCTCGTCATCGAGTTCGACTGCACCCAGGCCACCGATGCGCTGCCCCGCTGGGCGGCCACCGACGGCCACGAAGTCACCCAGTTCGAGGCCACCGGCGACGCGGGCTGGATCATCTCCGTCAAGCGCGGGACGTAGGCGGCGCAGTCCCCGTAGCAGCCCCTGTGGAAGCCTTTGCCGCACGGCACGGGCGCGTCCAGCCTGCTGACATGGGCACTCACTGTGTAGGTTGAGCACATGACTTCCCCGACGACGGCCGAGGACCCCGACGAGAAGACCGAGAAGCTGCCGCCGTCCTGGCGCTACATCCCGGGCCGCGCCATCCGGAGTTTCACCTCCAACGGGGTCATGGACTTCGCCGCGAGTCTCACCTACCGCGCACTGCTGTCGATCGTCCCTGCCGTCGTGGCGCTGGTGGCGATCGTCAGCATGCTGGGCTCCAGCGAGGAGGCGGTGACCAGCATGCTCGAGGAGATTCAGGAGGTCACCCCGGACGATGCCTGGGACACCGTCGGGCCGCTGGCGGAGTCGGTGCTTTCCGTCCCCTCCGCCGGGGTGGGACTTGGTGTCGGCCTGGTGGTCACACTGTGGACGGCGTCGGGGTACGTGCGCACCTTCAGCCGCGCGATGAACGCGATCTACGGGGTGGAGGAGGGTCGCGGGGTCATCATGAAGAACGTCCAGATGTACTTGCTGACGGTGTTCCTGCTGCTGCTCCTGGCCCTCGGGGTGATCGCCTTCAGCTTGTCCACCCCGGTCGCCGAATGGCTGGGGGGACTAATCGGGCTTGCCTCCGCCACGCTGCAGGTGTGGGATGTGGTCCGCTGGATCGTGATCTTCGTGGTGATCGTCCTGCTGGTCGGACTGCTGTACCGGGCGACGCCGAACATCCGCCCGCACGGTATGAGCTGGTTCAGTTCCGGCGCGATGCTGGCGATCATCGGCATCATCGTGTCCTCGGCGGTGTTCTTCTTCTACGTCGCCAACTTCGGCAACTACAACGCAACCTACGGGGCGCTGGCCAGCGTGATCATCGCGATGCTGTGGGGGTACATCGTCAACATCCTGCTGCTGGCCGGGGCGGTGCTCGACTGCGAGATCGAGCGCACCCGCCAGCTTCGATCCGGGCTGCCGGCAGAGGAGAGCCTGCAGTTGGAGGCGCGTGCCACCACCGCCAGCGACAAGCTGGAGGACCAGTTGGCCCGTGATGTGGAGCGCGCCCGCGAGGTGCGCGTCGCCGCGAGTGAGCTGGACAAGACGGACGAGGTGGTCGTACTGGAGTCGCCGGACATGCCGGCCGCGCCGGAAGCGACGGAGACGTCGGACGCACCGACAGGTACCGTCGCGCCATCCGGTACTGTCGCGACCTCCCGCGACTAGCCCCCGCCGTTCGCGACTTTCTGCTTGCGCTTGCGGTCCCGTCGCACCAGGTAGAACACGCAGGCGACGACGGCGAGGACCAGCAGCACGTAGAACACCGTCGAATAGCGGTCCATGGTGTCCGACACCACCGTCCAGTTCTCCCCGAGCAGCACTCCCAGCCAGATCAGCACACCGTTCCACACCCCGGAACCGAGCAGCGTGAGCGCGGAGAACTTCACCACACCCATGCCGTGGATGCCGGCGGGGATGGAGATGAGACTGCGTACACCCGGGATGAGGCGTCCGATGAGGATCGAGATCTCACCGAAGCGGGAGAACCAGGTCAGGGCCTTGTCGACGTCGGCGGCGTCGGTGAGCCAGATCCGGTCGGCGATGGACCGTAACCGCTCGGCACCGATGACCGCGCCGAGCCAGTACAGCAGCCAGGCGCCGACCATCGACCCGGTGGTGGCTCCGGCGATCGCCGCCCACACGTTGAGCTCCCCCTGGGTCGAGGCGAACCCGGCCATGGGCAGCACGAGTTCGCTCGGGATCGGCGGGAAGACGGTCTCCAACAGGATCGCCAGACCCACGCCGACAGCTCCGAAAGTGTCCATCAGGGTGACGGTCCAGTCGGCGAGGGTATCGAACATGAGGTGCGGGCTCCAGGGATAGCGGGGTGGTGGGGGATGGGTGGCGTACGGGCGCTCGGGGTCGGCATGTCGACGGAGCCGACCATGACAACCCCAGGATAGGGCCCCGATCTGGTAGTTCGCTGTGCCCGAACCATGGCGGCGACAACTGCGACAGTTGTCACTGATGGGGGTAACTGTGACCCACATCGCAAAATTTTCCATATTTGGGTTCGGAACCGTCATAACTGCGTTAGCCTTTTCCGTAGCAAACATTCCAGGAATGAGGACGGAGACGCCGAGCAGTGGTGCACTCGCCTGGAATGAACCCAAGGAGGACAACCATGAGCTGCCCTTTCAGCGGCGAGATCAGTGAGCTCGACGCAGCACTGCGCGATGCTTCGACGGCAGACGTGGCCACGGAGGCCGCGTCCGAGACGACTGCAACACCTGCAGCGACTGCAGCGACTGCGACGTCCAGCAGGACGCAGATGAAGAAGGACCGGAAGAACAGTCGCAACGCAAAGGCCGACCGGCGTGGCGACAGCTACTTCCACGTGGAGCGCGAGGACGAGGGCTTCTTCGGCCCCGGCTCCATCGCCTGGAAGGTCTGGAGCCACCCCGTCTTCGCCCTCCAGGCATTCGCCCGCGCGGTGACCCTCGAGCACCTCGACCCCGATCTCGTCGCCGCCGTCGACGCCTCCGGCCAGGTCTACAAGCGCACCCCGGTGCGCTACGACCGGACGATGGAGTACTTCTCCGCCGTCCTCACCGCGGACGCCCAGACCATGACGCGGATGTCCGACATCCTCATGAAGGTCCACGACCGCTCCTACGGAGTGAACCCGGTGACCGGAAACAACTTCGAGGCGAACAACCCGGACTCCCAGATGTGGATCCACGTCACCGCCTGGCACTCGATGCTGTACTGCTACGAGAAGTTCGGCCCCGGCAAGCTCTCCCGCGACGAGGAGAACGAGTACTGGGCGCAGATGGCGATCTCGGCGTCGTTCCAGCCGATCCGCCAGGAGGATCTGCCGAAGACCCGTGGTGAGGTCCAGAAGTTCTTCGACGACTGGCGTGAGAAGCTCTCCGCCTCCGAGGCGGCGATCCGCAACGCCGATCACATCCTCGACGGCTTCGTGACCATCGAGCCGGACCTGCCGAAGTGGTTCACCCGGGCCGGCCGCCCCCTCCTGCGCTGGAGCATCATCGCCACCTACCCGCGGTGGATGCGTCCGATGCTCGGCGTGAAGCAGTCGAAGCTGACGGACTCTCTTTCCATCGCCTTCTGGCGTCCGATCTACAAGGTGCTGGACAGCAACCCGAAGCTCTTCCTCTGGCTGCTCAAGCGCATCTGCCCGCGTGCGGTGCGGTACATGGAGCCGCTGCTGCTGAATACCCCGGCGAAGACTCCCCGGGTCTACACCCCCGAGGTCGCCCGCCGAAAGTTCGGCAACCCGCTGACCCCGCTGGAGCAGCGCGAGGAGCTGCTGAAAAAGCGGTATGAGGGCGTGGGGCAGAAGTCATACGACCACAACCACACCGACCAGATCCTCGAGTTCGCCAACGCCGACGACCAGGCCGCGACGGAGAAGACCATCAAGGCAGCCGAGGAGTCCATGGTCGAGCTCCGCGTGACCGGCTAGGTCACCGCCAGGCGCTGCCACCGGTCTCCAGTGGTTACGTGATCCGGTGGCTACCTGGCCCGGCAGGAACAACAACAACCACTCTCGATCGAGGTTCCGTTGAGCGGAGACGTTCACGGGATTCTCGATCGAAAGTGGTTGTTTTCTGCTCTACGGAAGCGCCGCACACGACAAAGCGGCGGACTATCGCACCTGTGCGCGATCTTCCCTACCAGCTGTAACCTGCTGACTTGCAAGTATCGGTTGGTGGGAATTGCGAAGGTGCGATGGTCCGCCGTTGTGGGCTCGGTAACCACCGTCTGGGGCGGCCCTTCAGACCGCCCCGTCAGTGCCGGCTACCGGTATTAGCCCTTCAGGGACGCGACCGGGGCGAAGCGCTCACCGTACACGGCGGCGAGCTCCTCGGCGCGGGCCACGAAGCCCTCGACACCGGCGGTCGGGTAGTCCTGACCAGCATCAGCCGGCAGCTGGGCTGCGGCCGGACGGGCGTAGTTGGTGATGAACTGGCGGGTACCGCCGGTCCAGGCCGGGTAACCGATACCCAGGATGGAGCCGATGTTGGCGTCCGCATCCGAGGTCAGCACGCCCTCGTCGACACACTTCTGGGTCTCCAGGGCCTCGATGAACAGCATGCGCTCGATCAGGTCGTTCAGGCTCGGGCCCTCGACACCGGCGGAGACGATGGAGTTCAGGTCGGAACCGGAGGTGGTGGCCTCGCCGTCCGGCACGACGACCGGGGTGATGCCCAGCTTCTCGCGGACCTCACCGCGCAGACCGGACCACAGGCCGGTGCGCTTGCCGTTCTCGTCGTACTCGTAGAAGCCCTTGCCCTCCAGCTTGCCGGGGCGGTCCAGGTCGTCGAGGAACAGGTCGACCAGGGCGTTGACGCCACCGTCGTCGATGGTCACGCCAGCGGCCTCGGCGGCGGCAGCGTTCTCGGAACCGATCTTGCGGGCCAGCTTCAGGTTCAGCTCGTCCTGCAGCTGCAGCTGCGGAGCCGGGTAACCGGCCTGGCGACCGGCGGACTCGATGACGGCCGGGTCGACGCCCTCGACCAGCATGCGCATCGCCTCGTTGAGGACGGTGCCGATGACACGCGAGGTGTAGAAGCCGCGGGAGTCGTTGACCACGATCGGGGTCTTGCGGATCTGGCGGGCGAAGTCCAGGCCCTTGGCCAGGGTCTCCGGGCTGGTCTCGTCACCGGAGATGATCTCGATCAGCGGCATCTTGTCCACCGGGGAGAAGAAGTGCAGGCCGATGAAGTCGCCCTTGCGGTCCACGCCCTCGGCCAGGCCGGTGATCGGAAGGGTGGAGGTGTTGGAGCCCAGTACGGCGGTCTCCGGGACAGCAGCCTGGATCTCGGCGAAGACCTTGTGCTTGAGCTCGGTGTTCTCGAAGACGGCCTCGACAACCAGCTCGACGTCGGCCAGGTCGGCGTAGTCTGCGGTGGGCGTGATGCGGCCCAGCAGCTCGGCGGACTTCTCCTCGGTGGTGCGGCCGCGCTTCAGCGCCTTGGCCTCCAGGCCCTCGGAGTAGGCCTTGCCCTTGGCGGCGTTCTCCTCGGAGATGTCCTTCAGGACGACCTCGATGCCGGACTTGGCGGCGACGTAGGCGATGCCCGCACCCATCATGCCGGCGCCGATGACGCCGATCTTCTTGAACTGGGTCGTCGGGAACGGGGTGCCGTCCTCCTGGACCGGGCGGGAGCCGCCACCGTTGCAGTGGTTCAGGTCGAAGAAGAACGCCTGCATCATGTTGGTCGAGGTCGGGCCGGTGACCAGGGAGACGAACCAGCGGGTCTCCACGGCGGTGGCGTCCTCGAAGCGCTTGAGCTGCGCACCTTCGACAGCAGCCGCAAGGATGGCCTGCGGTGCGGGCATCGGGGCACCCTTGATCTGCTTGGTGACGTTGGCCGGGAAGCTGGGCAGCATGGCGGCCAGTGCCGGGGTGGTGGGGGTGCCGCCGGGGATCTTGAAGCCCTTGCGGTCCCACGGCTGGGACGGCTCCGGCTTGGTTGCGATCCAGGCCTTCGCAGCATCGACCAGCTGGTCGGCCGGGACGATCTCGTCGATCAGGCCGGCGTCCTTGGCGGCCTCGGTGCTGAACTGCTTACCGGTGGTCAGGACCTTCATCAGGGCGTCCTGGATGCCGAGCATGCGGGTGACACGGGTGACTCCGCCACCGCCGGGCAGCAGGCCCAGGGTGACCTCGGGCAGGCCGAACTTGGCGCCCTTGGCGTCGGAGGCGATGCGGTGGTGGGTCGCCAGGGCGATCTCCAGGCCACCGCCGAGGGCGGCGCCGTTGAGCGCGGAGACCACGGGAACGCCCAGGGTCTCGATGGTGCGCATGTCGGCCTTCATGCCGTCGATCTGGTCCCTGATGGCTTCGGCATCGGCCGGGGTGGCCTTGATCATGGACTTGATGTCGCCGCCGGCGAAGAAGGTCTTCTTGGCAGAGGTGATGACGACGCCGGTGACGTCGCCGGCCTCGACACCGTCCTTCAGCTTGCCGGCGGTCTCGTGGATGGACGCCCGGAAGGCGTCGTTCATGGTGTTGACCGGGGAGTTCGGGTCGTCGATGGTCAGGGTGACCACGCCGTTGTCGTCGGACTCCCAGGCAATGATGTTCTCAGTCATGGTGTCTCTCCTTAGACGCGCTCGATGATGGTGGCGACGCCCATACCGGCGGCGACACAGAGGGTGATCAGGGCGTAGCGTCCGCCCGAACGGTGCAGCTCTTCGACAGCGGTGCCGGTGATCATCGCACCGGTGGCACCCAGCGGGTGGCCCATGGCGATCGCACCGCCGTTGATGTTGAGCTTCTCGTCGGGGATGTTCAGCTCGCGCTGTGCGCGCAGCACGACGGAGGAGAAAGCCTCGTTGATCTCCCAGACGTCGATGTCCTCAGGCGTCAGACCGGCCTTGGCCAGGGCCGCGCGGGCGGCGGGAGCCGGGGCGGTCAGCATGATCGTCGGCTCGACACCGGTGGTGGCTGCGGCGACGACGCGGGCGCGCGGGGTCAGTCCGTTCTTGGCGCCGGCGGCCTCGTTGCCGATCAGCAGCAGGGACGCGCCGTCGACGATGCCGGAGGAGTTGCCGCCGTGGTGCAGGTGGTTGATCTGCTCGACCTGCGGGTACTTGGTCTGTGCGACGGCGTCGAAGCCACCCTGCTCGCCGACGGCGGCGAAGGCGGGGCGCAGGCCGGCGAGCTTCTCGACGGTGGTGCCGGGGCGGATCGTCTCATCGCGGTCGAGCACGGTCACGCCGTTGCGGTCCTTGACCGGGACGACGGCGTCGCCGAAGCGGCCCTCTTCCCAGGCGGTGGCGGCACGTTCGTGGGAACGGGCGGCGTAGGCGTCCAACTGCTCGCGGGTGAGACCGTCGAGGGTGGCGATGAGGTCAGCCGAGACGCCCTGCGGGATGAAGTCGTTGTAGAAGGAGGTCTCCGGGTCCATGGCCAGGGCACCGCCGTCGGAGCCCATCGGGACACGCGACATGGACTCCACACCACCGGCGAGGACGAGGTCCTCGAAGCCGGAGCGGACCTTCATGGCGCCGATGTTCAGGGCGGTCAGGCCGGAGGCGCAGTAGCGGTTGAGCTGCACGCCGGTGGCGGAGTACGGCAGGCCGGCGTTGAGCGCGGCGGTGCGGGCGATGTCCATGCCCTGGTCACCGAGGGGGGTGACGACACCGGTGATGATGTCCTCGATGGCGGCGGGGTCGAGCTCGGGGTTGCGCTCGAGGGTCTCGGTGATCAGACCGGAGAGCAGGTCCACCGGCTTCACGGTGTGGAGGCTGCCGCCAGGCTTGCCCTTGCCACGCGGGGTTCGTAGGGCCTCGTAGATGAAGGCCTCGGGGATGCTGGTGTTCGTCATGACGTTCCTCACTTGTCGATGAGACGACATCGGGGTGCTACATGTGTCGCCGATCACTATATCTGTAGATGCATTGGGATGTGTCATTGCCGCTGCGGACGCAATGGTGGTGTTGCGCCGGGGAGCGGGGGATTGGTGTTCTGAACTGCGCTGAATCGGTTGGTAGGAGAGTGTTTCCCAGTGTAACCAGTGCGCGTTCGGGGGTGGCGTGCTGCGGGCGTGCAGCACCCCGTCCTCGCTGGTCGCCGCCGCTGGCTGTCACCGCTTGCGCAGGACGAGCACCAGGTTGGAGACAGCGACCTCGCGGAAGCCGGGGACGTTGACCATCCACCACGCCCACTGCGGGTGGTACCGGGGGAACGCGGCGACGAGGTCGGCGTCCTGCCCGTCGGTGCGGGCGGCGTAGTGCAGCCCGTCGGCGCAGGAGACGTTGAACAGGGATTCGCCCCAGCGGTTCTTCGGTGGGTGGCCGTGCTTCTTCTCGTAGCGTCGGGCGGCGAACTCCCCTCCGACGTAGTGCTCCCACAGGCCGGTTTCGTGGCCGCCGAAGGGGCCGAGCCAGCAGGTGTAGGAGTAGACCATCAGGCCGCCGGGGCGGGTGACGCGGAGCATCTCCGCGGCCATGCGCCACGGATCGTTGACGTGCTCGGCGACGTTGGAGGAGTAGGTGAGGTCGAAGACGTCGTCGGCGAAGGGGAGGTCAAGGCCGGAGCCGCGGACGGAGGACGCCAGGGTGATCCCGGCAGCGGCCATCTCGCCGACGTCCGGCTCGCAGGTCACGTAGTCGCCGGGTGCGACTCCGGCGGCGGCGAAGGCGCGTCCGAAATAGCCGGGACCTCCCCCGACGTCGAGGATGCGGGTGCCTTTGAGCGACGGGGTGTCACCGGCGTCGGCCCAGATGTCGGACAGCAGCCCGACGGTGTCCTCGGCGAGGTGACCGTAGAACCTGTCCGGGTCGGTCTGCTCGAAGCGGAAGTCGGTGAGCAGGCCGAGGGAGCGGCGCAGCGTGGCGCGGCGCCGCAGGGTGGGGAGGGGGGACGCGGGCATGTGTCGATGATCGCACGTTCCCCACCCATGGCGTGGGTGGATCCTTCCCGATGGTCCACCTGGTGCCCCCGTCGGTGACGCTGACGGCCCTGTCGTTAAGCCTGACGTTTTCCGAATCGCTGATAGGCCGCCTGCTTGCTGATGTCCAGTGCAGCACCGATGACGGTTCATGAGTCACCGCTGGCGCGTGCGGCGTTGACCGCTTCTTGAAGTTCTTGCTTGGCGGTGTCGACCTGCTTGCGTGCTGCGATGATGCGCCGGAAGTTGGTGGCATCGCGCTCTGCCCGTCTCTGGTGATCAGAAGCCCGGCTCGTCGTGGAAGCCCACCCGGGCGAACTCCACGGAGCCGTCCGGCAGTCGCCAGTAGTGCAGTCGACGCGCGGCTGCGGTCTTCGATTCCAGGTCGACACGGAAAGCCTTCGCACCGTCAGTGCGGACGAGCTGCGGTGACCCACCGCCCTCGTTCTCCCGGTAGGCGTGGTGCCGGCTGGTGCGCTCCGGCATCCCGCAGGCGATCCAGGCCATCACCAGTGGAAGCTTCTGTCGAGCAGCCTCCTGGTCATTGACCGTCTTATCGACCGAGGCGAGGAACTCCGTACCGAGGTCGAAGTTAAGCTTGTGGTCGTGTTTGTCCGCCGCATCCACCTGATGCATCCAGTTCACCTGGACCTCTGCCCGGAGCTGATCGTCCAATGTGTCGAACTCGGTGCCGATCAGCGGGCGTTCGGTGTACACCGTCCGAGTCACGGTCTTTTTCGTGCGCGCGGCGGTCCGCGCATCGCCGGAGGCCACTCCGTCCGGCAGTGGCAGGCCAGCTGCCGTCAACCGTGCGCGCAACTGGTCGTTCTCGTCCTCCAGCCGGTCATTCTCGTCCCAGGCGAAGGTGATCTCCTGGGAGCTGGTGGCCAGGTCGGCACGCAGCTGCCCAATCTCGCTATCCTGCTGCCGCACCCGCTCTCGCAGCTGCGGCACCCGTGTCCGCAGGCCCTTCAGTTCGGCGACGGATCCCTCCGGAATGCTGACAGTAGCGTCCTCGTCCACGGCCGTGCCTGCGTCGGCGGCGGCATCGTCAGCATCGTCAGGAGTAGCGGGCATCGACGCCCACACCGGGCCACCGGTGCGCAGTGCCGGGGCATCATTGACCCCGCAGTTCATCCCGGAGTCGTTCATGACGTTCTCAGGGACCGGGCCGACCACGATCCGGACCTTTCCGTCACGCTCGCCGACGGACTGCACCTGCACCGGGACAACGTCACCGACCGTGGCAGACGCGTCGATCCCGCTCTGCGTCAGTGTGGAGACCACACCGGGCACGACATGTACCTTCACCTGGCTCTTGCACACGATCTCGGTCACGACCGCCGGGTAGACGTGATGCGGTACCAGGTCCGCCGCCATCTGCTCGACCGTGCGCAGTCCGTCCACCTCGATGACCGTGCCGGAGGCGTCGAAACGACCACTGACCACGTCGTCGACAGTGAAGACGCTGCCGATCGACACCGGCATCCCGGGGAGCAGCACATCCAGGTCGACCTGCAGCATGCCCAGACGCGGTGCGTCCCGCGAGGTGATCCGGCCCACCGACACCGAGGTTGCCCCGGAGAACGTCCCACGGAACGGCTGCGGGGCGATCATCTCCGCCGGAACCTCTGCCTGTGCCGCCAGCGAGGTCAGCGCCTCAATGTTGCGGGCGTTCTCTGCGAGGGTGTTCACCCGCTCGGCGATGATCCGGGCCATGGCGGCGGCATTGTCCGGCCGGATGTTGGCGAACAGCAGGTCGCCGGCGTAGCAGTTCTGAGTCCACGTCAGGTCATGTGCCGGGTAGATCCGTGCTGCCCCACCCCACACCGATGTCTCCGGCGGCATGGAATCAGAGAACTCCCATGTCAGTGACCCCGTCTCCAGGACATGCACGTGCACGTCATCATCCACACGTCGGCACAGTTCCGCAATGTCCAGGTGGACCTGCGAGGTGCGCTGATCAGTGGTGACGACCAGGGACGGTGCCATGCCCGCAGGATTGTTCAGCCGGTCGGCGAGTTCCCGAACCTCGGCAGCGGTGGTGACATGGGTGACGTGGGTGGCGGCGGCAGTAGCAGCGGCGCGGATCTGTGTGGTGTTCATGTTCCGGGATGCTATCGGCCGCCTCGGACACGAAATTTCAGAATGCGAACCTGATAGAACGCAGGTTCGACATTCGGCTTCTAGACCATGCTGACCAGCTGCGAGACGATGTACCGCGAACCGGCGTAGGACGGGTGGAAGGCCATGTTGTACCGCGGCGTCGTGGTGTCGATGATGCCCGAGACATAGCGGTCACGATCAGATGCGCAGGTGTCGTGTCCCCGTGCCCCGTCGATCATCTCGACGTAGTGGCCGCCGATCTGACGTTGGGCTTACTTCTGGTTGCTGCGGTTCCAGTTCTCCACGTCCCGGAGTACCGGCACCGGCATCCCGGCCGGGACGTTGGGTACGACGTTGACCGCGCAGAACATCATCGTCGTGCGGTCAACCATCGGCAGTGCGCCCGAGATGATGATCTTCGTGTTCGGTGCGACGGAGCGGATCTTCCTGGCTGCTGCACGGACATCGGCCAGGTAGCTGGTGCGCACCGCGGCCGGATTGAGGAGGCTGTCATCAGTCGGGGCGGTGAACGGGCTGTAGTCGTTCATTCCCACGGCCAGGACGACGCTTCGGGTCCCCGCGTGGAGGTCACCGGCGGAAATCGCACGGTCGATGCGGTGATGATTCCTCAGAAGGCAACCGACCGGAGATAAGTTACTGCTGATGTGCACTGAAGGTGAACTACGGGGGCCGATGTGAGGGGGTGAAACCTAGTCGGGCGAGTTGAAGGACAGGCCGGTCGCGGTTCACCGAACCTGCACGGCGGTGGTTGACCGCACGGTAATCTTGGCGGTGTCATGAAAGTTCTTCTGCTGTGCTGGCGCGATTCCGGCCACCCCGAAGGCGGCGGCAGCGAGGTCTACCTCGAGCGCGTGGCCGAGTACCTGGCGCGTCGCGGCCACCAGGTCACCTACCGCACGGCCCGGTACCCCGGCTCGGCGCGCCGCGAGGAACGGAACGGGGTGAACTACGTCCGTGGCGGCGGAAACCTCACCGTCTACCCGCGGGCCTGGTGGCACATGCTGCGCAGCAGAGTGCTCGCCTCGAGGGCAGGGGAGCGTCCGGACGTCATCGTCGACACCCAGAACGGGGTGCCGTTCTTCGCTGCGGTGTTCGGAGGCTGGCGTGGCGGCGTCCCCTCGGTCCTGCTGACCCACCACTGTCACCGGGAACAGTGGCCGGTGGCCGGTCCGGTACTGTCCCGGGTCGGGTGGTTCATCGAGTCGCGGCTGTCACCGTGGCTGCACCGGAAGCACCCGTATGTCACGGTCTCGGGGCCGAGTGCGGAGGAACTGGTCGAACTCGGGGTCGACCGCGACCGGATCCGGGTGATCCGCAACGGCGTGGACGTTCCGGACGACCTGGGCGACACGTCACCGGAGTCCACCGGACGCACCCACCTGGTCACCCTTTCTCGGTTGGTGCCGCACAAGCAGATCGAGCATGCGATGGATGCGCTCGCCGCCGTCCTGCCCGGACACCCGGACACCTACCTGGATGTCATCGGGGATGGCTGGTGGGCAGACAATCTGCGGCGTCATGCCGACGAGCTGGGTATCGCCGGCAACGTGATCTTCCACGGGCACGTCTCCGAGCAGGTGAAGCATCTGCTGCTGGCCCGGGCGGACCTGAACATCCTGCCGAGTCGGAAGGAGGGTTGGGGACTGGTGGTGATCGAGGCGGGCCTGCACGGTGTGCCGACGCTGGGCTACCACACCTCCGCAGGCTTGCGGGACAGCGTGATCGACGGGTCGACCGGCGTGCTGGTCGGGTCCGAGGGTGGACTCATCAATGCACTGGAGCAGTTGCTGGATGACCCGGACCAGATGGCTGAGCTGGGGGAGAACGCGCGTCGCCGCGCCCGGACGTTCTCGTGGGGACGCACCGGCGCGGCGTGGGAGAAACTGCTGGTGGAGTTGGGCGAGGACCGTTGAGGCTCCCGCGGGGAGCGAGGGCCCCGCGGAGATTGCGGGGCGCGTCTCGCCCCTCGGTCACAGACTGGCGATGCCCACGATGAGTGCGGCGCTCACGAAGAGGACCTGGAGCAGCGTCCGTGGGAGTAGTGGAGTGTCGGGGGAACCAGAAGGCCTACCGCGGCAAGAATCTCCAGGATGCCGGTGAGGGTTACGAGGTGGTCGGGAAAGGGGAGGCGGGGAGGGACGATGGCGATCAGCCCCTGGCGACGCGTGGGGTGAAAATGTGCGCCGGACGTCAGTACGAGCATCGCCGCAAGGCCGATGGTCAGTGAGTGCCTGAGGAAGGCCCTCGGCATAGGTGAGACCAGCGGTTCCACTCAGGAGCGCGGCCAGTGTCGTCACGGTGAAGACAATGAACGGGGCCATGAGAATCTCCAATCTTGTCAATGGAAAGATCGCTGGATGAGCTCGAGCCATGGCAAAGCCGTACCACCGGGAGAACCTCCGCGGCGACATCATGCACATCGCTGCCCAGCTCATCGCTGAACGCGGACCGGATGCACTGTCGCTGCGTGACATCGCCCGGAGGGCCGATGTCTCCCACGCAGCTCCGGCCCATCACTTCGGAGACCGTCGAGGCCTGTTCACGGCCCTGTCGGTGGAGGGGTTCACGTTGCTTGCTGAGACGCTGGCAGAGTCAGTCTCCGCCGCCCGTTTCGACCGCACCGCCCTGGCCTACGTCCGTTTCGCTGTCAGCCATCCCGGTCACTACGCCGTGATGTTCCGCCCAGATCTCATTGATTCCACTGAGGACCTCATCGCCGCACGCGAAAATGCTGCGGCTCAACTGGACGCGGGGCTGGACACCGTTCCCGACCACCGTGTGACAGTGGATATCGGGGATGCCCGCCGGGCAGCGTGGGCGCTGGTGCACGGACTGTCGTCACTCTGGCTGTCCGGAGCTTTCGGGGACGCGGACCTTGAACCCGCCGTGCGTGCGGCGGCACATCAGCTCTTCACCCCGTCCGGCAGTGAGCAGTAGCCAGACTGAATCACCGGACGGCGTGGAGGGACCAGCCGTCGTCCGCCCAGAGCAGTTCATGCCGTTCCAGGACGTCGTGGGCCTCTGCGTCCGCGTCAGTGGGCACGTCCTGCACCACGACCAGATCGACATCGTTGTCCGCCAGCGTGTCCTTGCCATTGGCCAGCTCACTTATCAGTCGCACCGTGTCCACGTCACCATCGACCAGCTGCCCGTCGACGATGAGGTAGCCGGGATCCACCGGGGCGCCCGGCAGCATCTTCAGAAGTGGGTCAAGCACCGGCCGGTCGGCCACCATCCGGTAGTTCCCCGGAGGCCACAGCAGAGTTCGTGGATGGACCTCATTGCCCGGCCCCTGCGCCCACTGATCGACCTGCTCGACGACGGTGCGGTACGTCGAGTCCATCGACACCGTGGCGACATCGCCGACATCACGGGGCAGGGCAGGCACACTCACCCACACCAGGACCAGCAACGACAGGACGCTGACCTGCGGAACCCACGTCCGGCCCGTGAACCCTCCGACCACCGTAGGCACCTGGGCGAGCACCGCGATCAGTCCCGGTACCGCCAGCACCACGAACTTCTGGGTGTCGCGGACCAGCCCTGCCCCGGGGACGTTCTCGATCAGCCAGCCGGTCACCGCCAGTCCCGGCCCAGTGGCCATCAGGGCCGGAACCAGCACCGCGGCCAGGGCGAGCCAGGCCAGTGGTGCCCAGCGGAGAGGCGGGTGGTCGGAGACCTGGGTGTCGGACGCAGCCTTCCGCACCTTGGCGGCAGCGGCCGCCACTGCGCACGCCACCGCCACAGCGACCATCGCCAGTACCACCCCGGCCAATGTGCTCACCGGGGCGAGAGCATCGCGGGACGCCGGGACGGCATCGGCATTCCAGATCCCGCCCAGGCCAGCCAGCGCGCCCAATGTCCCGACCCAGGGCTCGGACCGCGCGGCGAAAAGCTCGGCACCCGCAGCGTCCGACAATGACGCGGACGCACCGGCGTTCACCAGCGCGGGAATCAGCCACGGCAGGGCGAGTACCGCCCCGACCACCGCGGTCAGCAGCGCCCGGATCCACCGTCGGCCGGGCGTGCTGACGGTGCAGACCACCAGGGATGTCACCATCCCCAGTATCAGACCGGTCGGGGTCAGCGCACACACCACCAGTACCGGCAGTGCCAGCAGCAGCGACCTGGCCGTGGCCCGGACAATCAGCAGGGCCAGTGTCGGCAGGAGTACACCGGCGGCGACCACCGACCAGTGCCCCTGCAGCAGACGCTCTGCGACGAAAGGGTTCCACAGCGTCAGCGCGGCGGCGAGGAAGGCGACCGGGCCGGTGCGTCGGGACTGTTCGGTGCGTCCTGCCTGACCTGCCCAGCCCGCCAGCCCCGCCGCGCCGAGTGCACCGACATAGCCGCAGACGAGCATGAGCACCGCGACCAGCAGTGGTGGCGGAATGACCGGGGACAGCCAGGCGAGGACGGCGTCCTGCGGCAGGGCGCGCGGCAGCCCGTCCTGTCCGGTCGCCAGGTCGTTGAGTGCCATCGTCGGTGGTACCGACATATCCCGCAGCAGCAGCGCGGTGGTGTCGCCGGTCCGGCCGACCGTGACGAGGAAGGGCCAGAACACCGCACCGGTCAACGCGAGGCACCACAGCTGCAGCAGGACGCGTCGTAGGCGACTGCGGTGGCCGGTGGCTGGCATGGCACCTCTCTCGGTGGTCGTGGGGCGGACGGCGTGACAGGACGGGGCGGTCGACTCAAACGTTACGGGACGGCCCGGACAGCTGGGCCCGGACACAGACAACCCCGCCCGACCGGAGTGTCCGGCCTGCGGGGTTGAAAGTAGTGGAACTCGGTTAGCTGCGGTGCTTACCGGCGGACCGGTTGAGGATGAACCCGATCACAAGCAGGATCAGACCGATGATGCCAGCGCCCCAGGGGATGATGGTGCCCATGGTCGTCAGGGTGCTCAGGCCGTCCTTGGCGCGGGTCATCTGGTTCTCGTGAGTCTCGTCGTTGAACTCACCCGGGTAGTAGATCGCGGTGCGGGTCGGGTTGGCCAGCTCGGCCTCCCGGTTGTCGTCCTCGTAGATCTCCGCGGCTTCCTCGTCGTCACGGGCGTAGTACATCCAGACTTCCTCGGCACCGTGGACGATCACGCCGGTGTCCGGCTGCACACGCAGCACACGGTTCACCGTGTAGTAACGGTCCATCTCGACCTCGGGGCCCAGGTCGGCGGATGACTCGGAGTCCTCACCCTCCGCGTCGCCCTCGGCGTCTGAGTCTTCGTCCTCGTTGCCGCGGGCGTCGTCCTCGTCGGGATCCCAGCCGTCGACCTCGTCCGGGGTCAGACCCCACTTCGCTGCCGGGAAGGCCAGCTTCAGCGAGCCCAGGGCCGCCTCGTCGGCTGCGCTGAGTTCACCGTCGCTCTCCAGCATGGCCTTGACGCTCGGGTGCATCGCCGTCGGACCGATCTGCTGCTCGAAACGGTAGACCGTCTCGCCGCCCATCTTCTCCTCTTCCACGAAGTCGATGTCGTTGGTCTCCATCAGACGGTTGTCGAAGTAGGGGTAGGCCTTCTTCTCGGTGTCGAAGGGGAACTGGAACTGCAGACCCTCACGGGTGAACTGCGGGACGTCCTCGTTGATGTTGCCGCCGTCGGCAGCCGGGGAGGTGATGTTCAGGGTCGAGGTCGGCTCATCGATGGGGAAAGCGGTCTCGCGGTCCAGAGTGACCCGGTCGATCTCTGCGGAGACCAGGTTCTCCGGCTCGGGTGCATCGGCGCGGTAGACGGTATTGCCGGCCTCCAGGGTCACCACGTCATCGTCGGACGGCTCCTGTGCCATCACGAAACGCTGCGACTGCAGGTCGGTGTCCTCCATGATGAAACAGCTCACGACCTTGTTCTCGCCGCGGCACTCCGGGAGGCTCCCCTTTCCTTGCACAGGTTCATCTTCGGCCAGGGCCGCGGCATTGACCAGCGTTCCTGGCACGATCTTGGTGACCGTGGTGGATTCGATGTCCTTCGGGATCACCTTGCCCTTGGGGACAACGTACATCGGCAACGCCAGTGCGATGACCAGCAACGCCGCGCCAAGGACGATGGCGACGTGAGAGAGCACCTTCTTCATGATGGGCCTGAGTCCTGTCTTGAGTCGTTCGGGGACATTCGGAGGTGAATATGCGGCTACTTTAGCGCGGGAAACAAGGGTTATGGGGCAGAACGCGCACATTAATTCATCTGCTCCTCCAACCGGTGATGATTATTCACCGTGGATCGCCGACACGCAGGTGTGGTGCCACGGTAGCCTGATCGAACATGACTGCACCTGCGACCCCCCGACGTGTCCCGGCGGACACTGCCACGCCGCCGGCGTTTCTGCCTGCCCTGGAGGGATTGCGTGCAGTTGCGGCGCTCGGGATCATCGTCGCCCACGTCGCCTTCCAGGTCGCCCGGGACACCGGCCCGCTGATCAACCAGATGATGGCCCGCCTGGACTTCTTCGTCCCGGTGTTCTTCGCCCTGTCCGGCTTCCTGCTGTGGCGACGGCACTCCGCCGACACCGGGGTGCGCTCGTGGTCGACCTACTACGTCAAACGCATCGGACGCATCATGCCGGCCTACTGGGTGTTGGTCGTGGTGGTCCTGGTGGCGTTCCCCGTCGCCTCGGAACCGAACGGTCCACCGGGGGCGCTGCCGGTGCTCGGCAACCTGTTCCTGTTCCAGAACTTCGTGCCGAATGGCCTGGTGGGTGGTCTGACGCACCTGTGGTCACTGTGCGTGGAGATGTTCTTCTACCTGGCGATGCCGCTGCTGGCTCTGGCGGTCGGACGCCGTCGCCGGCGCACCCGCGTGCTCACCATCGTCGCCGTCGGCTCGTTGAGCTACGTGTGGCCGTTCGTCGCCTGGTCGGGCGGGGAGATCAACGCCCACATCATGCCGTGGGCGTTCGTGTCCTGGTTCGGGGTGGGGTTGCTCGCCGCGGAACTGGAGGGGTGGATGACCGAGCGGCTGCGACAACGCCCGGACGATGCGACGGTCGCCGGACTGCGCCGCTGGGCGGGCCGCCGGTGGATCTGGGTGATCGTCGCCGCCGCCGCGGTGTGGGCTGCCGCGGTGGACGGCCCGGAGGGCCTGGTCACCGCCGGTGACGGCGAGTTCGCCCGACGTAACCTCTTCGGACTGGTCTTCGCCGCAGCCCTGATCGTGCCCTATGCGGTGCAGCCGGTCTCAAGGGTGATGGAGTCGGTGGTGATGCAGGCGCTGGGACGCTGGTCCTACTCGATCTTCCTCTGGCATATGGCGATCCTGTCACTGGCCTTCCCGCTGTTGGGGGTGGGACTGTTCGACGGCTCGCTGTGGACGATGGCGCTGGTCTTCGTGGTGACGGTGGCGGTGACCATCCCGGTGGCTGCGATCAGTTACGCGCTGGTGGAGGACCCGGCGCGCCGGGCGGTCAACCGCTGGTGGAGCGGCAGGTTGCGGGACCGGGGTTAGTCCCCGCCACGTCGCCGAACCACTACGGCGTAGACCACGGCGGTGAGACAACCGATGAACAGCAGCTCGGGGGCCCAGCTGTGCCCGGCGTAGTTGCCGTAGTTCCCGGAGCCCCACGGTCCGCGCACCATCAGGATGCTCCCCAGTCCGCCCAGCAGCATCGCCAGGCTGACCGGCTCGGTCACCCGCCACAGGGCACGCAGCGGCAACGGGGACGACGTGGACTTCTTCTCCAGTGCCCGTCGCAAGGCCGGGGCACCGACCAGGACACCGACAGTGACCAGGGCAGTCACCGCACCGGGGAGTCCGGCGATCCCTGCCGCGAGGGCGAGGGTGACAGCACCGCCGAGTACCCGGCCGACGGCACCTGTCTTCGTCGAGGTCACCACGGTCTCGGCACCGGTCGCGTCCGGTGCCACCAGATCAGCCGGGTCGTCCGGATCGCACGCGTCAACCGGATCATCAGGGCGTCCGCCACCGCCACGGCGCAGCCCGACCAGGGCGACGGCGAAAGCCAGCAGCAGGGCCAACGCACCCGCCAGTCCGGCGGCGAGCCACCGCTGGTGGGTGTCGGTGGCGGTGAATTCCACCTCGAGCGACTCGAGGAGTTCCTCGTCCGACAGGGCGGCAACCCCGGAGTCGGCGGGCACCCGCCAGCCCTGCTGCCACCCGTTGACGGTCACGGACTCCAGTTCGGTGCCGTCGACACTCGCCTGGCGGCCCTCATTGACCGTGGTGGCGGTGAGGATCACCCGGTCGCCGTCAGCATCAGCGGCTTCTGCCTCAGCCGCCGCCGCGTACTCCGGCGTGGTCAACGAGATCCACCGATCGCGGCTGCGAACCTCATGCTCCCCGGCGCTCAACGTCACGCGCTGTCCACAGCTCACTGACTCTCCGTCGATCAGGCTCACGGTGCCCGCACCGGCGGCGCAGCGGTCACTGTTCACCGTCACCTCGGTGTCCTCGGCCACGGTGATGACCCGACGCAGCTCGAACTCGTTGATCTCCTGACCCAGCACCCACCTGCCCGGGGCCTGGTGGACCCCACCGGGGGAGGGCACCACGATGTCGCGGCGCGGGGTCACGTCCTCACCCGTGTCGACCTCGGTCAACTGCGCCTGGCTGATCCCGGCGCTGCCCCACGCGCCGAGGATTCGTAGCTCCACCCGGTCTGCCTGGCCCTGCGGCAGCAGCAGCCGGGAACTGTCCTCCCGGTAGCCGGGGATCACCATCGTCGTCGATGCCACCGTCTCCTCGCCCAGGTAGGTGGTCGCCTGCACGCGCAGCGGCCCGCCGGACGCCTGCGCGGTCAGTGACATCTGCGAGCGCGGCTGGTCCAGCTCGACGCTGAGCCACTGGTTGATCGGCGAGCCGGTCCCGGGCCGCCACGCGGTCTCACCGACCCCGTCGACCGCCGCCGAGATGCCGGAGGCCGCATCGGCCCCGCCCAGCGACGTCGGATCGGATGCCGAGGAACTGGCGGTGATCCGCCCGCCGGTCTCCCGGACCTGGGTCATGTCGTCCTCGTGGACGCCGGCGGGGTAGTCGCGCACCGGGTTGCGGGTCCAGCGCTCATCATCGGCGGCGAGGATGTCCGAGGTCGCACCGGTCACGGTGCCGTAGTTGTGCTCCCGCAGTGCGGGGGTGTCGGTCACGGTCACCGGATCGTCGCCGCTGCCCGAGTTCGCATCGGACGGGACGTCCTGCGTCAGGATCCGGTCGCGCGGTGTCCGCCCGGCCGCGGCATCGGCGGCGGCGAGGCGTGGCAGTACTTCCGCGCCACCGGCGGTGACCTCCAGATCGTCCTCGTCGACGACACGAGGTCCGGTCGCGCCGCCGTCCCCACTGCCATCGACGCGGAAGATGCGCACGTCATCGTCGCCGAAGGACGCCACCTCGGTGAAGCCTTCCGCCGCCGCAGAGTCCGTCAAGGTGGTCAACACACCCCGGGCACCGGGAGTGTCGGCCACCTGGGTCAGGTCGGTGCGCACCAGCACCATCCCCACACCCTGCTGCAGCAGTGCATCAGCCAGGGCAGGATTGCGGCCCTGGGCGTTGACCGGGGAGAACTCGCGGGTTATTCCGTCGAGGGACCGGATCGCCTCCGGCGGCACCAGCGGCACCGCGTCACGGACCACCCACGGCACGTCCAGCAGTGCCTGGGCCGGTTCATCGCGGGTATTCCCCCAGGTCTGACGGGCGAAACGGGCCTCGGGGAGGATCATCGTGCGGGTGTCGGCGGCCCCGTTCTCCTCGTCGTTGAGCCAGTCCGCGGCGTCCTGCCAGTAGGACGGGACGGACCGGAAACCATCCTCCGGCACCAACCGTCCGGTCCACGCCGGGGCGGTCGCCACACCTGCAACGATGATCGTCACCAGTGAGGTGACCACCGCCGGATTCTTCTCCGGGTGGGCCCAGGCATCCCGCAGCCCCTCGCGGGTGAACGGGGACGGCGCCGACACCCCACCCAGCAGGTGGGCGACGCCGACGACCATCGGCAGGTGGATCAGGGCATCGAACTTGTGCAGGTTACGCAGCGGGGCACCAGCGCCGTCCAGGAACGACTGCACCGATTCGGCCACCGGGGAGAACGGTGCTCCGGCCAGCCCGAAGATCGCCACGCCGACACCCAGCATGAGCAGCCAGGTACCGGCGAAGGGTGGCAGGACGCGACGGGCACCGTCAGCGCCCCGCCGTGCCCCCAGTCGCGCACCGGCCAACCCGGCCAGCCCGGCGAGCGCGACGACCAGTGTCGCCGCCATGAAGACGGCCTCGGTGGCCAGGGCGTACCCGGCCTGACGTTCCGAGGACAGGAACGCCGTCCAACTCGTCGTCCCGCGCAGCACCTCGCCGAGGCCGAACCAGTAGGAGGTGATCCCGGCGGATTCGATGTAGTCGGTGAACGGGGGAGAGTACCGCCCCAGGATCAGCAGCGGGCCGATCCACCAGAAGCAGGCCAGCACCCCGCCGGGCACCCACCAGGCGGCGAATCGCCAGGCGGTGCGACGTCGCAGTCGGGCGTCCTGCCCGGTGGCGAAGACCCCCTGGGCCAGCCACCACAGCACCGCCGGCACCACCGCGGCGAGCGTGGCGACCGCATTGACCGCCCCCAGGCACAGCACCGCGACCGCCGAGCCCGAGGCGGCGACCGCCAGTCGTCTGGCGGAGGGACGCCCCGGCAACTGCAGGACACGCACCACCGGCAGCATCACCCACGGCACCAGGGCGATGGTCCACGCCTCCGAGGAGATCGCCCCGAGGGTGGTCAGGATCCGCGGGCTCAGCGCGAACAGCACCGCTGCGACGATCCGGGAGCCACGCGAACCCACCCTGGTGGCCTCCAGGAGCTTCACCACCCCGGCGAATGCCAGGAACAGCAGCAGCGCCCACCACAGGCGCTGGACCAGCCAGTCCGGCAGGGGGTCCAGCACAGCAAAGAACAGGCCGTGCGGGAAGAGATACCCGTAGGCCTGGTTCTGCAGCTGGCCGAGGGGGAAGACGTCCGTCCACGGCGACAGTGCCTGCTGGAGGAACCCCCAGGGATTGGCGGTGAGGTCGTGCTTGGTGTCTGCGACGGTCAGTCCAGGGCCCTGTACCAGGGCGAGGACCAACCAACACAGTGCCGCGGCACCCCATCCGCGGCGGGAGAGGGTTGGTGCCACTAACGATCTTCAGTCATGTTTCAGCGGCGCTCGCCGTACTGGATGGAGCCCATCACCGCGTCATCGACCGAGATGTTGTTGCTCGGCAGGTCGGTCGAGTCGGCGACCGATCCGGCGGCGAAAGCTCCGATACCACCGAGTACCACGCCGACTACGGCAGAGGCGATGGCGGGGCCCAGGGTGCGGCGCGGCTGTGAGTCAGTCTCGGTAGGCAAAGTTCGATCCCATCGTCGGTCATCGGATGATGTCGGTTTGATTCTGTGGTGATACTACCCGGTGATCTACGGTGTGGGGGAGTTTTCCGCCGATTCGGTGGTGTCGGCCTCGTCCTCGTCATTCTCATCCACCGGCGGGACGATCAGGACCGGACACCCGGAATGCTTGATCAGGCTGTCCGAGACGCTGGACTGCAGCAGGGAACGCCACCCGCTCAATGCCCGTGAGCCGGCGACGATGATCGAGACGTCCAACTCACGGGAGGCATCCACGATCGCGCTCCATACCGCGGTGGCAGATTCCACGAGGAAGGGCTCGGTGACGAAGCCGTGGCTCTCGGCCAGGGCGACGCCCTCGCGGCAGATCTCCACGGCATCGGTGTAGGCGGGGTCTTCAGTGTCGTCGCCGAGGCTCGACCAGTCGTGCTGCATCATGCCGCTCATCCCGGCGGTGCGGGCGGCCTGCCGGTGGATCGGCTCCCACACGGTGAGGATGTAGGCATTCTTCGTCGACAGGAAGCGTCCGGCGTAGTCGATCGCGCCGTTGGCCTCCTCCGAACCGTCGTAGGCGATGAGGACGGTGTCCCCGTCGAAGGAACCCAGAGAGGCGCCCGTGGCGTCAGCGGTGGTCTCGGGCTGGTTGCTGGTTGATTCGCTACCCATGCCCCCGAGCGTAGTACGGTCGGGGTTCCCACGTGGCCAACTCCCGGCCCCGCATTTCGCCCCCGCCCGGAAAGGTGCCCGCCAGTGCGTCCCGACCGTCCCCGTTCTGCCACCGCAACCACACCTGTCCGTGGATCCTCTGTCGCGTACCTGGCCGGTGTGGCCCTGGCCGGGGTCGTCGTCGCCGGTGCGTTGACCGCCTGCGGTTCAACGCAAGACGATTCGGACGACTCGACCCCGGTCGCCACAGCGTCGGGCACCGCCCCGGCCGCCACCGGGTCCGCCAGCAGTGCGCCCACCACCGATACCCCCGACACCGCGGCGTCCTGCGCGGTGCCGGAGGACCTGGCCCAGCTCGCCGGCTCGGCCCTGGCCGTCGGCGTCACCGGCTTCGACGATGCAGCGGCGGCCGTGGATGCCGGGGTGCGCCACATCTTCGTCGGCTCCGGCACCGACCTGTCCATCCTCGACGGCCAGGGTGACCCGGAGCGCAGCATCAGTGCCCTGAAAGACCGTGCACGTGCCGCCAACGAGGCCAATGGTGTCAATGGTGACAATGGGGACGGCGCCGAACTCGCCGTATCCGTCGACGAGGAGGGCGGGCAGGTCCAGCGGCTGGCCGGGGTGATCGGTGAGGTGCCCTCGGCCCGACAGCTCGCCGAGACGATGGAGCCCGGCCAGGTCACCGACCTCTTCGCCGAGCACGGCCGCAAGATGGCCGAACTGGGCATCACCATGGACTTCGCCCCGGTCGTCGACCTGGCCGGCGGCGAGCAGATCAGTGACAACGCCATCGGCGACCGGTCCTTCTCCGATGACCCGGCCGTGGTCACCGAGTACGCTGCCGCGGCCGCCCAGGGACTGCAGCAGGCAGGGGTCACCCCGGTGATCAAGCACTTCCCCGGCCACGGCCACGCCACCGGTGACTCCCACCACGGCACCGTGACCACCCCGCCGATCGACCAGATGGACGCCGACCTGCAGCCTTTCGCAGACCTGCTGAACGGTGAGGGGGACACCGACGGCCCCGGTATCGCGGTGATGGTCGGCCACATGCAGACCCCCGGGCTGGACGCCCCGGACGCGCCCGGAGCGTCCACCCCCGCCTCGCTGAACCCCGCGGTCTACGAGATGCTGCGCACCGGACTCGTCGGTGGCCCCGGTTTCGACGGCGTGATCTTCACCGACGATCTCACCGGCATGGCCGCGATCACAGACCTGCACTCCGGGCCGGATGCGGTAGTCGCCGCGGTGCGCGCCGGATCGGACGCGCCGTTGACCTCCACCGCAGCAAATGTGCAGGCCACGGTGGATGGCATCGTCGCCGCGGTGGAGGAGGGCAGCCTGGACCGGGCACGCCTGGAGGAGGCGTCCGCCCGCCAGTGCGCGCTGAACTGAGGCCTCACTGAGACCCCGAAACACCGACTCGGGGTGTCACCGCGCGGGGTGAACCACTAGGGTGTGTCACGTGACCAGCAATGACACCTGGGGCCGGACAGAAGATCCGGGCAACTCCCCGGCAGACGACACCGCGACGGCCGACGCAACCGGCCGGCGCAAGCGCAGCCTGTGGTGGCTGTGGACGCTCATCGGTGTCCTCGGACTCGGCGGCGTGCTCTACGCCACCGACATCATCATGAGCGAGGGCAATGTGCCCCGCGGCGTGACCGTCGGCGGTGTCGACATCGGCGACATGTCCTACTCCCAGGCCGAGGCGCGCCTACGCAATGAACTGGCCGCGGGCACCCGGGAGTCCGTCGAAGTCACCGCCGGTGACATGTCCACCAGCATCGACCCGATGACCTCCGGGCTCGCCGTCGACTGGGCCGGCACCATCGAGCAGGCAGGCCAGCAGCCGATGAACCCGATCACCCGGGTGATGAGCTTCTTCCAGGAGCGCGAGGTGGGCATCGTCAGCACCTTCGACGACGGACAGTTGGATACCACGCTCGAGCGGGTGGAGGGGGATCTGACCCGCGACCCGGAGAACGCCACCCTGGCCATCGACGAGCAGGGCGCCGCCGACATCGGCGATGATGTGCCGGGCCAGACCGTGGACACCGATGAGGTGCGCGTGGCGGTCAAGGAACACTGGCTCAACGCCGACCGCTCGGTGAGCATCGATGCGGAGGTGACCGAGGCGGACGTCCTGCGCGACGCGGCCGATGCCGCGGTCACCGAGTACGTCGACAAGGTGACCGACGGTGACGTGGTCTTCACCGGACGCGATGACACCGACGGGGTGCTCACCCCCGGTGACATGGGCAAGATCGTCACCTTCGAGCCGGAGGACGGTGCGCTGGAGCCGGAGTGGAACACCGAGGCCGCCCAGGAGATCCTCTCCGAACAGCTGGGGTCCACCGAGGTTGAGTTCCGCAACGCCTCCTTCGAGGCCGACGGCCGTGACCTGAAGGTCATCCCCTCCCAGGACGGTGTGCTGATCAACTGGGAGGACACCCTCGACCCGATCGAGGACAAGCTCATGGAGACCGGTGAGCGGACCAATGAGGTGGCCTACGACGAGAAGGGCGCCACCTACACCACCGAGATGGCCGAGCGCGCCAGCTTCGATGACGTTGTCGGTTCCTTCTCCTCCGGAGGCTTCGCCTCCGACTCCGGGGCCAATATCCGCCGGACCGCCGAGCTGGTGGACGGGGCGATCGTGCTGCCCGGCGAGACCTTCAGCCTGAACGGCCACACCGGCCCGCGTGGCGAGGCCCAGGGCTTCGTGGACGCCGGCATCATCCAGGACGGCCGGGCCGACCGGGCCGTCGGTGGCGGTATCAGCCAGTTCGCCACCACCTTGTACAACGCGTCCTACTTCGCCGGTATGGAGGACGTCGCCCACACCCCGCACTCCTACTACATCGACCGGTACCCGGCCGGTCGTGAGGCGACGGTCTTCGAGGGTGCGATCGACCTGCAATTCAAGAACACCTACGACACCCCGGTGCTGATCGAGGCCTCGGCGGACACCAGCGAGGTGACCGTCCGACTGCGCGGGGTCAAGCACGTGGAGGTGGAGTCTGACTCGGGTCCGCGGACGAACTACACCGACCCGCAGCGCCGCGAGGTCTCCGACGACGACTGCTCGCCGTCGAGCGGTGGGCGAGGGTTCACCATCACCGACACCCGTACGATCAAGGACCTGGATGGCGGGGTGATCTCCCGCGAGACCACGACCACGGTCTACGACCCGCAGCCGATCATCACCTGCTCGGACTAGCGGTCGCTGGGGGTGCCGGGAGCGCGAAGTGGCATTGCAAGTGGTCGTCCGGTCAGTGTAAACGGCCGGAAAACCCCGGATTATTGGCCATCTACACTGATCAGACGACCATCCACACTGACCACGCGACCAGGTGCGATACCAGTCGGAGGGAGGGGCCCGCAGTGACGCGCCGAGGCAATTCTCCGCAACGACATCGAGCCCGTGACCAGATGGAGAGTCTGGTCACGGGCTCGAGTCACTCGGTCGTGGCGCGCCCCTCGCAGGAGATGAGGAAAAGGAGAGCAAAACAGGAGAACAGGAGAGAAGAAACGAGAGACAAGAGGGAGTCCGGCGGGGTTTCCATGGCGGGGACATCGGTCGCGGGGAGCGGCCGGTGTGACCGACGGCGACCGTGAGGTACGGCCGTCTGAGGTGGGTGCCATGGTCCGTTGAGGGGTGCAGGAATGCCGGACGAGGAAAGGCGAGGGTCCACTGTTGAGTTATGTGCCAGTGAGGGCAGACGCCCCAGGGGATGGTGGCAGGCCTTCCGGTGAGAGACGCTGAGAGACACCGGGATTGACGCTGGTCTGCCACGCTAGTTCGAGGAGAGAACCGGGTCGGAACGTCTGCTTCTCACTGGCGTGGCAGCAAGGTAGGCAGGTCACCTGGTCACCTGCAATGGGGTGGTGGGTGAACCGGGGGTGGTCGATCGGGTACCCTGGGAGGGTATACTGTCGGGATTATGTCCTGGCAGTGCCAGTAAGAATGACGTTTTCACCAGGCAAAACCAGTATTCGTTCGGACTGCATCAGGTTGGCCTTCGGGGGTGCCCCGGCGCTCTCGGGTCCATATGGCACTGGCCCATTCGACAGTCTCGTAACAGCCTCGAAACACATGCCCGGGTGGGTAACTCCGTCCGGTCAGCTGGTGGGAACCTTGACTGCAGGGACATCGGGCAGAAAGGCGATCGACACCACGGCCGACAGCCCGAGGGAGAGCATCGGGGCGGAATCGTCCATCGGCCAGAGCGTGAGCAGGATGCCGATGCCGGCCGGTGGAGCAGGTAGATCGGTAACGTATGGCGTCCGAACCAGTCGAGACGCAGCCACGGCAGGTAGCGGGCGATCAGGGCCGACGCGATGATCCCGGTCGACATGCCCAACGCCGTCAGCGGGAGCCACGCCGGGGACGTGATCGCACCGCCGAGGGCGATGAGAATACCGAACGACACCACGAATGCTCCACCGACCAGGACCAGCATGGCCACCGAGGCGCGGTCGGCGATCGCGGCGATGGTGCGGTGGCCGTACACTCCGAACTGGAAGATGATGAAGTGGGTGAGTGTGCGTTCCCAGGCGAAGTTGTCGATGGTGACCAGGCCGAACGCCACCGGGAGGGACACCACCGCGCCGATGCCGAACTGCAGCCAAAGGGGCCGTGGATGCATCAGCTTCACGGCCAGGTAGTAGATCGCCAGAGCGTAGATGAACCATGGGCCGTACTCCGGATCCAGCGGAACAGTCAGCACGGTCAGCGGGGTGTAGGCCTCCTCGTTCCACGGGAAGACCTGGGCCCACAGCGCCCAGAGTGCGCTCCACAGCCCGAAGAGCCAGAGGAAGGGGCCGAGGCGGTTCTGGACCTGCCAGGACCATGGACGGCCGAGGCGGCGGTGGCGACGTGCATCAGCACGACGAGGAGTATGGCGGCTCCCTTGACGGTGTCGATTCAGGCAACGCGTGAGGTCGCGGGCATGGGAGGAGTTCGTTGGAGAGTTGAGGACAGGGATCAGTGAGGGGGTTTTCCAGGTAGCTACTCGGCGCATCGTCGGCAGCATTCCTGTAGCGGCATTCCGCGGTCAGCAGTCCCGTTCCTGCATGGCCCGCGCCCAGCCTGATGTCTGGTAGCCGGCCTGGAAGAGGTGGTTGGTGAAGGACCTGGTGCTGGATGGCTTGTTCACCGCCAGTTCACCGTCCCAACACCGCTCGAAGTACAGCCGGACCCGTTCCACGTGCTCGCGGCCGGTGCCCAGCACCATGGCGGAGTCCCAGCCGTGGTCGTCGGCCAGTCTGGCGAACTTCTGCGCCTCACCGCGGGTCGTGGAGGGATCCGGGGCGAAACAGTGCACCTCGACACCCTCCAAGGGCGCGCAGTAGGAATCCCAGAAGGACTGCACGCCGGTCGGTTCGGAGATCACCAGGTGCGGGATGTCGTTGTCCTGCGCCATTTTCCGGGCGGCGGGGAAATCGGCGGGGGATGCGCCACCGACCTGCATCAGCACGTCCACATCGTCGGGCACCGGGTCGAGGCGGGGGAAGTAGATCTTGGTGGCGGCGAACCACGACCACAGTCCGGCGAGCACCAGGATCACCGCCAGGACGCTCCAGCCGATGCGTCGGGTGCGGCGTCGGACCCGTCGGGCGGGGCCGGTGCGTGCTGTCCGTTGTGCACGACGGGTGCTCATCGTCGGGTCCCACGATCCGGTATAGGACGCTCCGTTGTCGCGGCGCCCGCATGCCCCGCGGTGTCTGCGGCGCTGACCGCTGCACCGTCCGTTGCACCGTCTGCTGCGCTGACCGTGGCGGTGCGGGTGTTCGCCCCCTCACCGGTCCACGGGGCGGTGAACACCCCGGGGATGGGCCGGAGCAGACGCCATACGGCCAGCGACCCGGCCACGGCCAACACGGTGGTCGCCAGCGGCACACCGATCGCCACCAGCGCGGTGGACGGTAGGCCCAGGTCCAGGCTGTAGATCAGCCCGATGATCGGGACGTGAAGCAGGTAGATCGGCAGGGTGTTGCGTCCGAACCACCACAACCGCAGCCATCCGGCATAACGGTCCAGCACGGCGGCCACCAGCACACCCATGGTCATGCCCAGGGCGGTGACCGGGATGCGCAGGAGGTTGTCCAGCCCCAGCCCGGCCAGGAACAACCCACCGGTGGCCGCTCCCCAGGCCGCACCGACGATGAGCATCCTGGGCACGGTCGCACCGGTGGCGATCCGGGCCAGCAGCTGGCTGCCCAGCGCCCCGATCTGGAAGGCGATGAAGTGGGTCAGCAGCGACTCCCACACCCACGAGTCGACGTGCACGACACCGCAGGCCACCGGCAGGGACACAGTCGAACCGATGATGAACTGCAGCCCCACCGGCAGCGGACGCATCAGCTTGACCGCCACGAAGTAGATTGCCAGGGCGTAGATGTACCACGGACCCAGGGAGGGGTCGACGAACAGCAGCAGGATGTCGGAGATACCACCGTCACCGCGCTGCCAGGGGATGACCTCGAAGGTCAGCAGCCACACCACCGTCCACAGCACGAACAGCCACAGGAACGGGCCGATCCGGTTGCGCATCCACCAGCTCCACGGCCGGTCGACCCGCCGCAGCAGGAAGTAGCCGGACATGGCGAAGAACAAGGGCATGCGTACGGTGATCAGCGCATCGGTGAGCAACGTCAACTGGTCACCGGCCCACCCCTTGGCTCCGGCGAGCTCCACGGCGTGGTAGAGCACCACCAGCAGGATCGCCAGGCCCTTGACGGTGTCGATCCAGGTCAGTCGCGGGCGCGCAGGAGGTGCCGGCGTGCTCGTGCTGCTCGGGTTGCTCATCGGGACGCGCCGCCCAGCAGGTGGGCCAGCGTCCTGATGTCGGCGGCGATGCCGTCCAACACCTGCCCGTAGTCGGCCACCGAAGTGTAGCCGACCGGGTCGGGGTGGTCGCCGCTGACCGGCGGGAGCTGGTGGCGTAACTCGGCCAACGCGGACAGGACGCCAGAAGTGCCTGCAGCTGAGGTGTTCAAGGCGTCCAGCGCCCCGGTGCGCGACCATGCCGCCACCTGGTGCAGCCGGAAGGTACGGTTCAGCCCGGCCGGACGGATGCGTAGGCAGGCATCCACGTGCTCCTGCTCCAGCCCGACGACCAGGTCGGCGGTGCCGAGCAGCCGACGGTTCACCCGGCGCGCCACGAAACCGGAACCGTCGATGTCGCGGGCGGCGAGCCAGTCCAGCGACCGGGAGTCCATGCCGTGGCCGGTGAGCCCGGCGGTCCCGGCACTGGTCACCGTGAGATCAGGGACAGCCGCAGCGCGCAGCAGGTGTTCGGCGACCGGGGAGCGGCAGATGTTGCCGGTACAGACCATGAGGATGTTGAGCATCATGCCGTCTTCGCCGTCGTCGGTGTCTTCTTCGTCATGTTCTCCCCGAGCACCAGGCGTCCCACCGCGACTTTGCGCAGCAGCACCACACCGAGAATCGACAACCCCACCCCGGCGATGGACAGCACCACGAACTCCACCGGCTGGGACTCCACTCCCAGGGCGCCGAGGATCACCCGGCTGCCGCCGATGGCGAAGGAGTGCAGCAGGAAGATCCCGGAGGAGTACCTACCGATCCACGCCAACGCCCGGCTGGACAGGTTCCAGGACAGGAACACCAGCGGGAACAACACGCCCAAGGCGATGCCCAGCACACTGTGACGGGAGTCGACCGGCCCGGAGTCACTGAAGGCACCGAAGTTGCTGAATAATCCGTTGAGTGACAGTTGCACGGCCACGATCACGGCCAGCAGCACCGCCGTCAACGCCACTTTCACACCGGTGCGTGAGGGGAACAGGGAGAACCGGACCATGCCCACGCCGGCCAGGAAGAACGGTGCCAGGGTCAGTGCCTGGCCGAGCTGCAGCACCCGGAAACTCTCGGTGGTGGTGAACAGCACCACCGCCACTGAGGCGAGGAACAGCACGGCGAAGTTCACCCGGCTGGACAGCAGACCCAGTGAGTCCAGCAGGGCGACGACGGCGAAGATCCAGAACGTCGTCAGCAGGAACCAGTAGGGGCTCAACGAGTAGAGCAGCCAGGTCAGCGGCTCGAATTCACGGCTGGTGTTGGTGCTGTCCAGCACGGTCTGGGTGATACCGATGGCCGGGACGAAGACGATGTAGGGCACCAGCAGGCGGCGGGCCTTCTTTGCCATGAACGTCCCGTAGCCGTGCACGTCGCCCAGCGGACGCCAGGCGTAGACCAGCCCGGAGAGCAGGGTGAACAGCGGCATGCGCAGGTAGTCCACCGAGTCGGTGTAGTAGCGCAGGGCACTGTCGTCGGCGACCTGGATGCCCTCGGTGGCGGTATGTCCGATGACGTGGAAGGTTACCAGGAACAGGCAGGCCACGCCGCGCAGGGTGTCGACGGGGATGTTGCGGCCGTCACCGCTGCCGGTGCGCCGGTCGACGCGGTGGTGGCGTCCGGTAGCCGGACGTTCCGCAGCGCCGGTGGTGGCGCCGGTCGGGGCAGGGCTGGGAGACAAAAGGGACCGTCCTAGAGGGTGAGGGATGACGGTGGGGTCAGAAAACGGAGAGTATGGGAGAGTACGGAGAGTTGGGAGAGTACGGAGAGTTGTGTCTCTTCATCGTAGGACGGGGAGGTCTACCTCGGCAACGCGAAGCGACGGACCTGACAGTGTCTTACAATGTGGTCCATGAACAACGACGACAGGTCCCTCACCCTGTCGCCGGACGCAGCGACCCTCTGGGTCCATTGGGGACGCACCGGTGGCGGCCCCCGTTTCCTCGCCGACGTGGTCGATGGTGACCTCGCCGACGGGACTGCTCCAGCGACGTTCCTCTCCTACAACCCCGACGCCGAGATCTCTCCCCGTTTCGACGCACTTGCGGCATCCGTCCCGGCGTTCCCGGTGCCGACCTACAACTCCACCGTCGGGGTGATCCTGGGCCTGCCGCGGCTGCTGTGGAATTCCGTGCGGCTGCGACGCTGGATCCGGGACCACGGTGTGCAGCGGGTGGTCTGCGTGATGGAGAGCGTGTACCAGTCGCTGGCGTTGCCGCTGCTGATCCCGGCTGACGTGGAGTACGTCGCCTGCATCCACGACGGCTCCGCCCACCCCGGCGAGGGCAATATCGTGCAGGCGGTCGGACGGCGCAATGAGCTGCGCCGTGCCGACCGTGTGGTGACCTTCTCGCAGGCGGTGACCGATATTCTCGCCGACCAGGTCACGGTGCCGATCAGTACCGGTTCCCATCCGCCGTTCGATCTGCAGGACGCCGCGACCGGGCCGCGTGAGCTGCCCGGCGGGGCCGGTCCCAGCACCGTTCCGGTCGTCGGGATATTCGGACGCCTGCAGGCGTACAAGGGTATCGACGTGGCACTGGAGGCCATGCGGATCCTGCGTGGCCGCGGGGCCCCGGAGTGCGAACTGCGGATCATCGGCAGCGGGCCGGAGGAACGCTGGCGCGACACCGAGCTGGGCGTCGAGGCCGTCTGGGACAACCGGTGGATCCCCGAGGACGAGGTCACCGAGGTGGTCAAGGGCATCGACATTATGCTGCTGCCCTACACCGAGGCCAGCCAGTCCGGCCCGGTGACGTTGGCACTGGCCCACGCCGTGCCGTGCGTGGCCACCCCGGTCGGGGCGATCCCGGAGCAGGTGGCCGGCTTCGGCGTGGTCACCGAGGACACCTCCCCACAGGCTGTCGCCGACGGGATCCAGGCACTGCTGGAGGACCCGGAGCGCTTCCGGGGACTGTCCGCCGGGGCGGTGGCCCGGGTCACCGAACAGCCCGACTGGTCGGATCTCGCACAGCTCGTCCGCACCGGACAGGTCAGCGCCGACGATGCCGCAACGGCTGCCGCGGCGGCCGCCGAGCCAGCCGCCAGTGCCGCCCGACGTGCGGTCACCCAGGCGAAGTGGGCCGGCCAGCGGGTCTTCGGACTGGTCAACACCCACCTGCCGGTTCCTGCTGTACACGAGACGAGCGGGCGCACCCGGGTCGTCCTGCCGGCGTCCCACGGTTCTTTCGGGGATGAGGCGATGGGCCTGGTCGCCGCCGACTGCCTGCACCGCCGCGGTAAGACGGTGGAGCTGGTCGTCCCCGGTGACGCCGAGCCGTGGCGTGGCGAGGTGCCGGCGGGCGTCGAGGTGATCCCGCTCAGCGAGATCACCACCGGCCCCGGAACCACCCCGACGGCGGCGACGGTGGCGGCATTGGCCACCGGCCCGCTGATCGTCATCGGTGCCGACACCCTGGCCGGCGACTACGAACTGGCCCTGCTGGCGATGCGCGTCCGGATGCTCAACTCCGCCGCCGCGGCCGGGCAGCCGGCCGCCCTGGTGAACTTCAGCCTGCCGGAGCGCATCCACCCCGATGCCCGGCGCATCCTGGGCACCCTCGCCCCCGAGGTGCAGGTCCGAGCTCGGGACCCGCTGTCGGCACAGCGCGCGGGGGAGGTGCTCGGCCGCGAGGTCGGTTGTACCCCGGATATCGCCGCCCTGCTCGCCCCGGCGGGCCCGGCAGGGTCGGCAGGGCCGGCAGGGCCGGAAAACCCCGACGCTGCAGGTTCCGGGGAAGCGTCCTCCGGTCGCGTCGCTCTGGTGCCCAACGCCCACCTTGCCGGCATGTACGACGTCACTACCGACCAGCTGGTCGAGTTGTGGCGCGACATCGCCATCGCCCTGGACCGGCCGGTCGAGGTTGTGGTGCACGACATCCGCGAGAGTGTGGGTGACATCGTCCAGGGCGAGCGCATCGCCGCCGCCCTCGACGAGGCAGGGGTGGACGTCGTGCTGACCGTGCCGCAGACCGCGGCCGCAGCGAAGGCGGCACTGTCCCGGGCGAGCCTCTGTGTCTCGGCTCGGATGCATGCCTGTGTCGCCACCCTGAGCAGCGGTGTGCCCACCGTGGGCATCGGCTACGTGGGCAAGTTCAGCGGGCAGTTCTCCTGGTACGGCGACCTGGGCACTGTGCTGGAGTACCGCGACGGGCTGGACGCCGCGGAGGTCGTGGATGCCGCGCAGCAGTTGGAGGCGGCGCAGGACGGTGCGGCCACTGTCTCTGATACCGCTTACGCCGCTGACGCCTCTGATGTCTCTGACGCTTCCGGTGGTGCTGCCGCCGTGACCGCGAAGATCCGCAATGACTACGCGGAGCTGGGTACCCTTCCCAGGGCGGTCAGCCGTGCGTGACAGTCATCGATCACACCTTCGCCGTTGACGGCCGGAGTAGGAAAAGTCTCTGAACTGCAGGTCTCACTCTGTGGATATCGCCGGAGGTGTGATGGTTGAGCTGAGGCGGGGAGGTTGACCGGATTGCCGGGTCAGATCAGGCCCAGATCAGGCCCAGACCAGGCCCAG